>ERZ1034543.216-NODE-216-length-15342-cov-3.123962_pt1 | contig 15342 bp, 11 predicted proteins | sample MGYA00520654_ERZ1034543 | MGnify/ENA primary metagenome ERZ1034543 (study PRJEB33760, sample SAMEA4777712) | hypersaline lake metagenome | biome: hypersaline environment; feature: brines | place: Spain | collected 2012-08 | depth 0 m ... | reverse complement strand
GAAGACGGTGGAGGCCACGATTTTGGGCCAAACCCGCTTCGAAGAGACATTTATCTCGTTTCTGACCCGACTGCAACATGAGTTGGGAAGTTTGCAACATGAGTTGGAGGGTTTGCAACATATGTTGTAGCACTTCTACGGGTCGTTCGATAGGTTCGGACCCTCATTGTGAACGTGTCGTGACGCTCCGGCACACCGGTCCCCTTCATTGACGTTCCTCGCGTGTTCGTGAGCCGCCTTCTCCCTGCGGTGGTGGTACTGCTTGCCGTCATCTTCGGGGCGGGCTGTAGCGCGGCGCCGTACTACCAGCACCCGGTCGAGCTGAGCGTGCAGGTCACCGATGCGGCCAATCGAGACATGCCCGTCGCGGTGGAGGTCGTCTACGTGTACGACCCGGCGCTGACCGACACGCTCGCGGGCCTGTCCGCCACCCAGTGGTTTCGGCGACGTCCGGAGCTGGCGTGGCGGCACCCGAATGGCTTTGAACGGTGGCGCTGGGAGTGGGCCCCGGGCCAGTCGGTGCCTCCGAAGCAGCTCCCGACGGTGTTCTTTACGCGGGCGGTGTTCGTATACGCGGGGTATCAGTCCCCAGGGACCCATCGGGCTCGGGTGCCCCCCTTCCGCCCCTTCAAGCTTGAACTCAACCAGACGAACTTTCAGGCCCGAGCAGCCCCGTAGCACTGCAGAAAGCGGTGGCGGATGGTGCATTCTCGTCCACGCGTCCCCCGAATTTGAACCAACACATGAGCCAGTCGGCCGACGACATTCCCGCCGCCATCGAGTGGCACGAGGGCATGATGCTCGTCCCCCAGCACTTCCAGGTGAACGATCGGCGCCAGGAGCAGCTGCAGGCCTTTCATGCGCATCAGCTGCAACCATACTACTGGGGAGTGCGCACGCTCTCCTTCGACGAAGTGCTCCTGGTCGAAGGGCAGTGCCGGGTGGTCTCATTTGAGGCGGTGATGCCCGACGGCACACCGGTAGCGCACACGGCGGGCGAAAGGGGCGATCTCGAGGTGTCCCTTGCGGAGCACGAGGAGGAAGCGCGGGTGTCTCCCCTCACGATTCACGTTGCCCTCCCGGTACCGGCCGAGGGAGGAGGTAGCGATACGCCTGACCGGTACACCTCCGCCGATGGCCCCCGGGTGACGGACCAGGTGACGGGCGACCGCTCCGTGCGCATTCCCCGACGCGTGCCCCGCCTGCGCCTGCTCGTGGCGGAGACACCGCCCAGCCAGTATACGAGCCTGCCGATTGCCCGCGTCGAATATTCGGATGATGGATTTTCGCTCGTTGACTACGAACCGCCGCGCCTCGATGTGCCCCCCGACTCAGAAATTGGAGGCCTCTGCAAGTCGATGCTGGCGCAGGTGCGTAAGAAGGCCGGCTCGCTGGCTGACCGCATCCAGTCCTCCGCCGTCGAGACCGGATCCGCCCAGGAGCTTGCAGAGAAGCGCAAGGTGCAGGCCCTGGTGTCGGCGGTGCCCGCCGCGGAGGCCCAACTCCGGAGCGGGGAGGTGCACCCCTTTCGGCTGTACCAAACGCTCTGCCGCATGGCCGGTGACGTGGCCGGCCTGACGGAGCGGATGGTGCCGCCCCTGTTTTCGGCTTACGACCACGCTGACCTTCGCGCGAGCTATGCGGAGGTAACCTCTTACATCGGGCGGGCCCTCTCGGAAGGCGTGCAGGAAGCGTATGCCCCGGTGCCGTTTCGGAAAACGGACGCCGGGTTTGCACTCTCCATCAAAGAGGACTGGCTCGATACGGATCTGGTGCTTGGCATTCGGGGCCGTCCGGGGCAGGAAGCGGACGCCCTGCGCCGCTGGGGGGAGCAGTGCCTCATTGGAGCTGTGGATCAGATCGCCTCAATGCGCGAGCGGCGCATTTTGGGGGTTGAGCGAGTCGCCATCGAACGGGCAGGCGACCTTGTGCCCACACGGGGGATGGTGCTCTTTCGCCTCGATACGACATCGACGTTTATCGAGGCTGGGGCAGACCTGGTGGTGCGCCGGGGCGAAGAGCGGGCGGAGGACGAGCACCCTCTCGAACTTATCTTGTTTGTAGAAGACAATTCCACTGGTGAGTAGCAGCGTCGACACCTCATATTGGGAGCGCCTGGACGTGCAGCCCGCCGAACGGGAGGCGTCACTCCTTGTGCGCCAGTTCCGAGCGTTCTATGCGGAACTCGTGCATCTGAAGCGACAAGTGAAGCGGGGCGTCCCCGTGCCCGCCGGAAATGGCCGGTGGCCCGAGGCCGTGGGGAATGAAGCCCAAGCCAGCACGGCGACGGCCGTTCAGCAGCAGATCGTCACGCGGCTCGACAAACAAGCACAGGTCGTTCGGCGGGCTGGCGGGGAGACCCTGCAGCGCCGCTACCGGACGGTCGAATACGCCATGGTCGCCCTTGCCGATGAGGTCTTCTTAAACCTCGACTGGGAGGGGCGGGCCGACTGGTACGACCATCTCCTGGAGTCGCGCCGCTTCGAGTCGCAGAACGCAGGCATGCAGGTCTTCAGCATCATCGACGACATCCTGGCCGACCGGCTGGCCGAGCCCGATGTGCCTGTCGTGTACCTCTACCTCCTCGTGCTCGGGTTTGAGGGCCAGTACCGGGATGCGCCCGATAAGTCGCCCCTCGACGATTATCGGAACCGCCTCTACGAACACATTCAGCGACAGCACGCCGCCGAGTTGAACGATGAAGCCGCTCTCTCGGCGGACGCCTACCGTCATACGCTGGATCAAGGGGAGGTGCAGCTCCTCCCCAATCTTCGGTGGTGGACCGGTAGCCTTCTGGCGACGGGAGGGGTGTATCTGATCGTGTCGACCGGCCTCTGGTGGTGGTACACCGACGCCCTCGCCGAGCTCGCACAGCAGATTCTGTCGGCTCCCTAACGTCCCTTCCTCCGCTGCATTGCTGGACGGTTCAGCCCCATGTGGACAACCCTCGAAACATACGGACGGCGTCTGCTCCAGGACCTTCCCACCCTGATGCCGTACATCCTGGTGGCGATTGGCCTCCTGGTAGTGCTCATCCTCGCGCGCCTGTTCGTCGTGCTGTGGGCCCGCAAGCGCGTCTCGGCCCCTGCGGACGCTGAAGGCGAGGACCGCCCCGACGGGTCCACCGCACCCGGTCGAGAGGCAGCGGGGAGCAGCATTCGCGATTCCTTTCGGGCGGCGATGCAGCAGCTGCGGCGCCTGATGCACAAGCGGGGGTATCACCTCGACTGGTTCGTGCGGTTGACGGGCCACAGCTACCGGTACGAGCTGCCCTGGTTTGCCGTCCTCGGAGAGGAGAACAGTGGCAAAACGACCCTTCTGGAGCGGCTTCCGCTCGATGCCCCCGTGCCCCCTGTGCGGACCGATGATGCGCCCGCGGGCAACTGCAACTGGTGGTTCTACAACCAGGCCCTCGTGGTGGACGTGCCGGGTCGGTTCCTGCACCGTCCCGCCGGCGACACCGACGACGGAGCGTGGGCGAAGGTGATCGCTCAGCTGCGCAAGCATCGCTCGCGCCAGCCGCTCAACGGCATCGTACTGACCCTCCCATGCCCCGATCTGGTGGGAGAAGATGCCCTCTCCCCGGCCGACATTGAGGCGAAAGCCGCCCGCCTGCACAACAAGTTGCGCGATCTTCAGCGTGTTGTGGGCCTGCGCCTTCCCGTCTACGTCGTGCTCACCAAGGCCGATGCCGTGCCGGGCTTTCGCGCCTTCTGCGACGAGTTGCCCGATGAGCGCACCGACGACATGCTCGGATGGTCCAATCCCTACGCGGTCGATGCCGCCTACACGAGTGTGTGGGCCGAAGAGGCGGTTGATGCGCTCCGGGACGACCTCCGGCACGCCCAACTCCGCACCCTCCGCAACGACATCCAAACGGACGACCGGGACGCCTTCTTTCTCTTTCCCGATCGCCTGCAAGAGATACAGAAGGGCCTCACCACATACCTCGACGAGCTGTTCGCGCCGAGCGCCTACCACGAGGGCGTTATGCTGCGGGGCATTTACCTGACGGGCGACCGCACCTCGCCCGCGGGAACAGGGGGAACGGATGGGGCGGCGACCGCCACGGACCCGCATCCGGTGTTTCTCAAGGACTTGTTTCGGCGGAAGATTTTCGAAGAGTGGACGCTGGCCCGCCCCGTGGCGACGGCGCAGAGCTGGCAGCAGCGCGCCACGCGCGCCGCGCAGGGCGGGGTGGCCGTGCTTACGCTGCTCGGCGTCCTTGGCCTCTGGTATGCGGGAAGCAACCTGCACGATCGGCACCGGGCGGTGACCTCAACCCTTACGGAGGCGCAGGCCCACATTGGGCGCGTCACCAAGTGGCAGGAGGGGGCGGCCGACGAACCGGACGGCGAAGAGGCGCTGTCGTTTCGCGAAACGGCAACCAGCCTGCTCCGGAATACAGATACGGCCGCGTCGGTGGACCTAACCTCGGTCCTCATTCCGGCCTCCTGGGTGAGTTCGGTGGAAGAGCAGGTCGACGAAGCGATCGTCGCGACGTACGACAAGGTCATTCTGCGGGCCATGCGGTCGGCCCTTCGCGACCGCGCCGACCGGCTGGTGGCCGGCGGCCTGCGGTCCGGCGAGGAGGCCGCGGCGGCTGCGGACTCGCTCTCGCTGGGGGCCCTGCCGTCCTACCAGGCGTGGCGGGGCTACACGCAGGACTTGGCCGCATGGGAGCGGGCCGTGGCACAGTACAACGGCCTGGCCGACCGCCCCGACCTCAACGCTTTTGCGCACCTGTCGGAGTACCTGTTCGGCGTCGACATCCAGTCGAGCCTCGACCGCTCGCCGGACGTGTATCGCGCGGCCCTTCGCGACGTGCGGGCCGAGCCGATGCGCCTACAGTCGGTCCGGGCGCCGGCCACCAAGAAGATGCGCCGGCACGCCGAACGCTTCAGCGACGCCCTCTCCCGCGAGTACGGCGTGGTTGCGCGCCTGCGCCAGCTGGGCGAGCAGATCGACCGCCTCGGCACCTTTGCCGTGGGGGACGACCGCACAACCCGACAGGAGGACGCCAGCCTCCGATTGGTGCATTCGGGCATTACCCGGGTACAGGCGATGTTGGAGCGCCCCGACAGCCGATGGATCACCTCCGATACCCTCGCCCTGGAGACCGTTTACGGTCCCTTTTTGGCATTTGCCGACACGTCGGCGCTCGCGACTGCCGGACTGAGCGGGGACCTACGTAGGAAGGGACAGTTGGCCGTCAATCGCCTGCAGGATGCGCTCGCGGACGTAGAGTCGAGCATGACGGGCCCGCTCCTGCGGCGCGAAGACGGACAGGTCCGTCGGGAGTGGACCTCCGACGTCGGGGCGCTGCGAGATGCCATCGGTGAACTGCTCGACCAACCCTTCATGCGGTCGCCAGAGGGCTCGTCCGTGTTCCGGGCCACGGTGCCGGACGGGCGGCGCCTGCGATGGAATCGGCAGGAGCTCCGCCGCATCGAACAGCACATTCAGGCCTATGACAGCGTCACCACCGAGGGCCTCGCGCGGTTTCCGGGGGCGATGCAGCGGACGGTGCGCCAGTTGGCGGCCGCGGGGCTCGACGACCACCTCCGCACCCACCTGGGCCGGGCGCAGTCCTTCGTCCTGGACGTGCCCTCCGGCGCCGTCGGGCGGCGCGAGGCACAGGTACAGCAGCGGGCCGATCGGTTTCGCGACGCCCTCTCGACCCTCAATACCGTCCTCACCATTCAGGGCGAGTTGGACATGGACGCCTCCCGCCGGCAGCTGGCGCAGGTGACCGCGGAGGAGGCCTACGCCCTCATCAACGAGGTCGACCAGCTTCTCCTCGAGAAAAACTTGTACGGCGTGGGAGAGTCGGCCTTCGACCGGTGGGACGGCCGTCGGTCCCCGTCCCTCGCCCTGGTGAACGCCCGCGATTCCCAGGAGGTGCAGCGCTATCTGGACGTGCAGCGCGAGCAGATGACGTTCCTGGGCGAGACGCTGGCCGGGCCCGCCCTGGCCTTCCTCTCACAGTGGGAGGCGCAGATCCCGCTGACCCGTCGGCCGGTTGTGGCGAAGTGGGAAGACATTCAGCGGGCCCTCCGCCGGTACGAGCAGCAGACGGCAGGCAACACCCTCTCGGCCTACGAAGCCTTCGTTTCCTCCGAGATCCACGGCGTCGAGCCCATCGACTACGTGCTTCGGACGTCACAGGAGGAGGTCGCTGAGCAGAGCAGCGACTTCTTCATACAGCGGCGCAATGCCATTCGGCGGCGGCTGTACGAACGAAGTCGCACGCTCGCCCTCCGCCGGGCCCAGCGGCAGTACACCCGGCTGGCCGCTGTCTTTAACGAGGAACTGAGCGGCCGTTTTCCATTCGCGTCCCTCGACACGGGGGCCGCGCAGGAGGCCTCGCCGACCGCCGTGCAACGCTTCTACGAGCAGTACGACCGCTACGAGTCGACCTACCGCCCGGTGCTCCGCGTCACGGGGGTGGGGACGCAGGCGCGCGATTTTCTGGATCGGGTAGGGGACGCGCGGCCGTTCTTTGCCGCAGTCCTCGACGATCCCGCCGACTATCCCGTGCCCACGGTCGATGTCGTCCCCGACTTCCGGGTGAACCGCGACCAGGAGCAGCTGGGCGATCAGATCATCGAGTGGCGGATAGATGTGGGGGGCGAGCAGGCACGGTATGGGCGAGAGGACACGCTCCACTGGGCGGCCGGCGACTCGGTGCAGATGCGCCTGCGCTGGGCCGCCGATGCGCCCACCCGGCTCGTCGATGCAGCCCGCGGCACGGTCGATCCGCAGGCCGGCACGGTCACGTACCGCTACGGGGGGCAGTGGGCGCTCCTTCGTCTCCTGCGGCGTCACGAGGCCCCGCCCCGCGCCTTCTCCCGCCGCGTGGACCCGAGCCCGTACACGCTCCGCCTGACGGCCGAGACGCAGGGCGACGGCCCGTCTCAGGCCCATGTCTTTGTCCGGCTGCGCCTGTATCGGGCCGACACGGCGGACCGTATTACCACGGCGCCCGCCGTGCCGCGCCAGGCCCCGCCGTTCGCCGCCGACTCCTCGGAGGCGCCGTAGTTCGTTTGTTTCGTTCGTTCCGCCGTGCCATGGCTCACACCATTCACGACATTCCAGTTGACGTCGAGCGACTCCTCGACCCCATATCCCCCGATCAGCCGGCGGGCACGTCCCTCCGCTATGAGGGCACCTACGACGCGGTGAAAGACGCCCGCCACGCGGACAATCCGTCCCTGCCGCAGGGCATCTACGAGCGAGAGCTCGACACCGCGGACTGGGAGGCGGTGGAGCGCCTGTGCACCGACGCCCTCGAAACAAAAACCAAGGACTTGCAACTCGCCGCGTGGCTCACCGAGGCCTGGATTCATCGCTACGGGGTGGGGGGCGCCGCCGCGGGAATCGACCTGATGGCCGGCTTGGTGGAGGGGTTCTGGGCCGACGTGTACCCGCCCATCAAGGACGGGGACCTGGGGTTCCGGCTGGCGCCCATCCGGTGGGTCAACGACAAGCTGTCTCCCACGCTCAAGTTGGTGCCTCTCACCGCGCCGGACGTGTCGGGGGACGCCGATACGTTCACGCTGGCCGACTGGGAACGGGCCGCCCCCGAGTCGGAGGCCGCGGACGATCCGCCCACCCGAAGCGACGTGCGCACGAGCGTGACGCTCACCCCAACCGCCTACTACCAGGACCTCGTTGCGGGCCTCGACGAACTGCTTGATGCCTCGCAGGCCCTCGAACGCCTCCTGGCGGATCGGTGTGATCCCGATGTCGCGGGGCTCGACCGCTGGAAAGACACCCTCCGCGAGATGCGCAGCTTTGGGCAGCGGGTGCTGACCGAGCGCGAACCGGCCGAAGAGCCCGAGCCCGAAGCGGACGACGACGAGAAGATGCCCGACTGGATGCCCAGCGCCGCCGGCGAATCCGAGCCTGTGGAGGTCGGGAACGTCACCATTCAAAGCCGGGCCGACGCCTATCAGCTGCTCTGGGAAGCCGCTGAGTTCCTGCTTCGGACCGAACCGCACAGCCCCACCCCCTACCTCGTCAAGCGGGCCGTATCGTGGGGCAGCATGTCGCTCGATGAGCTGTTGCACGAGCTCGTGAAGAGCGGCGACGACCTCGATGAGATCTACGAGCTGCTGGGCATGGACGATGCGCGCCCCCGCGACGACCCCGCGTAATCCCCGTTTCGTGACTCCCTCTTCCAACGCACACACCATCGACTTTCCACACACAACTGAGGCGGCAACGCCTCGGTCGGCAGGCGGCCTGCCCGCAGGATGCACGCACGGCCGTCCTTACGTTCATCGACGCTCACTTCCTTCACACACAGCACAGGCCCATGGCCGAAAGTACGCAGCACAAACTGGATCGCGTGCGCCCGCCCCGGGTGCAGATCACCTACGACGTCGAAACCGGCGACGCCATCGAGAAGCGGGAGCTTCCCTTCATTGTCGGTGTCCTTGCGGACCTCTCCGGGGACCAGGGCAAACCGCCCCTCAAGGACCGGAAGTTCACTGAGATCGATCGCGACAACTTCAACGAGGTCCTCGGCTCGATCAATCCGGAGCTCAACTTCCGGGTCGACAACAAGCTCACCGACGATGCGGATGATCAGCTCAACGTGAGTCTTGAGTTTGAGGACATGGGGGACTTCACCCCCTCCGAGATCGTCCGGCAGGTGGAGCCGCTCCGCCAGCTCTTTGAGGCGCGGCAGCGATTGTCCGACCTCGCGGCCAAGCTGGAGGGCAACGCCAAGCTGGAGTCGCTCCTCCGGGACATCCTCGACAACACCGAGGTGCAAGAGGAAATCCGCGAGTCGCTCGAGGCAAACGGCGACGCCGCCGACGAGGACGAGGCGGACGCCGCGTAGCCCCGGTGGCGCCGAATCCGTTCGGCCCCGCCCGTCCCTTCACTCCCTTCGCCACAGAACCCATAGTCTCATGGCTGAAGACACCGAGACCCAAGCACAGAACGGAACCCAAACCGAAGCAGAAACCACCCTCGATCGCATCGTGCAGGAAGGCAAGATGGCACGGAGCGAGGAGCAGGAAGAGCGCGCCAGGAGCCTGGTCGGCGAGTTCGTCGATCAGGTGATGGAGGAGGACATGACCGTGCACGCCGACACGCTCAGTTCGATCGAGGAGCGAATTGCCGAGATCGACGACCTGCTCTCTGAGCAGGTCAACGAAATCCTTCACCACGACGAGTTTCAGGACCTGGAGGCCTCCTGGCGCGGCCTCTCGCACCTGGTGTTCAACACCGAGACGAGCCGCACGCTGAAGCTTCGTCTGCTCAATGCCTCGAAGGAAGAGCTGCTCGACGACCTGGAGAAGGCCGTTGAGTTTGACCAGAGCCAGCTCTTCAAAAAGATCTACGAGAAAGAGTACGGCACCTTTGGGGGCAGTCCTTACGGCCTGCTCGTGGGCGACTACGAGATCGATCGCAGCTCCAAAGACATGTCGTTTCTCGACGGCATGTCGAGCGTGGCGTCGGCCGCGCACGCGCCATTTGTCAGCTCGCCCTCGCCGGAACTCTTCGACATGGACAGCTGGACGGAGCTGGACAAGCCGCGAGACCTGTCGAAAATCTTCGAGAGCACGGAGCTTGCGAAGTGGCGCTCGTTTCGCGAGAGCGAGGACTCGCGGTACGTGGCGCTTACGCTTCCGCGCATGCTGATCCGTGAGCCGTACGACCCGGAGGAGAAGCCGGCCGACGACTTCGAGTTCGTCGAGGACGTGCACGGCACGGATCACGGTCGCTACCTCTGGGGCAACGCGGCCTACGCCCTCGGCGAGCGCATGACCAACGCCTTCGCGAAGTACAAGTGGTGCGCCGCCATTCGGGGCGTAGAAGGCGGCGGGCTCGTGGAAGACCTGCCCACACACACCTTCAAAACCGACGACGGCGACGTGGCGATTAAGACGCCGACGGAGATTGCAATTACCGATCGGCGCGAGAATGAGCTCTCGAAGCTGGGCTTCATCTCGCTGGTGCACGACAAGGAAACCGACCGGGCGGCCTTCTTCAGCGGACAGACGACGAACAAGCCGAAGGAGTACGATGCGGACGAGGCCACCGCCAACGCAGCCCTCTCAGCGCGCCTGCCGTACATCATGGCCTCCTCTCGCTTCGCCCACTACATCAAGGCCATCACGCGCGACAAGATCGGGAGCTTCCAGTCGAAGGACGACGTGTCGGCGTTCCTCAACCGCTGGATCAACCAGTACACCCTCGGCAAGGACGACGCCGGGCAGGAGCTGAAGGCGCAGTATCCGCTCCGCGAGGCGCGCATCGACGTCGTCGAGAAGCCCAGCAAGCCGGGCGCCTACGACACAACGGTGTTCGTCCGCCCGCACTTCCAGCTCGAGGAGCTGACCGCATCGATCCGGATGGTCGCCGAGCTTCCGGAGCCTGCATAATCCACCCTCATTCTGACAATTTCCTCATCGGAACGGAGGCCCCTCCGGAAGGCCGGGGGGCGCACTCCCTTTTTCATACTCTCGAATCCTGGTCCCTACGTCCCATGACAAACGTTTATATCAATTTCACTGGTCCCGACATCTCCGGTGAAAGCACCGACGAGAACCACAAGCAGTGGATTGAGGTGCTCTCCTGGAACCACCACTTCGACCAGCCCCAGTCGCCGGTTCGCAGTTCGGTGGGAGGAGGAACGGTCGAACGCGTCAATCACAGTCCCTTCGTGTTTCGCAAGCACATCGATTCCGCCACCGACGACCTCCTGAAGATGTGCTGGACGGGACAACACATCGACAAGGCGGTCTTCCACGCGTACCGGGCCGACGGCAATACCGGTGAACCGATCAAGTATCTCCAGATTGAAATGGAGAAAGTCGTCGTTGCGGACTACAACGTCGTGGGCAGTGAAGGAGACCTGCCGAAGGAAGAGGTTGAACTCACCTACGGCAAAATCACCTACACCTACACGCCTCAGAAAGAGACCGGCGATGCTGGGTCGGCCCAGCCGGTGACCCACGACCTGACCACCAACACGGTCTCCTAAGGCCCTTTCGGAGTATGACTTGGGCTCGGTCCTCGCGGCCCGGGCCCCGGTTTCTCTCCGCTCCTTTTCCGCTGGCTCTGCGTTCTTATGACGCCCGATCACGACGAGCCCCAGGCTCGCCTCTCCGTCCTGGACCGCCTCATTGATTCGGGCCCGCAGGCGGAGCGGGAGGAGTCGCTCCGCCGGACGGTGCCGGCCGAGGCCCTGAAACGGATCGTCCGGCGCGATCTGGAGTGGCTCCTGAGCACGCGCCGGTCGCCCCAGCACGAGGTCGATGAGAGCATCGGACGGACCGTCACCGAGTACGGGATTCCGGACTTTGCACCGGTGTCGCCCACGGACGAGCAGGCCCTGGGCCGCATTGCCTACGAAGTCCGGACGGCGATCGAGGCCTTCGAGCCCCGCCTGCAGGACGTGACGGTTCGGGTCGAACCGACGCTCGAGCCGGGTCGGGTGCGGGCGGAGGTGAGCGCCCTGCTGGTAACCGGCGAGGTACGCGAGGCCGTGTCGTTTCCCTTCAAGATCCGGACGGCGGGCTGATGCCTTGCGCCCGAAGCGAGGAAGGGGCCATCTCCACTTTCACGAATCGATTGCTTCCATGCCTTCCGAAGCCCTCGACACATTGCTGCCGTACTACCGGCGCGAGCTCCAGTACCTTCGGGAGATGGGGCAGACCTTTGCGGAGGCGTACCCGAAGGTGGCCCGTCGGCTGGCGCTTGGTGATCAGGAAAGCCCCGATCCACACATGGAGCGGCTCATCGAGTCGCTCGCGTTTCTCTGCGGGCGGGTCCAGTACAACATCGAGCGCGACATGCCTCGCATCACGACGGGGCTGCTGGGGGTGCTGTATCCGCAGCTGGTGTCGCCCGTCCCGGCTCAGTCCATCGTGCAGTTTGCGGTGGACCTGAACCAGGGCGTGCCGGGCGACGGTACGCAGGTGCCCGCCGAGACGCCGCTCTACCTCGACGCCCCGACGGGGGAGACCTGTCGCTTTCGTACGGCCTACCCGCTCACGCTCTGGCCGTTCTCGGTGACGCAGGCCGCGATAGAACCGCGGGACCGGTACGATGTGCTCTCGGGCGCGCACGAGGTGGAAGCGGTGCTTCGCCTTCGCATTCGGTGCGACGATGGCGTCTGGTCCGACTACGACCTCCGGCAGGTGCGCCTGCACCTGGCGGGCGACCCGCAGCTGACCTCCAGCCTCTACGAGTTGCTCTTTGCTCACACGCGCCGGGTGGTGCTTCTCGACGAGGATCAGGGCACCCCGGAGTTTTTGCCGACCGACGCCCTGCGGCCCGTCGGCTTTGACGAAGAAGAGGCCACTCTGCCGGCCCCCGACCACGCCCACGACGCTCACCGCCTCATCCAGGAATACGCCACCTTCCCGCGGAAGTACCTCTTCGCGAATCTTCGGCACCTGGATCGGAGCCCGGGCGAGGACTACGTGGACGTACTCGCACTGCTCGACCGTCCGCCCGACGACACGGTGCAGGTTAGCGCCCAAAACGTGCGGCTCAACTGCACGCCGGCCGTCAACCTGTTTCGGCGCACCACCGACCCCCTCCGCGTCGACCAACGGCAGGTGGAGTACCGGCTGGTGGCCGATCGGCGCCGGGAAGAGACGACCGAGATTCATTCGGTCGAGTCCATCCGCAGTACCCGCGATCCGGAAGCGGGGCGGACGTACCGCCCGTACTTCGGCTTCGATCACCGGACCCGGCCCGAGGGGCCGTCGGCCTTCTGGTATACCGAGCGCCGACCGCATCCGCACCACGAGGGGACGGACCTCGTCGTCTCGTTTGTCGATCGTGACCTCGACCCCACACAGCCCGCCGACGAAACGGTGTACGGGCACGTGCTCTGCACGAACCGGCGCCTGCCAGAGGACATCCCGCCGCAGGCCCAGTACACGTCCGATCAGGGGCTTCCGGTGACCGAGATAACGGGCGTGGCAACGCCCTCGAACCCGATCGACCCGCCCCTCGGCGGAGAACACCTGTGGCAGCTGGTCTCCAATCTGACGCTCAACCACCTGTCTCTTTCCAGCCGCCCGGAAAGCCTCGACGCCCTCCGTGAGCGGCTCCGCCTCTACAGCGGCGGGGCGCCCGCCGACTTTGAGCAGCAGCTGGAAGGCCTCCGGGCTCTCTCCACGCAGACGGTGGCGCGGCGCGTGGGGGACGAGGCGTGGCGGGGCTACTGTCGGGGCACGGAGGTGGCCCTGACCGTCGACGAGCGCTCGTTCGTCGGGTCGAGCGCCTTTCTGCTCGGCGCCGTGCTCAACCGCGTCGTCGGACTGCACGCCTCCGTCGATTCCTTCACCCAACTCGTGCTCTCCTCCAACCAACGCGACGGCACCTGGCACCGATGGCCCCCCCGAGCCGGCGATCAGAACCTCCTGTAGGGGAGGCGCTGGTCGACGACGCCCACCGGTTTGACTTTTACGAGGCCGTTCGCCTTCTGGAACGGTTCCGCCCGGACTGTGCCCCGGTGGGGACCAGCGCGTCTCCGTCCGAAGAGCCCGTGCGGTTCCGGGCGCACGACGGCATGGCGTTCCCGGCCAGTGAGGTGGTGGCGGTCGAGGCGCCCGACGCGGAGGACGCGCCCGTGGAGATGACAGTCTCGTTTATGAGCCTGACGGGGCCCCACGGCCCGCTCCCCGATCCCTACGCCGAGCAAGTGCAGGCCCGGGCCCGCTCTGGCGACACGGCCCTGCGGGACTTTTTGGACCTGCTGGTTCATCGGCCCATCGCGCTCCAGTACCGGAGCCGAAGGCGCCACCACGTGGGCATGGAGGCCGGCGCGCCGGGCGAGAGCACCGCGGCTCGGTACCTGCGGGCCATTGCGGGGATTGGGACGGAGGCCGCCCAGGACCGATTGTCCGTTCCCGATGAGGCCTTGCTTCGGTACGCGGCCCTGCTCAACCAGTCGCCCGCCTCGGCCCACGGCCTCTCGTCGATACTGCAGGACTACTTCGAAGCCGAGGTCACGGTCTCGACGCTCGATGGCAAGTGGATGGAGCTCGCGCCCGAGCAACGCACGATCCTTGGCCGCTTCGGCCAAAACCAGGCGCTGGGCACCGCTGCGGTGCTGGGCCGGCGGGTGTGGGATCAGACGGCGGGCGGCACGATCCGCGTAGGCGATCTCTCGTACGGGGACTACCTCGGGTTCTTGCCCGGCGGACGGGCGCACCGGGCCCTGGTCGACCTGTCGGAGCTGTATCTCGGGCGCACCATCGATCTCACCCTCGCCCTCACGGTGCAGGGGGGGACGGCGCCCGCGACGCCCCTCAGCACGGCGCTGGGCCCCCGCCTGGGCCGCGATGCCTGGCTCGGGGGGCTCGACGCGGAGGCCCACACCACCCGCGTGTCGCCCGAGACGTTTTCCCCGGAGCAGGAAGTCCTTCGCATCCCCCTGTTCGCCGGCCTCAGCCCCAGCCAGCTCCGGGCGGTGACCAAGTCCCTCCCGACGCGCCGGGTCGAGGCCGAACGGCACGTGGCGCGGCAGGGGCAGGCGGCCGACACCTTTTTCCTCGTCGTAGAAGGCGAGGCCGATGTGCGCTACCAGTCGCCCGAGAGTGACGAGGCAACGGTCCTCGCCACGCTGGAGCCGGGCGGCGTGTTCGGGGACGAGGCCCTCGTACGTGGGGGGCAATACGACGGCTCGTTGGTGACCACGCGGCGCTCTCGTCTCCTGGCGGTGTCGCGCGACCGGCTCCGCTCTCTTGCCGATCGGTACCCGGCGATCGAGCAGGCCCTGGAGGCCGCCTACGCGTCGGCAGAGGGGGAGGCCGCTGGAGGGACAGATGGGGGGGCGGCCGCCCACGCCCCGTCGACCGGCCTTGGCAGGGGTCTCCCCGCGGGGTTCTGGCGCCTGCTCCGGAACGAGGGCACGACCCGCATGGTGGCGGCCGGGGAGCACCTGCTCCCGGACGGCGAGAAGACGGCGGCTCTCGCCGTGCTGCTCGATGGGGGACCGATCCGGGGCCGCGAGGGAGAGGCGGTGGAGACCTCCGGCACGCCCCTCAACCTCCGGTCGGTGGTGCGGAGCGCGGCGCCCGAAGTCCCGCTCCGCGCCGACGGGCCGGCCACGGTGCTCGTCCTCCCGCTCGGTCGACTCCGGCGCCTCCTACAGAAGCACCCCGCCCTCGAGCGGGCCCTCCGTGCGTGGTGGGCCGAGACATCGTCGGGCCGCAGGTAACACCGCATAATCCCGAAGCACTCCGCAACATCCCGATTCGTTATGTCCGCATCGCAGGATCTGGAACAGCTGGTTGGCACCCTCAACTCCGTCTGCCGGACGGCCCTGGAGGAGGCGGCCTCGCTGTGCGTGTCGCAGACGCA
>ERZ1034543.211-NODE-211-length-15575-cov-2.747745_pt1 | contig 15575 bp, 11 predicted proteins | sample MGYA00520654_ERZ1034543 | MGnify/ENA primary metagenome ERZ1034543 (study PRJEB33760, sample SAMEA4777712) | hypersaline lake metagenome | biome: hypersaline environment; feature: brines | place: Spain | collected 2012-08 | depth 0 m ... | reverse complement strand
CGTCGAGCGTCTGCGGCGAGCCGAGAAGAAACCCGGCCAACGCCGAAACGGTCACGAGAAATGAGATTTCCGGCTTGGTGAGCTCGACGTAGTCCCGGAGGATGTCCCCAACCGACGGAGCAGAGCGTTGCGCAGCGGGGGGCGACGCGGTTGCGGCCGGGGCGGGTCGGTCAGCGGGCGAGACGTTGGAAGGAGAAGACGGCATGCGGGAACTCACGGAGAAGAAGAGACGCGAACGCACCGGCTGCCGGCGCGAGGGGGCCAGCCGAATCACGAAGACGCCGGCGTCCGCGGACGAGCGAGGGCCGGTTCACGAGATGTCGGCGCACCGTCCGACGGCACGGCGTCGGCGGCGGTGGAAAAGGCCTCCATCGTCGGCCGGCGGGCGAGGAGCGTGGTGACGACGGACGCGCCGAGGAGGACGCTGCCGCCCACGAGGTGGCCGACGGTCAGGAGCACCTGCAGGGTCGACCGGAGGCCCTGCGGGGCCTCGTAGAGCATCACGATGAAGGCGGAGAGGCCGAGAGCGAACTGCACGCCGACGGTGCCGAGCAGCACCCAGGAGGCGCGCCGGATGACGGTGTTGTCGTCGAAGTGCTTCTGGGCGAGGACGAAGACGGCAAGGACGAGGCCGGTGGCGGCGAAGGCGCCGGTGACGTGGAGCGCGGCCGCCCCCTCGTCGATGCCGCGCCCGTGCTGGCGCAGGAAGGCCCCGAGGACGATTTGCAGGTAGATCAGCGCGGTGGCGGCGGTCGCTACGGTGCGAAAGCGGGCGGCTTCCGGCGAGGCGGAAAAGAGACCGCGGCGATTGCGCCAGGTGTCCGTGGTGAAGAACCACATCGCAACCAGCGTCGCGAAGAAGAGCTGGGCGGTGCAGGCGTGCACCATGGCGAGGTCGACCGAGATCCAGACGACGCGCAGGCCGCCGAGGAGGCCCTGAAGGAGCACCAGACCGAGGGCGGCAAAGCCGAGCCGGCGCATCCAGGTGCGTGGATCCGACCACCACGTCCATCCTGCCAGGCCGATCGTCAGGAAGCCGACGAACGCCGCGATGAGGCGATGGCCGTGCTCGGCCAGATACGGGGTGACCGCCCACCAGCGGTCGACCGGGTTGATCAGGTTATACGAGCCGAGAGAAGTGGGCCAGTCGGGAAACGCCATCCCGGCCTCGATGCTCGTGACGAACCCGCCCCAGGAGATGAGAGCGGCGGTTGTTAGCACCGTGAACAGGGTGTAGCGACGTCTCCACGTCCAGTCGCGGCCCGAGAGAGGTCGAGACATGGCCAGAGGGAAAAGAGCCAGGGGAAGGTGGATCCAGGAGAAACAACACTGTAACGATCCCCATCGGTTCCGACTGGGTCGGTAAAGACGGTGCGAACGAACGCATGCCCGGCCGCGCGGGTCTCTGTGCGAGAGCGGCTGCGGACCGACAGGGTGTCGAGGCCATCATCGAGGCCGAGGACGCTGTCCCCTGTCGACACGGTCGGACCCAAGTCTCCTCTCGGGGCAAAGTCCCCTCCCTGGAGAGGGAGGGACCGGGTGGGTAGATGAGCACCGGCATCGACGGTTGGGAACGGCTACGTCCCACGATCCACAACCCACGATCCACGACCCACGATCCACGACCCACGATTTACGACTCACGACTCACGATTCAGCGAGCGAAGCGAGCGGACCATCCTCCACCCTCGATCCTCCAGCCGGAACCCGAAAGCCTACAGCATCCGGTGAATCTCGCGCTGGCGCTGGAGGTACTTCCGGCAGTGGTCGCGCGCGGAGGACTCGGCGCTGAGCTCGTTGTGCATCACATCCTCGATGTACGCGACCTCGTCCTCGGAGCGAAACGGGTCTTCCTCGGCCAAGTCCTCCATCATGGCGATGACCTCCTCGCGGTTCTCAGGATTGAACGTGCCGGAGGGCCCGCGGGGGGCGTCGTCGTCATACCGGTACTGCAGCAGGCTGGCGTCAAATTGAACCATACGTCGGTAGTCGATGATTGAGATTGGGGTTCGAAGGGGCGAGACCACCCCGTCGAGTGCCGGCCGAGGGGAGGGGAAGATACGGGCAGGAAAAGAGAGGATCGATGGGGGCGCAGACGCACGACCGGTGATCCACGTGTCACGACCCGTCACTCCTCGCCTTACGGTGTCCGGCGAACCTCGCCTCGGAACATGAAAGTAGACAGCAACGCACGCAAGGATCAACCGCATCCCGCCCCACCTGTGCGAAGCATGTATTCTTCGTGGCTTGGGGTTGGCCGGAAGATGATATCCTTCTGTAAAGACCCCCTCGGGCACGCGACGAGCCCGGGCTCATACCATACCTACGTCGTGGTGCAAACCTCTACATGTTGCGCCGGAACGCTCCGCCACCCTCTCTCACTGTCACCGCCTCGTACCTGTGAGTTTGACTGTAGCCGCCAACCGGGTCCCCATTCGCCAGACCGACGACGGCTGGGAAACCTCCGTCGGGGGCCTCACCACGGCCCTTCTGCCCGTTCTCCAAGAACAGGGCGGTCTGTGGGTGGGAATGGGCGAAGACCCGGATCTTCCCGACCGGCAACCGTATCCGGCCGACGCTCCCGACTTTCTCGTTCGCCGCGTCCCGCTCAGCGACGAGGAGTTGGATCACTACTACTACGGCATGGCCAACCGCGTCCTCTGGCCGGTGTCCCACTACCTTATTCAGCACCTGGAGCTGAAGGAGGCGTTCATGGAGACCTACCGGCAGGTCAACCGCCGCTTTGCGGAGGCCATTCTGGAGGAGACCGAGGGCGAGGGGGACGACGTCATCTGGATCCAGGACTACCACCAGATGCTCTCCCCGCGCCACATCCGCACCGAGCGGCCCGACGCCACGATCGGGCACTTCTGGCACATCCCGTGGCCGGCGATGGAGGTCTTCCGGATCCTGCCCTGGTCGCGGGAGCTGCTGCGCGGAATGCTCGGCTGCGACTTGATCGGCTTTCACGTGGAGGAATACGTCGACAACTTCATCGAGAGCGCCGAGGTGCTTCTCGGCGCGAACGCCGAGACGACGCCGGACGGCGGTGTGATCCGCTACGACGGCCACGAAACCCGCGTGGAGGCGGACCCGATCGGGATCGACGTCGCGCGCTTTCAGCAGATGGCGGCCGACGAGGAGATCAACGAGAAGGCCCGCAGCTTCCGCGAGCGCCTCGGTACGGAGAAGGTCGTCCTCGGCATCGACCGGCTCGATTACACGAAGGGCATCCACTCCCGCATGGTCGCCTTCGAGAAGTTTCTGGAGGACAACCCCGAGTACCACGGGCGGGTCAGTTTCTTTCAGATTGCGACGCCGAGCCGGTCGAAGCTGGAATCCTACCAGCAGATTCGCCGCGAGGTCGACGAGGTCGTGGGCCGCATCAACGGACGGTTCGCCCGGGAAAGCTGGGTGCCGGTCAATTACCGCTACCGCACGTACTCGCAGTACGAGCTCTGCGCGTTCTATCGAGCGGCGGATGCGGCGCTCATTACGCCGCTGCGCGACGGGATGAACGTGGTGACGCAGGAGTTCATCACCGCCAACGAGGACGGGGTGCTCATCCTGTCGGAACTCACCGGCGCCGCCTATCTCCTGCCGGAGGCGGTGCAGGTCAACCCCTACGATCGCAACGGACTCGCCCGCGCGATCCAGACGGCCCTCGAGATGCCGGAGGACGAGAAGCGGGAGCGCCTCTCCGGACTGAAGGCGACGATCGAGGAACTGGACGTGCACAAGTGGGCCGACGGTTTCCTCACCTCCCTCCGCACCGGCGCCCGCATGTCGAAGACATAGCTTCTCACAGAGGGCGAGTGGTACCCGCCGAGAAGCATCGTTGTCGGAATTCGCTACGATGACCGCCGACCACGACCGGCCGACCCACACGCCCACACGCCCACCCGCCCATCCGCCTAAACCCCCACCCTTCCACCCCGAAACCCATGTCCCCCACCGATCTGCCTGTTCCGGAGCGCCCGTTGTTCTTTCTAGACTACGACGGCACGCTGGCCCCGATCGTGGACGATCCGATGGAGGCGCATCCGCACCCGGACGTGCCCGTCCTCCTGCGCGCCCTCGACGACCGGCATCCGGTGTGGATCGTGACGGGGCGCGACATTGAGGCGCTCGACCGGTTTTTGGAGCATACCCTGCCGGCGATCGGACTGCACGGGGCGCAGAAGGGAGAAGTGGGCGGAGCGGTCGAGCACCGGATGAGCGACGAGGCGGCCGCCGCCATCGCCCGGCTGCGGGAGACGGTGCCCGCCCTCGACGGCGTCGAGGTGGAGGACAAGGACCGCGCCTTCGCGGTGCACTATCGCCGCGCATCCGAAAAGCGAGAGGCGGAGCGGCGGCTGGAGGCCTGGCTGGATGCGATTCCCGACCTGCTGGATGCCGTGTGGGGAAAGAACGTCGTCGAGCTCCGCGCGAAAGGACTCACGAAAGGAACCGCCGTGCGGGAGGTCGCCGACGAGCACCCCAATCGCGTTCCCGTCTACCTCGGTGACGACGTCACCGACGAGGATGCGTTCGAGGCGCTCACCGACCTGAACGACGAGGGACGGGAGGTCGTGTCCGTCAAAGTCGGTGCGGGCAACACCGCCGCGGACTACCGCCTCAACGGTCCGGACGACGTGGCGGCATACCTGCAGCGGTTCGTGGAGGATTGAGGACGGAGGATCGCCCGCTCGCTTCGCTCGCTGGATCGGGAATCATGAAGCGTGAGTCGTGGGTCGTGAGTCGGTTCATTGATCAATAATCAATGCCCAATGATCATTGATCAATGCTCAATGACTTTCGCCCACACGCCCATCCGCCCACACGCCCATCCGCCCACACGCCCATCCGCCCACACGTCCAAAGCCCCCACGCTCCCCCGCTCCCTCACGTCGAGCGGGTTTGCTCTTGCTTCAGGCGTTCGAGGCGGAAGACGGCGTTGAGGAGGCCGAGGTGGCTGAAGCCCTGCGGGAAGTTTCCCAGCAGGGAGCCGTTGTCGGGGTGAATCTCCTCGGCATAGAGTCCCAGGGGACTCATGTGCTCGATCAAGGTGGAGAGGAGAGCGCGGGCGCGGCGCTCGTCTCCGGCGAGGGCGAGGCCCTCGACGACCCAGAAGGACGGGAGAAGGAAGGCCCCCTCCTTGCCGCCGACGCCGTCATCGTTGCGGTAGCGGTAGACGAGAGGCTCCGGCCCGGCCCCCAATTCGTCCAGGCAGGCGTAGAGGGTGCGGAGGAAGCGCGGGTCGGACGCCGGGAGGAAGCCCACGGTGGGCATCACGAGCACCGAGGCGTCCAGGTCTGCACACTCGTACGTCTGCATGAAGGCCCCGCGCTCGTCGTCCCACGCCCGGTCGAGGACCTGCTCGCGAATGGTTTCGGCTTCGGCCCGCCAGGCCTCGGAGGGCGCGTCGGCCCCGAGCTTTTCCGCGAGGGTGGCCGCGCGCGTGAGTCCCACCCAGGCCCAGACCTTGGAGTAGGTGTAATGGCGGGGACCATTGCGGGCTTCCCAGATCCCGTCGTCGGGCTCCTGCCAGTGCTCGCGGATGGCGTCGGCGAGGGCGGAGAGCTTTTCCCACTCGGTGATGGTCAGCAGTCCGCCCTGGCGGTCGTAGCGCAGGGCGGCGTCGAGCAGGCTGCCGTACACGTCGAGCTGGTGCTGCTCGGCGGCCCCGTTGCCGATGCGAACCGGCTGCGAGTCGCGGTATCCGCGCAGGGGGAGGGTGCTTTCCGGGAGCTCGCGTTCCCCGCGAATGCTGTACATGACGCCGAGATCGTCGGTGCTGTCGAGGGCCTGACTGAGGATCCAGTCGAAGTAGGCCGTCCCCTCCTGGACGTAGTCGCTCCCAAAGAGGGCCTGCAGGATGAACGCCGAGTCGCGCACCCAGGAGTAGCGGTAGTCCCAGTTTCGTTCGCCCCCGGGCCATTCGGGAAGAGACATGGTGGGAGCCGCGACGATGGCTCCGGTCGGTTCGTAAATGAGGAGCTTGAGCGCCAGAAGGCTTCGCTCCACGGTTTCGCGGTAGCGGCCGTGGTAGGGGCAGCCGTCGATCCATTCCCGCCAGAACTTGCGCACGTTCCAGAGGCGACGGTCCGACTGGTAGCTGGCAACGGGGTGGACGCGCTCGGCGCCCCAGGCGGCCACGACGTAGGCTTCCTGCCCGCCGTGAACCTCAGCCCGCCCCACGGCGCGGTCGTCCTCGACCTCGATCGGGAACTCGGTCGACAGAACGATGGCTTGCCCGTCGAGGTCGCTGGCTCGAACGCCGTAGGTGGACGGTTCCAGTCGCGGGGCGGTCATGCCGTAGTCGAACCGGGGCGCGAACACCACCTCCAGGGTGACAGTCCCTTTCACCCCTTCCACCCGCCGATAGATCTCGGCGGTGGGAACCTTGCGCTGCGAGTACGGCATGAAGTCGCGCACCCGCGCCGTCCCCGATCCCGTCTCGAACTCGGTGACCAGGACGTTCGTGCCCGGCTCGTAGTACTGCTCGGCCCGAAAGTCCCCGGCCGGCCGAATCGCAAAGCAGCCTGCAGATGGGTCGAGCAGGGCTCCAAACACGGAGGGGCTGTCGAAGTCTGGCAGGCAAGCCCAATCGATAGATCCGTCCGCACCCACCAAGGCAGCGGTACGGCTGTCCCCGATGATCCCGTAGGCCTCCAGCGGTTTGTAATCGGCCGGGTCGTCGCTGGAAAAGCGAAATGCGTGACGGCGTCCATTCCGGCGCCGGTACGCCACGTTTGAAGGCATGGGGGCAGAGGGTTATCAAACAGGAACGGCGAGGGGCGTCCTCGACCGGATTCAAGTGGCATCGACCGGGGGGCCGGATTCCAGTGCATCCGTCGAAAAAGGGCAAGGACCATGCGAAAAGCGCAGACGGCCGGATGGAATCCCGGTTTGTGAGAACTCGGCGGGCGAGCGCCGGATATGAAAACGCCCTACACGAAAACAGTGTAGGGATGAGCGGCAGTTTCGCTCCACCACGTTTCGACTGGTTCGTAAAGTCTTGCTCCGAACAAGGGACAATCGGCCCGTGTATAGAATCATACGAAATCAACCGCCACCCACATGGCGGTTGCACCGACCGATCGAACGGCCCCGCCCTGGATGTGATGCTGTCCTCGTCCCCCTTTTGTTGTCCCTGTTCGGCCACCCTAGGGGGACGTAGGCACCCGTGCGAGACGGCGCTGCACCACCGCTGGTAGCGCGCCGCCGCTCAGCAGACGATCCGTGCCACCGTCCCCCTCTCGGCATCTGCCGGAAGGGGGTTTTTCTATGGAGCGAAGCGACGGGGCCGCCTCGACGGGCACCGACGGGCACTTCACCCTGCCCGCCCTCACCGACACCTCACAACCTTCGGACCTTGATCTATGGCCGATTACGCACACTCCGAGGTTCTCATCTCGACCGACTGGGTCGCCGAGCACCTCGACGACACCGACGACATTCGCCTCATCGAATCGAACGAGGACGTCCTCCTCTACGACACAGGTCACATCCCGAATGCGGTGAAGATCGACTGGGTGAATGACCTGCAGCAGGAAGACGTTCGCGACTTCATCGACCGCGAGGCGTTTTCCAACCTCTGCGAGGAAAAAGGCATCTCGAACGACACCACGGTTGTCTTCTATGGCGACAAGAACAACTGGTGGGCATGCTACGCCTTCTGGGTCTTTCAGCTTTACGGCCACGACAACGCCCTCATCATGGACGGCGGGCGGAAGAAGTGGATCGATGAAGACCGCACGCTGACGAAAGAAAAGCCCGACGTTGCCGCCGGTACCTACACGGCACCGGAGCAGGACCTGTCCATCCGCGCGTTCCGCGACCAGGTGCTCCAGCACATGAAGGAGGGAGGACCGATGGTCGACGTCCGCTCCCCCGAGGAATTTCGGGGAGAGATCACGCATCTGCCCGACCACCCGGAAGAGAGTTCGATGCGGGGCGGTCACATTCCGGGAGCCCGCAGTGTGCCCTGGAGCAAAGCTGCCAACGAAGACGGCACCTTCAAGTCCCGCGACGAGCTGGAAGAGATCTATCTCCAGCAGGAGGGGCTCGATCCCAGCGACGAAACCGTCGCCTACTGCCGGATTGGAGAGCGCTCGAGCCACACCTGGTTCGTGCTGAAGTACCTCCTCGGCTTCGAGAACGTGCGCAACTACGACGGCTCCTGGACCGAGTGGGGCAACCTGGTCGGCATGCCGATCGAGAAGGGCGATCCGGAACCGGTCGAAGCGTAGGATCTCGCCGACGTACGGATCGAAGCAAGCGCGGTGGGCCGGTCGTCTTCGGGCGATTCGGCCCGCCGCATTTTTGGTCGCGTTCGTTGGGAGTTGTGGGGTGTAGGTTGTGGGGTGAGGGTTGTGCGTTGCGGGTTGTCCGTTTCGGGTTGTGCGTTCCGGTACCGAACGGCGATGCGGTCGCGTTCGGGCCGCACCGGTGGTCGCTCTCACCGAATTCCACAAAATTCGTTGCACACCCTACGAATTGCAGCACACCGTCTCGGCCGGCCACAAACAACCAACCACAAACAACCAACCACAAACAACCAACCACAAACAACCAACCATCAACGAGAAACCACATCCCGAACACACCTTTCCCGAAGAGAGTACCGACACCGGTCCGTTTCCCCGACGAACATCTGCCCGACATGCCCACGCTGGACGAGATTGCCGAGCCGTTCGAGATGGTCGACCGCGACATGCGGATCGAGCTGCTCCTGGAGTATGCCGAGAAGCTTCCGGAGCTCCCGGAGGAATACGCGCCGATGCGAGACAACGGCCTCGACATGGTGCACGAATGTCAAAGCCCGGTTTTCCTCCACGTGGAGGTCGACGACAATGAGATCGTCCACGTGATTGCGGACGTGCCCCGAGAGGCGCCTACAGCACGGGCATTCGTGTCGATTTTGCACGAGGCGTTCGACGACGAACCGGCCCAGAAGGTGGCGGAGGCTCCGAACGACCCCCTGCGCGCGCTCGGCCTGTCGAAGCTGTTGGGGATGCAGCGAACGCAGGGGCTGAATGCCATCTACAAAAAGCTGCGCGCGGAGGTGCAGAAGAAGCAGAAGGCGAGATCGAACGGACCGGCGTGACGCGCAGGCGATGTGACGCGCAGGCGATGCCGCCGCGGGGTCGCAGGGCTCCCGGTTCGGAGAAGAAGAGAATCCGGGAGAGGCAAGCAAGTAGAGCAGAGAGGGGCAGGGCGTCCTCGTCCCATGCTGCTCAGCGGGAGGGCTGCGCCGGAGGGGGGCTGCCGGAATAGGTGAGCCGGCGCGCCGGGCGGCTCGGGGGCTGGCCGAGAACGGTCGAATGGCCGAGACGGGGTGCGCCGGCGTCTCCGCTGTCGTCGCTGCGGTCATCCCGGCGTCCCAGAACGACGGTATCGGCAGCATCCACCTTCAGGGTCAGTTCGACCTCGTACTCCAGCCGGTCCGGAACGTAGCTGGAAACAATCTCCGCTACACGACGGGCCAGAGCGCCGCCGGGATGGAGGGCGCGGTAGGCATCCGGGTGAAGGGGGCCGAGGTGAATCCGAAAGGCTCCGCTCCGGTCGAGGAAGGTGCGGCCGATGGGGGGCGTCTTTCCCAGCCGGGCCGTGCCTCGCCGAAGGACGAGGGGACGAGGCAGCAGGCGTCGACGGGGGATGTTCTCTTCGATGCGCACCGGAACCTGGAGTACCGACTGAAGGATGGCGCGCAGTCCTTCCGCGTTCCGGCCGAGGGCCTGAAGCCGTCCGGCAAATGCTGCCAGGCGAAGCGAGGCGGCGGAATCTTGCGGCTCCGCTGCCGGAGGAAGACCGGCGAGGGAGCGGTACCGGTTTGCGGTTCGAGGGGTCGGTACTGCCTGCCCGGGCGGGTGAAGAGACGGACGCCTCTTCAGCCACCCCTCGAAGAGAAGCTGGTAGAGCCGGTGGTGAAAAAGATCCAGAAAAGCGCGCAGGGGGGTATCGGGCTCGTCGTCGGACGAGACGGCCTTCGCATAGTGCGGGGGAAGGGCGCCTCCGGAACCGTACAAACCCATCCGCGCGGCCGTGATGGAGAAGAGGGCGTGGAAGCCGGAGTTCGGTGCCCAGTCGACGGATCGAACGGAGGAGGGAGGAAAGGCCTGCCGGGACGAGGGACGAACTGTGAACGGAGGACGGGCAGCCGGCTCGCTGTTCGCTTCCGGGGTAGCCCCGGCGCAGGTTCCGGCGTGAGCGGCCAGATAGATGGCTGGCATCAGGTCGTAGCGCGATCCGCGCCTGCAGAGCGTCCGGAGGAGGGCGGCAGGAGGGGGCGTGCGGCACCGGTCGGATTGCGGCAAAGCCGGCGGGGCGAGAGGAGGCATCGGTAGAGGGGCGAAACGGAATCATGGACTTTTCCCCCGAAAGAACGAGAAGCGCACCCTCACGAAGTGAACGTCCCGTTTCAACGGATCTATGCCGATTCTTTGCGTGCTGGGGGCGGATTTCCGCCGCGAGAGCACGTGTAGCGCCGTGGAGCAGCGCCCCGTTTCTTCCGCGTTCGTTTTTTCGCGTCCGTCTTTTTTGCTCCCGTTGTCTCTGCTCCCGTTATCTCCGCTCCCGGTCTCAACTGCCGGCTCGGTGCTCGCCGGAGGCGGGCCTACAGCAGCGGCCGGGTTCCTCGAGAGGCGGGCCAGGTGTACTGCCGCCCCGACGGCCGGGCGCGAAGGGTCAGCTCGACGCAGGTGTTGATCGTCGCGTAGGCCGACAGGAACGTGCTCATCACGGCACCGAACAGGCAGAGATCTCCTTCGCCGGCGAAGGCCGTTTCATCGACATCGATCGAGACAGCCAGACCCCGCAGCGCGGCCCCGTGGGAGATGATGCTCGTGGGGGACCACGAAACCGTATCCAGTCCGTCAATGCGTCGTTGGTTGGCGGTGCGCTTCCGGGCGGAGGTCCAGTCGTACAGGCGCAGAAGCCCGGTCAGCGCGTGCGCGGTGGTGGCGGACTGCAGGTTGAACGCGAGGTGCGACAGAAGAGCCCAGTGGAACTGGGAGCGGTCCGGGGGTCGATACAAGGGGGTTGGTCGGGTCAGGTTGGTGGGCTGGACGATCTGCGGGAGTCCGGAGGCGAGCGTCGTGAGGGCGTCGGTGCCGAGCGCTCGCCGCGGCAGGGTGCCGTTGGTTGCCCGAATCCGGAGGCTTAGGCTCTGCGAGGAGGAGCGAGCCGTCGTCGGGAGGTCGCTGCCATTCAGAGACAGGGTGAGGTCGGGGCTGTCTCGCGGGCCGTCCCGCCGAAAGACGGTATAGTGGCGAGGCGAGGCAGGCGAAGCGGTCCCTGCAGAAGCCTCGTCGAGGCCGGGAGCCGGCCAGGGCGCCCGGTCGAGCCGGTAGAACGGCGTGTACTCGTGGCGACGGCCGGTGTCTTCTTCCACCCCCGCGACCGATTGCACGTCGTAGGCCAGCAGGCTCTTCGGAGAATGAACGTCGGGCACGATGCGGTGCTCGGCGTATCGCCCGTCGATGCGGATCGGCTCGGCATCCATTTCAAAAAGGTTCACTGCCGGCGTGCAGTAGAGGCGCAGATGGGTGGCGTCGAAGGACGAGTCGGGCGGATACGGGCGGTTGAAGGTCAGCCAGACGTCGAACCTGCGGGTTTCGCCCGGTGCAGGACCTCCGGCGGACCGGGCATGCGAAGGGGCGCCGGCGCCCAGGTGGTCGAGGCCGTGCAGGTCGACGAACCAGAACCGGCGCCGAACGCAAAAGTACTCCTGAAGCAGCTGGAAGCCGGAAAAGGAGGCCGGTTCTGCGGGAAGCAGGCGGTCCGCCGGTTGGAGGCCGGCCGGGGTGATCCACTTCTGCCCGGTCAGGTCGACCCGGTGGCTGCCCGTCCGCAGGGAGAGGCCCGCCAGGTGCCGGGTGAGGTAGAGATGGATCGTAGCGGCCAGCGGCATCTCCGCGTGGATGCAGAGCCGCAGGCGCTGAAGCGGCAACCGACCGAGTCGGGCGCCGCGGTCGAGTTGAAACCCGAGCCGGACCCGGCTCCGCCTCGTTCCGGCTCCCTGAAGGTCCCCCTCCGCGAGCCGGACCGGATAGATGTCGACCGGCGCCGCGGTTTGGAACCGGACGGTCGTCTGTTCGGGGCCGACGGGGGCGGAGCGCACCTCCAGGCCGGGAGGCAGCCGCGTGTGTTCCTGGACGAGGCCGGGAATCGGGTCGAGAGCGAGAATGCAGCAGGACGGGACCGGCTTCAGAAAATGAGGGCAGAGAAGCTGGAGCAGTCCTTCGGTGACCTGCGGCAGGTCGTCGTCGAGCCGCTGATGGATCCGGCCGGTCAAGAACGCGAACCCCTCAAAGAGCCGTTCGACGAAGGGATCTCGGTCGGACAGGCTGTCGAGGTTGAGGTGGGCGGCCTCGTCCGGATAGGTCTGGGCGAAGACCCGTCCGGCCTCCTGTAGATACCGGATCTCGGCCTCGTAGTAGGAGCGGAGCATGGGCGGCGGAGGATCACATGAGCGGCGGCGACACGTCGCTGACAGCGGGCACGCCGAACCGAGCGGGCAAGCCGAACCGAGCGGGCACGGGGCGGGGTCGTAAGCGGCCGGATCCTGAGCGGCCGGATCCTGAGCGGCACCCGCCACCCCCGCCGGGCCCGAATCGGTCCCACCGCCGGTCAGGCGTTTTCCATCCAGCTGTCGGTGTACTGCTTTTTCGCCTGCACGTTATTCCATTCGATCTCCTCGTACATCAGCTTCACCCGCTCGAGGTGGGTCAGGCGCTCTTTGGACGGGTCTTTCGTGTTGGGAAGAACCGCCCGTACTTCCGCCACCTTGACGCGATGGAGAGTATGGGTGAAATAGAGCTCCTCAACGCCCTGGTCGTTGATGCGATACCATTCGATGGTCAATTCGTCGAGGGTTTTGCCTTCCGCACAGGCCTGGTACAGCATGGGCGTGGCGGCGTCGATTGCTTTCGTAATGTCGACGGGAGCGTGCACGCGCTTGCCGCTGACGGTGCCCATATGCACGTCGAGCGGTATGCGTAGATTGTGATCGAACTCGATGACTTCCGAGCTGTCTTCGCGCCCCTTGATCGGGTTGTCGCCTTTGATTCCGTCGGAGTAGAACAGCGCAGCAGGTACGGGCATGGGTTTGGGTCGGGGTTGGTGGTTGAATGGACGGCGAGTGCGGAACGGGAGCGAGTGCGGAACGGAGGGAAGGGGCCGGTGGGCGGTCAGGCCTCGGCGCGCGACATCTGGCTGACCATCGAGAGACTGATGTCCATGCCCTCGATTTGAAAGTGCGGCATGACGGTCATCTCGATGCGGTACAGCCCCGGGTTCCGCTCCACGTCCCGAACGCGCACGGCGGCGTCGCGGAGCGGATACTTCGAGACCAGGTCGTCGGAGGGCTTGGGCATCTTCGTGACGAGGTCTCCGACCCAGGCATTCAACTCGCGTTCGATGGCGGCGGCGTCCTTTGTGGCGCCGACGTTCTCTCGCTGCAGGACCTTCAGGTAATGGGCGATGCGCGAGGCGAGCAGGACGTACGGCAGCCGGGCGTTCACGCGGCTGTTGGCCGTCGCTTCGGCCTGGTCGTAGATCCGGGGTCGCTGGGCGGAGTGGGCGGAGAAAAAACAGGCGTAGTCGCGGCCCTGGTAGACGCTCAAGGGCATAAACCCCAGGTTCGAAGCCGCAAACTCCAGGGTCTCGCTGATCGGGATCTCCGTCGGGATCTTTGCCTCCGTCCCCCGACCGGCATCGTAGCGATGCACGGGCAGGTGCTCGATCTTACCGCCCGACCGCGGCCCGCGGATCTGCACCGCCCAGCCGTCGCGAATGAAGGCGCGGACGACGTTCGTCGCAAAGGCAAAGGACGGGTTGGCCCAGAGGTAGCGACGGGCGTCCGAACCGCGAACGTCTTCTCGATAGCAGAAATCTCGGACGGGGACGGTGTCCTCCCCGTACGGCAGGCGCGCCATGAACCGCGGAAACGCAAGCCCCACGTAGCGGGCATCCTCCGACGCGCGGAAGGCATTCCACTGCACGAAGTCCGCCGTCTCCATGTAGGCCTCCAGGTCCGGGATCCGACGCCAGGCCTCCATCGACGATTGACCGAAGAAGGCGGGGCCGACGGACCCGATGAAGGGGCAGTGCGCCGATGCCGCTACCTTCGAGACGGACTGGAGAAGGGCAATGTCCGGCGCAGTGTTGCGAAACTCATAGTTCGAAACGATCGCGCTGTACGGGTCGGCCCCAGGCTGGTCGTAGGCGTTCGTGTAGACCTGTTTGTACAGAGGAGACTGAATGACGTCGGGGGCGTCCTCGAACGACAGGCGGAGGTCGCGCTTCGACGCGTTGAAAAGTTCGACCTGCACGTTCTTCCGGAAGTCGGTGCGGTCGACGAGAAACTTGAGCGCCCGCCAGGCCGCCTCCAGCCCCTGAAACGCAGGGTGGTGAAGAACGGCGTCGAGCTGTTCGCTCAGCTTCGCGTCGATCTCCGCGACCAGGCTGTCCAGCAACGGCCGGTCGATGCGCTCTACCTCCCGGTCGCGCTTCGAGATGGCGTCGATGAAAACGCGGAGGGCAGCAGCAACCAGCTCCCCCTTTGGCTTCTCGGCGTTGGCGAACGCGTCGTCGAAGTCGCTCACATCGACCGGCTGCGCGGGGGCCTCAACGTCGACCCGGGCGAAGATGCGGTCTAGAACCGGGCGTTCCTCGGCCCGTGCCTCGGAGGAAGGGTCGGCGGAGAGGGTCTCTCGATCCAGATCGGTCGGGGCAGAATCGGTCATGGCCGCTCACGCACACAAGGAGATAAAGATTAAGTTCGTTCAACAATACATACAAAAAATAAATAAAACAAGACAAAAATAAAATATTTTTTAGATGGTTGGCCTCCTCAAATCGACCAGCCGCCCATTAATTTCTTGGCATGGGACGGCACCGCCCGTACTGGGGTGTGTGTTGGGTCCTCCGGTCATTTTGCTGCGGTCATTCTGCTGGAGGGCATTCTGTTGGCTGTTGGACCGGTTCGTCCTATCCGTCGGCGCACCCATTCGCCGGGCCGGTGCTTGACGGCGGAGGCGGGGGAAGCTGCAGGGCCTGCGGGGGGTCCAGCGCACAGACGCGATCGTGCGCCTCGCGGGCCCGGCGGCGCCACGTCGGTGCCGGCAGGGGTGCTGCATTGCCGGGGGGCCCGTGGCGCTGGCCGCAGAGGTACAGCCCGGCCCACGCCCGGGCGAAAAGCCGGGGCTCCCACCGGGACAGGTCGCGGGCCTCGCCCTCGTCGATGAGCGCGTTCAGGATCGGACCGGCCTGGACGACGCGTCCGGCCTCCAGGAGAGCTTCCGCTACCGCCAGTCGGATGCGAAAGGTCGTGCGCGGACTTCGGTCCTCCGCTCCGGCCGACTGGAGCAGCGACACGGCCGCGTCGAGGCCGTCCGACCGGGCGACGGCCGGCAGCCTCCGGCACGCCTGCCGAAGCGGGTCGAGAGGGGAGGCGGACGGAGGCACGCTGCCCGCGGGCCCGTCGTTCTCCGGGGCGTCTGCGGGGCCGTCGCGCCGCGCAAGCGCGTCGGTCCATCGCCGGGTCGCGTCGGATGCAAAGGGCGTGTCGTCGGAAAACCGGAGGGTGA
>ERZ1034543.208-NODE-208-length-15673-cov-2.972019_pt1 | contig 15673 bp, 16 predicted proteins | sample MGYA00520654_ERZ1034543 | MGnify/ENA primary metagenome ERZ1034543 (study PRJEB33760, sample SAMEA4777712) | hypersaline lake metagenome | biome: hypersaline environment; feature: brines | place: Spain | collected 2012-08 | depth 0 m ... | reverse complement strand
GACACTCTACGATAATCACTCTCAGACCCCAACGTTCTCCCCCGTCGCGTTCGTCCCTCCGCCATGGCACGTGAATCGGACGAGCCGGCCGAATCGAACGCCCTTGGCACCGACCTCGAACCCTGCAGCACCGACCCCACGACCGGTTACCTGCGGGACGGCTGCTGTCACCACCTCGAATCCGACCGCGGCCGTCACGAAGTCTGTGCCGTGATGACCGAAGCGTTCCTCCAGTTCTCGAAGGCACAGGGTAACGACCTGATCACGCCCCGACCGCAACTCGACTTCCCCGGTCTCGACCCCGGTGACCGCTGGTGTCTCTGTCTCGGCCGGTGGGTGGAGGCCGTCGAGGAGGGCGTCGCCCCGCCGGTCGTCCTCGAAGCGACCAACGAGGCAGTGCTGGAGGAGGTGCCGTTCTCGACGCTGGTGGCACACGAGTACGATGGTGACGCGGACGTGGCCGTCGGGTAGCGTCGCTACCGGTGGATACAGTCAACCAAGTGAGCCCGGTCGCCCTCGAACGGTTCCAGTCCCATCTCGGCCGTCTCACACTCCGCCGTCGCCTCCGGACACCGCGGCGCGAACGGGCAGCCCGCGTCGTCGACCACGCCGTTCCGGGCGTCTTCCGCATCGAGACCGACGACGCGATCATCCACGTCGACTCCGCAAAAAACGCCGGAAGCCCCAGCGCCGCCCTCGACGCCTGTTTCGAGGCCACGATGGCCGAGATGATCGACGAGCACGGGTTCGACGAACGAGCGGCGTACATCCAGATGAGCGTCAACCCGAACGTCACCGTGCGGACCTACCAGTTCGTCCCGCCCAACTACTTTACGTTCGGCGTCAAAGTGGACAAAACCCTATTCGACGGCGTCTCGGACTAGTCGCTCACTCTCACGTCGACAGCCGCGGATACGACTGCGCATCCCCCGACGTGTTCCGCCCGACCAGCGTCGCCACCGCCTGCGTCCGGCCCTCGCCGTCGAGTCGCGTCCGTTCCTCGTAGTGCAGGATCGTCAGCCCGAGGCAGGATCGGAGCAGGTGATTCGACGGGTAGCGGTAGCGGTTCGACGGCCCGATTTCGATGGGGTCGCTCGACCGAATGTGGTGTTCGTAGACGAGGACGCCCCCTGGCGCGAGCGCGCCGAGTAGGTCCGGAAGCCGGTCCAGCGCGGCGAAGAAACTCACCGTGAGCACGTCGTACGCGCCGTCCTCGAACGCGAAGTCGTCGACGTCCGAGCGAATCCAGTTCACGCCGACGCCCTCGCGGTCGGCCGCCCGCGCGGCGCGGTCGAGCGCTTCGTCGGAGACGTCGACGGCGTCCACGTCGTACCCCTCGCTCGCCAGAAAGCGGGCGTTCCGCCCCGTCCCCGTCGCGACGTCGAGCGCCCGCCCCGTCGGAAGCGTCTCGATCCGTCTGGCCAGTTCCGGAATCGGGTCGTCCGGCAACTCGAACTCCTCGTCCGTGCTGTACTTCTCGTTCCAGCGCTCGCGGTCGTCGGTCACGGATCGGTCGTGGGTCCCGGGCTGGTTAAGCCTCCCCCGTTCACCGGCGGATCCACCCGCCTGCGGACCGACACACACATTCCCCCCGGCAGCGAAGCGGCGAGCGTGCTCCCCGGCCGTTACCGAAACGCCGGCCTGTTCGTCCTGCTGGGAGTCCTCTTCGGCGGCTCCTTCGTGGCGATCAAGGCCGGTCTCGACGTCCTGCCGCCGGTCTTTTTCGCCGCCCTTCGGTTCGACGTGGCGGCACCGCTTCTGCTCGTCTACGCCGCCGTTCGCTACGACGACTGGATTCCGCGGACCCGCCCCGACGTCTTGAGTCTCGTCGTCGGCGCCCTCACTATCATCGCCGTCAACAACGGTCTCCTCTTTCTCGGGCAACGGACGATCACCCCTGCCGCCGCGTCCGTGATGTACGGGCTCAACCCCATCCTCTCGCCCGCGTTCGCGTTCCTACTGCTCGGTCAACGACTCGACGTGCGGGGCATCGTCGGCATCCTCCTCGGACTGGTCGGCGTCGTCGTGATCGTCCAGCCGTCCCCCGAGACGCTCACGTCCGGATCGACGGTCGGGCAACTCTACGTCCTCGCCGCGGCGGTGGTCATCGCCCTCGGGAGCGTCCTCACGCGACGTATCGAGGCGACCGTCGAGAGCATCCCGATGACCGCGTGGGCGATGGGCCTCGGCGCCGTCCTCCTCCACGCCTGGAGCCTCGCAATCGGCGAGTCGGCGGCGGGGACCACCCCGACGCCGACGGTCGTGGCGGCGATTCTCGCCGTCGCCATCCCCTCGACCGCGGCCGCATACCCCATCTACTTCACGCTCATCCGCCGGATCGGACCGGTTCGCACGAACCTCGTCGCGTACGTCGTCCCCATCGTCGCCGCACTCACCGGGTGGCTCCTGCTCGGTGAACCGGTCACGCCCGCGACGGCCGTCGGCTTCTGCGTCGTCGTCGCCGGCGTCGCCCTCCTCGAACGCCGGGTCGTCGCCGCCGAACTGGCACGACTGTTCCCCTGAGAACCCGTTTCCGGGCGCGTCGGTGGTAGCAAGATCCACCGTCCCCGGTGCCGTGGTGCTTGCCGCTCGGCCGCGGCGTCCAGCCCGCCCCGGACGATCCGTTCAGCCGTCCGGCTCCCCTCGCCCACGATGATCGACTCCTGCGGCTACGACTGCGAGTAGTACGCTCGGCAGCAGGTGGATCCGGAACGGGAACAGGCCGTCCGCGCCGGGGACGTTGAGGTACTGTAAGCCCCCAATGCCCAGGAACGTGGCACCGAACGTTCCGTAAGCGACGAGCGCAGTCGCTAGCCAGCCCTCGGTGCGGTCGGCCGTGACCCCGACGACGACTGCGGCCAGCAGGCCCGCAACCAGCCCACTGACCACTCCCAAGATACCGACACCGGGGCCGTCGCCGTACTGGCTACTGAGGAACGCGATGCTCGAAGCTCCCACCAGAAGGAGGGTCGTGATGCCACAGGCGACGCTAAGAGCCGGCGTTCGGGCGTTCATACGTGGTGGTACGGGCCGGCGACTCCTGCGAACGACTTCGGGGTCCCGGCGCATAAGCTCCGGCCCCGTCGACGCGTCTCAGCCGTCCGGAATCGCCCCCACGCCGTGTACCCACGAATCGGTCGTACCCCTCGGTCCGGCTCATGGCCAACGAGTGGGATACCGCACCCGAGGCCACGGCCGACAACGCGTATCAATCGGGTCTCCTTTCGACGTACGAACTCCAAGGGAACCCCAACGCATGGACGTTCACGATGGAGGAACGACCCGGCCGTGCGGTCGGTCGATGACCACCGATCCACCCCCCGTCTCCACACGTCGCGTCCGACAGAACCAGCCGCCCCCGACTCCATAGGGTGGCTGGTGTCTCCGTTCGTGCGTGGGGAGTCGTGAGGCCGGCACGGGACCCGGACCTGCGTCCGGCTGAACGCGTAGACGAACGCCGCCACTATTGCCGATAGCTAGCGCGCCGTACAAACGGGGACTTCGACGAATACGGCCGAGAGCGCCAAGCCGCAGTAGCCGTCCTACCCACGCCGGGTCCCAACCAGCCACGGAACGTGGGCGTCCCTTCTAAGCCAAGCCGGTGGGGGGACTTCCGCCGTGATCGGAGGGGAGACCCGCTTCGACGGCGGCGCTGCGTCCGGACGGACGGGAACCGATACCACGTTCCGGCAGCTTTTATTGGCCTCGTCCTAATCACGACTATGCCCAAGCGGGATGCGGAGCGGGGCCGTACGGTCGGCCGGCGGGGCTTTCTCGCCGGCGGCGTGGCTGCGACGACGGCACTGAGCGGTTGTGCCGGCGTGTTCGGATCGTCCGGAGGGGACGTCCTCAGGGTGTCGGTGTGGAGCGGCACCAACGAGACGGTGTTCCGCGAGACCATCAAGCCGCTGTACGAGGACCGAACCGGCAACACGCTCGAACTGAGTGGCAACTGGCAGGGGATTCTCTCGAAGATCCGGCAGTCGCCGGAGGACGACCCGCCGTTCGACGTCACCGTCGGCGTCGGGCGGACGAACTACCGCGGCCAGCAGGACGACCTCTGGGTCCCGGTCGAATACGCCGACCTCTCGAACGCGGGCGGAATCAAGTCCAACCTCCGCCAGTACCGAATGGCCGAGGTGGGCGTCCCCGTCGCGTACGGCGCCCACGCGTACGTCTACAACGAGGCGGCGGCGTCGTGGACGCCCGAGACGTGGACCGACCTTCGATCGGCGGCGGCGGAGAACGTCGCACTACCCAGCGACTTCTGGCTCAAACTGTTCATGATGGCGGCGTTGCTGGCCGACGACGAGCCCATGGCCGACGAGGTGTACGACCGTCGGTACATGGACGGGCTGTTCGAGGTCATCGAGGGCCTCCCAGTGTCGACGTTCTATCAGGGGACTCAGCAGCTTTGGACTGCCCTCTCGGAGGGGCTGGCCGACGTCGGCCACTACTTTTTCGCGTACGGGCTGCGCAAGGCACGGGACACCGACGAGTATCCCATCGGCGTCACGGTCCCGGAGCCGACGACGGGCTACATCGACTACTACCAGATCGTCCGGGGCACCTCGAAGGAGGCGATGGCGACGGAGTTCATCGACTTCCTGCTCGACCCGGAGGTCCAGACCGCCTACGCGGACGCGTTCAACCTCGGGTTCTCACACGCGGAGACGACCTATCCGGACGAAACCGCCGCGGAGCTGCCGACGACGAACGACGAACTCGACCGGATCGCGTTCCAGAACTTCGCCGGCGTCGCGGAGTTCTCCGGCGAGATGAGCGAGCGGTTCCGATCGTTCGTCCAGGACAACTAGATGCTCGAACTCGACGGACTCACCGTCACCTACGGCGACCTGACGGCCGTCGACGACGTCTCGTTCACCGTGGCGGAAGGGGAGTTCTGCTGTCTGCTCGGCCCGAGCGGCTCGGGAAAGTCGACGGTGCTCCGGGCGGTGTCGGGGTTCGAGACGCCGGCGGCCGGGCGGATCCGGCTCGACGGCGCCGACGTCACCGAGCGGCCGCCGAACGAGCGCGACTGTTCGATGGTGTTTCAGGACTGGGCACTGTTCCCCTACCGGAGCGTGCGTGAGAACGTCGAGTTCGGGCTGAAGATGGACGGCGTGCCGGCCACGGAGCGCGACGCCCGCACCGACGAGATGCTCGAACTCGTCGAGATGGCCGGATACGGCGACTCACGGCCGGCACAGCTGAGTGGCGGACAGAAACAGCGGGTGGCGCTGGCCCGCTCGCTCGCCCTCGACCCGGATCTCCTGTTGTTGGACGAGCCGCTGTCGAATCTCGACCGACGGCTCCGCGAGACGATGCAGCTCGAACTCAAGCGCATCCACGACCGCGTCGGAACGACGATGCTCTACGTCACGCACGACCAGGACGAGGCGTTCACGCTCGGCGAGCGACTCGGCGTGATGAACGACGGGCGACTCGTCCAGCTCGACGCACCCGAGACGGTCTACGACGATCCGGCCGATCGGTTCGTCGAGTCGTTTCTCGGCACGACGAACTTCGTCGACTGCAGGGTCGTCGACGAACGAGGGCCGACGCTCGGGACCCCGTTCGGCGTCGACTTCGAGGCGCCCATCGACGGCGCGGGGCTCGCGACCGGCGACGCCGTCGTCGTCTCGCTACGGCCGGAACGGCTCTCGTTCGCGCCCGCCGGGCGGGTCGGCGCCGACTCACAGGCGGTCGGCGACGGCGGCGAGGCGACCGTCTCCGTCACCACCAGGGTCGAGGAGACCGTCTACCGCGGATCGGACGTCCGGATTCGGCTCTCGGCCGGGGAGACGACCCTGTTCGTCGAGCCCTCGGTCGCGTCGGCGCCGGCTGACGGTCCGGTTCGCGCCGAGCGAGGCGCGGTACTTCGACGCGTCCGGGGGCCGATGTCGCTGAGCGACGCTCGCCGGACCCGTGCGTTCGCCGCGCTTCCCGCTCGGTGGCGGACCGTCGCCCTGTTGGCACCGCTGTTGATCCTCGATGGGGTCGTCTTTCTCGTCCCGATGGGCTATCTGTTCCGGCTGAGCCTCGCCGAGCGAACGACCGGCGGCGCGTTCGTCGAGGGGTCGTGGTCGCTCTCGGGCTACGAGTACGTCGCCGAGACGCCCCTCGTCCACGAGATATTCGCGTTCACGATGGGTTTTGCCGTCCTCGTGACGGCGCTCGCGGTGGCGGTGGCCGTCGCCTACGCCTACGCAGCCTGGCGGGCGACCGGGTGGTGGCGGACGGCGTTGCTCGCCGGGGCGGTCCTCTCGCTGTTTACGACCATCGTCGTCAAGCTGTTCGCGGTCGTCCTCGTGTTCTCGCCGCGGGGCGTCCTCAACGACCTCCTCGTCGGCGCCGGGGTCCTCACCGAACCCCTCCTGTTGGTGGACAACCCCGTCGGCGCCGTCATCGCGCAACTGTACATCGTCGTTCCCTACGCCGTCCTCGCGGTGTACGCGGTGCTCTCGACGCTCGACGACCACCTCGTCGAGGCGGCTCGTGACTTAGGAGCCGACGGTCCCGCCGTCTTCCGCGAGGTGGTGGTTCCACACGCCCGGCCCGGCGTCGCCGTCGCCGCGGTGATCAGCTTCACCTGGTCGGTCGGCGCCTACCCCGCCCCGCTGTTGGTCGGATCGGGAAGCGAGCAGACCAACGCCATCCTAGTCTCGCAGCTCCTACTGGCCGAGTTCGACTGGCCCGCCGCCGCCGCCCTCGCGGTGGTTACCGTGGCCGTCGTGTTGGCGGCGCTGCTCGCCGGCCTGTGGCGACTCGACGACGGGGGTGAACTCCTTGGCTGAGATCGAAAGACGTACCATCCGTGGCTGGCTGTTCAGGGGGCTGATCGCGACCCTGTTCTGTCTGCTCGTGCTCCCGCTGGGCATCGTCGTCGCGACGGCCTTCGACGCCTCGAGCGCCGTCGTCTTCCCGCCGACCGAACTCTCGGGACGGTGGTTCGGCGAACTGCTGGCCTCGCCGACGTGGCTCCGGTCGCTTCTCAACAGCCTCGTCGTCGCCACAGGAACGAGCGCGCTCTCGATGCTCGTCGGCACGACGGCGGCGCTCGGCCTCCGCCGGTACGGCGGGCGGTTCCGAGGAGCGCTCGTCGGCCTCGCGCTGCTACCCCTGCTCGTCCCCGGCGTCGTCATCGGGGTGAGCCTGTTGACCTTCTTCAGCGTGTTCGGCCTCCAGCAGAGCTATCTCGCGCTCGTGTTGGCACACTCGCTGTGGGCGACGCCGCTCACCTTCTCCGTGATGCAGTCGTCGTTCGCCCGGTTCGACTGGCGGCGCCACGAGGCCGCCCGCGACCTCGGGGCATCGAGACTCGTCGCGTTCCGGGCCGTCGTCGTCCCCGAGGTGCGGACGGGACTGGTCGTCGCGGCGCTCGTCGCGTTCATCGTCAGCCTCCAGGAGTTCGTGATGGCGCTGTTTCTCTCGGGACCCGACACACGGACCGTGCCGGTCCAGGCGTGGAACTCGCTCAGACAGAGCCTCGACCCGCTGGTGAGCGTGGTGTCGACGATCCTGCTGGCGGCGGTGGTGTTACTGGTGCTTGTCGGCACGGCGCTCGCGGGGATCGAACGGCTCGCGACCGACGCCTGATCGCCCCGTCGACGTCCGGTGCGTGACGTCGTCCCGTACCCGGTCGATCCGATCGGCAAAACGTTCGACCGACGAGGGCGGAGCGGCTCGGAGACTCAGTCGACGGTCGCGGGAACGCCACGGAAGACGGGATCGATAGGGCTACACCACGCCGCCGTATGTCGTTCACGATCACCGGATCAAACTCGCCGGACTCCCCGGGAGCCACAGCGTGTCCCGCGTGCTCCCCGTGAACCGCGGCCGCAGCACGCTGTGCCTTGGTTCGAATCCCTCCCACGGCTCTTCGGCCCCACTTCGTTCCGTTAGAAGAGCCGGAGGAGGGATTTGAACCCTCGGCCTATTCCTTACGAAGGAATCGCTCTGCCAGCTGAGCTACTCCGGCACGCATTCGTTCGTACTGCCATCGTTCAAATAAGGGTTCCGAAACGCCCCTACCGTGTCAGACGAACGTCGAGACAGACGTTCAGCTCGTGGGGGGCGTACGACCGCACGACGTGCCGGGTCAGCACGTCCACGTCGTAGCCCGCCGGCGTCGCCGCCTCGCGGATCGCCCGCTCGCCCGGCCCGAACGGGTCGTCCTCGTGTTGAATGTCGTAGTAGTGAATCACACAGTCGGCGGCGGCGAGGGTGACGGCGACGTCGAGGAACTCGTCGGCGCTGTGAGGCAGATTCATCACGATCCGGTCGGCCCAGTCGGCGTAGTCGGCAGCGACGTCGCGCACGTCGCCTTCGATAGCGGTCACGCGGTCGCCGACGCCGTTCCGGCGGGCGTTCTCCCGGAGGTATTCGACGGCCGCAGGGTTGAGGTCGACGCCGACGACGGTCGCCCCGCGGGCCGCCATCGGCACGGCGAACGGACCGACGCCGGCGAACATGTCGACCGCGTGCTCGCCCGCCGCCACTCCCTCCGTGACGCGATGGCGCTCGGTCGCGAGGCGGGGCGAGAAGTAGACCTGCGAGAGGTCGAGCAGGTACTCGGACCCGTACTCGCGGTGGACGGTCTCGGTGACCGGGCGGTCGCTCCCGCCGTCGTCGGCCCGCGCGACGACCGTCCAGTCGCGGACGCGGAGGTCGCCTTTCACTTTCGAGGCGCGGTCGATCACGGCCCGGACGGGTAGGTCCGAGTCGAGGATGGCCGTCGCGATCTCGCGTGCCCGTTCGGGATCGTCCTCGTCGAGGATGGCCACGTCGCCGAGACGTTCGTACGAGGGATCGAAGCCGAGGCGATCGGCCGGCGTCTGTTGGGTGTCGTGGGCCGGCACGTCGCGGGTGACGACGTCGTACTCCTCGTCTACCACCTCGCGGTCGGCCACCGGGAGGTAGAGCCGACCGTCCTCGACGACGATTTCGTACCCGTCGTCGAGGAGTCCCGCTTCGGCGAGCGCCCGTCGCGTCCCCTCACCCGCCTCGCGAGGCACGCGCACACAGGGCCGTTTCATACACGACGACTCGCCGTCCGCGCGAGTAAGCGTGTCGACCTACGGTCGTGGGTCGGTTTCGACGGTCCGACGCTCCGTGTCGTTCGCCTTCGATCCGACGGCTCGCCGCACCGCCGCGACGACGGCCGCCGGGTCGTCGTCCACGACACGCCCCCGCGTCCGGAGCCGCGCGTCGAGTCGCCGCCCCGCGGCGCCCGCGAGGTTTCGGTCGCCGATGGGTCGGCCGTCGACGACGACGACCGGCGCGTCGCTCCCGTGGACGGCGTCGAGGACGGCACGGTTCCCCGGCGCCACGGTCACGTCGGCGACGACGACGGCGTCTGCCCGGCGGAGTCGGTCGGCGACGGCGGCGCACGCTTCGTCGTCGACGGGCGCGTACGGCGGGACGGTCACGAGATCGGCGCCGATCGCCCGCGCCGTCTCGGCGTCCGGATCGTCCGCGCTCACGGCGCCGACGGAGCACTCGAAGCCGGCGGCGTCGAGGCGGTGGAGCAGCGGCGTCGCGGCCCCGCCACCGCCGACGACGTGGACGCGTCCGTCCGCCCCCGTCGCGTCGGTGCCGAACGCGGTGACGGACATCGATTCCGTGACCGGATGTTCGACGACCCGCGCCCGCGCGCCGAACGCCGCCTCGACGGTCGCATCGGTGAGGACCGACGCCGGCGGACCGGCCGCCTCGATCTGCCCGTCGTAGAGGAGACGGAGTTCGTCGCAGTACCGCGCCGCGAGGTCGAGGTCGTGGATGGCGGCGACGACGGTTCGGCCCTCCGCGACGAGGTCGGACACGATGTCGAGCGTCCGGACCTGGTGGTTCACGTCGAGATCGGAGGTGGGTTCATCGAGCAGGAGGACGGGCGTGTCCTGGGCGAGCGCGCGGGCGAGGAAGACGCGCTGTCGTTCGCCGCCGCTTACCTCCGTCACGGGGCGAGCCGCGAGGTCCGTGACGGCCGCCCGCTCCATCGCCGCGTCGACGGCCTCGCGGTCCGCCGCCGTCCGGGTGCCGAACCGGCCGATGTGAGGCGTCCGTCCCATCTCGACGACGTGGCGGACGGGGAACTCGAAGGCGACCGCGGTCGACTGCGGGACGGTCGCGACGAGTCGACTCGTCGCGCGCGAGCCGATGTCGGACACGTCCGCGCCCGCGACGTGGACCGCCCCTTCGTCCGGGTCGAGCGCGCCGTTGATCGTCCGGAGCAACGTCGTCTTGCCGGCGCCGTTCGGCCCGACGAGGCCGACGAACTGTCCGTCCTCGACGGTGGTCGACACGGCATCGAGGACGGTCACGCCGCCGAGCGAGACGGAGACGCCGTCGACGTCGATGGCGGTCGTCACGGCGTCCGCACCTCCCGGCTGCGGAGCAGGTAGAGAAAGAAGGGGGCGCCGACCGCGGCGGTGACGATGCCCACTGGGAGTTCCGCGGGGCCGGAGCGCGCGACGGTGTCGGTCGCCACGAGGAACGCCGCGCCGGCGAGTGCGCTCGTCGGGAGGAGGATTCGGTGATCCGGGCCGACGAGCAGGCGCATAATGTGGGGGACGACGAGGCCGACGAAGCCGATGACGCCAGCGACGGCCACCGCCGCGGCGGTGAGGAGGCTCGACACGGCGAGCAGGAGGCGTTTGCTCCGCTCGACCTCGATGCCGAGCGAACCCGCGTCCTCCTCGCCGAGGAGGAGGACGTTCAGGTCGCGTGCGTACACGAGGAGGCCGAGAAAGCCGGGAACGACGACGGCGGCGGCGACGCCGGCCTCGGTCCACGTGCTGTGCTGGAGATGGCCCATCAACCAGTAGACGGCCTCGCGCAGGTCCCGCCCGGAGCTGACGAGCATGAAGGAGACGACGGCACCGAGGAAGGTCTGGACGGCCACGCCGGCGAGCAGGAGCGTCCCTACGGGCGTTCGCCCGCCCTCGGAGGCGAGGGCGTAGACGCCGAAGGCGGCGACGAGGGCGCCGGCGAACGCGGCGACGGGGAGCGCGACCGGGATGGCGACCGGGGCGACGATGGTCGCCACCGCCCCCGTCGCCGCGCCCGCGGAGACGCCGACGATGGAGGGATCGGCCATCGGGTTCCGGAAGAACCCCTGCATCACCGTCCCCGCCGTCGCGAGGGCGAAGCCGACGATCGCCCCCAAGACGATACGGGGGAGGCGGATCGAGACGACGATCGTTCGGTGGCCCTCCGGCGCTCCGGCCGTACCGCCGAACAGTGCCGCGAGGGCGATGTCGGCGACGCTCCGGACGCCGATCGCGACCGGCCCGATGGTGGCGCTGACGAGCGTCACGGCGACGAGCGCCCCGGCCAACCCGACGACCCACGCGCCCGTCCGCACGCTCGTGTGCATCACGTTACAGCCGTGCTTGCAGTAGATAAGTATTTGTTGCATCCGCGGGCCGCGTCGACGACCGCCGGCCATCCAAAACCGTATTACGCCCGGCCCGCCGGGTAGGCGTATGGTGGAGAACGTCATTTGGCCCGCCTATCTCGACGCGTCGAAGACGCGCGCCGAGGGGCGGCGCGTCCCCCGCGGCGAGGCGGTCGACGACCCGACGGTCGACGAGATCGCCGAAGCCGTCCAGCAAGTCGGCTACGACGCGGTCATCGAACGCGACAAGACCTACTCCCGGGAGTTCGAATCCCGCGGGCGCGTCCTGGTGCAGGGGGCCGACGACGCCACGAAAAACGACCTCGTGCAGGCTATCGCGGCCTACGTGGGTATCCTCCGCGAGTGATGCGCCGCCTCGGCACCGTCACCCGGACCGCCGGCGGGCTGGCCATCGTCCGCTGTGACGAGGGCGACGGCGTGCCCGACATCGGCACGGGTGCCCTCGACGAATCGCTCTCGGACGTCGGACGCGTCGTCGACGTGTTCGGCCCCGTCTCCCGCCCGTATCTCGCCGTCTCGCCCGCGGATCGCGTCCGTCTGCCGGACCTACTCGGGACGACGCTGTACGCCCGCTGATGGACCGGAAGTCACAACCTCCAAACCGACCCTCCACTAAGCGACGGTCATGAACGCGCGCGAGGTTCGTGGCGCCGCCGTCGCCGCGACGCTCTTCTTGTTCGTCCAGGTCGGTGCGCTCGCGATGGTCGGTCCCTTCGAGACGGCGGGCTACCAGGCCGTCGAGGACCCCTCCGACCCGACCAACAGCCTCGTCTACATCGCCGCCATCCTCGTCGCCACGGCGCTGATGCTCGCGGCATTCAAATACGCCTTCGAGCGGGCGGTCAAGGCCGTCGTCTTGCTCTCCAGTGCCCTCGTCTCGTGGTACGTCTTCGCCGTCGTCACGCCGCCGCTTCTCACCGTCGGCCCGGTCAACGTCGTCGCCGTCGCGCTCTCTATCGCCGTCGCCGTCGCCCTCTTGCTCTATCCCGAGTGGTACGTCGTCGACGCCGCCGGGGTGGTGATGGGCATCGGCGCTGGCGCCCTCTTCGGCATCAGCTTCGGTCTCCTCCCGGCCATCCTCCTCCTCTCGGTGCTCGCCGTCTACGACGCCATCAGCGTCTACGGCACCCGCCACATGCTCAGTCTCGCGGAGGGCGTCATGGAGCTACGCATTCCGGTCATCCTCGTCGTCCCGCTCTCGCTCTCCTACTCCCTCCTCGCCGACGACTTCTCGGAGGCGAACGAGGTTCACGAGGAGGGGTCGGCGGCCGTGACCGACGGGGACGGAGCGCCGGTCGACGACGCGGACGACGGCGACGCGACCGACCCCACCCGCGACGCCTTCTTCATCGGCCTCGGCGACGCCGTCATGCCGACGGTCATGGTCGCCAGCGGCGCCTTCTTTTCGCCGGCGGCGTCGCTCGGCCTCGCGGGTCTCCCCGCGCTCAATCTCCCCGCGCTCCTGTCGATGGTCGGCACGTTCCTCGGCCTCGGCGTCCTCCTGTGGGCGGTGCTGAAGGGGCGTGCCCACGCCGGTCTTCCGCTGCTGAACGGCGGCGCAATCGGCGGCTACCTCCTCGGCTCCGTTCTCGCAGGCGTTCCGCTCGTTCGAGCACTCGGGCTGGCCGCGTATCTCTAGTCCGCCCCGGCGCCCGCCCGCACCTTCACCGCCATCCCCGTCTCGAAATCGCGCATCGCCGACGCGGCGAGTTCGGCCCGCCCCACGGCCAACACGTCGTCGTCGCCGTCGACGACGGCCACCTCGTCGCCCGGCCGTACGTCGCCGTCGACGCCCCGGACGAACTTGGCGAAGGCGTTCTTTCCGTCGCGGACGAAGGGTTCGCTCTCGGAGCCGACGACGACGCGGGCCGCGGGCGTGGCCAGCGCTGCGACGAGTCGACGGCCCCCCTCCAGCCCGAGGGTGAACCGACCGTCGACCCCGTAGGAGACGACCCGTCCCCCCTCGGCGCGGATCTGTCGCGGCCGCCCCCCGGTCGAGTGGGTCACGTCGAGGGCGTCGTCGCGAGGGAACAGCGCCGCGCCGGCGCCGGCGCCGAACTGATAGTCGGCGACCGTCCGCAGACGAGCGAGTTCGGTGTCTAGCTGACTCATTGGTCGCTCTCGCGGAGCCACGGGCAAAAGCCTTCCCGGCCGGCCGCGCTCGCGTCACGGCACCGAACCTCCGTTGGCTCGCCTCCCGTGACTTTACATACGAGCTAGCAGAAATGAACGTACCGAGCGGATTCGGTGTCTTCCCCCCGGACCGGTCCACCGGACCTGACATCCAATGGGAGTTCAATCGACCCCGTACACACTCGCTCTGCTGTCCGTCGGCGGCCTCCTGACGGCGTTCGCCCTGTCCCTCCGGTATCTCGGCCACGAGGACGAGACGCCGGGGGCGACACTGGGTGGGCTCCTGATGCTCGCCGGCGCCGCGTGGGTGTTCTGTTTCACCGTTCAGCTGTCGGCGACGACGCTCGCGGCGAAGCTCCGATGGCGCGTCGTCACCACCGCCGCCATCCTCTCTCTGGCGGTCGTCTGGCTGGCGTACGTCTGCTGGTACACCGGGCGATCGCAGTGGCTCTCGCGGCGGGTGTTCGGCCTCCTCTCGCTCGCCCCCGCGAGCCTGATGCTCGTCGCGGCGATCCCCACGGCGGTACGGACGTTGTTTCTCGACGCGGAGTTGCTTCGTCTCGGGTCGTTCGTGGCCCTCGACGTTACGTACGCCCCCGTCTTCGTCGGCTACGTCCTCGTCGGCTACGCGTTGCTCGTCGCGTCGCTCCTGTTGCTCGCGGGTGCGGCGCTCGGGGCGCGTGGCATCCTCCGCCGGCAGATCGCCGTCCTGTTGTCGTTCGCGACGCTACCCGGCGGGGCCGCTCTTCTGGACCTCCTCGGCTACGCCCCGTTGCCCGGACTCAACTTCGGACCGCTGTCCGTCGCGGTGACCGCCGTCGCCGGCGCCTTCGGCGTCGTTCGGTTCAAGTGGCTGGATCTGAAGCCCATCACAAGGGATCAGGTGTTCCGTTCGATGGTGGATCCGGCGATCGTGTTCGACGCGGACGGGCGGGTCGTCGACCTCAACCAGCGGGCTGTGCGGGTCGTCGGCGCCCCGGCGTCGGACGCGATCGGTCGACGGCTCTCCGACTTGCTCCCCGAACTCGCGCCGACGCCCGCCGCCCTCGCCGATGCCGAGGAGACGCGCTCCGAACTGACGATCGAGACGCCCGACGGCCAGCGGGTGTTCGACATCCAGTTCTCGTCGGTCCCCGACACGACCGGCGATCGGACCGGCTCCACGCTGCTTCTCCGTGACGTCACGGCACGGAAGGTGGCGGAGGAGCGCGCGGACCGACGAAGCCGGACCGTCGAGGGGCTTCTGCGGGTCGTCAACGGCATCACTGCGGCCAACACCCCCGAAGAGGTGTTCCAGCGGGCGGCCGACGGCGGTCACGAGGCGTTCGGGGCCGACGCCTGCCGGATCGCGGCCGTCGACGGCGACCGGCTCGTGCCCGTGGCGAGCGCCGGCGACGATCCCGTCCGTGACCCGTCGCCACAACCGATCGACGCCGGGTTCGCGGGGGAGACACACCGCTCCGGCGACCCCGTGATGATCGACGATCTGACCGACGTGCGGAGCGGCTCGCCCCCCGACACGGGATCGACGTCGGCGCCCACCTACCGATCGCTGCTGAGCGTCCCGATCGGGGAGCACGGCGTCGTGCAACTGCTGTCGACGGACGCGGGCGCGTTCGACGAGGACGACCGCGAGACGGTCGCCCTCTTCGCCTCGCACGTCGAGACGGCCGTCGACCGCGCCGAGGCGGAGGCGGAGCTTCGGAACGAACGTGACCGACTCGAGGAGTTCGCGAGCGTCGTCGCCCACGACCTGCGGAACCCGCTGACCATCGCCGCCGGGCGGCTCGAACTGCTCGCGGACGCCGAGGGGGCGCCGGACGAACACGTCGCGCCCCTCGGATCCGCTCTCGACCGGATGGAGGCGATCATCACCGACATCCTCCAGCTTGCTCGCCGGGGTGACGCCATCGGGGAGGTATCGCCGGTCGACGTCGCCGCCTGCGCCGACGACGCGTGGCGGAGCGTCGACACCGACGCGGCACGACTGTGCCGTTCCGACGCCCTCGGCACCGTTCGGGCGGACCGCGGTCGACTGCAGGAACTCTTCGAGAACCTGTTTCGGAACAGCGTGGAGCACGGCTCCACTTGCAGTCGGCTCGACGCCGACGACAGCGTGGA
>ERZ1034543.195-NODE-195-length-16126-cov-4.215481_pt1 | contig 16126 bp, 19 predicted proteins | sample MGYA00520654_ERZ1034543 | MGnify/ENA primary metagenome ERZ1034543 (study PRJEB33760, sample SAMEA4777712) | hypersaline lake metagenome | biome: hypersaline environment; feature: brines | place: Spain | collected 2012-08 | depth 0 m ... | reverse complement strand
GTGCGTTTTTGGCAAAAGTAGCCGCTTTCAGGATGAAGACCTCCTCGGCAAACTAAGTCCTTGGTAAGGGCAAGAGCGCGGCTCCGTCATTCGATTCTGGAGGACAGTCAGGCATGGTTCGTGTTCACATAAGCTGATGCCATTCGAACGCGAACGATCTGAGCCACTCGTTAGCAGTTTCTGCTTCAGCGTTGCTAAAACAGTTTGAGAAACTGGTAGTTCTTCGTTTTACTTCACGAAATACACGTTCGACGCTGTTCCGATTTCCATGTCGTTCGTATCTGAAATCGAGGTCATGTTTGCGACAGGCCCGCTGAAGTGACGCTGATCCATCGACGAGAACAGTTGCGTCATCGAGATCATGTTTGTCGCGGAGAGTAGCGAAGAACCGATCTCCGAGAGCATTATTTGTCGTTGGTTCAAGCTGTGTATGGAGTAAATCGTTTGATTTAGGATCGACACCAGCGTACAGCCAATACTGTTCACCGTCAAGCTGAATCACCGTTTCATCGACCGCTATGTGATTCGGGCACCGACCAGATTCCGGCTGTAGATCGGCCTTGTGAACCCAGTTATGAACGGTAGAGCGGACCCGATCAACACCGAATACCTCAAGAAACGAGACAGTATTCGAAAGAGATAAGTCAGCTAAATGAAATTGAATACTGAGCTTCATCAACAGCCGCGGTGTTGCCTCTCGCTCCACAAGGTCTAAGTTGATATCGTCTAAACAGCCGGTGAGGCGGTTGTTTTCGGGCATAGATACTTTGAAAACGCACCGCCTTTGGATGACGGCAACCTTTCTAAATGCCCTCAATTGTATACTTTGTATTGATTTGGTGTCGATTATGGGGACGAATTCGATAGAAAGTATAAACAGGGACTCTCAAAGCGGGAAGCCTTGCTCTGACACGGTTAGCGAGTCAGAACTGGACCATCATTACCATCGAGGACATCCAGGACGTGGTCGAGGTCTCGTACAACGAGGCGAAAAAGATCGCGAACAACCTGATTCACAAGAGGTGGCTAGACCGATTGACAACTGAGACGTACCTCATCGTTCCTTTAGCCGCTGGCGAGACGGGGGAGTATACGGAACACGAGTTCGTGATCGCGTCCCACCTCGCCGAGCCGATGTATATCCCATACTGGAGTGCGCTCAGCTACCATGTCTTGACTGAGCAGGTCCCGACGACGGACTAGGTCCCGAACCGTGAGATCCACGGGGTGACCTATACCTTCGTGACGGTGACGGACGCGAAGTTTTTCCGGTTCGAGTCGGTGGCCATCGACGCCCGGACGGTGAACATCGTCACCGTCGAGAAGACCCTGGTCGACTGTGCGGATCATCCCGAGTACTGTGATGGGATCCTCGAGTTGACGAAAGGACTGGCTAACGCCACCGATCTTGATGAGGAGACACTGTCCGAGCAGCTGCTGGACCTGGGGAACGGTGCTGGCATAAACGCATCGTCTATCTCACCGATATTCTCGATATCGATCTTGAAGGGCGGGAGAAACTGGTAGAGGCGTTCACCACCGGGTCCTCGAAACTCGATCCGACCCAGGGTGACGAGGGAACACATTCGAGCGAGTACCGACTTACCCTGAACGTCACCGAGGACACCATCCGCAAAGCGGTCAGTAGAGACATGTGGGTGGAATATATCATGCTCACTGCAACCAGAAGGCAGAATAGAAACCACCATGCCGTTGGTGTGCTTTGGTATGCCGGCTATGAGGTTACTCCGCTCAATTTACGTTGTTGTGATATGGCTGGATCCTTCGAGTACGAGGCGGAGCACTATGATCTCTCGAGAGCTATTGGTCAGATCCTCTTTGATCAGGTCGGCGAAAGCAATGTCACACTCGTCACCGCGTACAGTGGGTCCTGTCGCTCGCAACTCGGCGACCGCCCTGGCGAATCAACGCCACCAGATCCAATGAAGAAAGTCGCTGAGACACTCATATACAAGAGTTAAATAAATACATATCTATCCTATCATTGTCGTGGTCGCATTAATTGAATTGAGAATAACAGTCAATATACCCCGAGAAAAGACTACTGCAGGGACACAGAAGATTGCATAGGTAGTTCAAAAGTACAATACAACCCCCCAGTGATGCTTAGGATCAAATTTGAAATGCCCCTTGCAGGGATTTCATCGACGGTGCTTGCCATTGACGATCAAATTCGGAATATCGAAATTGACAATGCACTGCCTGTGGCGGACAATGCTGTGATTCTCTCTTTGACGATTCAGTGTGATTCAGCTGTTTCTGCAGAGACTCTCTTAAACAAGTTGTCGAATATACAGGTTATTGATATATCGCAGACAGAGACCGAAGGGTACACGTACCATCTTGGCGTGCTAACTGAGACTTCAAACGCACCAGTTCTCATATCGTTAACAACGAATGAGACAATCCCTCACAGAATTATCGGCAAACACTCACATATAGAGATCATTGCGTCGATGCGTGATTGGAATCATCTCAAGACAGTTGCTGGAACGATTGAAGAAAAATTCGGTGAAATTAAGTTAGTCGGGACAACACAGACTGACAGTATTGGATTTCCTCTCGGCGCGAACAAAGTCAAACAAACTATGTCCGGCAAATTGTCACAAAAGCAGCTAACTGTTTTAGAAACTGCTTATCGAATGGGGTATTTCACAATCCCACAGGAAGTGAATGCAAAGGAGATTGCAGACGAACTCGATATTAGCCGGTCGACGCTGAGTGAACGCCTCCGGGGAGCTGAACACGCCTTATGTGCGTTACTTTTTGGACCACGAACATGACAACTATCCTCCTGATCAAATCAGCTGACAATCAGCGGTTTATTACAGAAGTGTTTGAGTCGATTGTTGATACGGGTGAGGATGTTCATTTGCTGCAATTACCATCTGCTCCCGATTTTGACTCCTCGCTTCAGGAGACAATCTCTATGAGTGACTGCGATGTTTCCTACAAGATACACACACTGCCGAAGGAGGATACTGCCACAAATCTGATTGAGTTCGCGATAGAAGTCAACGCTGATCGAATATGTCTCGGTATTCTCAATCGGACGAGTGCTGGTAAAGCCCAGGTTGACGAGTTGATGCAATCATTATTACTTCATCAGCGACTGTCGGGAAATCTCACCTTCGGTGAGCAGATTATGTCCCTTGAGGCGTTGGAGTGCGAAACCCGTCCGTCCACTGTTTGAACCAATCCATTCGGTGTTGGTTCATGACTCTGTGAGTGATCAACAGTAGCCACCCGTGAAATGATGACAACGACATCATCGATATCACCAAGGTCATCATCGTCATATTCTCGCCTCACTCATTCGTTTTTATCATAAAGAACACGGAGATTGCCTGTGACTTCAGTTGTCGACAGAAATCTATGATTGCTGGTGTGCGATTGAGACCAGCGGTCTCGGTACCGCAGGATGAATCCGACAATTCTCAACGAATCCACCCTGCAGTGTCTCTGGTGATTTCATAATCTGAAGCTGAAGCTGGAGCTTGAACTGATGAGCAGCCGTTGATGTAGCGAAGAATTGGCAGCGAACAAAGCGATTCGTGTCAGTCTGACGATGATAGGCAATCACGCCCAGCATGATGACGCTTTCACGCGGAGAAGAATGTCAATTCCTACGGAGAAATCCGGTGACTACGAATTATTATCTTTTGAGTAAACAATATAATCTGAGTATATACACTCAAACACTTAAAGAAGAACATATATCACCACGATTTTTTACCCTGACATATCGATTTGTTTGATTTCGTCGTAATCACTAAGCATTTAACAGGGTAACCCTCGGTGATGGCAACCTCAGGCAACGATCCCTCAGAGCACAAAGCAGAGACATTGTCGATTGACGCTGGAGGCACATTAACCGATACGTTTCTCATGGACGAAAATGGGAAATTTACAGTCGGCAAGGCAAAGACGACTCCTGAGGATGAATCCAGAGGATTCATCAAATCGTCGAAGGATGCACTCGGTTCATGGGGGCTTGATGTAGACGATGCCTTTCCGGATCTTGTCTCAACCGTCTATTCGGGGACGGCGATGCTCAATCGACTCGTTGAGCGCGAAAGTGAAGTCGACGTTGGTATTCTCACCACCGCCGGGATGGAGGACACGCTCAGAATGGGACGTGGTCGGCAGTCATATACTGGATTCTCATACTCAGACCGCCTGCACGTGAACACGCACAAACACCCGGAACCGCTCATTCCACGAAAACGAATCAGAGGCGTTCGAGAGCGAATCGATGTCAAAGGCAATGAGTTGATTCCACTTGAACAGTATGAAGAAGACATCAGAGAGGGTGTGACTGACCTTCTTGACCAGGGTGTCGATGAAATCGCGGTTATGTTCCTCCACTCGTATCAGGAAGATGAACATGAGCAACGAGCAAAGGAAGTCGCCGAGGAGGTCATTGAGAAACGAGACGCAGACACGACGGTCATGCTCTCGAGTGAATATTACCCCACACTGAAAGAACTCCCCCGGTTGAATACGCTCGTCGCAGAAGCATTCGCCGCAGAGCCCTCACGACAACAATTGACAAAGGTGCAACAGTCCGTCAGTGAGCACGGAGGTGAGGTTGGCGTGCGAGTCATGGCGAGTCACGGTGGAACAATCGATATATACGCGAATGAGCTTGCACGGACGCTCATCTCCGGTCCGATTGGTGGCATGATTGGAGCGAATTACTTTGGAAGGGAACTCGGGTATGAAAATCTCGTTTGTACTGACATCGGTGGGACTAGCTTCGATATGGGGATTATCATCAACAACGACTGGAAGATCGATTATAGCCCAGAAATGGCTCGGCTCCTCCTCTCGTTGCCAATGGTCAACATGGATAGTGTCGGGTCGGGGACCGGTAGTTACGTCCGCGTCAATCCGACATTCGATAAGATTGAACTCGGTCCAGAAAGCGCAGGAGACAAAGTCGGTGTCTGCGCGACTGAAACCGATGTTGAAACGGTAACTGTGACAGATTGTCATGTTGCATTGGGTTGGATTGACCCAGAGAACTTCCTTGGTGGTGACATGCCAATTAGTCGTGAGGTCGCTGAGGAAGCCATCAAAGAACAAGTCGCAGACAAATTGGATATGGGCGTGTATGAAGCCGCGGAAGGAGTTATCAAGATCCTCGAAAACAAATTACAAAACGATCTCGAGGCTGTCGTGACTGGTGAGGGTTACGCCCCATCGAATTTTAAGTGTCTTTCCTATGGTGGAGGCGGACCAGTTCACACAGCCGGATACACGCAGAATCTCAACTTTGATGAGGTGCTAATCCCGGAGTGGGCTGCTGGGTTCTCCGCGTTTGGTTGTGGTGCAGCCGATTACGAATATCGGTACGATCAGACAACGAGTATCGACATCGACGCCGACTTATCAATGGACGATGCGGCTCGGACTGCCGGAGAAGAGCTGACCCACGTCTGGAAGAATCTCGAAGCGAAAGTCGAAAACGAGTTTGAGAAAAGTGACATCGGAATGGATGAAGTTGAGTTCCAGTACAACATCCTCGGACAGTACCAAGGACAACTCAACAGTATCGATATTCGCTCGCCCGTCTCTCGCGTCGATGAACCGGAAAAACTAGCGGAGCTGATAGACACATTTGAAGAGGGCTACCGACGGCAGTACTCCGAGGAAGCACGCTCTCCAGAGCTTGGACATACGATTACGCAGGCGTCTGTCCGCGGCGTTCGTGATGTGGTCAAACCAGAGATTCCAACAGAAGAAGTAATGGGAGCTGAACCGCCTGCGGACGCGATGAAGGGATCACGTGAGGCGTACTGGGATGGTGAGTGGGACGAAACGGCTGTCTATGACCTCCACGCGCTTAACCCGGGTAACGAACTGAGCGGTCCTGCGGTTCTCGAAGGTGAGGCAACGACGTACGTCGTTCCACCAAACTACAAGACATCACTCGATAAGCACCGCGTCCACCATCTCATGCGCGAAGAGTAATCAGCAATCAGCGACCTCATATCACGTTACAGTACATATCAAATACCTGTTGTGTAGATATGCATCTATCACACTGCGGGAATATCGCGGAAATAAAATTCCATCCCGGAGTGAGGTAGGTGCACTGCACCAGCCTTCATCTGGCTGTAAACAGATGAAAATATCAGACGACATATATGAGTTCAGAAGAACATCCGTCAGACGGAGCCGGAGACGAACAGCACAGCGGAGAGAACTTTCCCCTCATGCAAGAGGAACAGCGGAAAGTCAGGACAAAACTACAAAAGAATGAAGGCATCGGCTGGGATGGACAGAGCCTTCGGGGACAGTTTGAAGATATCGAGGAGAAAACCGATCAGACAGGTCATTATGCAGGATTCGAGAAACTCTCGTTGAAGGATGAGAATCCAATCGAGTACGAGCAGATGTTCGCACAACTGCGTGGCGAACTCGTCAACGCACGCGAGACCTCGAAAGAGGTCGCTGCGACCCCAATTGTCGAACAGGAGGGTGAACTCTGCTATGGATTGTTCACACCAGAGGGAGACTCGATTGCTATCTCGACTGGCATCATCGTGCACATTCACACGATGAGTGAGGCAATCAAATACATGATCAATCACGATTATGAGGAAAGTCCCGGGATCGAGCCCGGCGATATCTTCGTTAATAACGATACACACGTAGGCAATGTCCACCCCTGTGATATTGCGACTCTCATCCCAATCTTCCACGATGGCGAATTGATTGCTTGGGCTGGTGGTGTCAACCACGTCATCGATACAGGAGCGGTTGGTCCTGGAAGTATGAATGTCTCTCAAGCCTCTCGATTCGGTGATGGGGCTCATTACACCGCTCGAAAGATTGGCGAAGATTTTGAAATATACAATTCCTGGAAAAATGACTTCCCAGATAAAACCAGAACACCAGACTTCCTGAAACTCGACGAGCGGACCCGGATGACCGGTTGTCTGATGATTCGCAATGCAGTAAATGACCTGATTGATGATTATGGGATCGAGAAATTCAAACAGCTCTCCCGTGAGGCAATTGAGGACGGTCGCCGAGGCTTCCGCAGTCGTATCCAGAAGACGATGTTACCAGGCACCTATCGAGGTGCTTCCTTCGTCGATGCGCTGTATGAGGGACAGGATAATCTCTCACGACCATACGCGAGCGAGAATCATCTTATGCACGCTCCATCTGAGCTACACGTTCGTGAGGATGGGTCCTTCCAGGTATCCTTCGAGGGAGCAAACAAGTGGGGCTGGCATCCATATAATTGTACGCCTGCTGCTATCCAGGGTGGAATTTGGGTGATGCTTACCCAGACGGTTATCCCGAATAAGTTAGTCAATGATGGTGCATACTACAGCTGTGACTTCCACCTCCCAGAGGGATCATGGGCAAATACACAGAATACAGAAACCGCACACGCGTACGCGTGGCACTTCCTCGTGTCTGCGTGGGCGCCACTTTGGCAACATCTCTCACGAGGATACTTCTCTCGTGGATTCCGCGAGGAAATTAACTCCGGGAATGCAAACACCTCAAATTGGCTTCAGGGTGGCGGCATCGATCAGTTCGGCAAACTCCACGCCGTAAATTCATTTGAAGCTGCCTGTGAGGGGACCGGAGCCCGTTACGTCGAAGATGGTGAGCCACACGCGGCGGCGATCTGGAATCCAGAGGGCGATAGCGGCGATGCCGAGGTTTGGGAGATGACCGAACCGCTGCCATTCCTTGGGCGGAATGTCAAACCGAATACTGGCGGCGCAGGTCGACGAACCGGCGGCGCAGGCTTTGAGTCGATGCGGACAGTCAAAGATGTCAGCCGATGGTTGCTTTATGAGATGGGGAACGGTTATATGTCGAGTGATAGTGGTCTCTTCGGCGGATATCCGGCTGCCTCAGGTTACATTCTCAATGCCAAGGACACTGATCTGAAAGAACGCTTCGAAAATGGCGAGGACTATCCACAGTCCGATCTGGACCCCGAAAGTGGGGAGTTTGAGTCTAACGTTGAGGCCGATATCACCCGCCGTCCAGAGGGTATTAGCACACCGAAAGAATTCGATGAGTATGATATGTATCTGAATTATCTTCGCGGTGGCTCAGGGCTTGGTGACCCCCTCGAACGGGAGCCAGAAAAGGTCGTTGAGGACATCCACGATGGATACGTCCTGCCTCGACATGCTGAAGACGCATATGCCGTCGTTGTTAATCAGGTCGACACTGAAGCCAAACATAACTCTGCTGTTCAAGGCGAGTGGGAACTTGACGAGGAGGCAACTGAGAAACTCCGTGCAGAGCGAATGAAAGAACGCGCAGAAAAAGCCAAACCAGTCTCCGAGTGGTTAGAAAACGAGCGCGTGCGTATTCAAGAAGAGGATCTGATTGAGGATGTCAAAAAGACATACGAGAGTAGTATGCGAATGAGCAAGCAGTTCACTGATTTCTACCGTACGTTCTGGGACCTATCGGATGACTTCCGATTCTCACTCAGTGAAGATGCTGAGAAGTCACTTGAAAACCGATTCAAGACTGGAATGAAAAAGAAGTGGAAGAACCCAACAAAGAGTCATGAAACGTGGCTTGGGGTCGGTCGAGACGATGAACCAGAGGTTCCTTACACATGGACCAGCGAACGGTCGATCCAGGATCTCTCCGGTCCAAGTTTATCCTTCGATCAAGCACCACGAGCACAAGCAACGGATGACGACTAATCAAGAGGTGAATATCAATGCCAGAAAGCTATCCTCGTGAAATAATCGAAGACCTCGTTGACGACAATCTTGAGTGGGACCAGTTGCACAATATGATGAGCGACTTCAAAGATGCAGACCGATTCCAACAGGTTCGCGATGTGCTTCAAGAGCGGGTCGATTGGGACGATCCGATTGTTATCCCGTATGCAGATCACCTGTACGTCGTCGCCAAGCCGGGAGATCAATGGATAATCAAATGCGATTGTGGTCACGAGTTTTGTGAGCATGATGAAAACTGGAAACATGACGCCCTGATTAACGTTCGAGATACCGAACAAGAATATCTCGAAATATATCCCGAGGACATGCATCCACACCCGGATTACATGGAACTTCGGGAGTATTTCTGTCCCGGTTGTAAGACACTGCTCGAAGTAAACAATGTCATGCCTGGATATCCGATTATCCACGAGTTCGAACCAGATATCGAGACATTCTATACGGACTGGATTGACGAACCAATTCCATCTCCGGACTCACAATCGGTCTGACGGGTCAATAGGTACTTTCTTTTCCTCACTCGATTGGTCCCTGTCAGTATAGGATAACCGATCTTGACGATGACACTTTGTTATATGCTGAACAGGTCTAATCGCACGCCCGTTCACGGCGTGGATACGCGCCGTCACGGAGTGGAATAAACTACACGCAGTCTCGAATTTCCACAGCAAAATTTATTCGACAGGCAGTCTACCACGAAGAGAGAAATCAGGCGGGAAGCAGAGCGATTCCCGCCAGTCCGACGATGGCGGTCTGTCCGCCACAAACAATGAGACAGGAATCAGAACCAGTTGGGTGAACGGTCGGTTCCTCTGACTATCATGAGTCGACGTGGTGGCTGACTGCTCAACTGAGCAAGTAACTCCAAGTGTGGTGACGTTGTGATGACCTTGCCGTGGCACAAACAACACTGGGACGCCACACACAACCGACAATCGGAGTCCTGTTGGCACCGCCAGCAGTCCCGTCCTACCCGCGACAGATCGTCATATTCGCACTGATTGCGCTGGACGTTCGGTGAAACTGGGACTGGGATCGTAACTGTGACTGTGAAACCTGCAATTCCACACTGTGCCTGCTCAGGGTCGGCGTGATCGTTCGTCCGATTCAATTCTATTTCTTGCCGTCTGTGTCATCGTGAGCAGTAAATAGCAACCGAAAACAGCAGCTGCGGCTATCAGTATGGCACCACGTAGAGTACAATCGTAAGGAACGGAATAAGAAGAAGCAACATCGCAACGGCGTATCCGAACATCTCACGAGCCTTGATGCCGGTTATCGCAAGCAGTGGGAGTGCCCAAAACGGATTCAGTAGATTTGTGTGGGCATCACCGACAGCGTATGCAATCGTTGCCTTTCCTGCTGGAACGCCGAGGTCATTCGCCGCCTGGAGCACTGAGGGTCCGACAACAATCCACTCGCCCCCACCAGAGGGAACAAAGAGATTGATAATAGCACCTGTAAGCCAAGCAACAATCGGAAATGTCGCAGGACTTGCAACAGCGACAAGTTGAGTTGCGAGGAGCTCTGCGAGTCCCGAACCGCTCATGATTCCTTGGATCCCCGCAAAAAAGGGAAATAAGAGAATGATTCCAGCTGCGGAGGATGCGGCTTCAGCAAACTTGTCACGGTACGCAGACGGGTTGGTATAAATTAGCAGACCGGCAAAAAGGAATCCCCAGTTTACAACATTGAGCGAGAGGGCATCCAGCCCCCGCTGGGCAAACTGGAAAAGAAACAGTCCTACGCCAGTGATCGCGACGATGACGCCAAGAAGGCGGCTATTGTCGACCAATTCAGCAGGGACGGGGTCTGTTGTGGCGCCAGCATTGAGGGTGGCGCCCGATCCATCTGTTACAGCCTCATTTGCTCCCTTCTCGTCTAAGATTGTTGGATCAACAAACTCCTCGATTCCCTGTGCTTGTTCCGATGCGGGCTCAAGTAAATAAAGCATCGCCGCAGCGAAAGCAACTGAAAGCACAAACAGAATAATTGCGTAACTGCTGAAAATTGTCGCCGACGTTGGAACGACCCCATCAACAATCCCCATCTCAATGAACGCGTTCCCCTCTGTTGCAATCTGGAGCGGTGCAGAGGCTGAAAGTCCCCAATGCCAGGTCAGCCCGAGACCTAAGTAGCCGGCTGTTGCAAGTAGCGGGTAGTGGACGTCAATTCCTTTCTCGCGGGCAGTCACGCCCATTTCGCGTGCGAAAATACCACCGAGGATTAAACTAAATCCCCAGTGAATCCAGCCAAGCACCATCGCCACCACGCCGACGAGAACCGCAGCCTGCTTACCGTTTGACGGAATCTCAGTCAGTCGCGTGATTACGTCGTTGACTCGTGGATGGTACGCAATGGCGAATCCAGTCATGAGGATCAACACCATCTGCATCGCAAAAGTGAGGAATGCCCAGAACCCGTCGTACCAACTTTGAATGAGCTGTGCGGGACCAGAACTAGTGAACGCCAGTCCGGCGAGAAAGACGAGATATGTTAGAATTACTGCGAATAGAAATGGACTCGGCATCCACCGTTCTACCTTATCAGAAAACCAATACCCAATCCGCTCAAGAAGTGTGCCATCTGCCGCTGTCATCCGTCTGTATAAATATATAAAAGATGCTGATAGTCTTAATATTTTCGTACGAATAACATCGGATACTCATGATACAACAGGAGGTGTCAACTGATGAGTGGCGTAGGATTGAAACGGCATTTCTCATGGTCGGCGACTGATCTCCACGGGTATGTCGTTTCATCATGAAGTGTAAGCTCAGGACAGCAACTTCCCTTATTATGCTTTATCAATATCGTGTCACTCAACCGATTTATCAATCTGAGTGTTGATCATCGTGATATCCTGACATCATGTTTCTGCACAAAGTATTTCCGTATTGATTATGAATAATAATGATATATGAGATTCAAAGAAGCAATCGACGAGGCATCTGATGCTGAATTCCCAGTTGCATGTGAGGAACTGATCGAATCATGCAGTGATATTACGTTTGAGACCCAACATGGCTCGGTCAAAGCACTCGGTGACATTGCAAGTGTTTGCAAAGACATGCCTGATGAGTTTCACTCTGAACTTGAGTTTCGAAATCATCTCTACAGCCTTGCTCCAGATGACTGCATCGGGAGGAAGAAGTATGATGACAGAGGAAGTCAACACCAATCATATCATAAATCAATGTCAATTTAGTGCACTGTCATTACTCGCGGTGAACGACTCATCTCCACTTGTCTCATTTATCCACCGTGCAGTTTGCCTTGTGCATCTACGGAGTCTTTGTGCTTTCTGCTTCCACGACAGTATCAGATGACATTCGACAGCCTGTGAAATAATATCTCACATCTGTGCGTTTGATGTCCACCTATAGATATATTCATCTTGCTCTTGAGCAATTTGCAGGCGCTCAGTCCCTGCCTCAAGGAACGAACGGCGAGAGCCGCGAGTGAGTAAGCAGGGGTAGTTCACAACTTGACATTTTCCCGCGCCTGATAGGATGCTCATGATCAGTGTGAGTGCGAGTGCAAGTGCAATGTTCATAGCAGTTGCTGGCAATATAGCCAATGTTGTTCAGAGTGAGACAGAGACATTGGGGTTGTAAATTGAGGGCAATCTTGGTCTATGGATAACGCTACCCCCAGTATCAATTTTATTATCATAAATCACAAATCCGCCGTACGAGGAGCACGAACTGAAGCGCGTCTTCGACCGCGGGAAGGGCAACACGAACAAGATGCACAGTGAGCCAAAGAGTATCGCCCGGCGTTCGTGGAGGCACTGCAAGAGCGCATTAAGAAGGAGCCGTAGGTGGGCGAGAGCGCCTCCCTTAGCGACTTCCAGGGCGATGGCAGTCAGAACGTGATGATCGCGACCTATCGCCACGATGTCCACAAGTTGAGCGGCGAGGCGTACGATTACGCGCCAGATACCTTCCACAGTGCCCCGGTGAACCAGACCGTCACACATGGCGCGGACGACGACGCCTTGGCACTCTCGCATCCCAACGGAAACCCCGACAACCACGACACTCACTATCGGCTCTCGCTGCCCACCGGGGAGTTCTCACGCCCGCGTCTCTCTGAGAGTATCAGTGATCTGCTAACGGGTCCGGACCCTGAGACGACGTATCGTGGCTCACGTCGGACGTAGCGAGCGGGTTCAACGAGAGCATCTACCCCCGTACACGAATTTGAAGTACCACACACTACTCGTGGCGACGCTCTTGGGCAACTACCGTGGCGGTGATGAGTTCGTCGGTCTCCTCCCTGCCGTGGACGACGCCGAGGAGATCGTGCCCCACCAGACGGTCTACGCGCGCAACCGGTTCGCACTCCAAATCAACGAGAACGCCAACGGGCAACTGTGGGGCCGCCTTGGAAGTCGCCCGGAGCGCTCGTGGACATTGGCGTGGAAACGCCTCACCGCGCGTCCGTTCGATGTCAATCAAGACAAGCACGACATGATGCTCAATGCGAACCTCCGACGTATCTGGAGTTGGAGCACCGCGTTCCAGTACATCAAGGATCTCGAAACCCGGAGGGAAAATGCGTGACCCGCATCCAGCAGGTTCATTGGGAACGCGACATGGACTATCTTGAACACCCCTCCTACGTCTCGGGGAACATGATCTCACATGCCCTCGGGATGCAGCTGGACCACGATGTCCACCAGCACATCAACGCCAGTCACGGGATGTTCGTTCCCACCCAGCCTGGGACGTTCCCCGAGGAGCACTCCCAAAGCAGGGTTCACCCGTATATGGAATCGTCGCTCCCCGACGTGGAGAGCTACGGCGACCTGTTCTTCTTCGGGCATCCCGACCATCCGTGGTTACTCAGTGCCCGACCCCGCGACGGGCTGAACACCCACGACATCCGGCTCCAGAGCAGGGTGCCAGCGCTGGCTCACGAGACAATCATGGACCAGTCCGACAGCGCTCAGAAACAGCAGCAGATCACGCGCTGTTGCGTGAACGCATACTTGCACGCCGATGACGGACGTTCTTCCCCTCGGCGAGGACGTGCCTGATAGCCTCCAGTTCGGCGACGAGCGGATCTACGACTACGATGGCGACCGTCCGGTGGAGACCACAATCTCCAGGCTCACCCACGTCGGGAATCACTCGAATTACGGCTCCGGAGAGCTTCGAGTGAAGCCAGTCACTCCAGATGAACGTCAAAAAACAGATAGAAAAGCCGAATTCGGAGCACTGACAAACGAGCAATGACCGGCAAGGATTCCGCAGTGTCCAGGTCAATCAGGCTGAATAACGTAGCTCACATCGCCAACAACTGATAGTGAAACTGACTCAGGAACTACCACGTGTATATATGTTAGCAGTGAGTTACCTCAGGATTAAATCAAAGTCCCGAGCCATTCTACTTGAATCCGTAAATAATAGGCTGACCGACATATCCAACTCATATCCGGGTATCACGACGCATGCTGGCTTATCGGCTCTCATCTCTCAGTGATTATGAGAAATCGCTGTGACGGTTGCCTTTGCAGGTTGAGTGCACCCAGTATCTGTCATGGATATAACTATCAGATTAGGTTTATTTGCGCGGAGATAACAGTCTTTGAGCGCTTCAATCCACAACACGGCTTCGAGCCATCCGCGAAAATAATAGATATTATTAATCATATATTTTGTTATACTACACCGACTCTCGAAGGAATAGACAGAGTTTATTTGTCTGTATTATGTTAGGTTGAAAAGAGGGCATGGGAAAATTACGTAGTAAGAGGCACCAATCCCGTTCGCTGAATTATCTGAGAGCAGTTCATTCGGAGACGTTGAATCTGAGATAATTCAGAGATGCCCTCAACAACCGGACGAAAGTAAATTCTCTGGGTACTAGTATCTTCGCCAGCTTTAATTCATATTATAAATTCCCTCCTGAGTTGAGTTTCTATCGTGAAATCATATACGTATGCATCCGTCAGTGTGAAAAACCATCTAATATCACAGATCTATGGCGCTCTCAGATGGTCTCTCAAAGAGAGATTATCCAATGAAATCATAATTATTGATCCGTCGATGTGAAAGTATGCGTAGCTGTATAGATAGAATAGTCGATATCGTAACGGGAGTGATTATGATCCTTGGAGGCGTTATAATAGCACTCATATTTCTCGCAATCGTACTCGGTTTTGCCATCGTGCTTGGAGTTGCGTGATACCGTCTTGATACCCACATATAAACGATCACTCACTTGATTAGACGTTATTGAGCACAGCAGTCAGAATCGGATATAATCGCTCGTAGTCGCTTCCGACACTGTATCCACTGGGCTCTCAGGAACTATCGTTTCCAATCGACTGGTGACAATCTTACATGAGCAGGTACGAATGCTAGTATATTCGAAGGAATATCGTTTTTCATCCCTGCACGCAGAATGAAGCATAATACTCGCCTCCATGGATCGCACGTGTTCGATTGAAGATCGTCATCAGCTTCAATAACTAATTAGCCAATTCGTCCGTTTAGCTCAGAACACACAGCACACTCGATCCAAGCCAAGTTCCAGATTACATATCAAGGAAGATTTGTGTGCTCTTGATACCGCTGTGATATGCAGTTCCGTCAGGTCCGCGCCGAGAGGACACCAATCGATCGATATATGGCTGAGCTCTGGATTCCATATCATCGTGAACTTGGCGAGATTATCAACTCAGAAGGACTGTCAGCATCATTTGATCGCGAAGACGAAATCGAGTGGTAGGTCGAAAAATTTGAAACGCCAGACAACCGGCTCTGGCTCGCAGTTGATGATACCGCGGATCCAGCTGTGCCGATTGAAACGATTGAGGCAACCTTTGCGGGGTTCATCAGTGTTGAACTTGAACCAGCTTCAGACAATTCGCTCGCCTTGACAGATTAGCAATCAACGATTCTATGTCACTCCTGAGTACCGTGAGGGCAATCTTGCCGACCGACTCATGACGCGTGCGGTACAATATGCCCGTGAAGATGGCTGCCCAGGATTAGTTCTAACTGTTGACATTGACAACAGGAGAGCATTGAGATATTATAGTAAACTCGGATTTGACATCGCCCGACACCGAATGTGTACGTCTATCGACAATCTCCATCTTGAGTAATAGTCGACACGACATGTCAGAACAATAGCTCCCGCACAGAGACAAAGGGTGAGTCCCTGACAGGGACGATAAGAAAGTAATTAACTATTGATAACAAGTGCATCTGTCAAAAATAAAAAGTATACATATTTTTGATACGGGATCACTCAATAAGCCGTATATCATCCACCGTCGGAGGTGTAATTGTGAGTAAAAGAAGTAAATGTTGAGGCTGAGACTGCACTGAAGCGTTCTCGGTCCT
>ERZ1034543.194-NODE-194-length-16178-cov-6.750295_pt1 | contig 16178 bp, 11 predicted proteins | sample MGYA00520654_ERZ1034543 | MGnify/ENA primary metagenome ERZ1034543 (study PRJEB33760, sample SAMEA4777712) | hypersaline lake metagenome | biome: hypersaline environment; feature: brines | place: Spain | collected 2012-08 | depth 0 m ... | reverse complement strand
CTGGCCGTAATGTCGTCCCCCGTACTCACCACCGCGGCGTCCGCCGCCTCCGCCCCAATCTCTTCGAGCGTCTCCACCTGCCGCCCGTCCCCCACCGCGGCCCGGGTGCAGTGCGGCGCAATCTCGTCGACCGCCCGCTCGTTCACGTCCACGGCAATCACATCGTGCCCGCGGCTGTAGAGCGCCTCGGCGACGCTGGAGCCAAAGTTGCCGAGGCCAACAATCACGAATCGTTTCATGGCGGAATGCTGCCTGGAAGGGAAAAAGAGAAACGGTCGGGAGCGTCCCGAGTGGGGCTGGGGCACCGCTTCGCCCCTCGCCCCGACCCTCTTCGGAAGTGCGAACGGCTCTACCCAATGGGCACGTCCTCGTGTGCGTAGCGGAAGCCACCGGCGAGGCGGGGGCGGGACTGCGACATGGCCGCCACAAACGTAAGCGGCCCCACGCGCCCAACAAACATGAGCACGACGACCACAGTGCGGCCAGCCGTCGAAAGATCGCCCGTAGGCCCCATCGAGAGGCCCACCGTGTTGAAGGCACTCACCGCCTCGAACAGGTACGCAAGGAACGGCGCCGTGGCGGCCGTGGCGGCGTCGGGAATCTCGAGCACACTGAGCAAGAAAACGCTCGCGATGACCCCACCGACCGCCACCACCACGAGGCCCATTGCCTTCTGCAGGGTGGACTCCGGAACGGTCCGCCCGGCGAGGCTGGTGGTGGGCTGGCCGCTGAGGCGCGCCCACGCCATGAGGCCAAGCAGGGCGACGGTCGTCGTCTTGAGCCCGCCCGCCGTGGATCCTGGTGAGCCGCCAATGGTCATAAAAATGAGCGTCAGTACGCTCGTCTCCGGCTCCACCTGCGCGTAGTCGATGGTGTTGAAGCCGGCGGTGCGGGGCGTGATGCTGGCAAACAGGCCGTTTACGAGGCGTTCGGAGGACGACAGGCCCGCCAGCGTGTGGCTCCACTCGAAGGCCGTAAACGCCCCCCACCCGCCCACGATGAGAATCGCCGTGGCTCCCAACACGAGCCGCGTATGCACCGAGAGCCGGAAGCGCCCTTCGCGCCTCCGTTCGCGCCGCCACACGTACAGCTCTTCCACCGTCAAAAACCCCAGCCCCCCCAGCACCACGAGTCCCATTACTACCAGCAGCAGCGGCACATTCCCTTGAAAGCCGGCCAGCGAGGTCGAAAACGTAGAGAAGCCGGCGTTGCAGAAGGCACTCACCGCGTGAAACACCGCCGGCCATGCCGCCTCCGTCCACCCCAACTGCGGGCCCCAACTCAGCCAGAGCAGCGCGGCGCCCACCGCCTCGGCGCCCAGGGTAAACCAAACCACCGTGCTCGTGAGCCGGCGCGCGTCCACGCTCCCCGAGGCCCCCACCGCGCCCCCGGCCAGCGCCTCGTGCCGCAGCGACAACTGCTCGCCCAGCACCACGATGATTAGCGACGTGAACGACAGGATGCCGAGGCCGCCGAGCTGGATCAGGAGCAGGACGTACGCCTGCCCCCAGGTGGTAAAGTAGGTCGCCGTGTCTACCACGATGAGGCCGGTGACGCAGACGGCGCTCGTGGCGGTAAAGAGGGCGTCCACCCAGCCAAGGGGCGGGCCCGCGTAGAGCCCTGGCAGTGTCATAAACCCGAGGGTGCCCAGGCCAACGAGCAGCAGAAACGACGCTACGAAAAGCTGCGCCGGAGACAACGCGCGCCAGAGCGACCAGGGGCCGCGGTCCCGGTTCTTGGCCCCCCCCGCCCACGACGGTCGTGGGCGGTCTGGCGGCGACGGAGCGGACGAGGACGTCGGCATCGATGGGCGACGCGGAGCGTCGATTTTTTGACCAGATCTGTAACAGGTACACACCCTCGTCCGGGATCCTTCTCCCGGCGGCGCACCTTCCACCGGGCAGCGCGTCCTCCAAACCGAGACGCAAACACCACCACCGACGCTCACTATTCTCAGTCACCCGTCCCTTTGTTTCTATGACCGACCTTACCGGCGCCGCCGCCATCGTTACCGGAGCCTCCAGCGGCATTGGCGAAGCCACCGCGCATCGCCTGGCCCAGGAGGGGGCCTCCGTGGCCCTTGCCGCCCGCCGCACAGAGCGCCTCGAATCGCTCCGCGACGACATTGAGGCCGAGGGCGGCACCGCGCTCATCTGCCCCACCGACGTCACCGACCGGGACCAGGTGCAGGCCCTCGCCGACGCGACCCGCGACGCGTTCGGGCGCATCGACGTGCTCGTGAACAATGCCGGCATCATGCCACTCTCCCTCATGGAAAACCTCCACGAGGACGAGTGGGAGCAGATGGTGGACGTCAACATTAAGGGCGTGCTCCACGCCGTCGGCGCCGTGCTGCCCACCATGATGGAGCAGGACGGCGGGCACATCGTCAACATCTCGTCCGTGGCGGGGCGCCGCACGTTCCCCGGCAGTGCAGTGTACTCCGGCACCAAGTTTTTCGTGCGCGCCCTGTCGGAACGCATGCGCAACGAGCTCGCCCCGTCGCACAACATTCGCGTCACCAGCATCGAGCCCGGGGCCGTGGACACGGAGCTCACCCACACCATCACCGACGACGACATCCTGGAGATGCTGGAGGGCGGCCACGAGGAGATGCGCATGATGGACTCGGAGGACATCGCCGACACCATCCACTATGCCCTCACCGCCCCCGAGCACGTGGACGTGGAGGAGCTTCTCGTGATGCCGACCGAGCAGCAGGGGTAGATGCGTGTCTGGAGTATGAGCGAATGGGCGTGTCTGAGAGGCGGCAAGAGGCCTGCCCTCTGCGTTTGTTTTGGGCTACGGAGATCCGCCCAGGCCGAGCGCCCAGTAGATCCAGCCCATGAGGACGAACTGGAGGGGCAGGCGCAGACAGAGCGCCCACGCTGGAATCCGTCCGAACTCGGCGGGGTGGAGCGCCATGTGCACGTTGGCGGGAAAAACAGCCAAGAGGAGCAAGAGGAGTCCCCATCCGGCGTATTCGCGCAGGCCCGGCACCAGGATGCCGATGGCGCCGAGCAGCTCGGCCGCCCCGCTCCCGTACACCAGCGTCTGGGGCGCGGGCAGGTACGGCGGCACGATCCGAACAAACGGCTCCGGCCACACGAAGTGAGCCGTGCCCGCAGCGAAAAAGAGGAGTGCGATCGCGTAGGTGGAGGGCGTGTGCACGGCAGCTGCGGCGACGTGGAAGTGGGGCTGTCGTGGGGACCGTTTCTACGGACGGATGCAAATCGAGACAAGGCCGGTCCTCGTGCGACACATCGCGCGACGGCCCGGTTCGGCGAGCCCCGGCGGGGCGTGGACAGTTCGGGAGCCGAGCAGTGGGGATACCGCCCCCTCGCCGAAGCGATCCGGGCCCCACGAAGCAATCCGCAGCGGCCCGCGTTGGTGTTTTACGCAAGGGCACTCCGCCCCCCGCACAACTCCCCTCCCAGCCGCCCCCCTCTATGGACGCCATCGATCCCTCCCGCGGCCTCTTTTGCAACCGCACGCTCAACCTGCGGGGCATCCAGGCCGTCGGGTACGACATGGACTACACGCTCATCCACTACCGCATGCGCGAGTGGGAGAAGCGCGCGTACAGCTTCATCCGAGAGGGGCTGCAGGGCAAGGGCTGGCCCGTAGACGATCTCCGCTTCAACCCCGACCTCGCCATTCGCGGCCTCGTTATCGACGTGGAGCGGGGCAACGTGGTAAAGGCCAACCGCTTCGGGTACGTCAAGCGAGCCTTCCACGGCACCACGCCGATGGGCTACGAACAGCAGCGCGACGTGTACCAGCGCACCCTCGTGGACCTCGGGGACGACCGGTGGCACTTCCTCAACACTCTCTTCTCCATCTCCTCGGCCTGCATGTACATGCAGCTCGTGGACCTGCTCGACGGCGACGCGTTGGAGGGCTCCATGGGCTACGCCGACCTCTGGGAGCGCGTGCAGGGAACGCTGGACGAGGCGCACATGGAGGGCCGCCTCAAAGAGGCCATCGTCAAAACCCCGGAGCGCTTTGTCCGGCTGGACCCGGAGATGCCCCTCACGCTTCTCGACCAAAAACGGGCGGGGAAGAAGATTCTCCTGATTACCAACTCGGAGTGGAGCTACGCCCAGCCCATGCTGGCGTACGCCTTCAACGACTTCCTGCCCGGCGCCATGACGTGGCGCGACCTGTTCGACATCTCCATCGTGGGCGCGCGCAAGCCGGACTTCTTCTCGGTGGACATGCCGGCCTTTCGGGTGGAGAACAAGGACGGCCTCCTGCGCGAACACCAGAACGGGCCGCTGGAGGAGGGCTGCGTGTACGTGGGCGGCAATGCACCGCTCGTGGAAGACACCCTCGGGCTGCGCGGCGAAGAGATCCTCTACGTGGGCGACCACCTGTTCGTGGACGTCAACGTCTCGAAAAAGGTGCTGCGGTGGCGCACGGCGCTCGTGGTGCGCGAGCTGGAGCAAGAGATCGAGGCGTTCCGGTCGTTTGCGGACACGCAGGCCCGTCTCTCCGAGCTGATGGAGCAGAAGGAGCAGCTGGAAGCACAGTTCTCGGCCAAGCGCCTGCAGCGGCAGCGCCTGCAAAAGGACTACGGCGGTTCCAATGGGCGAGACGCGGAGGCCCTCGACCAGGAGATGGCCAAGCTCCGCTCTCGCCTCACGGCGCTCGACGAAGACATTGCGCCCCTCGCCAAGGCCTCCAGCAAGCTCGTGAACGACCACTGGGGCCCCCTCATGCGCACGGGCAAGGACAAGAGCCTCTTCGCCCGCCAGGTGGAGCGCTACGCCGACGTCTACACCGGGCGCGTGTCCAACTTTCTCCACCACACCCCCTTCACGTACCTGCGCTCCCACCGCGGCAGCCTGCCGCACGACGAGGCCGCCGAACAGAATCCGCAGTACGAATCGCTCACCTCGGGCTACGAGTGGGACGAGACCACGGCCAGGGAGCGCGGGTGAGGAGGCGCGGGGGGGAAGGGCAAGTGGGCGAACGGAGGAAGGGGAGAGAGGAGGAGAGACGGGTGCGGACCCTCCTTCCGCAGCGCCGCAGCCCTGTGACGGAACTGATCGTATGCGTTCGGCACTCGTGCATACCCCGCCTGATTCCGACATGGCCGAGTCGCCCCCGTCCGACCGCATTCCGATCACGATTGAGATCACGCCGGAGCAGCAGCGGCGCACTGAACGGCTTGCCGAGCAACAGGGTGTGTCTCTCGAAGACGCCGTCCGAAAAGCGATTGAGCACGAAATCGCGGCGTCCGCCTCCAACGGCGACGAGGCGGCGGAAGCAGAACCCGGCTCTTTTCTCAGCAGAACCCGGCCCTTTTCTAGAAGCGACTCGTGACTTGGCCGGTTCTGTCGTAGCGCCCGAGGCCCCGCCCGATCTGTCGAGCAACCCTGAGCATATGGAGGGGTATGGACAATCAGGACACAATCAGGACCCTGCTAGATGCAGGACCGCTGGTGGCGTACCTCTACCAGGGCCCCATGAGTGGGCGAGGCAGCGAGTGGGCGAGGCAGCAGGCGTCTCGGCTTTCACCACCGTTTCTGACCTGTGAGGCTGTGCTCAGCGAAGCCGATTTTCTTCTCTCCCACGCCCATTCGGCACCGAGCGCCTCTTGGAGCTTCTGGATCGGGACGTCATTCACGTTCCCTTCTCCTACGCCCACCACGCCGGGCGCATCAACGAGTTGATGCGTACCTACAGCGATCTCCCCGTGTCATTTGCCGACACCTGCCTGGTGCGCATGGCCGAGCTGTGCGATGACGGCCGCGCCTTTGCGGTCGACAGCGACTTCCGGGTCTGCCAGAAACACGGACGCGATCCCATTCCTGTGCTGATGCCGGACGAACAGAGCTCCCCGTAGCGGAGAGCCGGTGGTAGGAAGCGCTGGGAAAGGAGCGAAAGGGCGAGTGAGAGAGGCGGCGAAGGGAAACATGGGCGAAGGGAGCCATTTCCCCGCTCCCCTCTGCCTCCCACTCCTCAATCTTCCCATCTTTCAACCTTCCACCTTCAACACCCCACCCTCACCCCAAGCCCCTACAGCCCAAACGCCCCGAAGAGAACGACCCCGAGCGCAATGAGAATGGCATTGGCGATGGAGATGGGCAGCAGGTACTTCCAGCCCAATTCCATAAGCTGGTTGTACTTGAAGCGCGGGAACGTCCACCGCACCCAGATGAAGAGGAAGGCGAAGAAGCCGACCTTGAGCATGAGGCTCAGGAACTGCAGTACCGCCAGCCCGATGGACCCTTCGAGCGCCGGCACTACGTCGAGCAGCAGCGGCTGAAGCGGCACCAGGTAGCCCCCAAAGAAGAGCGTGACGATGAAGAAGGACGCCACGAACCAGTTTACGTATTCGGCCAGGAAGAACATGCCGAACTTCATCCCGCTGTACTCGGTGTGGTAGCCCGCCACGAGTTCCTCCTCCGCCTCCGGCAGGTCGAAGGGCGCCCGGTTGGTCTCCGCAAAGGCCGTGACGATGAAGATGATGCAGCCGACAGGGTTGCGCACCGCGTTCCAGCCCAACAGCGCCCCACCCGCGCTTTGGTCTTCCACGATCTCCATGAAGTTGAGCGAGCCCGCGATGAGGACCACTGAAATCACGGCTAGGCCCATCGACAGCTCGTAGCTCACCATCTGGGCCGCCGAGCGCAGCCCGCCCAGCAGCGAGAACTTGCTGTTGGAGCTCCAGCCCGCCAGCGTCACGCCGTACACGCTGATGGAGGTGAGCGCCAGCAGCATAATCACGCCCACGTTCAGGTCCGCAATCACCACGCCCTCGGCAAACGGGATGAGCGCCGCGGTGGTCATGGCAATGACCACCATGAGGACCGGCGCCATCGAGTGGATAAACTTGTTCGACTGCGCCGGCTGTACGTCCTCCTTCAGCACAAACTTGAGCACGTCGGCAAAGGGCTGCAGGAGGCCGAGCGGGCCCACGCGGTTGGGGCCGGGACGGTTCTGGATGAAGGCCGACACGCGCCGCTCGGCGTACACGAGAATCGACGCGGACAGCAGCATCGCGTTGATGACGAGGAAGGCGACCAGGGCCGTCCAGGTGAGCGAAAGGTCCATGCTCGGAGGGCTGCGATCGAAAAGGGGTGCAAGAGACTGTACAACATTCTAACGTACCTGTTGCCGGCGACGGCCGCAAGCCACGAGCCTGCCTTCAGGCGTCCTGGTCGGGGTTTTCATCCCCGATGGGCACCGTCCCCCGGACGTGGCGGGGCACCGCTAGGGCCACCCGCGTGCCCTCGCCCGGCGAGGCATCGAGCGTGACGGTGCCCCCAATGCCCTCCATGCGCTCTCGCAGCCCGGCAAGGCCGGTGCCGTCGGCCTCCACGGCCAGCGCCTCGGGGTCGAATCCCGTCCCCTCGTCTTCCACCACCACGCGCACCTGCTCCTCGCCCTCGTCCAGACGCAGCGACGCCTCGTCAACCCCCGCGTGCGCGACGACGTTGAACAGCAAGTCGCGTACGGTGTGGAAGAGAAGCGTGCGCACCGCCTGGTCGTAGCTTCCGCCCGCGGTGTCTTCGACGTGCATGTTCACCGACAGCCCGTGCGCGCTTCGCATGTGGATGGCGAGCCACTCCAGGGCATCGCGCAGCGACTCGTTGCCCACCGGCGGGGTCAGCTCGCGGGAGAGCGTGCGCGCCGCCTCCACCCCGTCTCCCAGAAGCGCCTCGATCTCGGCCGCAAGGGCGCGGGCCTCCTCCGAGGCATCGCCGCGCTGCAGTTCGTTGGCCTTCGAGCGGGCCGTGTAGAGGACTTGCTGCAACCCGTCGTGAAGCATCTGGCTGATGCGCGTGCGGACGTTCGCCTCCGCTGCGGCGAGGGCATCGGAGAGGACCTGCACCTGCTCGGTGCGTTCCCGAAGGCGGTTGTGTGCCGCCTGGAGGGCCTCCTCGGCCTCCCGACGGTCGGTAATGTCGATGAAGGCAATGACCACCCCGTCAATGTCGCCGTCGAGGGTGCGGTACGGGTGAAGGCGCACCAAAAACCACGCCCCGGCGTCCGTTTGGGCCTCGCGCTCCACCGGCCGCAAGTCGGCGAGCACCTGCTCGGCGTCCGCCTCGAGCCGGTCGTACGTGAGGTGGTGCGTGAGGTCGCCGATGGGGCGCCCGCGGTCGTCTGGGCGGATGTTGAAAAGCGTCTCGATCCGGGGCGTGTAGCGCTGAATGCACAGGTCGAGGTCCAGAAAGAGCGTCCCGATTCGGGTGGAGGCCATCACATTTTTGAGATCGCTGTTGGCCTCGCGAAGTGCCTCCACCTTTTCCTCCAGCTCCTGATTGACTGTTTTCAGCTCTTCGTTGACCGACTGCAGTTCCTCTTTGCTCGTCTCTAGCTCTTCGGTCATCGACTTGTACTCCTCGTTCATCGACCGCAGCTCCTCGTTGGCCGCCTGCAGCTCTTGCTGAGACGACTCGTACTCGCTGATGGTGGTGCGCAGTTCTTCTCGCGTCTGCTGGAGTTCGGCCCGAAGCCGCCTTTCGTCCGCGTCCTCCTCCGGCATGTCCGGGCCTCCGGCCTTTGGGGAGGCCGAGGCCGCCTCTGGGGACGGCCCCGCCTCTGGGGACGGCCCCGCCTCTGGGGACGGCTCGTCCACCGTCTCAAACAGCACCAGGGCCAGGTTCTGCGTCTGCGCGGCCTCCGCGCCAGGATGTGCCACCAGGCGCACCACCTCCAACCGCCCGTTCAGGTCTACGGTGATCGCCCGCCCCCGCACGGGCTCGCCCTCCGCAAAGACTGTAGTCAGGACCGACCGCATCTGGACCTGCAATTCCGGGCGTACCAGTTCCACCACATTTGTGCGGGGGGTGCCCGACGGGTACTCGAGATACGTTCCGGCCCTCTCGGAGAGGTGCAGCAGCCGGTACTCGTCGTTCACGACCACGCTGGGCGGGGCATAGTCCGCAAGCAGGCGCTGGTGGGCAGTCGACTCGGACGGCACGGGGGCGTCCGGGTCGTCCGGGAGCCGAAAGCTGGTGGCGGTGGAGGTAAGCGGCATGGACGGGAGTTGAGGGACCGCACTGGCCTGCTCCCGCAGCCGGTAGAGGCGATGGCCCTTGTCGATGACCTGGAAACGCTCGTCGGCCCGGTCTACCGACTCAGATGCCCCCAGAAACAGGAATCCGCCCTCGTTCAGGGCGTACCGAAAGACCTCGAATACCGAGTCTTGCAGCGACCGTTGAAGGTAGATGAGCAGGTTGCGGCACGAGACGAGGTCTAGGTTCGAGAACGGCGGGTCGCTGAGGAGGTTGTGCGGCGCAAAGAGCAGATGCTCGCGGACACGCTTCTTCACGACGTACTGCGCGCCCTCCTTCACGAAGTAGCGATCGAGAAGCGGCGCAGGCACGTCGGCGGCGATGGACGCGGGATACCGGCCCTCGCGGGCGACGGCGAGGGCGTCCTCGTTAATGTCGCTGGCAAACACTTGAATTTCGCCAGGCACGACCGTGCGGGTCCGGGCGTGCTCCAGCAGTAGCATGGCCAGGGAGTAGGCCTCCTCGCCCGTGGCGGTGCCCACCACCCACACGCGCAGGGCCTCCTCGGCCCCTTTCCCCTCGAACAAAGCCGGCACCCCCGTTTCCTGCAGCGCCTCAAAGCTCTCCCGGTCGCGAAAGAAGCCCGTAACGCTGATAAGGAAGTCTTTTTGAAGCGCGTGGACTTCTTCGGGGTGTTCCCGCAAGAAGTCGAGGTAGGCCTCCAGCGACGCCACCTGGTGTACCTGCATGCGCCGCTGGAGCCGCCGAAGCATTGTCGACTCTTTGTACTCGCTGAAGTTGTGTCCCGTGTGCGAGCGGACCTGCTCGAAAATGTCGTACAGCACCTCTGCCTGCTGCTCGTCGGCCTCCGGCGGCGAAGCGACCGACTGAAGACGCTCTACGGTCTCGGGGTACGTGCACACACGCTCTGCCAGGTCGGCAGCGGGAAGCACAAGGTCGACGTGCCCCATCTGGATGGCGCTCTCGGGCATCCCCTCGTGCTCGGCCTCGCTGGGGTCTTGCACCGCCCCCAGTCCGCCCGCCTCTTCGATGGCCCGTAGGCCGACTGCGCCGTCGCTCCCCGCCCCGGACAGAACAATCCCCACCGCCGACGCGCCGCGCTGGGCAAGCGAGCGAAAGAACCGGTCGATGGGAGCGCGCCGCTCCTCCGGCCGCTCCACGTTAACAGGCACGAGCAGGGCACCGTCTAGGGTCAGGGCCTGGCCCGGCGGCGCCACGTACACGTGATCGGCTTGGAGCTCCGTGGGCTCGCGCACCGCCTGCACCGGCATGCGTGTACGGGCCGACAAGATGTCGTCGAGGCTGCTTTCCTGATGGGACGGCCGGTGCAGAACAACGACAAAGGCTGCCCCCGGATTGGCCGGCAGCGCATCAAAGAACTGCTGCAGGGCCCCAAGGGCCCCGGCTGAGCCCCCAAGCCCAACGACAATGGGACGCTCCGGCGACGACTCGGGACGGGAGGACATGAGCACGACGACTTTGGAAAGAAGGACTACGGTCGAATGTGTAACGCCCACAGAGAAACCGCGCACGCTCGCCCTCCCGCAGGGCTCGGAGCAACGAGGAGACAGGGGGGCCTCACGAGGTCGTGTATCAAGGACCTACCGGGGTGTGCAGGCCTCTCAGGGCGCGTTGCGCATCCGGAAAAACGGGTGTGCAGGGGGGCTCGCATCAGCCATCGGAGGAAGAACGGCGCTGTCCCTCCCTCGTTCTGTGTCTTTTGATTTCCCAAACCGATGATTCCCCAAACTGACATTCGGGAGTGGGAGGGACGGCGCTCCAGTGGCGATTGCCGAAACGCCTTCCTATCCTGACGGTGGGTCTCGTCCCACGACCTCCGTCTGCCCTGCCTCCCCCGGGTGGACGCCTTCTCGGTGCTCCGTTCACGGCCACAACGCACCATGCGCGAACACCGTCTTCAGCGCGCGTTCTTCTTGGGCCTTCTTGCGCTGGTGACCGGGGGCTTTCTGTGGCTGATCGGGCCGTTTTTCAAGCCCATCTTCTGGGCCGTTGTGCTGGCGACGCTTTTCTACCCCACCTTCCAGTGGTGGGAGCACCACCTGGGTGGGCACGCCATCGGGGCCTCGGTAAGCACAATCATTACCATCGTGCTTATCGTGATCGTGCCGCTGTTTCTCGTGGGGCTCATCGTGGCCACGGAGGCGTCGGCGGTCTACCAGCGCCTCGCCTCCGGAACCATGGAGCTTCCTCTAACGGCCCGAGAGGTGCGAAACATGCTCCCCGCAGTGGCCGGCTTCCTGGAGCGCTTTGGCGTGAGCCTGAAGGACCTACAGGCGCGCGTCTCCAACGCGGCCCTCGGCCTCAGTCAGTTTCTGGCGACCAACCTGGTCGCGTTTGGCCAGAACGCCCTTCGCGGCACTGCTCTGTTTTTCCTCTCGCTGTACCTCTTGTTTTTCTTTCTGCGGGACGGCGCCGCGCTGCTAGAGCGCATCATTGGCGTGCTGCCCATTGGCGACGACCGTGAGCGACGCCTCTTCCAGAAGTTTGCCGAGGTCTCGCGCGCTACGATTAAGGGGACCATCGTGATTGGGCTCGTGCAGGGGCTGCTGGGCGGGCTCATTTTCTGGGCCCTGGGCATCGAGGCCGCGGCGCTGTGGGGCGTGGTCATGGCCGTGCTCTCGTTCCTGCCGGCCGTGGGGGCGGCCCTCGTGTGGGTGCCGGCCGCCGCCTTGCTCGTTGCCACCAGCCGCGTGGGGGAGGGCGTGGTCCTGCTCGTCTTCGGCACCGTCATTATTAGCCTCGCGGACAACGTGCTGCGGCCCCTTCTGGTGGGCCGTGATACGGAAATGCCCGACTATATCGTGCTGGTGACCACGCTCGGCGGGCTCACGTTCTTTGGGCTGTCGGGCGTCGTGGTGGGCCCGCTCATTGGGGCGCTGTTTCTGACGGTGTGGGACATGTTCGGGCGAGAGTACGCCTCCATTGCGAGCGACGCGGAGGCCTGACTGGGGGCAAACTCCCGATCCCCTCCGAGACGCGCCCATCGGCACCGCCGGACGCCGGGTGGGGCTCTTGCGCTCCGGGCCCACCTCGGGGCTCGCCGGCGGCCCCGAAAGACGACGGCGAACAGGCCGATTGCCCTCGCCTCTTTTGGAGGGTACCGAACGTCTTGTCGAACGATGACGAACCGAGGGTTGAATTGACAGTCTGTTTATTGATTTCATTTTGTCAAACTGCCAGCCAACACGGTGCATCTCCACACGCGCTCCGATCTTCGCCCCCAGGACTCTCGAATCTAGACGTCCCTAGCGTTGACAAGCTGTTTCCCCTTCCGTCCTTAACAGCATGTCAGCCCGGACTAATCTTCCTCGTCGCGCCCATCCGTGGATGGCCCGGCGAGGGCGGCGCCGAGGAAGCGAAGCCCGCTGTCGACCAGGGTTTCGGGGGACAAGTCGTATCGCTGCTTCAAGCCTTCGCCCTTCTTTGCGGCGAGCTGAATGAGCCCGTGCGTGCTGCCCCAAAGCGTCATGGCCGTCTGCACCGGGTCGAGGTCCGCGCGCACCGATCCGTCCTCCACACCATTCCGAATGGCCTCGGCCATCGCCCCAAGTCCCCGATCCGCCTCCCCAAGACACTTGCGCATGCGATCGGGAGCCGCTTCAGGGTTGGCCGTGCGGGACTCGAACTGAGCGACGAGGTGAAAGTACGTCGGTTCCTGGCGAGCAAAGTCGACGTATGCCTCCCCAATCCCTCGTAGCTGGAGCAGGCCGGTATCGTGCGACGCCACCGCGGCCTCAAATCGTTTCCGCATGGCCTGAAAGCCGCGATGCGTAACCGCAAGCACGATGTCGTCCATGTCCTCGAAGTAGACGTACAGAAGGCTCCGGCTCAGCCGGGCCTCCTCGGCAATGTCGGCCATCGTCATGTCGTCGCGTCCGTTCTCCGCGAGAACAGTCTCGGCGGCGTCGACGATCATCCGACGGCGTTGCTCCTTCTCTTCGCGCTGGCGCTCTTCGATCGACATCGGAATAGAGAATTGGTTCGGGATAACGCCGTCCGTTGACACGGCGTCAACCCGCGGGTGTTTTCAAAGTCTCTCAGCGGGACCCAGGGGAGGCGTCGATGACCGCACACGGGAGGAGTGAAGCCGATCTTTCGAAGGTCAGGGGACGGAAAAGGGCCTTGTGCCATCTCGAACGACTCCCGACCTGTCGGGCCACCCAGTACACGGAAAAACGTATCGTCTCGTGCTCCCTTCCGACACGCTTTGACGTCCGCCACCTCGTTGACATTTTGTCAAGTTTCTACTGTCCGGAGCTTCTCGACCCCCAATTCCCTTACTCGGGACCGGAGCGTGAGCGCCAGGGGGCATCGGCCAGCACACCGCCGAGGGTGGCGAGGCACGCGATGGCGTTGCCGTACCACGGCGGGGCGGCGGGCGTCTGGGTAAGCACCGCGAGGGTGGCCAGGAGCGTGGGAACGTAAAAGATCAGGAAGAGCGCCGGGATCAGGAGGCGTCCCCAGCGCTCCCCCCGGCGCATCGGCACTGCCACCAGGACGAGGGTGGCCACCCCGATGCCGATCCATCCGGCTCCCGCGACCTCCATGAGGGCCTTTAGCAGAGTCTGGAGGGCCGGCTCCAGGTCTGCCCACCGTTGACCGAGTGCCTCAGCGTGGTACGGCATAAAAGTCCCGCGGAACAGGTACATGCCCCCGAGCCCAACGCTGACGAGGGCATTTACGACGTAGAACGTGGCGGCAATTTTTCGACGGAGCGACATATCGAAGGACTGAGGTTGGCGTTAAGTAGCCCCGTGGAGAATCGTCAACCGCACACCCGAAAACCAAGCCCCGTTATTCCGCACCCCGATGCGGAATCTTCTCAAGGCGGGCAGTCCTGGTGGATTCAAAAGATTCTGAGTCAAGCTCCGGATGACCGTTTGGGGGCGGATGTGCAGCATTTAAGGTGCTTCTTTGATCCTACTCAATTCGATCCTACTTAAGAGGTGGTGATCGGATCGGCGACGGCCTCGTCGATGCCGGCGGCCGCCACGCCCTGGTCCGCCAGACGATGACAAGGCGGGTATTCCAGAGCGGCCCTGCCACTAGAACATCGCGGATCTGGAACCACAGTTCGGGGAATAGGCGGAAAAGACGTTCGAGCCAGGCCCGAAAGGCTGCGCGGGAGCGCCGCGTGCCCCCCAGGGCGTGCTCTCCAGCGAAGGTGTGTGTCAACTCGGACGCGCACCGGTTGAGCAGCGGCTCCAGGTTCCGGTCCGAAAGATCCTCGAACGCGTTTCTCGCGATGCGCTCGATGATGGTGTGGTACACGGCAATGTGATGGTGATTGCCCTAACGGCCGCAGGTGATTGAACGACGGACATGCTGCCCAAAGCAGTACGGGAAGCGGGCTCTTCCGTGATTTTTTTGACACGGTGTCAATTCGAAACTGTTTTTACGGACTGTCAACGAAAGACGATTCGTCAATGCATCTTCAAAGGTGGGGGCGATTCTGGGGACAGGTCTGGCCGCTCCCTTCAGTAGATGGCTGAAGGCGTGGCCTCGTCCGGCCTGCAGCCTACCGGCGCCTATGCCCCTTTCCCGAACACCGCCTTCACATAATCGTGTTATTCGACGATGTCGGCCGATCGGCCCGTCATTCATCCCGAAATGCCTCCTGCCCTGGCCACTACGCTGAGCGACGTCTCTTCATGCGTTCAGCCTGCGAGGGGTACGAAGCGCCATCGTCGACGGCGTGCCAAAAGCGGCCGATGACAGCTCAGGCGGGCCCTCGCGGATGCTCGTCGCTCCGATTCGCCCTGGTTCTTTTCCGCGCACCGGCGTGCAGGGGAGTGCGCCCTCTCAATGCTGGAACCTGCTGTGTCCATCTCGCCCGTCGCCCGTTCTCACATGTCCGTCGCTCGCAATCCGTCTCCGATTCTCCTTCTCGCACTCGTGCTCGGGCTTGGGGGAGGAGCCGTCCGGGCCGCCGGGGCGCAGGACGGAGGCCTATTGCTCGACACCATAACGGTCGAGCAGGCAGTCCAGGAGGCCCTACGGGTAAATCCCACAATTCAGGCCGTGGAGCAGAACGCGGCCGCCGCGGCGGCGTCGGTCCGCGAGGCCCGAAGCGCGTGGTTTCCGGAGGTGAGCGGCGCGGTGTCGTACCGCCGTCTGAGCGAGAATGTCGACTATACGGTTGACCTGCCGGGGCAATCTGGCGCCGGGACGCAGCCCGTCACGTTCGCCCCCGCCATCCTGAACCGGTACTCGACGCGGGCCTCGGTGACGCAGCCCCTCTTCACGGGCTTCCGCATTCCGAACCGGCACGACGCGGCACAGGCCCGCACGGAGGCGGCCCGGGCGGAGGTGGTGTCGACGGAGCAGACGGTGGCGTTCGAGACGCGAGCGGCGTACTGGGAGCTATACCGGGCGCAGGCCCAGGTGGAAGCGACGGCGAAAAGCGTGGCCCTCATCGAGCGACGACTCACGGATGTGCGGAATCAGCGCGCCGCGGGACGGGCGACGGCGGCGGACGTGCTCCGCGTGAAAGCGCGCCGCGACCGGGTGCGGGCGGAGCGGCTCCGGGCCCGGAATGCGGTGCAGCGCGCCCGTCGCACCCTCAACGACCAGATGGGCCGTCCGCTCGACGCCTCCGTCGCCCTCGCCGATACCGTGCGCATCTCGCAGAACGAGCGCCCCGCGGACGCGCTCGTGGAGCGGGCCCTGGCGCGGCGGCCCAACCTTCGCGCGCTGCAGCAGACCGTGCAGGCGCGGGCGGCGGCGGTGGACGTGGCGCAGTCGGACTGGTTTCCGCAGGTGGCGCTCACCGGCTCCTACCTCTACGCCCGTCCCAACGAGCAGCTCTTCCCGCCGGAGGACCGCTTCCAGGGCACGTGGCAGGCGGGCGTGCAGCTGTCGTGGGACCTGTCGCTCGGCTTTCGCACGGACGCGGCGACCGACCGAGCGCGGGCACAGTGGCAGCAGGCGCGCTACGAGCTGCAGGATCGTCGCGAATCGGTGCGGGCCGAGGTGCGAACGGAGGCGGAGTCCGTGGCGGAGGCGCGACGGGCGGTGCGGGCGGCCACGACGAGTCTGGAGAGTGCGCGAGCCGCGTATCGAGCGGTGCAGTCGCGGTTCGAGGAGGGAATGGTCGTCGTCTCGGATCTGCTCGATGCCGAGCGGGCGCTCCGGGAGGCGCGGTCGCAGCTCGCCGCGGCGCAG
>ERZ1034543.191-NODE-191-length-16316-cov-11.210627_pt1 | contig 16316 bp, 17 predicted proteins | sample MGYA00520654_ERZ1034543 | MGnify/ENA primary metagenome ERZ1034543 (study PRJEB33760, sample SAMEA4777712) | hypersaline lake metagenome | biome: hypersaline environment; feature: brines | place: Spain | collected 2012-08 | depth 0 m ... | reverse complement strand
ATAGCGGCCACACATTGATACGGTCCGTTAGCGACGCGACGGCTTAATCGGTCGGGACGGGGCCGGGTCCGTGTGACCGCGATAGTGTCCCAGTCCGTGATATCTGTCGGCCCGTACTTGTGGCGGCCGCGTGGAGAGACGCATACGACCGATGATCCTCGAGGTGGGTGGCTTTCTACTCGGACTGACACTTTTGTTGGTCGGGGCCGACCGCACGGTGGACGCTGCGGCCGAGTTGGCGCTATACTACGGCGTGTCGGCGTTCTTTATCGGCGTCACGATCGTCTCGATCGGCACGTCGATCCCAGAGATGACGACGTCTGTGTACGCCGCCCGATACGGTGCGGGCGACCTTCTCGTGGGAAACATCGTCGGATCAGAAACGGCACAGATCACCCTTGCAATCGGTATTGTCGCAATCGTATCTGATATCGAGGCCGAACGGCGAAACGTCCTCGTGTACGGGGGAGCGATGGTGCTCGCGATGATCATCATGATACTCGTCCTCGAAGACGGTCGTATCGTCCGCTCAGAGGGGTTTCTGATGATGATCGCATACGTGGCGTTCATCCACGATCTGTACTCACACGAGGGTGGAGAAGAGGTGACATCAGAGGTCGTCGAGGGACAAACGCCACTCCGAGACGCCGCGCCGTGGATTGTGATCGGTATCACACTGGTGGCCGTCGGCGGGCATCTCCTCGTGACCAACGGGGTCGCAATTGCTCGGGTATTCGACGTCCCCGCGTATCTCGTGGGGCTTTTGACCGGGCTCGGCACGACGACGCCGGAGATTGCCGTTGCGAGCCTCGCTGCCAGACGCGGGAGAGCCGGCATCTCTGTCGGCTCGCTGCTCGGGAGCAACATCACCGATCCGGTGTTCTCGCTGGGTATCGGGGCGCTTGTGGCGACGGTCGGCGTCAGCGACCCTCAGGCGATCTTCGTCTCAACCGGCTACATGTTGGTCGTCTCACTCGCCGTCCTTGGACTCATGTACTGGCGACGCGGCATCGACCGATGGACCGGTCTCGGCTGTGTGCTTTTGTATCTCCCTTCTTTCGTGCTGTTGTGACTGCTAATCGAATACCCGTCGTAGCTGGGTCACGTTGCTAGTGACCGGGCATCACCCGGGTGATGACCCGCTCTGTGATGACTCCCGCCAGCACGAAGCCAACGAACGCGACCCCGATCCACGTCCAGCCCGCAGCTTCGATTGGCACGATGCGGAAAAACTGAGACACCGGCGTGTACAAAACCGCGAGCTGGAGGCCGATCGACGAGGCGACCGCGCCCACGAGCCACCGGTTCGAGAATGGACCGAGGTGATACCGAGACCGGACAAGCTGGATGCGGATCACCTCTACCACGACGAGGAAGGTGAAAAGAAGCGTCTGTGCACGGACGAGAGACTGCGTCGCTTGTCGTGCAAAAAAGAACAGCGAGAGGCCTGTCACCGCCATCAAGACGGCGATAGTCCCGATAGAAGCCATCGTCCGACGGGTGATCACCGGCTCGTCTGTACGACGAGGCGGGCGGTCCATGATACTATCTGCCTTCGGATCGGTGCCAAGCGCGAGCGCTGGCAGCCCGTCAGTCACGAGATTGATCCACAAGAGCATTACCGGCGTCAACACGAGTGCTTCCGACCGGCCGATACCGAGGAACGGGGCAACCGTACTCGCGATTACGACGCCGACGAACACGACCAATACCTCGCCGGCGTTGGCCGACAGCAGGTAGTTGACGAATTTTCGGATGTTGTCGAAGATGCCACGCCCCTCGGCGATGGCGTCTCTGATCGTCGCGAAGTTGTCGTCTCGCAACACCACGTCTGAGGCCTCTTTGGTCACGTCGGTGCCACGGATTCCCATCGAAATACCGACGTCTGCGGTGCGGACTGACGACGCATCGTTCACTCCGTCACCCGTCATCGCCACCGTGTGACCGTTCGCCTGGAGCGCTTTGAGGACAGCGACCTTGTGTCTCGGGGCGACCCGGGCAAACACCTCGACAGATTCGACGGCAGCTTGCAGTTCGGCATCGTCGAGGGCATCGACCGCTCGGCCGTCCATCGCACCGTCGGGGTCGAAGCCGATCGCCGATCCAATCGCCTTCGCCGTTTCGACGTTATCGCCTGTCACCATCACCACACGAATCCCCGCGCTGCGACAGTCGGCGACCGCACGGTCGACCTCGTCGCGGGGCGGGTCGATCATCCCCTGAGTGCCGAGAAAGACGAGCCCATCCTCCAGTTCGGCGTCGTCGACTGTGGGGTCTGGCACCGACTTTCGGGCGAATCCCAGCACCCGCAGTGCATCCGACGCAAACGCAGCGGTCGTCTCACGAATACGGTGGCGTCGGTCGTCTGTCAGCGGCTCGACCGTCCCGTCAACGAGGACGCGATCACACCGTTCGAGAATCGTATCCGGTGCACCTTTGCTGTACGCTACGTACTCGCCGTCCGACTCGACGAGTACGGTCATCCGCTTCCGCTCGGAGGAGAACGGGATCTCCCGCCGCCGTTCGACGTCGTCGTCGATGCCGGCCTTCGCTGCGGCGACACGGAGCGCAATCTCGGTCGGATCCCCGTAGTACTCCTCGTCGGCCGATGGTGGAGCTGCTGTGGCGTCGTTACAGTACAATCCGCACCGCAACAGCGGCGTGAGAGGCTCCGGGTCGACGGTGTCCTCGCCACGGCGGAACGTTCCGTTCGGATCGAGTCCGGTCCCGGTCACCTCGTAGACGTCGTCTCCGACGGCGAGCCGCCTGACCGTCATCTGATTTTCGGTGAGCGTTCCCGTCTTATCGGTCAGGATGACGTCGACCGAGCCGAGACTCTCGACGACAGGGAGGCGCCGAACGATGGCGTTCTGTTTCGCCAGCGTCTGTGACCCCAACGCGAGCGTCACCGTCACGACAGCCGGCAGGCCCTCCGGGACGGCTGCGACGGCGAGTGTCACACTCAACAACAGGACCGTCACTGGGTCTGTCTGTGTGAATCCGAGCAGGGCAACGGCGAGGAGCACGACGAGGCCGATGACACCGTAGCCAATTCGGCGTCCCAGCCTGTCGACTTCAGCCCGAAATGGGGTGGGCGTCTCCTCTGCGTCTCGTATCTGTGTCGCTATCCCGCCAACTTCGGTCTCCATACCCGTTGCTACGACGACGGCCCGTCCGCGACCCGCCACCGCGTTCGTGCCCGTGTAGACCATGTTTTCCCGCTCGGCGAGTGGGGTTTCGTGGTCGAGTCGTGTCGAGGTTTTCGAGATGGGAGCGCTCTCACCCGTCAGTGACGCTTCCACGGTCTCGAGATTCGTCGCCTCGAGCAGGCGTGCGTCCGCAGGGATCGCATCGCCTTGTTCAATAACGATCACGTCTCCGGGAACGAGCATCGTTGCATCGACGACGCGTTGATGCCCGTCTCGAATCACCATCGCTTCCGGGGCAGCGAGCTCTCGAAGCGTCTCCATCGCCTTCTCAGCTCGGTAATCCTGGATGAACCCGAAGAGCCCGTTTCCAAGGAGGATCACCGCGATGAGCCCGGCGTCGACGTAGTTCGCCTGTTGACCGGGAATAAGTCCCACGGCGAGCGACAACACCGCAGCACCGAGGAGGAGGTAAATGAGCGCGTCTTGAAACTGTGAGACGAACAATGCGAACAGATCGACCTCCGCAGGCTCGCGGATCTCGTTGGGGCCCGTCCGTGCGAGTCGGCGTTCCGCCTCCGAGTCGGTGAGTCCGTCGGTGTCGACCCCGAGCTCCGCACGGACGTCCTCGGTAGCGCGGGCGTGCCAGTCTACGCCGGTATCGCCCTCAGTCGATCCAGCAGACACGGTCATTGCTGCCGATACCGGCTGGTTTGGCGCTTGTGGGCACTCTTGTCTGCTACTCGGCGGGCAACCAATGCGTCTCGCATACAGTGTACCGGTCCGGTACCGCCCCCGGCCACTTATCTAGCGGCGGGAGTTCTCCGAACGTGATAGCGAGCTGTCAATCGTTACTCGACGCCGACGCACAGTCGGTGACGGTGACCTGTACCGTTCCGTCCCCGCGCGCCAGAACGACGGTGCCGGCGTACTCGAACGAGATGGTCACAGACGGCGACCCGCGGTATAGTAGCGTATCGAGAGCGTCCCCGTCGATGCGTGCATCGAGTGTCGGGAGGTCGGTCGGTTGACGGTCGGTCGCCGCCGCGACCGCCTCGATGATACTCGTACACGGTGATACGGTATCGACCCACTGATGTTCGACCGTCGGGGTGCTCGCTGCTGGGCGGTCGGCAGGGTGGTTGGTCTCGTCGGCCCGCTCTCGCTCGTCGTTCTCTTCGGGATCTCGGCTCATAGTCCCCTCATAGCACCCGCCAGTACGCTATCATTCACGTGAGTAAGTGTCACGTACTGTCGTGGAAGGTATAGATGTTGTGATGGCTCGGGTAACAGCATATCTTGTCTGGACAGCCGGTCACCCGGGGGTGACCGGGGGGCGTGTCGCCACGACACGGTTGGGACCAGATCGTGATGACACGCCAACAGTCCGTTCTCGCTTCTCACACAAAAGCTTCCTGTGATAATCTGAGTTACTATCTTATCCGCGGTCGTTGGGACACTTCCGTGTCCACGTGGTTCCGATGCGGCGTCACGCTTGACCCGACGGCCAATCGACTGTATACGTCAGACCCGCCGCTCTACAGCGATCGACTCAACACCATGGACGTGTATAGCGTATTTGCAGCCAGGTTGGGACCAATGAGTGGTAATTCGAACAAGACACGTGCGGTCGGACTGCTTCAAGAGCTCGGACTCAAAGAGTACGAAGCAAAGTCGTTCGTCGCACTTACACGGCGAGAGAGCGGAACAGCACGAGAGATCAGTGATACGTCGGACGTACCACGGACACGCGTGTACGACGCCATCGGTGTCCTCGAGTCAAAAGGTCTCGTCGAGACCCAACACTCTAATCCACAGGTGTTTCGGGCCGTCCCGATCGAAGAAGCAGTCGAGACGCTCAAACGTGAGTACGTCGACCGGACCGCGTCGTTACGCAGTGTCTTGAGCAGGCTCGACTCGACGGATGACACCGAGAGCACTACCTCGACACACGAGGTATGGGCACTCTCTGGCAGACGGGCAATAACGAGCCGTACCCAGCGACTCATCGAAGGGTCGACCGACGAGGTGTTTTTGATCGTGGGCCACGAGACGGTGATCACCGATCGGCTCGCCCGACAGCTGCAGTCAGCACACGACCGCGGCGTGGATGTGGTAATAAACGCCGTCGATGAGACGCTCGAAGCCCAGATTCGACGCGACATTACGTGTGGCCGTGTCTCCGTCTCTCCGCTCGATTGGGTCAACGGATCTCCACTTGCTGATGACGGTACACAGATCAGCCGCCTCCTGCTAGCCGACCGTGAGTCGCTCATCGTGAGTTCCGTCGCCGGCCGTCCCCCCGAGCGCGACCACGAGCGAGGTGTCGTCGGCCGCGGCTTCGACAACGGAGTCGTGGCTATCGTTCGGCGACTCGTCGCGTCGGGACTCGTCTCTGCTGATGCGGCGTCTTCGTCCCGCGACGAGTGACCCTGCCGTCGACACAAGGGCTGCCCCCGGTGGTTGCAGACGGTGGAAGCCGAAGCGGTTCATGACTGTGTGGACGACAAAACGTGTTGCCTATCGATACGATTCGTCTCACGGCCAGCCGTAGTTTCTATATCGTAGTATACAGTTTATGTGGTTGGCGTCCAACGGAAATTCAGCCTGGAATGTGACATGTGTGTCTACTACATAGACAAATCCGCGCCAGCAGCGCGGTGTGTACCGCTCACTCGAGAAGCCTGAAGACGTTCGCTTCGTACGTCGACCGAACTTGGTCTCCCCAGTTGTGCGTGTACGTGTCGATAACGTCGTCGGCGACGTCGCCACGGAGGTACTTGACGATACCGCGGTCACCGGTCGCATCGCGCAAGTGTGTGGTGAAAAAGTGTCTGAAGTAGTGAGGGGTGACGTTTTCTCCGGCTCCGCCCCCTGTCCGGTACCAGCCGTGTTCGCGGGCGTGTTGCTCGACAATGTGCCGCACGGCCGCGGGGTCGAGTCGTTCTCCCCATCCCTCTGCAGTCGCTACGAAGAGTGGTTCAGCCGGGGACGTCGTATCTGGCCGGATCGCGAGCCACGCGCACACCATCGAACGAAGCTCGTCGTCGACCGGAATCACCGTCTCGCGCTTCCGTTTGTTCGAGGCCGTTCTGACCTCCCCGTGTAGCGACTCGCCGACGGTCGCCGCGGGGGTCACGTATAGCGAGTCTCGACGCCCCTCCAGTGCGGGTCGCGTTCCAAGCGTGTACGCGGCATTCACCGCATCGTCGCTGAGTCGCACATCACGAAGGTCGAGGTTACACAGCTCACCGACGCGCATTCCGGTTTTCAACAACGTGCCGACGACGGCACGATGCAGTGGATGGGTGATAGACGAGACGAACGCCCGCATTGCCGACAGCGAGATATCTCTGCGTACAGGGTCCTTCTCTACGGTCTCGTCCATCTCCGCTATCACTAGGGTCATCGGGTTTCCGGTGAACGCTCCGACCTCGGCCATGTACCCATAGAATCGATGGAGGTACGCGGCGTACGTCGCAACCGTGCTCTCAGCGAGGCCCTCGCGCAGGGAGTGAACGAAAGCCATACAGTCGCGGTGAGTCGCATCCCCCGGTGTCGTTCCGGCGTCGAGTGACGACTCGAACCGTCGGAGAACGCGTTCGTACGCCGTACGCGTTCGCTCAGTCTTCCCGTGATAGGTGAGATCTTCGAGAAAGTACGCTATCGGGTCCTCGAGATCCTGTGGAGCGCGCGCACTACTCATCGGTGAGCACGTATCCTCCATCTCTGCCGCTGTACCGCACACGGTTTTGATCCTGTAGTGTGTCGAGCGTCCGCTCGAGTCGATCTTCGACGTCGCCGACAACGACCTCGACGAGCTCTTCCCAGGTACACGGACCGCGCTCGAGCGCACGCTCGATCCGGGTTTCGAGGTCGGAACCCCTAGGGTCTACGCTCGAAGAAGGGGTCTCCTCGGCGACGCTCGTCTCGGGCGTGGTGAACCCCCGTCGTCCAGCCTGCACCATCGTTCGAAGAAATTCACTCTGAGACATATCTAACTGGTCGGCGTGTTCTTGCCACACCTCCTTTTGTGCGGCCGGAACGTACGTCTTGACCGACCGACGGTCATCACTCATCACGAGACTGATTTACGCGCCGCTCACTTGAATGTACCTGCTACTCGAGATAAGAGACCTTATCTTGAGTTCCCGAACCGCTTTTCGACCGCCATACATCTATTATCTTAAAACACAGGACCATATATTCGACTCTATGTCCTACAATTCCGGATATGCTATTTATGATGTACAGACTGGTGATTCGTCGATACACACGATGCGGCGATACAGACGATTGTATTACCTCTGACTCAAACTGTGAGCTTCGACTCCGTTATCACACCGTCGAAGAGTGCGACCGCCTCGCGAGCCGTCGGGTGTGATTCTGCGGTGTTGCGCATGAGTACGGTCTCACTCGGGAACAGCTGTTCGCCGATCACGAGTCCGTGGTCGCGCGCTGTCGACCCGGTGACCGTGAGGTAGACACCAAGACCAGCATCAGCGATAGCCGCCTCCTCTGTACGAGTTGCGGGCGGATACACGAATTCGACGCCATCAAGCGCTGCCGTCCCGACAACCGCAGTGACGAGTCGTTCGTACCGCGGCGAGATACACAGCGTCCCATCGTACGCCTCCAAGAAGGCCCGGTCTAAGCGCTCTCCGGGGGTAAGCACGGACGGTCGGCCCATGAGCGTATGATACACTGTATCGCCGAGTCCAGTGACGACGCGCACATCGGTGTCGACCGGGTCGATTCGGTCATTTACGTCTGCGAGGTCCCGAAGACCCGATGCGCGGATACCGACGACCTCCTCTAAGACGAGATCGGCCGAGTCGAACCCGAGTGTGAACTCGTGGGTCCGTAGCGCGCGAAAGGGCTCTTCACGGCCGACGAGTTTTAATTCGACGTCACCGACGGAGATGGTCACCGTGTCGAAGACGATGCGTCGGGGTTTACCGTCGCGGTCGTCGCGCAGCAAGGTGAACTCTGGCTCTCGTGGATCAGCCGGATCAGAGTAGTCTGCGAGCCGTTGGTACGGGCCCGCGTCGGCCTCAACGCCGCCTTTCGTCACCGCCTTCTCGTATCGAAGCGTGCTGCTGACCCGGTCGGCGAGCGACTCGAGCGTGTCGGTCCCACCGGCGGCCGCAAGGCGGTCGAGAACCGCCTCGAGCGGCCGCCCCTTTCGAGGAACAGCGACAGGGAGCGGGCCGGTCATTACTGTCTCTGTGAGGCGGGCGCTAAAACGGATTGTGCTTCGGCGGTGGATCCGCTCACGGGTCGAGCGCCTCGTTGAGTCGGCGGCGGAACGTCTCGAACTCGGAAAGCTGGTCTTCGAGCGCGTCGATGTCTGTTCTGAGTGCTGCCAGCTCCTCGTCTGTGTGGTCTTCGAGTGCCGCTACCTCGGTGTCCAAGCGGTCGGCAACGTCTGTGAGCCGGTCGGAACCCGTAGGCACGTCGCTCGCAAGCGCGGCATGTGCGCGTTCGACGGCGTCGAGTCTCGTTTCGACCGACTCCACGGCACCCTCGAGAGCTTCGAGCCTGGCGAACACCGCTTCAGCCGGCCCCTCCTCGTCGATCAGCGTCGAGAGGGCGTCTGTGTAGGCGTCGAACTCACCAACCCGTGCTTGGAGTCGGTCGAGGCGAACGTCGACGCTCGGTGGCGGCCCGGTATCGAGCGCAGAGCGAAGTGTCTCGAGGTCCGATTGTTCGACCTCGCCGCGTCGTATCGCCGCGGCCAACTCGGCGGCGACATCTACTGTCACCGCGTCTTCGGAGGCCGTCGACCCCCTAACAGTGGCATCCCGCTTGGGAGCACCCGTCTCGGCCGTTGTAGAGACCGATACAGCCGGGTCTGTCTCGTCGTCGTCACTCTCGGCTGCGTCTGCCGTTGTCTGCGGCTCCCGTCTGGTGATCACGGAGGTCGTTTGTGACCGCCACGGACGGGGGCTGGTCGTAGATTCGGCTGTCGAGTCCGCTTCAGCCGCCGTCCCGGATGGTGCCGCCTCTGATGACGTCGTCTCAGCCGAATCATCGCTCTCGAGATCGGGAGCTGACTGCGTGTCGGCCGTATCCGCCTCGAGCGGTTCGAGACCCTTCTGTCCGGTCGAAAGCGCCTCACGGACCCGTGCTGCGCCGTCTGGGCCGAGCACGTCTTCGATCTCCGCATCACGCGACGCGGTGTCAACGGTCGGTTCGGTGAGAAACACCGTTGGATCGGGGTCATCCACTCGGACGCCATAGACGGTCTCGACGGCTTCATCGGGCGCGAGTGTCCGCTCAAACTCGACGCGGTGGTCGCTGTACGCGGTCCAGTGTTCACTCCCGTACGCCGGGTGGAACCCGATTGCTTCCATCCCAATCGCTTCGGGGATCGTATCCACCAGCCGAACCGTAACAGCGGTATCACGTGCGGAAGTAAGTTCGAACGTCACCGCCGGTACGGGGAAGTCATCACGGGTGAACGACTTCTCGACGCGGATTCCATCCGACTCGACGACAGTTGACGCCCGGTCGTTCATGTCAACGTGCACCGCGAGCGGGGTGATAAATTGTGCGGAGGAGGTGGTCGTTGCGGTGCCCGTACGACCGACCTCACAACTCGATCCGATCGCCGATTTCGACGATATCGAGCCGTCTCGGCCGATCGAAGCTCCGAACGTGGTCGTGTAAGGCGGTTGGGTCTGCGGTAAGCCCTTTCCACATGTCCCAGTGCGTTGGGACGAGCCGGTCGAGCGCGAGGTCGGCCGCCGCCTCGACGATCTGTGTCTCGTCGCTGTACCACGTGGTTCTCGTTGGCTCACCGGTGGCCTTATCGGGTATCATGCCGGTCGAGCCGAAGGCGAGAATACCGACGTCGATGTCGAACGCGTCTGCGAGCTCGTGAAACGTCGGTGCGGGCTTACTGTCCCCAGCGTGAAAGATCGTTCCCGTGTCGTGTTCGATCACGTAGCCAACCGGGTGTGTTGCGTCGGGATCGTACGTTTCGACCACGTGAACGCTGAACTCGCCGATTTCTCGTGTGTCGCCCGCAGAGATCGTCACGAACTGGTCCGAATCGATGTCCCACCGGTCGGTCCACGCTTCGTCTTCACGCGCAACAGCAATGGAATCGTCGGGCGCGATGAGTGGGGCCCCCGTAGCAGCGAGTATCGGCGCCTGTGAGGGCCCGTGAACGTGGTCTGTGTGTTCGTGTGTCGCCAACACCGCGTCTGCGACATCGACGTCTTCTGGGTCGAATGGAACCGGAATCATCCGGACCGTCCGCGGCGGGTCACCGGTGCCGACGTACGGGTCGACCCACAAGACGGTTCCATCTCGGCCTTTGATCGCGAAGCCGTTACAGCCCAAATACCAGAGTGAGACGGTGTCCGGGTCGGCGTCGGCGACTGCCTGCGGTAGCCAGTCTCCCCAATCGGAGCGTGTCATGTCCCTGCTCGTACTGCGAGGAGGGTAATTTTTCCGGAGCTCGCGAGAAAATGACTGAACTGAGACATTTTTCTCGTTCGTCCCGAGACGTATACACCACATAGTGCTATACAGAATCGAGTACGGAAGGAGGCAGACACATCGTGTGAGACGCCGGGAGTGTGTCGGATCGGTAGCAGACTGCAGTGTGGTACTCCGATTGAGTATCGAGGGTAAGTGCTGTCATCTGAACGTCTGACCAAATGAGTTAAGTCATATCGGGATTCACCGATATGTATGTCGATACTCGACCGACTGTTCGGTGGCGGGTCAGACGACGAGAACAGTTGTTGTGACGTGAAGATAGAGGACGTTGACAGCGACCACGATGAGCGAGATATGCCTACCGAGAACAGCACCGGCACAGACGATTGATCGGCGATGCCAAACACACAGAACACGCCGAGTCAGACCAGCGCTGAATCTGCAAGTGGGACGCTCCGACGAATCGAGAGTGAGGCCCGTCGTGACGAGTCGTTTCCCGCTACCCGGCGAGCCGACGATACGACGATCGAAGCGGAGCTATCGTCGCTTAAATCGTTGGCAAATCAAAACCGGCTCGCAATCGTCCACGCGCTCCGAGACGGTGAACTCTGCGCCTGCGAGCTAGAGACGGTGCTTGACGCACCACAGTCCACGGTTGCGTCGCACCTACGGAAGCTTCGCGATGCTGGTATCGTCGACACGCGAAAGGATGGAAGGTGGACGTATTACCGGATTGCGGATACTGCGAGCCTCCAACTGCTCGATCTGGCCGCAGCACTGGGTGAGAACCAATGATCCCGTCAGGCACTGAGGCGGCGTTGCTCGACTCGTGGGATTACTTCTTTCACCTGGCGACGATCCTCACGCCACTGTTCATTGGGGCGTCGTTCCTCGTCGGCCTTGCACAGGAGTACCTCCCACCAGCGCGCGTCGAGGAGATGCTCCAAGCACGAGATCACGGGAGTGGGAACGTTCTTGCGGCGGGACTCGGGGCGGTGACGCCGTTCTGTTCGTGCTCGACCGTACCCGTACTGGCCGGGCTGCTCGGCGCCGGCGCACCGACGGGGATGGCGTTCTCGTTTCTCATTGCCTCGCCGATCGTCAACTGGATTGCCGTGTTTCTCTTGTTCGGGTTATTCGGAGCCGGCGTAACCATCGCGTACGTGACTACTGCGCTGCTCGCAGCGGTTATCGCAGGCCTGGTTATCGGGACGCTCGACCTCAGTGAGTACATCAAAGACGTTCGTATCACGACTGGTGGCCGCGAGATTGCGACCGATGGCGGCACGTCTCCCTCGGTTCCGGCCGACGCCAGCGGATGTAGCGAGTGCAGTACGGCGGCGACGAATCGAACGCACAAGGCACGCGTGACTGCAGCCGGCGAAGGCGCAGTTTCGTTCTTCCGTGACACCCTCCCGTACATTGCCATCGGGATCGCGATCGGTGCGCTGATCCACGGGGCCGTACCCGCGGCGTTCCTCCAGCGGGTCGCCGGGCCAGAGAATCCGCTCGCGACGCCGATCGCCGCACTCGCCGGCGCGCCGATCTACGTGAGCATCAGTGGCATGTTACCGATCGCTCACTCGCTTACCGAGGCCGGAATCCCGATCGGGACGGTGATAGCATTCGTCATCGGTGGAGCAGGTATCAGCATCCCGAATCTAATCCTGTTGAACAAGCTGTTCGAACGCCGATTGCTTGCAATCTACGCGGCGACGGTGGTGACGGTTGGGATCACGATTGGCGTGCTGTTCAACACGGTCCTCGCCGGGGTGCTCTGAGCCGGGTAGCGTTCACAGTAACCGTGAGCCGTCGAGTGCGACGAGAACCGCGTTCGCACGCGGTGTCGCCCGGTACATCCGCCACTTGCCTTCCTTTCGGCGGGTGACGAGACCGGCATCAGTGAGTTTCGAGAGAGCGTGACTGATTGCGCTGTCGCTGACGTCCAACAACGGAGCCAGTTCACAGACACACAACTCGTCGTCGTCAGTCGCGTGGAGCATTCGGACGATCTTGTACCGCGTTTCGTTTGCGAGTGCAGACAGCAGTTCGACGTCGTCGTTCATCTCAGACCCGCCGATAGCCTCGTTCAACGCTTCGAGTTCTGCGATTCGCTCTGATAGGTCGTCATCGGTACAGGACCCGCATTCGTCGACGACGTACCGTCGGAGGCGATCGGTCGAAGACATACGATACAGTTGCGCAGATATGAGAATAAGGATTGTGGAGTGTCCTCTCCACCGATATACTCGCCAGTACCGACAATAGAGAGATTGTTCAGCTATACTCTCGCCGATAAGCTGCGTGCACACCTTCTAAACCCGATGGACTGATCACAAGCGTGACCGTAGCATGGTGTCGTCTTCCCGTGCGTTTTGGCTCCTCACAACACGAAACAGCGTGCTATCTGCCTGAAGAAGGGCACTGTCGACGGAGTCATGTGATACTCATCGGTGTCGGACAGACCCGGCGATCGGCCACACAACCGACGTGTGGCTCTCGATCAAAGGCCTTATGAATGTATGAATAAACATTCAAATGAGTCGATCGAAATGGACGAATCGACACGGTGTCTTACGGTGTGCGGTAGCGCCGGCGATCGACGACTATCGAGATCCATCATGACTGAACTCACCCTCTATGAGGAAGCGATGTGTTGTTCCACCGGGGTCTGTGGCCCCGATCCCGACGACGAACTCGTCGAGGTCAGCGCGGCACTCGACCAACTCGAAGACGCGTTCGATGACCTCGAGGTCAGCCGAGCGAACATGCAACACAACGTCGATCAGTTCCTCGAAACCCAGCGAATCTACGACCGCGTACAGGAAGACGGCACGTCGATCCTCCCGATCACGGTCGTCGACGACGAGATCGTCGCGGAAGGCGAGTACCTCTCGTACGACGATCTGACCGCAGCTGTCAGCGAGAGCGCCGCGCCACAGGAGGCGTAACGAATGGCATCAACACGGCCGACAGCGACGACCGCGAGTGACGTCGTGGAACCGTCCGACGACGAGACCGAGTTCGTCTTCTTCAGTGGGAAAGGCGGCGTCGGCAAGAGCACGGTGAGCTGTGCGACTGCGACGTGGCTCGCCGACAACGACTACGAGACGCTGCTGGTGACCACCGACCCTGCCCCGAATCTCTCGGACATCTTCGGGCAGTCGATCGGCCACGAGGTCACCGCGATCGACGGGATCGAGAACCTCTCGGCGATCGAGATCGACCCGGACACCGCCGCCGAGGAGTACCGCCAGGAGACGATCGAGCCGATGCGCGAACTGCTCGGTGAAGAGGAGATCCAGACGGTCGAAGAGCAGCTCAACAGCCCCTGCGTCGAGGAGATCGCCGCCTTCGACAACTTCGTCGACTTCATGGACAGCCCGGAGTACGACGTCGTCGTCTTCGACACCGCACCGACGGGCCACACCATCCGGCTGATGGAGCTCCCCTCCGACTGGAACGCCGAACTCGAGAAGGGCGGCTCGACCTGTATCGGGCCGGCGGCCTCGATGGAGGACAAAAAACAGGACTACGAGCGCGCGATCGACACACTCCAAGACGACGAGCGCACTTCCTTCGCCTTCGTCGGCAAGCCTGAGGACTCTTCGATCGACGAGATCGAACGCAGCGCGAGCGACCTCGGCGAACTCGGGATCGAATCCCAGCTGTTGGTTCTCAACGGCTACCTACCCGAGTCGGTGTGTGATGACCCCTTCTTCGAGGGGAAACGCGCGGACGAGCAGGCCGTCATCGAGCGCGCCCGCGAGGAATTCGACGCGGATGTGACCGCTACGTACCCGCTTCAGCCCGGCGAGATAGCTGGCCTCGAACTCCTCACAGACGTGGGCGGCGTTCTTTACGACGGTGACGAGGCCACCATCGATGTCGGGGCTGCGACCACTGCCGAGACCGACGGCGCAGTCGATTTTAATTCGATGGGAGACGCCGACGCAGTCGTCGACCAGCTCACGCCGGGCGCGGAGACGCAGTATCTCTTTTTCACCGGGAAAGGAGGCGTCGGCAAGAGTACCGTCGCTGCAACGGCGGCAACGAAGCTCGCCGAGGCCGGTCACGAGACGCTCGTCGTCACGACCGACCCGGCCGCACACCTCGAGGATATCTTCGGTGAGCCGGTGGGCCACAAGCCCACCGCAGTCGGCCAGGCGAATCTCGACGCGGCGCGTATCGATCAAGAGGAGGCGCTCGCAGAGTATCGTGCGCAGGTCCTCGATCACGTCACCGAGATGTACGAGGACAAAGCGGACACCCAGATCGACGTCGATGCCGCAATCGCAAACGTCGAAGAGGAGTTAGAGTCACCCTGTGCCGAAGAGATGGCGGCGCTCGAAAAGTTCGTGAGCTACTTCGATGAGGACGGCTACGACGTCGTCGTCTTCGATACGGCACCGACGGGTCACACATTGCGCTTGCTCGAGCTTCCTTCTGACTGGAAGGGGTTCATGGATCTCGGCTCGCTGACGAAAGGTGCTGCACCCGCCAAAGGCGACCAGTACGACGAGGTCATCGAGACGATGAAAGATCCCGAACGGAGCACCTTCGCGTTCGTGATGTACCCCGAGTACACACCGATGATGGAGGCGTATCGGGCCGCCGCAGACCTCGAAGATCAGGTCGGCATCGAGACCTCGCTCGTCGTCGCCAACTATCTTCTCCCTGAGGAGTACGGCGACAACGCCTTCTTCGCGAACCGGCGCGCTCAGCAGGCGCAGTACCTCGACGAGATTCGCGACCGGTTCGATGCGCCGTTGATGATAGCACCGCTCCGGCGGAACGAACCGATCGGACTCGACGAGCTGAGCGACTTCGGTGAGGAGATCTCCGGGCTCACGGCGGTCGCCGATGCCGACACACCGGAGGTGACCCCCTCGTGAGCGATACGCGAGATGCGGACGAGGCGGCTGACGACAGCGTGGACGTATCGGGCGAAAGGGATCTAGAAGCCAACGTAGAGGCGGCACTTCGTGGGCTCCTCGATGCTCTCGGTGAGTCGGAGACGTACCGCCAGTTTGTCGCGGCCGACGAGGCGTTACAGGACGATGACGACGCGATGGCGCTACGCCGCGAATATCAGCGCAAACAACAAGAGATGCAACGCGGCGAGTTCGACACGTCGGTGATGACGGAGCTGAAACGACTCCAGACCGAGATGTCGAACACGGAGACGATCCAGCGCCAGCAGACAGCACAGACGGCGCTCGTCGAGTTGCTCCAGCGAACGAACGAAACCGTCTCCGACGAGATCGGCGAGGAGTTCGCGCGCGCTTCTGGAGGTGGATGCTGTTGAGCGCCTCCGATGAGGGTGCCGTCGAAGGCGGACTCAGTGACGACGAGGTCGTAACAGCCGCCACGCGTCTGGGCGAGGAGCTTGCGGCGGCGAAAGCGGAACGCTCGGAGTTCGCGTTCACCACCATGGTGATGCAGTGTCTCGAGGCGATTAGCGACGAAACCGGAGTTGACTACGGCAGCGTCTGCGGTACTGACGACGACTGCTGTTAGTTGCTCGGTCGGCGCTCTTTTTCCCCCGTGTATCGAGCGCTCAGGACCCGAACCACACCCCACCGGTTCCGGAGAAAATCGTCGACACGTGGCAGTGACCGTGTCGATCCGAGAGGTTAAGTGGATCACCATCGTAGTATTGCACTGTAATGACACGGCAATGCGAACAGCGGGTCAGACGACTCGCCGGTGTCGTTG
>ERZ1034543.187-NODE-187-length-16508-cov-4.128730_pt1 | contig 16508 bp, 15 predicted proteins | sample MGYA00520654_ERZ1034543 | MGnify/ENA primary metagenome ERZ1034543 (study PRJEB33760, sample SAMEA4777712) | hypersaline lake metagenome | biome: hypersaline environment; feature: brines | place: Spain | collected 2012-08 | depth 0 m ... | reverse complement strand
TCCACCTCAGCGTTCACCCTGCTCTTTGGTATGCGAACTGTTCTATGACACCCTCATAAACGGTATTTTTCGCTACTCTCCGAGGATATCCTTCTCCAGATCGATGTCTGGGAGAACACTCGCGCGCTCAAGCAGTGTCGCGTTCTCGGACTTCCAAGTAATGTCGACGGTATCGGCGTCGGTCGTGAGCTGCTTGTGACTTTTTGTCTGCAGTTCCATCGGCGACTGTTCCGGGCGATCGGCCTCAAGTAGCATCTGGGTTCCAGAGCCTGCCTGGTAGATAACGTCTTTGACGCGACACGAGAGGACATTCTCGTGGTGATCCCCAATCTCGATATATTGCGGACGGACTGAGAAGGGAATTGATTCGCCGATCAGGCTCTCGGGGGGCGAATTGAGGTTCTTTGTGCCGCAGGTAAAGTTCCCGAGCGGTGTGTCGACGTTAGCGGAAGTGCCGTCTTCAGAGATGGAGGCAAGTTCTCCAGAGAACAGGTTTGAATCACCAACGAACGTCGAAACGAAGGCAGTTGCCGGATAGTTGTAGACTTCATCGGTGGTTCCGGAGTGCTCAATCTTGCCGTCGTTCATCACGACGAGTTGATCCCCGAGCCGCATCGCCTGCGTCTGATCGTGTGTGACGTAGACAAACGTCGTATCCATATTCCGATGGATACGCATCAGTTCACGCTCCATCCGCTTTTGGAGCTTGTAGTCCATATCTCCCAGCGGCTCATCGAGCAACAGCAGTTTGGGCTCAAGTACGAGGCTTCGCGCAAGCGCAACGCGTTGTTTTTGCCCGGCCGACAGTTCTTCGGGGAGTCGACCACGCATGCCCTCGAGGTCCATGACCTCAATCATTTCGTCGATGCGACGCTCACGTTCTTCCCCCTTGACATTTATTTGACTAAGCCCATATTCGATGTTCTCTCTGACAGACAGGTGAGGGAACAACTGGAAGTCCTGGAAGACAAGTCCGATATCTCTCTTATACGTTTCTGCATCGGTGATATCCTTTCCATCAAGGAGAATCTCGCCCTCAGTGATGGGGAACCGACCAACAAGCGAATGGAGCGTCGTCGATTTTCCACAACCGGAGGGGCCGATCAAGACACAGAAATCCCCCGAGGCGATCTTGAAGGTGATATCCTCCACCGCTACCGTCCCGTCGGGGTAAATTTTTGTTAGGTTATTCACCTCGAGAATGGAGTCTCGATTGGTCGTTGTATCCTGATCGTCCGTAGATTCGTGTTCCTGTGAAATAGTCATAGTTTGAGGATGTTGTTAGTGCTTACCGTGTTGGTCGTGCTGAGTTCATTACAGAATTGTGCGGCGTCTGCGTCAAACCCGATCTGCGGCGACTCGTCGTACTCCTCTAAGGCCACTTTCCCCGGACGGATGGCGTAGAATTCGCCGTCAAAGCCTTCGACGTCGAACGCGATTTCAGTCTGTTCGCCCATGTAGGAAGTTCCTAAGGGTGAAACGTCGTACGTATTCTCACACTCGGCTGCTGCTTGCCCGATCTTTACCGTACCGGGGCGAATCAACAAGACGCCGTTGTCACCCTCTGTTGCATCGTTCATGTTTGTCGCCACAATTGATCCCATGTCGGTGTCAACAGTGAGTTGGTCCTCACCGACATCCAGCAGAGAGCCGGATAGAGCGTTACTGTCGCCGACGAACCGACCAACGAACGCTGTCGACGGCTCATAGTACACTTCGTTGGGTGTACCAATCTGTTCGATCTGCCCACGGTTCATGACTATGACTTTGTCGGCAAGCTTCAGCGCCTGATCTTGGTTGTGAGTAACATAAATAAACGTGCTTCCAAGATCATCTTGCACGCTGCGAATCTCGAGTTCCATCCGTTTTTGAAGCTTATAATCCAAATCTGCGAGTGGATCGTCGAGAAGCATCGTATCGGTTTCGCGGATGAGCTGTCGTGCAAGTTCGACCCGCTGCTGTTGGCCACCACTCAGCTCTGAAGGAGGGTCATTTTTTGTATGTCTGATGGCTAACATTTCTAGTAGTTCATCAATCCGCTTCTGCAGTTCCTCCTGATCAACCTCTTCCGGCTGTTGTCGGACCCCGAAAGCGACGTTTTCCCCAACGGTCATATGGGGAAAGAGCGTGTCCTCAAACTCCTGAAAGACATATCCAAGGTTCCGCTCTTGTGTACTCAGTTTGGCGGCATTTTGCCCCTCAAGATACACCGATCCGCTATCCGGCGTAGTTAATCCAGCAATGCACTGTAATAGTGTGCTCTTTCCGCAACCGCTTGGTCCGACAATGACACAGAACTCCCCGTCCTCAACCGCGAAGTTGATGTCTTGAAGAACTTGTTCGTTGCGGAAAGAAACTCCGAGCGATTCTACCAACACGTCAGGAGAACTCATTGAGTGCTTTTGTAACACCGGGGCTTATTATTGTATCGGTGAACGGGGGTATTGACAATTCAATGTGAAGCTTAATAGACGCGTTTGGAAAAGGAGAGAGAGAGAGAACCCGTTCAACGGATTCCCACACCGCCGTGACCTCTAGCGGCAGTGTGCCGAGAACAACGCTAGATGGCCCGATCTGTATCAGCTCATGACGATCGTACAGGGGATATCAACGCCACGTAGAACTCCCTGAGATACGCTCCCGAGAACGGCCTTCCCGGTCGGAGAACGCTGTCGCCCACCCATGAACACGTGGTCGATATTGTGATTTTTGACGGACGCAACAATGTTTTCTGTCGGGTCGCCCGTGGCGCCGATGATCTGCGGATCAAGGCCAACTTCATGGAACCGATCGGCTACCTGTTGGACAACGTCGTGTCTACTCGCCACATCATCTGGGTCGGCGGAGTTGTACTCCATTTTGTTGAGATAGGCCTCGAACTCGGATGTCGGAATGACGTGCAGTAAGATCGGAGAGACGTTCTTCGCTTCAAGAATGTCCACGGCACTGTCAATAACAGGCTCCATCCGTGACCAGTCATCCTCAACAGATACGAGTGCGTTATTCAACATCTCAAACCAGTATACGATCTCTAGCAATTAAATGTGAATGGTCGGTCCCACGACTAGAATAAACCCGAAAAGGGCGAAGCGTCGCACTGTTCGTCCAACCTCGGCCCGTGTTCGTTCCGTGGTGCAGATCGCGGCTACGTGTAGAGTGGCGCGTCCGAGACGGTGAGCGACGACCGCTCAGGTGCGACACTCAATATTATTGATCAGTACTACGACCACTCGCTTGCGGCCCGTTCTTGGAGCATCTCCCGGAACTGTTCGGTGGTCCGTTCGAGGAGTTCGCCGTTCGACCAGTTGAGAATGACGCCGTATCTGCGAATAAGATCGAACTTGTCAATTTCGCCGTCCTCGTATTGCTCAACGACGGCCTCAGGATCCTCCTCTAGCCAAGCCTCGCGGTTCTCACGAATGTACTCGCGTTTCTCTTCGGTGGCTTCGTGATCGATCTTGTAGGCACAGAGTTCCGGATCGATCACCTCAATCATGACGCCGTAGTCCCGCTCGGCACGCTCAACAGAGACGTAGTCGTCTTTCACGTCCTCAATGACTTCCTCGGGGTCGCGCTCGGTGGGGTCGCCGAACCCGCCGCCTCCCGAAGAGGGGCGGACGAACGCGTCGCCCTCACTGATCGAATAGTTGGAGAAGACCGTCCCCATCTCCGTCTGTTCGCCATCCTGGGTGAGGCTGACACCGTGTGGGATGCCCGGGAGGCCGCCGTTGATACCCCAGGTGATCGAGCGGGCGCGATCCGTACAGCAGGACAGGACTGCGCCCTCGCACTCAATTACTCGACCACCCTTGCGGAGCCCACATCCGCCGCGAAACTCACCGGGGCCAGCGGAGTCAGTAACGATGGAGTGCTGGCTCGTCAGCAGCGGGGCATCCCGCTCTTGCCCTTCGATTGACTGCACTGCCAGCCCGGCGCCGAAGACGGGTGCCGTGGCGTTTGCTCCGTCTTTTCCGTCACGCCCGCCCCAGCCTCCAGCCATCCAGTCGTACCACGCAAACTCCTGCCCGGCGCGACCCTCTCGCTGGTCGGTTCCGCCAGCGAGCAGATACTCGAGATTGAACGAGCAGGCCATCGCCCGCTCAGGCAACACCTCAGACCAGAGCTCGAAGATGGCGTTCATCACCTTCTCGTAGGTGCCGGCAACTGACCCCGTCACCGGGATCGGCTCAGGTGCGTCGACAACCGTCCCTTCTGGCAGGTTTGCGCTCACGACGCGGTACATCCCGGAATTCAGGGGGACATCCGGGAAGAACATCTTTGTCCCGGCGATCACCGCCGAAAAGGAAGTCCCAAATGTCGCGTTCAGGAAGTTCCCGATGTACCCGTCCGACCCCGAGAGATCGTAGTGGACCTCGTCGTCGTCAATGGTCATCTCGACATCGACAGTAACGAAACCCTCCTCTTTGTTCGGGTCGGCGTCGATGTAGTCCTGAGTTCGCCAACTGCCGTCTGGCAGGTCGCGAACCTGTTCACGCATGATACGCTCGACGTAGTCCTGTGACTCGTTGAAGGCGGTCAATACGGTGTCGACACTGTACTTTTCGACGAGCTCGAGGAGGCGCTCCTCCGCAATTTTCGTTGCCTGTGCTTGCGCGCGCAGGTCTCCGAGTCGGTCTTCGGATAGGCGCATATTCGTCGTAAGCACGTTAGCGACGTCCTCACGGAATTCACCTTCGTCCCAGATCTTCACTGGCGGGATGCGTAGCCCTTCTGCGAAGTGGTCATTAGCCTCAATGTTGAACGAGCCCGGAGCGGGGCCGCCGACATCCGCCCAGTGTCCGTTGGACTGCGTGACGGCGATGAGCTCGCCGTCGTGGAACACCGGCCGCATGATGCGGACATCGTTGATGTGTGTCCCGCCGAGGTACGGATCGTTGATCATGTAGACGTCGCCGGCATTGATGTTGCCCTCGAAGTACTCGAGCGTCTCTTTGCAGGTGTAATGCAACGTCCCGACGTGCACCGCGATATCTTTTGAGCCCTGCATCACCGTGTTCCCTTGGGCGTCGTTGAGACAGTTGCTGAAATCGCGGTTGTACATAACGAACGAGTAGCACGTTCGTTCGATCTGTTCAGCCATCCGGTCAACGAGGTTGCGAAACGAACTGCGAAGCACCTCGAAAGTGACCGGATCGAGGTCAATATCGGATTGTGGTTGTGTCTGTGACATTATTACACCGTGATGATCATGTTGCCTATCTCGTCCACCTCGGCCGTCGCTTCTGGCGGGACGACGACGGTGGAGTCCATCTGTTCGACGATCGCCGGGCCGGTGAACGAGACCCCGGCCCCGAGTGCGTCGCGCCCGTAGACCTCAGTCTCGACGTAGGCATCAACCACCTCGAAGTAGGCTTTACGATTCTCCCGGTGGGCCTCGTCGAGATCTCCGGTTTCGATCTCTGGGAAAGAGGGTTTCTCGACAAGCCCCTTGCCGGTGACATGGAGGCCATAGATCTCTACCGGCTGATCCTCGTCCGAATAGGCGTAGGCGCGTTCGTGCTCGCGGTGGAATCGCTCGCGCACCTTTGGAATGCTGTCGAGGGGGCGACTAGCTGGTACGGACAGCGAACGGAACTGTCCTTTGTAGCGCATCTTCACCTCGTAGTCCATCCTCATCTGGTCATCATCGACACCCTCCTCGGCGAGACGCTCCTGAATCTCGGTCTCCATCTGCCTGAACGCGTCGCTGATATCGTCACGGACACCCTCAGTCGCATCCGTCACGAACGTCCGCGTGAGGTCGTGTTCGACATCGACGAGCAGACAGCCCAGCGCCGAGTTGATCCCCGGGTACGGCGGAATGATTACTTTCGGGATATTCATCTGGCGGGCGACGTGGGCGGCATGCAGCGGTCCCGCACCGCCGAAGGCCACGAGCGCGAAGTCACGCGGGTCGTACCCTTTGCTGGTCGAGACCAATCGAACGGCGTTGCACATGTTGGCGACAGCGATCTGTTCGATGGCTGAGGCCGCTTCCGTGAGATCCAGTCCCAGCGGCTCGGCGATGTCGCGCTCAATAACTTCGCGGGCTGGGTCGGCAGTTGCCTCCATGTCACCGCCGAGGAACTTATCAGGGTCGACCCAGCCGAGGACGACATTGGCGTCGGTCGTGGTCGGCTTATCGCCGCCCCGGAGATAACAGGCAGGGCCCGGATCAGCGCCTTGGCTGCGGGGGCCGACGCGCAGCGAGCCGCCGTCGTCGATCCACGCGACCGACCCCCCGCCAGCACCGATTGTTTCGATGTCGGTCGAGGGAAACATGATGGGATAGCCGAACTCGACGGCCCACTCCTCAGTCATCTCGATGTCGCCGTCTTGTGTCAGCGAGACGTCGGCGCTCGTCCCGCCCATATCGAAACCGATCGCGTTGTCGAAGCCACACTGATCTGCGATGTGCTGGCTGGCGATAGCTCCCGCGGTCGGCCCGGAATTCGCGATGCGGGCAGCGTAGTACGCGATTGCTTCAGTGGTCATCACACCGCCGCCGGAGTGCATCGCCAGCACGTCACCTTTGTACCCGCGGTCTGCCAACTGGGAGGAAAGATCTGTTAGGTACTCTCGAACGACGGGTACCAGCGCCGCGTTGATGACGGTCGTGCTGGTACGTTCGTGTTCGAACATCTCCGGCAAGATCTCGTGGGAGGTGCAGACAAATGCATCGGGGTACCCTTCTTCGACGATTTCGGCGATCCGCTGTTCATGTTCACCGTTGACGTAGGCGTTGATAAGCGAGACAGCGATAGTGTCAACACCGCGTTTTTTGAAGATGCGGACGACCTCACGGACGACGTCCTCGTCTAAGGGTTTGACTACCTCTCCGTCGACGTCGATTCGTTCGGGTACTTCTAGGCGATCCCGTCGTTGCACGTACGGGTCTGTGACGTCCTCGTAGGCATCCCAGAGGTTGTCTTTCGTTGAATCGCGTATTTCATGGACATCCCGGAATCCCTCGGTCGTGATAAGACCAATTCGGGGCAGCTGGCGCTCGATAAGCGCGTTCGTCCCGACCGTCGACCCGTGAGAGAAGAAATCAAGATCAGCGATGTCCGTCTCGGCTTTCGTCAGTCCATTTATTACGCCCTCTGCGGGGTTATCCGGCGTCGACGGAGTTTTTTCTATCTCTATCGTACCCGTCTTCTCGTCGAAAACGATAACATCTGTGAACGTGCCACCAATATCCACGCCAGAACGCTTCATGATACCATCACACCAGAGAGGAATTTACAAAATACAAAAGTATTTTGTTCAATTATAGTACACGATACGCGAGGTTTTGCTCAAGGACGGCTCAGACCGTCGCTTTCACCTGGTATAAGCGTATCTGTACTCCCTTCGCAGGTGACCCCAGTCATATAAGTTACAAGCAGTCATGGTTCCGTATATGGCACGTCTAACCGGGAAGAAAGCACTTGTGACGGGCTCCAGTCGCGGTATCGGGCGCGGCATCGCAGAGGGACTTGCAGCCGCAGGCGCAACGGTTGCGATCAATCATCCGCCGGGCGAAGACCCCACGTACGGACAGGAGGCCCTCTCGGCAATCGAGTCTGATGGCGGCGAGGCGTTTGTACTCAAAGCCGACGTGAGCGACGAAGAGGACGTTCGCTCGATGATTTCGACGTTCGAGGAGAAACACGGGAGCATCGATATTCTCGTCAACAATGCGGGTATTCTCACCCAGTCAGAGCTGGCCGAGATGCCCGTCGAGATGTGGGACGAAACGATGTCGGTCGATCTCCGCGGAGTGTTCCTGACGACGCGGTTCGCGCTTCCCGGGATGCTCGATCAGGGTTCTGGAAAGATCATCAACGTTGCCTCCCAGCTGGGAATCAAGGGAAGCGCGGAACTGGTTCATTACTCTGCAGCGAAAGGCGGTGTGATCGCGATGACCCGCGCCCTCGCCCGGGAAGTCTCACCCGCTGTCAACGTTAATGCCATCGCGCCTGGGCCCATCGAGACGGACCTACTAGACAATACCACCGACGAGTGGCGAGAGGCGAAAGAGGCGGAACTGCCGATGGATCGCCTCGGAACGATTGAGGACGTCGTACCGACGGCCGTGTTCTTAGCGAGCGACGAAAGCGACTACTACACTGGCCAGACGCTCAGCCCCGACGGCGGAGATGCGATGCACTGATAACGGATTACGCAGTCCGAACGAACCCGTACCACACGGAGTATCGGATGCCAGCTGCGCCGATAGGCGCAGGAATTCGTTTCAATATATTGAAACTAATATATGATAAAAGCTATGCCACACTGCCAGTACATTACGGTATGCCAGCGATTGACTTGAACTGCGATATGGGCGAAAGTTTCGGTAACTACACCATGGGCCAAGACGAGGCTGTGATGCCCTACATCACCTCAGCCAACATCGCGGGTGGCTTCCACGCAGGTGATCCACACGTCATGCGGGAGACAGTCGAACTAGCCGCCAAACACGATGTCGGGGTCGGAGTCCACCCTGGGCTGCCCGACAAGATGGGCTTCGGTCGCCGGACAATGGATGCGACTCCCGAAGAGGTTCGGGATTACGTTATTTATCAATTAGGTGCGATTTTAGGCTTCGCGAAGCAACACGGAGTGACCGTCCAGCACGTCAAGCCGCACGGCGCAATGTATTCGATGCTCTCCGAGAGCGAAGAACACGCCCGTGCGGTGATGGAGGCCGTTCTAGAGGTCGATCCTAGTCTCATCTACCTCGCAACGGATATGAACATCTACGATGTCGCCCAAGAATTCGACAAACTTAACGCAATCTTCGAGGGATACGTGGATTTAGATTACAATGCTGATCGAACACTCATCGTCGAGAAACAGAAGGAGTCAAAAGATCCCGACCTCGTCGCTGACCGCGTAGTCGACATCGCAAAACACAGTCAGATAGAGGCCGTCGATGGAACGACACTCGATTTACCGGCTAAGAGCATATGCATCCACGGTGACGGTCCCAACGCGCTGGAACTACTGGAGACCATTCATGAACGACTTGATCAAGAGGGAATCGAAGTTCAGCGTCTAGCCGAATTCGTGTAACTACCGGCAGTTCACGGTTCAAATCCGCCGAACTGCTGATCGAGGTATTTCGTCGTGTGTTTGTTTTCGTGGAACTGATCGTCGTCTAACACCGCAAGGTGGAACGGAATCGTTGTTGAGATTCCCTCGATATCCGTTTCCTCAAGTGCGCGCACACCGCGAGCGAGGGCCTCCTGGCGGTTCGAAGCAGTGATAATGAATTTTCCGACAAGCGAGTCGTAGAAGGGGCTGATTCGATCGCCTTCATCGATCCCGTCGTCAACCCGGACACCGATACCAGTGGGTCGGCGGTACATCTTGACATCTCCGGGAGTCGGGTTGAAATCGTTTCGGGGATCCTCAGCGTTGATCCGAAATTCGATGGCGTGACCGCGCGGCCAAACCTCGTCCTGTTCGAACGAGAGCGTTTCGCCGGCAGCGACGCGGAGTTGCTCTTTGACGAGATCGATTCCGGTGACCGCCTCGGAGACCGTGTGCTCGACCTGGATTCTGGCGTTTACCTCGAGAAAATAGAACTCCCCGTCTTCATAAAGGAACTCCACAGTGCCAGCGTTGACGTAGCCGGCCTCTGCGACGCCGCGACGTGCAGACGCACAAAGTTCCTCACGGACGGGATCGGAGAGTGCCGGTGAGGGCGTTTCTTCGATGAGCTTCTGCTGGTCGCGCTGGACGCTGCAGTCTCGCTCATAGAGGTGTCGCACGTTACCGTGAGTGTCAGCGATGACTTGCACCTCGATGTGTCGAGGATTTTCAAGGAATTTCTCGACGTATACGCTTGAGTTATCGAAATACGATTCGCCCTCTCGGCTAGCCTCCGTGAATTTGTCTTCGATTTCTGCCTCTTCACGGACGATCTTCAGTCCACGACCGCCGCCACCGCCATCGGCTTTAATCGCGACGGGATACCCGTGCTCGTCGGCAAACGCCCTGATCGCTTCGGGGGTCTCGGCAGGCTCCGTCGTCCCCGGAACGATCGGAACGTCGGCTTCCTGCATGAGTTTTCGTGCCTTCGTTTTCTCTCCAAAGTCTTCCATCGTGTTACTCGGTGGTCCGACCCAGACAAACTCGCTGTTTTCAACCCTCGCAGCGAACTCAGCGCTTTCCGCGAGAAAACCGTAACCCGGATGGATCGCGTCGGCGTTCGACTCTCGGGCAGCGTCGACGAGAGCCTCTTGATCAAGATAGCTGTCACCCGCTATCGAACCGCCGACGTGAACCGCCGTATCGGCATGCCGGACGTGCTTAGCAGTCTCATCGGCGTCACTGTAGACAGCGACTGTTTCGACTCCCAACTCCGCTGCGGCTTGCATCACACGAACAGCGATCTCCCCACGGTTTGCGATCAGTAGCGTATCGAACATGGCTCGGATCCAGAGCCCATCGGTAAAATACCTACCATTCTTGTTTAAATAGGAATCGTATAAGAGAAAGTACATTTGAAAGAGTTACCGGAGTTGCTCTCGGAGGGATTCAAGGGAATTATCCCTCTCTTCTCGGATTTCGAGAGCTTCATCGATGTCGATCGACTCGAATGTGACGCCGCTGTGCGTCCGACACTGTGAAAGCATGCTCCGATCGGGGCTAACGAGTGTACCGACCGTCGCATACCCACCGCCGGTCACAGCGTCACGCATGAGAATGATGGGCTGGCCGGCCATCTGGATCGAACCGATTGGATATCCGAGATCAACGACGTTCGTGACGTCGGTGCCAGCGCCGAACGGTTGCTCACGCTCTTTGAACATATCTGTTATATCGGGCCCCTCAAACCGGTAGCCGACCCGATCAGCCTCGTTGCTGACCTTCCATTCAGTGTTGAGGAATTGTTTACGCCCCTCGTCAGTCAATCGATAATCACACAACCCCATGATGACACGAATAACTTTTTGACTGTAATCTGGGCGGTGTGCGTTGGGTGCGGTGATTCCGATTCGATCTTGCTTATACGTTCCGTCACCGCAGTGAAGCTCATCTCCCGTTTGTAGCTGTCTGCCCTCAAATCCGCCCAGCCCGATCAGAGTATAGGTGGAACTGCTGTCCATGATCTCAGGCACGTTGAAGCCACCAGCAACCGAGAGATACGATCGGACTCCCTCCTGGCTGAACTCGAAGGACAATGTTTGGCCGGCCTTGACTTCGACGGCCGTCCAAGTCGGAATTGGTTCGTCATCCAGTGTTGGGGACATGTCGGCGCCGGTAACCGCAATCAGAGTGGTCTCATCGAAGGCTAGCTCGGCGCCCTGGTAAGTCATCTCTAACGTTGGAGTGTCCTCGTCGTTCCCGACGAGGTAGTTCGAGATCTTATGAGCGAACTGGTCCATCGCACCAGATGGTGGCATCCCGATATGATACTGCCCGTATCGGCCCGTGTCCTGTACTGTCGTCATGAGTCCTGGCTCTCGAACTTCTATCATGATATCACCTCTACAATCCGTTTGTTGTATCTTGTGGGATTTTTGAAAAACTCATCTGGCTGGAACTCGATTGTGTCCTTCGTGTAGCGGTAGGTTCCGGATTCGATCTCCTCGCGGATCGCGTCGTACTCATCGCGATCAATCTGTCGAAAGTTGAGGAGATCGCCGGGGTTGGGAAGCACCATCGATTCGTCAAAATCAGCGAGTTCCTGTTCGACATCGAGCACCTCAACCGGAGTACGACCGTACAGCTGGTAACCGCCGGCGCCCTGAACAGGATAGATTGCGGTGAACGCTCCTCCGAAGCCGACAGCCCGACTGGGCGTCGCAGTTCTGGGTTGTTCGTACTTCGGAACCTCAATCTGTTCTTCGCGCGGGCGCATTTGGAAGCAGAACGGTAACCCGGGCACGAAGCCGACCATCGTTACCATATGCGGTGCGCCGGTGTGGTGGTCGATAAATGATTGAACGCTTTCGAAGCCGTTGATACGCGCGGAGTACTCAAGATCTGTGGCATCGGGATCTTGGTGGCGTTCCCTGAATTCCATGAGAGTTTCGTGGGTCCATGGGTCCTCATACAGAATCGGAATGTCGTATACTGTCGCCTCCCACTGGTAATCAGTAATGTCGATATCGGATTCCAGTGTCTGAAGTTCCTTAATGAGTGCATTCGCATGCAGCTGTTTCGGATTGAACTGGATTAGATAAGAGGCGTTCGCAGGAGCAACCTCTATTATTCCACTGAGGTCCCGATTGCGAATCTCTTGGGTGATTGCCTGTGCTTTGAAATTCGCATCGAAACTCATCGCTTCGTCCAGTTCAACGAAGACATAGTCATCCCCGCCGTGCTCGTAGCGCGGGGAAGGCAACTGTTGGCGTTTGATCTCTGTTTCAGTCACATGGGACAATATCTCATGGGGGGCCGTATAGATGTTGATTATTGTTAGATAATTTATTATTCATCATTACAGTCGACAGACTAAGAGCACAAAGTCAACCGTAGTGCAGCGGGTGCGATCCAGAAAGAGGTGCAGATTGCGGCGTTACGTTTCTAATTCAAAGAGGGTATCGCCCGACTCTATTTCGGATTCGTTCTCCGCAAGAATATCGACAACCGTCCCGTCTGCAGGCGCGGTGATGTCGTGAAAGCTCTTCATCACGCCTACCAGCCCGATAACATCACCCTCCGAAACCGAGTCGCCCTTGCTCACGAAGAACTCCTTGTCGGGATCGGGTCGTCGATAGAATACGCCTGGCATCGGTGCGTTAATATTTTCTGTTGACATAGTATGTGACGTTCTTATTTATAATATCGAACCCCAAGTATATAATTGTTCAATACGACATCTTAACTACTCAATTTTATATTTGAACGAGTAGCAGTACTTCTCGTAACCGAGATCGAGATAGAACCGGTGCGCGTCGTCACGCCAGAGTCCCGACTCGAGTTCGACGGCCGAACAGTCGTTGTCGGCGCCCCATTCGTGGATATATTCGAGGAGTTCCGAACCGTATCCCTCCGAGCGGTTATTCTCGTCGACAACGAGATCGTAGACGTACACGTGTCTACTGAGATAGAAGTTCGTTGAGATCGTGACTCCGGCGACCGCGACTGGTTCGTCGTCCACGTAGCCTGCGAACAGCCGGTAGCCTTCCTCGGCCATCTGCTCGTATAGTGTCTCAAACGACTCATAATCAAGGTGGCTGCGAAGCTGCTGGAGAATCGGAAACACGACCGCGCGTTCCTCTGCTGAGGTGACGGGCGCTATGTACATCTCTCCCAGCCTGACCTGGTCATCTCCGACTGAGTTCCATTAGATCGGCACGAACCGGTGTCACTGAGCCATTGGTACGGCCCCACTGCTGATCGGTAAGCCGAGGCTTCGATCAGGAAATTCGACCGAAGCCCATTTTTGTCATCTGTAGCGCTTTCTATATAATTTGTCACAGAAGAATTTAAGATTTCGGTGCCGGCAGGCCGGAGATAGCGGCGATGACATTCACCGGCCCTTTTATTTCCCCTGACATACTCGGGTTTTTGATCATCAGTCGTGAAATCATCTCTCGTGTTCATGTGATTGATAGCCACTACCGAGACTGAAACGCACATATCTAAATCTTTGCCAATGGACAAGGAAATGTTCATTACCGCCTGTCGATTGTAGATCGGCCTTTTATACCACCAATAGTTGATGATTCGATGGCGATCCGTATCCAAAATATACTACTATTAGCGATCATATTTCAGCCGAACGGAGTCGGATACCGATCTTCATCGCTGACTTGGGTATCGCCTCTCGCTCCGGAAATCTAACCCGATACAACCGCTATCGTCGCTTCGGCGGTCGAAACTGAGCGGAGACTACTTGATCCTATGATATCCTCATCCTTCGACCGCACCTCAATAGTCGGTACTTCCCAACCGGTCTAAGTAGAATCAGTACCTCACAAAGCATCCCCAGTTAACCTGACCTGAGCCACCTATTCTGTCGTGATGAGTCGTCGCTACTGCTCAAGCAACGGTGATCAAAGAGGGAACTGTCGCTGTCGGCGGCAGTACCAGCCCGCGGCCTCAGGCCAGCCCTCTCCGAGCTACAGCACTCACCAAGAACAACGGTAGAAACTGATTGTACCGCTGCCTTTCATTATTTATGCCGCAGTACTGATAACTATTTGGCAACCACCGTGAGATTCTTCGACTCAGCTGGATTTAACATGACTGCTAAGCTTTCGGTCGGGAAGTACCGATAGTACACAGATTTTACTATGCCAAGATTCATGAGAGTGGTTTCGTAATAATTTGGGGTTGAGAGGCTGTCTTGAACTGAGTTCGAATAAGAGATTCAAAGTAGTTTTTATATCCTGTTTTGCAATCGTATTTTGAACAGTCGGTAATTATATGAGCTGGCGCGAGAGTCCGCATGCATGGCAACAAGTCCGCCGATCGACGAGATCCATTTTTCGATGGAACCTGATGTGGAGACGGTCCCCGGACCGCAAACGAAGCGGTTACTCGAACAACAAAAAGAGCTCGACAGCAACGCGGTCGCTTACCCGCGTCGCATACCAGTCGCGCTTGAGGAGGCGAAGGGAGCAACCATTAGGGACGTCGACGGGAACACGTTCCTCGACTTTTTCGCTGGAATCGGCGTATTGAATGTCGGACACTCCAACCCGTACGTACTTGATGGAGTCCACGAGCAGCTGGATAAAATCACTCATACGGTGGACTTCCCGACCGAGGCGCGGATCGAGTTCATCGAACGGCTCAACGACATCGCGCCCGACGGTCTTAGCGGAAACAGCAAGGTCATATTCGGTGGACCGAGCGGAAGCGACGCGATCGAGGGGTCGATCAAACTCGCGAAACACAACACCGGCCGCCACGGGTTACTCGCCTTTGAGGGCTCGTATCACGGCACTACGGCCGGCGCACTCAGCCTCACCGCCGGGAAGGCGTATAAACAGGGGTACGGTCCGCTATTGGCCGACGCCGTTCACGTTCCGTTTCCGAATCCAAGCGAACCGGGTCCGACCGGCGATGTCGGAGCGTTTTGTCCCGCTGAAAACTGCTGTCAGGACGGCACCTGTGCCCGTGCGCTGGACGCGGTGCAGCGGAAGTTTGAGGGACCATACGGTGGGCACGAATCTCCTGCCGGAATCTGGGTTGAGCCAATCCAAGGCGAAGGGGGTGTAATCGTCCCGCCGGAAGGGTTTCTTAAGGGGCTTCGTGACATCGCGGACGACAATGATGCGCTGTTGATTTTTGACGAGATCCAGACCGGGTTCGGTCGCACGGGCAAGTGGTTCGCGGCCGAGCATTGGGACGTGACACCAGACGCGATGACAGTGGCGAAGGGTATCGGTGGTTCGGGGCTCCCTATCGGCGCGATGATGTATCACGAACAGTACGACACATGGGGCCCGGGAGGTCACGTCGGCACATTCCGGGGGAACGTCCCGGCGTTCGTCGGCGGGACACTCGCGATCAAGTACATCGAATCGCACAGCCTCCTTGACCACGCGACGGAGGTTGGGATGTACATCAGGTCTCGGTTCCGTGAACTCGCCGAGGACGTTCCCGAGATTATTGACATCCGCGGAAAGGGGCAGTTCACGGGCGTCGAGTTCGAGGTGGACGGCGAACCTTCGAAGTCGCTCGTCGAATCGATCCAGCGCGAGTGCTACCACAGGGGCGTGCTCGTGTGGTACGCCGGACGCCACAAGAGCGTCATCCGCCTGCTCCCGCCACTCGTGTTGACGCAGCGGCAAGCTGAGGTCGGCATGGACATCATTACTGAATCGATCCGCGACGTCCTCGCAGACCACGATAGGTGAAGGTGAATTCTGGAGCGGCGATCACTTGGGTTCGACTTCTGTCTCCTTGAGCCCGTGCGAGTTCAGTATGGTCTCGTCGGCGTAGTCACGGAGCAGTCCGACGCTCTCGTCTGCTTTGATCGAACTGATCACGAACTTCGAACTCGTCCGTTGGATCCCGTCAATGGCTTCAAACTCTTCGACGAGCGTCTCGATCATGTCTCGGAACGGAAGCCGTGAGATGACGATGAAGTCGGTATCTCCCATCATAAAATAGACCTCGTTCACCCCTTCGATCTCGGCTAACTCTCTCCCAACCTTCTCTTGATACCCCTCTCCGAACTCGGCGAGAACCTCGGAGATGACCGTGAGACCCAATCCAGCTTTTTCAAAATCGATCTCAAACAGGTCGTTTTTGATAACCCCTCGCTCCTTCATACTCTTGATGCGATAGTGGACGGTCGATTTCGGGATATCCGTCTCCTCTTGTATGCGTTCAGTGCTTGTGGACCCGTTCTCCGCGATCGAGCGCAGAATACGAACGTCTCTGGCATCGAGACTCATCCGTCGGGTACCTCTGAGCAGTTCCAACCAAACACCGATCGAATCACAGACATACTCGTATCGTATCGGTAGTTGTACAAATATACTTCCCCCGAAGCGCAGGTCGCGTTAAGTTAGAGTATGAGGCGGACGATTTCTGAGTGCTTATGCCAGAAT
>ERZ1034543.180-NODE-180-length-16865-cov-6.732481_pt1 | contig 16865 bp, 14 predicted proteins | sample MGYA00520654_ERZ1034543 | MGnify/ENA primary metagenome ERZ1034543 (study PRJEB33760, sample SAMEA4777712) | hypersaline lake metagenome | biome: hypersaline environment; feature: brines | place: Spain | collected 2012-08 | depth 0 m ... | reverse complement strand
AGGCAGAGTCCACCGCGATGGATGCACCAGAAGATTTGGGCGTAGCGCTGGTTGCATCCATGCTTGCCGGGGCGGCCCATTCCATGGTGAGTGGACTAACTCTCGCCCCTCTCAGCCAGATGCTTCTTGTACTCGTGGGAGGGTGGGCGTGGGGGCGGTACCGGCACGAGCACCAATCCTCCTGTGCCTCGCCCTCGTTTCCAAGATGGGCCCACGCTTCGCTCTGCGCTGTTCTTCTCGGGTCCATGGTGGTCGTCGGCAACGGCCTCCGCGATCTGGGCGCAGTTGAGGAGCGGCGCTCGTCGTTTCTCGAAGCTGCGGAGCGAAACCAATTGTCGCCCCGATATTGGACGCAGGGCTACATTGGCGTTCGGGACTCCTCGGTGATCGAGCGTGCCCGAAGGAATCGATAGGTCGTGACTGGCACGTTGCCACGCAGTCTTTGGAGAGAGGGCTGGGCCCCGGTATGATTTCTGCGGTCATAAAAAGAGACATTGCCACTACCGGTAATTGCTGACTGTAAAGTACCATGGCCCAGCAACAGCTTCTTCTTCTCGTGCTGGCGACGATCATCGTCGGCCTCGCCACGATCGCGGGCCTCAACGCGTACCAGGAGTCGAGAAAGCAGTCCGCCATCGACCACATCACGCAGAAGGCCATCGAGATTGCAGCGGACGTGCAGATCTACGCGCGGCAGCCGGCAACGTACCGCTCCAACACTGCCCCCGGCGGCACCGAGCTGGTCGTCGACTTTGGGGAGCTGTCCCACTACAAAACGAACGAGGCCTCCAGCGACGGCGACCACGTGGACCCCTACGCCACCTACAGCCTCGACGGCCACGACACCCTTCCCGAGGCGTACGCCCCCGCGGCCTGCCCCGAGAACAATCCCCTCAACACCGTCGAGGCCTACAGCAAAGCGCACGACGTGAGCGTCTGTGTGAGCATCACCGGCACGTCGGCCGACGACCTGAAGGTGGGGGTGGCGCGGTAACGCGACGGACCTGCGGGGATCTGCGTTGCGGGGCGAACCACGGAGGTTAGGAGCAGGCCTGCGGTGCAGAATCCGCCCGCGTCTTGCGCCACATCCCAGGCCGTTCCTGGAGGGACCGGTTGCAATCCGTGCATTGGTTACAATATGTAACCACTCCCGGTGCCGTCGGTCGCGGGGCAGGGGGCAGCGCCGGTCCCGTCCCTGTTCTCCAACTCCCCTCTTTCGTGCCCACTCTGAGCCGCCTGGCCCCCGTCGTTGGCCGCCAAACGGGCTCTCGCAGCGGGAGGCGCGTCTTTTGGTCCACAATTAGGCATGGTTTGTGTGCCAGAAGATGGTCGGCGGGGGCAACCATTGGGCGCCATCCCCCGTCCTCATCTCTGGCGACTCGTTTGAACGAAAAACACGCCTCCCATGGCTACGCGCGAGTACAAGTTTCAAGGCGTTGCCCCCGGCGGCCAGCCCGTGCAGGGCACCGTCATGGCCTCGTCGCGGAGCAAGGCGAAAGAAAAGGTTGAGGACCTCTCCGAGGAGCACGGCTTTACGCCGTCGGACCTCAAAAAGCGCCGCACCTTCCTCTACAAGGTGCGCCACCCGAACGGGGAGGTGAAGAAAGGGGAGCAGAAGGCCTTCGCGGCCGACGAGGTGGAAGAGGCGCTCCAGAACATGGGCCTGGAGGTCGTCAAGGTCCAGCAGAAATGGTTTGACTTCGAGTTTAAGCCCCCGCAGCAGGACCTCATCATGTTCGTGCGGCTGGCGGCAAATCTGCTCCGCGAGAACCTGCCGTTCGACGAGGTGCTGGAGATGCTCGTCAACGACGTGTCGTCCAACAGCCTTCAGCAGGTCATTCGGGACCTCAACTCCGACCTCAAGGGCGGGATGAACGCCGAGAAGGCGTTTAACAAGCACCGCGACAAGCTGGGCAAGTTTACCGCGTACATGCTGGGCATCGCGTCGAAGAGCGGAAACATGGCCGAGATCTACGAGGCCACGGCCCGCTTTCTGGAGCGCAAAGACGAGTTTAAGTCGCGGGTCCGCAGCTCCATGGTGATGCCGGCCGTAACCACCGTGGGCATGATTGGGGCGATGATCTGGTACGTCTGGTACATCGTGCCCGCCACCGCGGGGTTGTTTACGAACATGGGCATGGACATTACCCTGCCCCCGCTCACCCGCTACTCGCTGGCCTTCTCCAAGTGGCTCGACGCCAACTGGCTGTGGGTGCTCCTGGGCACGGTAACGCCCCTTGTGGGCTTCGCGGCGTGGGCCCGCACGGCGCAGGGCAAGTTCTACCTGCACAAGTACATGATCAAGGTTCCGGTGATCGGGAAGCTCCTGCACAAGATCAACATCGAGATTTTCTGTCGCGTCTTCGCCATTCTCTACTCCGGCGCCGGGGACAACCTGCGCGTTCTGCGCGTGGCCGCCGAGGCGTGTGGCAACAAGTACATGGAGTACCGCATCCGGAACGTCACCATTCCCATGATGACGGCCCAGGGCGCCAGCCTGGTCGACGCCCTCAAGGCAAGCGGCGTGTTTACGTCGATGGCCATTACGCGCTTTAAGAGCGGGGCCGAGACCGGGAGCGTGCGCGAGAGCGCCCGGCAGATGGCCGACTACTACGAGCAAGAAACCGAGCTGAGCCTCGACGCCGCGGTGGAGGGCATCCAGACGGGGGTGTCCATCGTCATCGCCATCGGGGTGCTGTTTCTAACCATTCTCTCGGCCGAGATGGCCTTCATTCAGCCCTCGCAGGCCGACATGATGGGCATGTAGCCGATGATGGGCATGTAGCCGCCGCTCTCGGGCTGCCCCGCGCGCCCGATCGCCGTCCTGCCCCGAGGGGAAAACGGCCGGCCCAGAACACGAACCCTCCACGACCCCCCGCCGACACGACGCCCTCCCACGATGGATGAGTCGTCCACCATGAATCTGCCCGCCGCGGCGTCCGGGGCGGAAGATTCGGACAGCGCGCGCTCCGGCAGTGCCCCGGAGGAGGCCCCTCCCGAGGCGCTCCGCCCGGAGTCCCTTGGGCTGGGCCCGGTGGACTCGCCCCGCTTCTCCATGCCTCCCTTCTCGCAGAGCCAAAAGCTGTTTATGCCACGGGCGGGCGAGGCGGACGCGCCCACCGGGGCCTCGGGGACGGAACGCCCCGACGATGCGATGCGGGAGGACGCGGGAGGTGCCGCGGCACGCCCCCACGTGCAGAACGGGCGGCGCAAGAGCAGCACGCACGGCACGCCCGGCTCCGACGAGGCCCACCGAGAGGCTCCCGCCCCGCCGTCCACGCTAGAGAGCGCCATCGACGAACTGGAGGGCCAGATCGACGCCGAACTCGTCGACGAGTTTGCCTCGCGCATGTCGTCGGGCGCGTCGGTCGGCACAAACGACCGGGTGGTGGAGATGCTGCTGCGCCGGGGCGTGGTGGCCCCCGAGGAGGTGGAGGCGGCCCAGGCGCGGCGCGACACCGAGAAGCCCGACGTGGCCCTCTGGCGTGTTTTGGCCGAGGAGGAAAGCGTCGACGAAGAGGTGGTCTACGAGCGGGCCGCCCGCATCTACGCCTTCTCCGTGGCCGACCTCGACGAGGCGGACCGGAACCTCGACTTCGTGCAGTCGACCGTGGAGGCCTTCCCCGACGAGCAGCAGGAGCAGTTGCTCGACCTGGGCGTGGTGCCCCACCACCGCGAGATGTCCGGCCGCACCCGCAAGGTGATCCTCATCACCTACGACCCCATGCGGCCGGAGGTGCACCGGCTGGCCCGCTCGCTCGACCTGGACCAGTTCGAGCTGCGCTACGCCCCCAAGTCGGCCGTCAACGAGCTGCTCTCGCAGGCCTTTCCGAAAGACAACAAGTACCTGGAGCGCCTCGACCAGGAGTCGGCCCTCGACCTAGGGCAGAACTTTGAAGAAGAGGACGACCTGGTCGACGACGAAAAGCTGGAGGAGGAGATCAACCGGTCGACGCTCATCAACCTGTTCGAGGCCACGCTCGTGGAGGCGGTGCGGGAGGGGGCGTCCGACATCCACATCTACCCGAACGCGGAGAAAGAGGTGGAAATCCACTTCCGCATGGACGGGCGCCTCAACCACTGGCACACGGAGGACCGGGTGCACCCGGAGGCCCTCCTGTCGGTGATCAAAGACAACTCGATGAACGTGGACCGCTTCGAGAGCGATGCGGCCCAAGATGGATTTATCCAGCGCGACGTGGACGGGACCCGCATTCGGTACCGGGTCTCGATTATGCCGATTGCGAGTTCAAACCAGGACATCGACTCGGAGAGCGTCGTCATCCGCGTCCTAGACGACCGGAAGGTCATTACCGACCTCGACAAGCTGGGCCTGGGCCCGCGGGCGCTCGACCGCTTCGAGCACGCGATCAACCAGCCCAACGGCATGGTCATCCTCACCGGGCCCACCGGGTCCGGGAAGAGCACGACGCTCGTGGCGGCGCTGCACCGCGTCATCGGGCCCGAGGAGAACGTGCTCACGATTGAAGACCCGGTCGAGTACATCATCGAGGGCGCGCGGCAGGTCAAGCTCAGCGACAAGCTGCGGCTCAAAGACGCCCTGCGCTCCATCCTGCGCCACGACCCCGATACCGTGATGGTGGGGGAGATGCGCGACAAGGAGACCGCCGAGCTGGCCATCAAGCTCGCCAACACGGGCCACCTCACGTTCTCCACGCTCCACACCAACGACGCGCCGAGCGCCGTGAGCCGCCTCTACAAGATGGACATCGAGCCCTTCCTCATTGCGTATGCCATCAACCTGGTGGTGGCCCAGCGCCTGATCCGAACGCTCTGCCCCAACTGCAAACGCAAGGTCCGGAGCCCGGACGCGGTGAAGCTCAGGCAGCTTGGGTTCTCCGACGAAGAGATCCGCACGGGAGCGTTCTACACGGCCCGCGACTCGGGCTGCCCCCAGTGTGGGGGCACCGGCTACGACGGCCGCCGTGCCATCGCCGAGGCGCTGTACCTGACCCAGCCCATCCGCCACATGATTGTGGAGGCAGAGGGCGTCGTGGACGAGGGGGCCATCCGCGAGCACGCCGAGCAGGAGGACGGCATGCGCTCGCTGCAGGCCTCGGCCCGCGAGGCCATCCTCAACGGCGAAACGTCCGTGGCGGAGATGATCCGCGTGGTGGCGACATAAGCCCCACAGGCGTCGCTCTTTTCGCAGATCCGCTTCCGTGCCGTGCAGCAGACGCTTCTTGCATTATTGAGCCTGCTCATCGTTACACTGCTGAGCCTCAACCAGCAGCAGGCCAGAATTCAGGGCCAGCAGCAGGCCATCCGGTCCGAACTGGCACAGATGGCGCTGGGGGTGGGGATGCAGACAATGGAGGTGATACGCGCCCGGAAATTCGACAAATATGTGGCAGACATCGAGGGATACACGGACCCGAAAACATTCTCGAAGCCTGGACAGGGGGAGTTCGGAATCGAAGGGGACTGCAAGCTTCACCCAGAGGGAAGCGGGTCGGACTGCGCCTTCATTGAAAGCTTCGACGAGACAGAGGCACAGGTGTCACACCCCCTCCCCGGTGGAAAAACCTATCCGTTTGATGTGGAGGTGGACATCCGATACGTCTGCAACGACTTGGAGCCCGCAACCATGAGCCCCACGTGCTCCGCCCCGACGAACCGGAAAGAGGTGATCTTGAAGATTCGCGATGCACCGCCCGACCGGACACCACGGCTCTCCCCCATCCGATACTCGGAAGTCATTACGTACCCGTGAGGAGGCATGCCTCTTCCCCGGCAGCTACCTCCGTGGCCTTTCTCTGGAAGAGTGAAGCCAACCTTATGGCGTTTATCTACGACAACTTAACGGCGTCGGTTGTCTCCGGAATGGTGATCCTCATCCTGTTTTCTGTGCAGATGCGAGCCACAAACTCAAGTGTTGCGCAGACGGGAAGAAATGTTGCGTTGAACCAGGCCCGCACGTTCGCCACTTGGCTTGAGCAAGATCTGCAGCGAATGGGGCGCAATATTCCGCCGGGTGGCCAGGTCTTTGTGCCCCCCTCCCGCAAAGACACAGACGCGTCGGCCACAGATACCACGCTCTCAACCGAAGACGCGGCATTTACCTTCTACTACAAAAACTCGCCCTCCAGCTCGGGAAAAACATCGGTTGCGTACGACATTGCATCCGAAACCCGTGACGTGGGGGGAACAGCGCGCACACTGTACCAGCTGACGCGGCAGAGAAGTGGAAACGAAGATGGACAGAGTCCACCCACCCTCGGGTACTTCGACCTCCAGTTTGTGGGGGCGAATGCGAACAGAATCGATCCAAAGAAGGCCTCCGACCAGATCCGAGCAATTCGTGTTCACTTCTCTGTCGTTCCTCCCTTCCAGAATGCAGAGACGCCTCTTCACGAGGTGCACCGGATGGTCGTCGTCCCCTATACACCTGCGCTGTGACCCTGCTGGCCGGTACAAATAACCAGTCTACCACGCTCTTATGGGCAAATATATCCTCCTCGTCACGTTCGCCGGAGTGCTTGGCCTGTCGTATCTTGCCCAGCAGTCTCAATCGACAGCCCTCGATACCAGCGAAGACCAGGCGGAACGACAGCGCACCGTGATTGCGCGGCAGATTGCGCGCTCGGCCTTCAACAAGGGAGTGAGCGAGGTGAAACGGAACTGGCCCGCGGTTCCCCCCGGTGAGCAGGGTAGGTACGAGCAGGGACAGTACGAACTGACCTTTGCAGTGTCCAGCACAGGAGAGGACGAAGACGAGTCCGGGGCGAATAAAGAAATTAGTATTGCTTCCGTGGGCATTTTTCCCTCGGCAGGAAGTCCCGACGCGGTGCGTTATCTGATCGAGGGGGTGGCGGAGCAGCGGAAGGTGGCAAGTGGGCTCTTCAGTGGGCTGACAGCCGGAGGGGCAATCTCGTTTGAGGGTTCGTCGGGGAAGGGCTGCAGTGGGGCCGCCTGCATCTCTGGGTTGACGCCCAACGGAGAGAACCGCCGCGGAATGAGCCTCCCAGGTAAAATGGGAGCAGGAAAAGCAGACGACTGGTGCCCGGGGGGCTTCGGGCCCGGGCAAATCCTGGGGAGTGGAGGGGAGGGGGCAGGCGACTGCGATGTCCAGGTTCGGGACAAAGCGGCGGACGATTGGGTGAGTAAGAAGTTGAGTCAGATTGAGTCCCGAATTAAGTCGAATCAGGGGCGGCCGGAAATTAAGGTTTGTGAGAAGGAAGGGGGGCCGCCCAAGAACACAGGTCCCCCCAAAGACAAGGGACCACCTCGTAACAACGGCAAAGGTCCGTTTCAATTCGCTCGGATGAGTCGTGTCGAAACTAGGTCAGGAGGCGCTCCTCCGGGCGGGTGTCAATTCAACGGGAACAGCGGAGGAAGTGGTATTCTCTACGTCCCACCAGGAGAAAGCGTACGCTTCAATGGGGGGGCTACGTGGAATGGACTCGTCTATGTGGCTGAAGGGGGGCAACTTAGAATTAATGGCGGAGGAGGAAAAACAAATATCAACGGAGGGCTCCTGATGGAGAAGGGATCCACGTTCAAAATGAATGGGGGAAATCGGGTTCAGTACAACCCGGCGGAGCTCCGTAAATACGTCGACCTTCTTCCCTCGATCGAAACCACCGAGGTGACGGTTACTGATCGACGCTCAAAGGTTGTTCAGTGACAGGCAGTAGGCCGTGGGGAAATTGGTGAAGAGCCGCGTGGAGAAGAACGCGGAGCTGAGCACGCGTGTGTGCCGATGTCAGGGACACGCCACGTGACGGTAGGATCGAAATTTGCAGACTGCTTCGTTGGAAGGTCGACTCGCTTCTGCTCAGAACGAACCTCCCCTCAACGGCCCGTGTCGCACCCGTCTTCCGAAAACATTTCCGCACCTGCACGCACCGGCGAAGACACGCCCCGTTCGTCCGGGGAGGCATCGGTCCCGCCCCTCCCCGATGTCTGCGACGACCTGATCGACTCGATCCCCGAGGCCTACCGCGGCCAGCGCCGGCTCCGCTACCTGGCGGAGGAGACGGCCCAGCTCTCCGTACGGGAGGAGACCGCCCTGCGAGAACGCATCCAGCGCTTTGCACAGCGCACCCTGGAGCTCGACGCCAGCGACATGGACCTGGGCGGGCGCGCCTGCGACGGCAACGTGTGGTACCGGGTCGACGGCGACAAGCGACGCGAGGAGGCGCTGGGCACCTACGACCCCCTCGAAACCGATATCCTCGTCCTCAACCTGCTCAACGAGAAGCAGACGCAGGAGCTTCTGCGGGACGGTGCGGCCGACTTCTCGTACCGGCTCGACGTGGAGGAGAACGACGGCCGGCCCCGCCGCTTCCGCGCCACGGCGTACTCGGACTACGACCACGCCGCGCTCAATATGCGCGCCATCACCGACGAGGTGTTCGCGCTCGAGGACCTGGGTTTCCACGAGAAAATTCAGAAGGGCATGATGTTTCGCCACGTGCGGGACGGGCTTACCCTCATCACTGGCGTTACGGGCTCGGGGAAAAGCACCACGCTCGACGCCATCATCGACGCCAACAACCAGGACGTGCCGGGCCACATCGTGGTGATTGCCCAGCCGGTGGAGTACATGCACACGCCCAAGAAGTGCATCGTGCGCCACCGCGAGGTGGGCAAGGACGTGGAGACCTTCAAGGCCGGCATCACGCAGGCCCTGCGCCAAGACCCCGACATCGTGGTGATCGGGGAGATGCGCGACCCTGAAACCATCCAGGCGGCCCTCGAAATCACCGACTCGGGCCACAAAGTCTTTTCTACGCTCCACACCTCCTCGGCCATGGAGACCATCGACCGCATCGTGGCCGAGGTGCCGCCCACCGAGCAGGAGCGCGTGCGCCACCGCCTGGCCGACGTGCTGCGATGCGTGATCTCGCAGCAGTTGCTTCCCAAAATTGGGGGCGGGCGGCAAATGGCCAAGGAGGTGCTCTGGGTCGACTCCTCGGCCCGTGCGGCCATCAAAAATGACAACGTGGGCGAGGTGTATCAGATGATGTGGGAGGGCGGGCAGCAGGGCCAGACGACGCTCGAACAGGACCTCTACCGTCTCGCGCGTGCACGAAAAATTGAGCCGGAGCACGCCATGGACTACGCCAACAACAAAAAGCGGCTGCGACGCCTGTTCTGATCCCCCGCCCGCCCCCGCTGCTCCCCGACCGCTCTGTTCCACGATGTTTGCTCCCCTGAACCGATGAGCACACACGCCCTTGGCATCATGGTCTCGGCGGGCACGCTCCACGCCGTGCTGCTGGAACGCACGGACGGGGAGACGACCGCCGAGATGCGCCTCTCGTCCGGCGACCTGGACGAGGTGGGAGACGACCTTTCGTTCGGGGACCCCGGGGAGGCGCCGCCGGGCATGGAGGGAATGGACGAGGAGGCGGACGACGTGACCATCCAGTTTGGGGAGGAGGGCGGGAACGACATGTTCATGTCGTCGGAGTTTGGCGACATCGACGGAGGCGACGGGGGCGTGGAAGGGGGCGAGCCGGGCGGTTGGAACTTTCAGGCGGAACTCGACGACCTGCTGAAAACGTGCGAGGAGCGCGGCTACGAGGACCCCGAAATCGCGTTCTGCAGCACCACCGAAGAGATCGACGACGTAGAGCTGCGGCTGCCTCCGGACGAGAGCCCCGAGGACGACGCCGAAGAGGAAAAGCAAGGGCTCCCGCTGCCGGCAGACCGGTCGACCCTGCTCGACATGCTCGCGGAGCAGTACGAGGGCACGGTAGAGGAAGGGCGCGTGGGCTTTGTCCCCATGCACCGCACCGGCGACGGCCACCAGCGCGTGCTGGCCCTAATCGCCCGCCCCGGCGGGCCGGTCTTGTCCACCCTGGCGGCCATGCAGGACCAGACGCTGGCCCGCTCCCCCCGCACGCGGCTGCTCGACGCCGAGGTCTCGCTGTACCTGGGGCTGGCCCGGTCGATGCTGCAGCTCCCGCCGGGCACGCCCGAAAAAACCATCCTCGTGCGGTCGGGCCCCGAAGACACGCTCGTTCTCTTCATCGAGGGCACGACGCTCCGCCAGTCGGAACACCTCCCGGAGCTGACGTCCGCCGACTCCGCCGAGACCATCTGCAGCCGTGTGCTTTTGCTGCAGGACGAGTACGGCATGGGAGAGGTGCAGCACCTCTTGCTTCTGGCGGAGGACGACGAGGAGGTGCTTGCCGATGCGTTCAAATCGTACTTTGCCGGGGCCACCCTGCGGCTGTTGCGCGAGCACCTGCCCGGCGGGGAAGACACCGACACGGAGGCGTACGCGGCGGCCACGGGGGTGGCCCTCCGGCTCCTCGACGACCCGGCACGCACGCCCTTCTTCCAGCCCATCAATCTGCTGGCCAAGGAGTACACCGCGAGCCGCTTCCGGCTGCCGGTGGGGTGGTCGGTGCCCGCCCTGCTGGCCCTTCTGGCCCTCACCACTCTCGGCTTCGTGTGGTACTACTTCGCCAATGCGAGTGCCATCAGCGAGCGCCGTGCGGAGTTGCGCCGGCTGGAGCAGGCGGTGGAACGGGTCGACCCAGACGCCCTCCAGGCCCGCATCGACAGCCTTCAGTCCGCCGCGGCCCAGTACGCCGACGCAAACGCGGTAATGGCGGGGCTGCTCCGTGGCAGCAACAAATGGAGCGACGGGCTCGCCACCGTGACCGGAGAGATCAACCGGATCGGCGGGCTGTCGGTGGACGAGTGGAGCCCGCAGAGCGGCGTCTCGGTTGCGGTCGTGGGGCGCTCCACCGAGCGGGCCAACGTGGTGAAGCTGGCGCAGCGGCTGGGCGGGGGCATCCAAGAGCTTGTCTTCACCGAAACGCGCGACGTCTCGCTCTACGACTTCCGGCTCACGGTGCCGCTCGACACCACCAAGCCTGCCGCCATCGACCACTGGCGCGAGCAGCAGCGCCGGCGACTGGCCGCGGACGGGGCCGCCGGCTCGCCCCGCCGGGCCCGCGCCGACACAGCAGCCCCGGCCGCTGCGGGCACCGGGCCGCAATCCGTCGCTGCCCGCGCCCTGGTCCCGGACGATACGCTCCGTGCCGGGTGGACGGTCGTGGTCGCGTCTCTGCTGGAGCGGGGCCCGGCCGAAACGGTTGCCCAGCGCTTCCGGCGACGCCTGGACGATAGGGACTATCCGGTGCGGGTGCGGCACGACGCGCAGCGGGGGCGCTACCGCGTGGGGGTGGGCGCCTTCGCCTCCGTCGAGACCGCGCTGTCGGTGCTCCAGGCGCTGAGCAGCACCCTGCCCCCTGACGCCTGGCTCCTCAAACTCTCGGAGACCGGCCCGGGCGAGGCCAGCCCCAACACGGCCGGTTCGCCGGTCGACTCGGCCCGCACCTCCCCCGAGCGCTCCGGCTAGCGGCCTGCTTCCCGCTGCTCCCCCACGGTTTTTCCGCCGCCACCAGACGACGCGCATGGTTACGCTCGATTCAAATCAGGTTCTGCTTCTGTCCTGCCTGCTGCTCCTCGTCGGCGTGGGCACCTACCTCACGTACTTCCGGCAGCAGGACACCATTGCCACCCTCACCCAACAAATCGAAGCCAAAAAAGACGAGCGAGAACAGGTCCGAACCCTCAAGGCCAACCTCACCGACGCGAGGGCGCGGCTCAAGACCGCACGGCAGCAATGGCGCACGCGCTACAAGGTGGTGCCCGAAACCGTTTCCACCCCCCGCATCGTGGCCTACCTGACCGAGCTTACACAGACCGGCTTCAAGACCTTCGACCTCACCGCCGCTGGGCCCGACTCGCGAGACGGATATAGCCTGTACACCTTCGGGGCGGAGGGCGAGGCCTACTTCACGAGCCTGTACCGGTTTGTCTGGACGGTCGAGAACAACCGGCCGTTTTACCGAATCCGCAACCTGGACCTGAACTACCTCGAAGAGCGAACGACCGACGAAGAGTCCGGCCGCACACAAATGGACATTCTCGTGTCGTTTCAGATGGAAGTGCAAGCCATTTACGGGGCCCCCGAGGGCCTCGACACGGCCCCGCCCCGCGCGCCGGGCAGCGGGGAGGTGGAGCAGCTTCCGGTGGCGCAGACGGCTCCCAGCCCGCCCCTTCCGTCGTCGGTGCTCCCCAATCCTTCCCCCGAGATTAACCCCTTCTACCCGCTGATCTTCGAAGAGGTGCCCCCCAACCAGTACGGGCGCCTCAACGTGGAGTCCGCACGGCTCGTCTCCATCGTCGACGGGAAGGCCCTCTTCCAGACCGGCGACGGGCTGCAGCGCGTTGGCGAGGGCGACCGGGTGTACCTGGGGCGCATCCTGGAGGTGGCCCCCGCGGAGGGGCGGGTGGTGGCCCGGCTGAACCGAGGAGGGATTGTCGACCGGGTCGTGCGCACCCTCGGCACGGAGAGCTCGCTCCGCCGACCCCGCAGCGGGACGCCCCCCGAGTCTGAAGGAGCGCCGGAATAGTCCTTGTTCCTGCACGCCAGTGCCTCCCGCTCCCCAACGAAGGCCCCACGCCCCCATGCCATCTTCCATCGTTGCCCACACGCGCTCAATGACCTGTCGTGCCCCGCGCCCCCGCCGACTTGTTGCCCTTGGGCTCCTGCTTGCACTCCTCGCGGGCGGGGGCGTGTCTCCGGCCACAGCCCAGGAGCGGCCCGACCGCCGAACGACGCGCACCAACATCGCGCCCGAACTGCTGGTGTCGTTCGAAAAAGACACGCCCCTGAACCGGTTTATCAAAATCATCAACCCAATTTTCGAGCGAGAGCTGGGCAAGCGCGTCGTCGATCCCGAAAACCGCTCCGTGCCCATCGGCGTGCCCATTGCCGGGCAGCACTACCGGGATGCCCTCAGGGCCGTCCTGGACGCCAACGGCCTTACGTACCGCGAAACCGAGACGGTCTTTCTCGTGCGGGAGCCGACACAGGCGCCGGGAGCTGCACCACAGGACACGACGGGCACGCCGCCGGCCACCGTGAGCACCCGCGAAATCCGAATCAACGCGGTCCTCTTCAACCTCAACCTCACCGAGGTGCGCAACCGCGGCCTGCGGTGGAACGAAATTCTGGGATCCACCCAGCAGGGCCAACAGGGCGGCCAGGGCGGCCAGGGCGGCACGGGCGGCACGGGCGGCGGCACCGGCGGCGCGCAAGGCGGGCAGGGCCAGCAGGGCACCTTCTTGATCGAGACCGAGAATCTCTTCGAAAGCGTCGACAACATCCTCCAGGCGCCCGAGCAGATTACCCTCTCGCGCTTCCGCCGCTTCCTCAACCTGATTGAGCAAGAGAGCATGGGCCGTACGGTGGCGAACCCGCAGGTAACCGTGCAGAGCGGCGAGCAGGGACAGATTCAAATTGGACAGGACGTCCCGATCCAGACGACCGACTTTGCGGGCAATACGGTGACGGAGTTCGTGTCCACCGGCATCATTATCGACGTGACGCCGACCCTCCTGAGCCAGCCCGTGGCCGACACGTCGGGCGCGCCGGTGCTCGACTTCATTCACATGGACGTGCGAGTGGAAGACTCCAACAGCCAGCCCAGCGCCGCGGGCACCATCATCAACCGCAATCAGGCCAACACCCAGATTCTTCTCCTCGACGGCGAGGCCACTGCCATCGGGGGACTCATTTCCACCCAAAAAACTCGCTCGCGCAGCGGCATTCCCCTCCTGAAAGACCTGCCGGGGTGGGTGCTTGGGCTTCGCTACATCTTTGGAAACGAGACGGTCAACGTTACGAAGCAAGAGCTCCTGATTGTGCTCCGGGCGGAGGTGGTGCAGCCCCTGCGAGCGCGGGCCGAGAAAAAGCTAGACCGCGACCTGATCGATCGTCGGCGGCGGGAAGCGCGCGAGGCCCTGCGCAGGCTCGACGAGGACCTTCCCGAGAAGGCGCAGTATCCCCGGCCCAAGGCGGAAAAAGCCCCGCAGGAAGGCGAAAACCCGCAGGAGGACGACAAGTAGAGAAAAGAGGCCCTTGGCCCCACCTCTCCACGGCACAGGGGCCCCGGACGGAAGGGGAACACCCCTCCCCGTCCCCGATTGGGCAGAAGCGCGGTTTGTTGCACAACGCACAGCTCCGATGGTCCCCGTCTGGCTGACCGACACGGTGACGAGCGACCTCAACCGGGCGCTTCACTACACCCAACTCTGGGGGCTGCACGGCATGGAGCTGCGCACCGTAGGCGGACCAGACGACCGCATTCCGTTTGTGAACGAGAAGCAGGTCCGTGAGCAGATGGAAGGAACGGAGCTTCTGCTGGCGAGCGTGGTGCCCAGCATGTTCGAAGGCCCGGTGAGCGACCGCGCCGCCTGGATGAACGACCTGCTGCAGTTTGAAGACACCCTCAAGCTGTGTCGGCGCGTAGGGTGTCCCCGCATCACCGTGAGTCCCTTCGCCGCTGAGCCAGGCGTCTCCCTTGTGCCCATCGCCGATGCCCTGCAGCAGGCCGGGGAGAAAGCCGCGGAATACGATCTCCTCCTTGCCGTGCGCAACGGCCCCGAAACCGCGTGCCCCACCGGTCAGGCCCTCGCCGACCTGCTCTCGCGCGTGGACGCCCCCAACGTCCGCGCCGCGTGGAATCCTGTGGGCGCCCTGCGCGCAGGAGAATCCCCAACCACTGGGCTGGCCGCGCTGGCCGGGCTGGTCACGCTCGTCCGCTGCAGCGACGGGGAGGTGCAGGGTGAGCGCTGGGTGGATACCCCGCTTGGAGACGGGGCTGTTGGGTGGACGGCCCAACTGGAGCAGCTGGCCGCCCAAGGCTTCCAGGGGCCCATCAGCCTCGAGGTGTACCTGGAGCCCCGCCCCAAGCACGGCCTGCGGAGTGCCACGACCCTGATCCGGATGATCCGGGACGTCCGGGCTCGTACCTCCTACGCGTAGGCCAGAAACTCCACGTCCCCCGGGCACATTCAAGGCACGGCTCTCTCGAATTCCTCGTCGCCCGTTTCCCCACTTGCTTACTCCATGTCTGTTACCCGCGAGGACGTCCGGCATGTCGCCCAGTTGGCCCACCTTCAGTTCTCGGACGACGCGGAGGAGGCACAGATGGCAAATGAACTGAGCCGCATTCTCGACTACGTGGACAAGCTCGACGAACTCGACACCGCCGGCGTGCCTCCAATGTCACACGTCTTGGACGTAACCAACGTCTTCCGCCCCGACGAGGTGAAGGCAACCATCGACCGTGCCTCCGCCCTGGAGCTTGCCCCTAACGCCGACAACGAATACTTTCGCGTACCGAAGGTGGTCGATTAAAAAAGGGCTAAAGGCCCTGTGGCGCCCGGTGGGGAGACGCACCGCTGCGGAGCGCTTCGCGTGAGGATGCTGTAACGGCGCTGTGGTACGGAACCCTGGGGCATTGCTTTATGTGTTGCAACACCAAAGCGGGTAGGAAAAGTCACAGCCGAAGCCAATGGGAGACATATTGCGGGGTCACATTCAGCAGACTACGCCCTTCGAGGGCCCTGCGCAAGAGGCCATGTTAAACCTCTTCGTCGCGTCGGCAGACGTGCGGCGGCGAGTGGAGCAGGCCTGCCAAGAACACGATTTGCAGTTTAGCCACCACAACGTGCTCCGGATTCTACGTGGGGCACACCCCGACGGACACCCGCGGTCCGAGATTGTCGACCGCATGCTCGATCCTTCTCCCGATGTTACCCGCCTGATCGACAAGCTCGTGGACCGAAACCTGGTCCGGCGCTCCAAAAGCCCCGAAGACCGGCGCGTGACCCTCCACACAATCACTGAGGAAGGGCGTGCCCTTCTCCAAGACCTCGACCCGAAAATCCGGGCCGTACAGCAATGGTTCGACGAGCGGGTTTCGGACCGTGACCTCCAGCACCTCTCCCGCATCTGCGAAGGCATCTACGCCGACTACGACCTTTCCCTCTGACACAATTTATCTGTTACAACGTGCTTCGTTGTGACAGAAGCTCTCTGCCCACGAGGAGTCCCAGTAGGCCGAGACGTGCCCCTCCGCTTGGAGGTGGCCTTTCAGTTCATATTCTTTTATCCAGCCCCCTACATGCCATGAGCGACCTGAATGCACGCGACCAAGAGCTGAACGACATGATTCTGCAAGGAGAGATCCTTGAGGCCTTCGACAAATTCTACGCCGACGACGTGGTGATGGAAGAGGAGGACAAGCGCCGAGAAGGCAAAGCGGCCAACCGAGAGTACGAGGAGCAGTTTGTGGGTGCCCTCCAAGAGTTCCACTCTGCGGAGATCAAAGCCCGGGGCGTCGACGAGGACAACAACGTGACGTTCTCCGAGTGGGAAAACCACATGACGCTCGAGGGCGTGGGCCGCGTCGAGCAGAAGCAGGTGGCCGTGCGCACCTGGAACGACGAGGGACAGATCACCCACGAGAAGTTCTACAAGATTGGGTAGAAGGAAGCGCACGCGTCTTCGCAGTCCTGCGAAGGCCTGCTGCCCATGAACGCACGTGGAGCATTCCCGGCGGCGGAGAGCCCTGCCGCTTGGGAGCGCCCTCTACAAAACGCCCCGGGGTCGTTCTAGCCTCGGGGCGTTTTTCGTTCGGGGCGTTTTGGGCTGCTTTGTCTGCCGGCAGTGCCGTGGAAGTGAGGTGCCGGCGGGCAAGAAGGGCTTGGCTACGCGTCGTCTCGAAGGACTGCGGCGTCGCGCTCAGGGATGGAGGGATTGATGCGCTCGCCCGTGGCTTGTTCGTAGCCGGCCAGGACGGTAGTACGGGGCCGGACGCGGAGGCTCCAGTGTAGGTGGGGCTGGTCGGTGTCGTAGTCGAGGGCCGTACGGACGAAGAAATTGTAGTCGGGGTCGTCGAGTCGGGTGCGCAGGCGTCCCAGAACGCTGCGGAGCGTCTCGGCGAGGGCCTGGCGCCGCGGGGGCGTCAGGCGGCCAAACTCGGGGGTGTGCTCGCGGGGAACGATCCACAGCTCGTAGGGCA
>ERZ1034543.179-NODE-179-length-16917-cov-5.884533_pt1 | contig 16917 bp, 13 predicted proteins | sample MGYA00520654_ERZ1034543 | MGnify/ENA primary metagenome ERZ1034543 (study PRJEB33760, sample SAMEA4777712) | hypersaline lake metagenome | biome: hypersaline environment; feature: brines | place: Spain | collected 2012-08 | depth 0 m ... | reverse complement strand
ACGGATTGAGGCTCCACGGATTGAGGCTCCACGGATTGATAAAGCCCCGTGGGGCGCCCTATCTTACCCCCAGTGCCCTCCGCACCCTCCGTTCCAACCGTTCCCTGGGCCGTGCAGACCAAGTACATCTTCGTTACCGGCGGCGTCACCTCCTCGCTCGGCAAAGGCATCTTTAGCGCCTCCCTCGGGCGCCTCCTCGCCGACCGTGGGCTCGACGTGACGATTCAGAAGTTTGATCCCTACATCAACGTCGACCCGGGGACGATGAACCCGTACGAACACGGGGAGGTGTACGTAACCAACGACGGGGCCGAAACGGACCTGGACCTGGGCCACTACGAGCGCTTTCTCGGCCAGCCCACCAGCCAGGCCAACAACGTGACCACCGGCCGCGTCTACATGGAGGTCATCAGCAAGGAGCGGGAGGGGGCCTACCTGGGCAAGACCGTGCAGGTGGTGCCCCACATCATCGACGAGATTAAACACTGGATGCTGAAGCTCGGGGAGACGGGCGACTACGACGTGGTCATTACCGAGATCGGCGGCACGGTGGGCGACATTGAGGGCCAGCCCTACCTGGAGGCCATTCGCCAACTGCGCAACGAGCTGGGGCCGCGCAATACCATGATCGCGCACCTCACGCTCATTCCCTACCTGCGGGCCGCGGGCGAGCTCAAGACGAAGCCGACGCAGCACTCCGTAAAAGAGATGCTGGCGCACGGGCTTCAGCCCGACAGCATTATCTGTCGCTCGGAGCGGCCTCTCGACGCGGACGTGCGGCGCAAGATCTCGCTCTTCTGCAACGTGGAGGAGGAGGCGGTCATCCAGATGCTCGACGCGGAAACCATCTACGAGGTGCCGCTCCTTTTGAAGGAGGAAGGCATGGGCGAGCTGGTGGTGGACCGCTTTTATCCCAACCGGGCAGAACAAGAGGTGTGCAGCGACACGCCCGACCTCAGCGACTGGATTGGATTTCTAAAGCGGCTGAAGAACCCCGAGGAAACGATTCCCATCGCGCTGGTGGGCAAGTACGTGGAGCACCAGGACGCCTACAAATCCATCTCCGAGAGCTTTATCCTGGCGGGCGTCCCGGACGAGGTGCAGGTGGAGGTGAAGCACGTCCTCTCGGAAGACCTGACGCCGGGCACCGTCGAGTCGGCGCTCGGGGACGTGGCGGGCGTGCTGGTGGCGCCGGGCTTCGGGGACCGGGGGGTGGAGGGCAAAATCCTGGCGGCCCAGTACGCCCGCGAGCACGACCTGCCGTTCTTTGGCATCTGCCTGGGGCTGCAGTGCGCCATCATCGAGTTTGCCCGCCACGTCTGCGGCTGGGACGACGCCCACTCCACCGAGTTCGACGAGGAGACCGCCTACCCGGTGATCGACCTTATGGAGGAGCAGAAAGAGATTACGGAAAAGGGCGGGACCATGCGCCTGGGGCAGTACGACTGCCGGATCCAAGACGGCTCGCGCGCCCACGAAATCTACGGGGCCGATCGGGTGCAGGAGCGCCACCGCCACCGCTACGAGGTGAACAACGTGCTCCGATACAAGCTGCTGGAAGAGGGAATGCGCTTCAGCGGGGTGAACCCCGACACCGATCTGGTCGAGATTATGGAACTGCCCGACAAGCGCTGGTTTTTGGGCGTTCAGTTCCACCCCGAGTACCGCACCACCGTGGGGCATCCGCACCCGCTGTTTCGGTCGTTCGTGCGGGCCTGCACGACCTACGCCCACGAGCAGGACCTGGTTGCCTCCCCTCAGCCGCCGGAGCGGGAGGCCGTGCCGCTGGCGTCGGTCGACATGTAGCCGTCGGTCGACATGTAGCTGGCATTGGGCCGCTGGTCGCCGACCGAGAGACGATCCGGCTTCGGCCCGGGGAGACGTCAAAGCGTGCGGATAAGGCCGAGCACGCGGCCCACGATGTAGCACCCCGGATCATCGGGGGCGAACGTTTCTTCGGCGTAGTGCCGGTCCGCCGGACGGAGATGGAAGCGGCGATTTGCGAAGCGAAATTCGCGAGGCAGCAGCTGCGTTTCCACCAGCGCAGCCACGAACGTGCCGTTCTTCAGGTCGGCCCAGTCCATCTCCTCAACGAGCAGCAGGTCTCCCTTGTGAATGCCGGCTCCGTTCATCCCGTCGTCCCCGGCGGGGCCGAGAAGGCAAGCCCCGGGGTCCGCAGCCTCCCGCAGCAGACGGTCGTCCACCGAGAGCGTGCCCGCAGGTCGCTCCCGCAGCCGCTCGGGGTGATCGCTGGGCGTGCGGCTGACGATGGGCAGACTCGGCAGGCCGCCCCCCATCCCGAGCGGATCCTGCTCCTGGTCGGTCAGCTGAATGCTGCGCGCCTCGTGCTTCTCGCGCTCAATCCAGCCCTTCTTCTCGAGCGCCCGGAGCAGCTTGTATACCCCGTTGGTCGATGAGATGCCCAGGGCCTCGCCAATTTCTTCCAGGGTTGGGGGCTTCTGCTTCCGATCGATATATCCCCGGACGAACTCGTAGGCTTCGTTTTGGCGCTGGGTGAGGCGGTCTTTGGGCATGGCAGAGGCAGCCAGGAGAAGGCGAAGAGAAGAGCGACGGGAGAAAAAGGACGGTGCAGGGCGTGTGCCCAGGCACGAGGTTGAGCCGGAGACGGGAGGCCCGGTCAGCAGGGCTGCGGGCGCGAATGGCGTGCGAAACGTGGTGTGGGACCTCCGGCCGCCGCGACCGCCGTGCGGACCATGAGGGCCGAATCCAGCAACACGTCCGCTCCACGACACGCTGCTCCACGACATGCCGCCCCGTAACAACCGCCCTACAACATATGTGTGCAGCCGAGAATGCAGCAAGAAGTGGAGGGTGAACAAATTTTTACCCCTGTATTTTCGGTGGTGAAAGTATGTTCACCCCCGCGGGGCGTGGAGGGGATTCTGCGGGCGAGCGGGCATGTGCACATGCCTTGTACATGTAGAGAGTTCGGGGAAAAATCGGCTTTTCGGCGATCTACCTTGACATTGGAGTGAAAAGCCGTACATTGTGGAGCGCGTGGGGAAATGTGGGGAATTGTCCCAGGGAATTCGCGCCGGGATCGCCGTCTTGTGGATCGTTGGTCCACACCACGCGTGAGGAGGCGCTCGTCATGGTTTTTAAGGGGCAGGCCGAACATTCCGTCGACAGCAAGGGACGGGTTGCGATCCCAGCCAAGATGCGGAAGGCCATGGCCCCGGAGGCCAACGAGACATTTACGATTACGCGGGGTTTTGAGGACTGCATTTTCCTGTACCCCATGGACAAGTGGTCCGACATCGAGAAAGAAATCGGGAGCCTGAACATGTACGACCGGGAGGTTCGTGATTTTGTGCGGACCATCATGATGTGGGCCGACGAGGACTCGCTCGACGGGCAGGGTCGCGTGAGCCTCCCGAACCCGCTCCTCGACTTCGCCGGCCTTGACGGCTCGGCACTCATCCTAGGGGCGTTCGATCACATCGAGATCTGGGATCCGGGGCAGTTTGATGCCTACCTCAATGAGCAGCCCGACGACTACGAGACGCTCGCCGAGAGTGTGATGAGCATGTAGAGGCATCGCCACACAGAGACGGTCAAAAACGGCCCGTGAGGGCCTGCGACACGGACCGATGGCAGCCACAGACTCACACGACGATTCTTCTGACGACGGCGACCCGTTGCGGTACGCGACGACCTTCCACGCACCTGTTCTTTCACACGACGTACAGGCCCGGCTCGTCACCGACGCGGACGGGCGCTACGTCGACGCCACACTTGGCGGCGGCGGGCATGCCCAGGCCCTGCTCGACGCGCTCGGCCCTGAGGGCCAGGTGCTTGGCATTGACCGGGACCCGGAGGCGCTGGCCGAAGCGCGCGATCGCCTTGCCGATGCCCGCGAGGCCGGGCGCTTCCGGGCGGTCCGTGGCGCCTTTGGGCAGCTTCGCGACGTGCTGGCGGCCGAGAATTTTCTCCCGGCCCACGGGGTGCTGTTCGATCTCGGAGTGTCGTCGCACCAGATCGACGTGCCGGAGCGCGGATTCAGCTTCCGAGACGAGGGGCCGCTCGATATGCGAATGAATCCGCAGCGCGGCCTCACGGCTCAGCAGGTCGTGAATACGTGGAGCGAGCGCGACCTGCGGGACGTGCTTCGCGAATACGGCGAGGACCCTCGCGCCGGTGCCCTTGCGCGGTCCATCGTTGAGGCCCGCCCGCTCGACACGACGCGTGACCTGGCGGAGGTGATTGAAGGCAGCGTGCCGCCGCCCGATACGGTGAAGACGCTGACCCGCGTGTTTCAGGGGCTCCGCATTGTGGTGAACGCAGAACTGGACGAGCTGGAAAGCGCGCTGGAACAGGCTACGGAGTGCGTGCGCCCTGGTGGCCGTATTGCCGTCATCAGTTATCATTCGTTGGAAGACCGACGGGCAAAACGGTACCTGCGCTACGGCAACTTCGAGGGCGAGCCCCGGCGCGACCTGTACGGCCATCTGGTGGCCCCGTGGACGGAGACGCCCCGCGGCCCCATTGAGGCGTCCGAGGCGGAGGTTGCGGCCAACCCACGGGCCCGGAGTGCGCGCCTGCGGGTGGCGGAGCGTCAGGACGAAGACGCCATGGGCACCCCGATGCCGCCCTTCTCCTGACCCGGCCTCCTGACCCGGCGCGGCCGCCCCTGGCGACGCCCGAGGGCCACGCTCCAGCACCTCCAAGGCAATGAGGCCACGCTGCAACACACGACGACGTCCCCTGCGACCATGAGCACATCACGCGATACATCCCGTACCGGCAGCGGCTCCGATCGCGCCTCCCAACGAAACCGGTCCGTCCTCTGGCCCGGTGGGAGCGGCGACGGAGCCCCCCGCTCGTCGGGCGAGCCGCTCCCGTCGGACCGATCTCGCTCCCCCGAATCAAACGGGTGGGTGCGGCACGGCACAGCCCTGCCGGGATGGTCCGACCTCGAGCCTTCCACAAACCGAAAGCGCACCGGCGCCGACGACACGTTTCTGCAGAACGTATCGACCGGGCGCTTCGCGCTGCTCATTCTCGCGGTGGCCGGGCTGTTTACCCTCTATGTGGGACATGTACACACCACAACCGACCTCTACAACCAGTTGCAGCAGGCGCGGACGCAGAACCAGCAATTGCACCTGAAGCACAACCGCCTGGAAGGGGCGTACGACCGCCGCACAGGGCCGTCCGTCATCTACGAGCGGGCCCGTGCGCTCGGACTGCAGGAAAGCGTGTCGTACGGCCCCCCGATCCGTCTGAGCAGTGGACGCGAATGAAATCGCTCCCCCGCACACTTGCGAGGTTTTCCGCTTCCCCCAACCGGCCGGCACCCTGAACGCAGCGGTTCCGGCGCCGGCCGTGCCCCCTTCCGTTGTTCTAACCGCCCGTCGTTGCCATGACGCCGAAAGACCAAATTCGGGCCCGGATGTACGTGGTGCTGACGCTGCTTGGCCTCGTGCCGCTGGCCGTGGCCGGGCAGATGGGCTGGATCGTGGTGACCGAAACCGACACGCTTCGGAGTCAGGTGCGGGCGCAAGCGCGGTCTACGGTCGACATTCCGGCAATGCGGGGGGCCATCCTGGATCGAGACGGCCGCGGTCTCGCCATTAACACGGCTCGGTACGATCTGGCCCTCGACCCAACCGTGGAGGGCTTTTCGGCACGGGCAGAGTCGTTCTACGACAAGCTGGCCGCCCTTACCGGCCCCTCGGCGGCGCACTACCGGCGCGCGGTGCGGACGCGGCACAGCCCCCAGTACGTAAAGCTCCGAGAAGGGCTTACGCCACCGCAGCAGGAGCGCATTCGGGCGTGGGACGTGCCGGGGGTCATCCTAACCCCCGAGTTTGGGCGGCGTTACAACTACGGGGCCACGGCGGCCCACGTCGTGGGGCACGTGGGCAGCGACGGGCAGGGCCTGGCCGGGCTAGAACTAACCTACGACGACACCCTGCGCGGAACGCCGGGGCGCCGCATCGTGCGGCGGGACCGGAGCGGTCGCATTGAGGCATACGTGGGCGGGAAAGGGGTTTCCCCGCAGCGAGGCGACGACCTGGTCCTCACGATTGATCTGGTGCGCCAGGCCGCCCTCGAAGACGAACTGCGCCGCGGCGTGCAGACGAGCGGGGCGGAGTGGGGCACGGCCGTGGCCATGAACCCGAACACGGGCGCGGTCCTGGCCATGGCCAACGTGCCCACCTACAACCCCAACCGCCCGGGCGCCGCTCCCGAAGCGGCACGCCGCAACCGCGCCATCACCGATCGCTTCGAGCCAGGCTCCACGTTCAAGCTCGTCGGGGCCGTGGCCGCCCTCGAACAGGGCGGAATTGGCCTCGGCGACTCCGTGGACACCGGAGACGGGTGGGCCGTCTTTCACGGCCATACGATGAAGGACGTGCACGCGTACGGCACCCTTTCGTTTGGGGGCGTCCTCGCAAAGTCGAGCAACGTGGGCATGGCCAAGACCGTGGACCGGCTCGACCGGGGCGTCTTCTACCAGTACGCCCGCAACATGGGCTTTAGCCAGCCCACCTGGATCGACCTGCCCGGGGAGGTGAGCGGCGTGCTGAAGCGACCGCCCGCGTGGAGCGCCACCACCCAAACGTCCATGGCCATCGGGTACGAGGTGGCCGTAACCCCGCTGCAGCTGCTCGTGGCGTACAGCGCCCTCGCCAACGGCGGCCACATTGTAAAGCCCTACGTGGTGGCCGAGCGGCGGACAATGGCGGGCACGACCCTGTGGCGCAACGAGCCGGAAACCATTCGGCGTGCCTTCGAGGCGGAGACCGCCGATACGCTTCGGGCGGCCTTCGAGCGCGTGGTGAATAGCGGAACGGGCACCCACGCAGAAATCGAGGGGCTCCGCGTGGCGGGCAAGACGGGGACGGCGCTCGAAATCGAGAACGGACAGTACTCGACCGAAGAAGCACGCGCCTCATTCGTCGGATTTTTTCCGGCCGACGCCCCGAAAGTGGCGCTGCTCGTGGTGCTGGGAAACCCGGACGCGGGGCTGTACGGCGGCGACGTCGCCGCACCGGTCTTTCGGCGGGTGGCCCGGCGCTGGGCCGGCACCTTCCCCACGGTGGTGGACCGCATGACCCGCGATGCGCCCCCGGCCCCCGACGGGGCCCTGTCGGCACCCACCGCGGCGGCGCTTCCCTCCGGCCGGCCGGACACTATGCCCGATTTCCGAGGCCTCAGCACGCGCCGGGCGGTGACGTGGCTGCAGGACCGCGGCGTTTCGCCTCGGATCGACGGGCAGGGCGAGATTGTGCGCCAGCGGCCCGCACCGGGCGCGCCGCTTCCCACGCAGGCCTTCCTCGCGGCATCCCAATGAGCCATGGCGGGTGCGCATTCCGCACGTCCCGACTCGAACAAACGCCCGGAGGGCACGCCGCTCTCGGGGGCGGCGCTGCGGCGCCGGCTCCAGACGGCGGGGCTGCTCGATGCGGTTCACGGCGAGACGGACGCGACACTGAATACACTGACCATCGACGGCCTGACGGACGACAGTCGGGCCGTGGAGCCGGGCGGTGCCTTCGTCGCAATTCGCGGCGAGGCGGCCGACGGGCATTCGTTCATTGACATGGCGGTAGAACGCGGCGCACGCCTCGTGGTCTGCGAGGCGGTGCCGAAACAAGCGCACGAACGCTTCCCCGGCGCTGTCTTCGCCCGCGTGACGGACACGCGTGCGGCCCTCGCCGAGATGGCTGCAGCCCGGTACGGCGATCCGGCCGACGCCCTGCGGCTGGTAGGTGTGACGGGGACCAACGGAAAGACGACAGTGGCCTACCTTCTGCATCACCTGTTGCGGGCGCTTGGCGTTCGGACGGGGCTCCTCAGTACCATCGAGGTGCGCACGGGCGCCGAGACGGCGAAGATGGACCTCACGACGCCGGGGCCAATCGCCCTGCACCGCACGCTGCGGCAGATGGTAGACGCCGGCTGCACAGCCTGCACCATGGAGGTGTCGTCGCACGCCCTCGCCCAGAAGCGTGTGCACGGGCTCGACTACGAAACGGCCCTGTTTACCAACCTTTCGACCGATCACCTCGACTACCACGGCAGCCCCGAGGCCTACCGGGCGGCGAAGAAGCGGCTCTTCGACGGGCTTGGCCCCGACGCCACGGCCGTCTGCAACGCCGACGACGAGGCCGGCCCGGCCATGGTGGCCGACACGGCGGCGTCGGTCGTGTCGTACGCGCTCGAAGCCGCGGCGGACGTGGAGGTGGACGTCCTCGAGAGCCGCGTCGAGGGCCTGCGCCTGCGCATCGACGGCCGAGAGCGCCGGTTCCGGCTGGCGGGGCGCTTCAACGCGTACAACGTGGCGGCCGCGTACGGGGCCGGAAGGGCGCTCGGCTTTGGGCGAGACGCGGTGCTCGATGCGCTGGCCGAGGCACCGGCGGTGCCGGGCCGCTTCGAGCCGCTTCGCTTCGCAGAGGGCCCCACGGTGATTGTCGACTACGCCCACACCCCCGATGCTCTGGACAACATCCTCCGGGCCGTCCGCGCCACAATGCCTGACGGCGCAACCCTCTGGTGCGTGTTCGGCTGCGGCGGGGACCGCGACCCGGGCAAGCGCCCCACGATGGGCCGTATCGCCGAGCAGTTGGCCGACCGCACCATCGTGACGAGCGACAACCCCCGCACCGAGGAGCCGGTGGCCATCCTGCGCGACATCCGCGACGGGGTCGCGCGCCCGGACGCGATGCGCTGGATTGTGGACCGCGAAGAGGCCCTCCAGGCCGCGGCCGATGCGGCAGGGCCGGGCGACGTGGTGGTGGTGGCCGGCAAGGGCCACGAGACGACACAAACCATCGGCACCGACACGCGCCCCTTCGACGACTGTGAGATGGCACGACGATATTTTGGTTGAGCGAGAGCGTGGGCCCGTGGGCGTATGAGAGCCCCAACTCTCGTGCGCTCGTGCCCCTGCGCTCTTGACTCCCACGCACCATGCTCTACTACCTTATCGACTACATTGAGCGGCTGTACCACCCGCCGGGGTTTCAGGTAATTCGGTTTATCACCGTACGGGCGGCGCTGGCGTCCATTACGGCGCTGGTGATTGCCCTGGTGGCGGGGCGCGGCATCATTCGCTGGCTGCGGCGGCAGCAGCTGGGCGAGCAGGTACGGGAGGGCGAGGCGGCCGGGGCGGTAAGCCACGTCCACAAAGCCGGCACGCCCACAATGGGAGGCATCATCATCCTGCTGGCCGTGGGGGGCGCCACGCTGCTCTGGGGCGCCATCGCCAACACGTACGTGTGGCTGGCCCTGGTGGCCACGGCCGGCCTGGGGGCGGTTGGGTTTGTAGACGACTACCTGCAAACGGTGAAAAACTACGAGAAGGGCCTCCGTCCCCGATACAAGCTTGCTGGGCAGGTAGGCGTTGGGCTCCTGGTGGGAGGGGTGCTGTATTTTCATCCCGACTTCCAGGCGTACAATACGTTCACGTTCATGCCCTTCCTAAAGGGGCAGGTCGTGGACTACGACCTCTTCCGCTTCTGGAAGGTGGGCGTGGACCTGGGCTGGGCGGTGTACCTGCCGGTGGTGGTCTTCATCATCACGGCCGTCTCCAACGCCGTGAACCTGACCGACGGCCTCGACGGCCTCACGACGGGCGTCACGGCATTCGTGTCGCTCGGCCTGCTGGCGCTGGCGTACATCTCGGGCAACATCAATTTTGCGACGTTCCTCAACGTAATGTACCTGCCGGGCACGGGGGAACTGACGGTGTTCGTGGCGGCGGTTACGGCCAGCTGCTTCGGGTTTCTGTGGTACAACGGGTATCCGGCGACGGTCTTCATGGGCGACACTGGGGCCCTTGCGCTCGGGGGGGCAGTGGGGGCGACGGTGCTGATGGTGCGCAAAGAGCTGCTCCTTCCCCTGCTTGGCATCGTGTACTTTGCCGAGGCGGTGTCGGTGATCGTGCAGACGAGCTACTTCAAGTACACGCGCCGCCGCACCGGCACCGGGAAGCGTGTGTTTCAGATGGCGCCTCTGCACCATCACTACGAAGCCCTTGGCATCCACGAGGCGAAAATTGTGACGCGCTTCTGGATTGTAACGGCCATTACCGTGATCGCCGCTCTGCTCATGCTCCGCATCCGATAGGCACGTACAGTCGAGCGGGCGCCAGTCGAGCGGGCGCAGGCCCAGGACCGCTCGGCCCATGCACGCCCCGTACACGCCCGCTCCAGACGGCAGATGAACACGATCATGCCGAGGGGGAGCCGATACGCGACCAATTGACACACATCTCGCTTCCGGAATGAGACCCGACGAGGTCCGCACAAAACGAGCCACCGTGGTGGGCGGTGCCCGCAGCGGGCGGGCTGTGGCCCAACTGCTGGCCGAGGCCGGAGCGGACGTGTTTCTCACCGAGCAGGGGCCGCCGCCGGAGGGAACCGAGGCGGTGCTCGATGCCGCCGGGGTGGCGCACGAGTTTGGCGGGCACACGGTGCGGGCGCTCGACGCCGACTTCTTCGTGCTGAGTCCCGGTGTGCCCACGAGGTCGAACATTGTGCAGCAGGCGCTGCGGGCGGGGCTCAGCGTGTACTCGGAAATTGAGGCCGCGTCCTGGTTCTGCGACGCGCCGATGGTGGCCATCACCGGCACCAATGGCAAAACCACCACGACCAGCCTCACGGGACACGTCTTCCGGCAGGCCTTGGCGGAGGAGCCGGGGCGGGAAGCCATCGTGGCCGGCAACATCGGGTACCCGTTTTCCGACTATGTGCTCGACGTAGAGCCGACGGACGTGGTGGTGCTGGAGGTGTCGAGCTTCCAGCTCGATCACGTCGATGCCTTCCGGCCCTGCGTGAGCGTACTGCTGAACATTACGCCCGATCACTTGGGGCGCTACGACCACGATTTTGAAGCGTACGTGCAGGCCAAGTGCAACGTGTTCCGCAATCAGGGGCCGGGCGACGTGGTGGTGTACAACCGCGACGACGACACCGTGCAGGCGAAGGTGGAGGCGGCCGTCCGAGAGACGGGCATCCGCCCGCTGGCCCTGACGCTGGATGGCGTGCCGGAGGCGGGAGGCGGGCTGCGCGACGACCGCATCGTTCTTCGCATCGACGACGAGGACGAACTTATGCATACCGACGAGCTGGCCCTTCGAGGGCGCCACAACGTGTACAACTCGCTCGCGGCCGCGGTCTCGGCCCGCGTGATGGAGGTAGAGAACGACGTGATCCGCGAGAGCCTGGGCGGGTTTGAAGGCGTACCGCACCGGCTGGAAGAGGTGCGTACGGTCAACGGCGTGCTCTACGTAAACGACTCGAAAGCAACCAACGTGAACGCCGTGTGGTACGCCCTGGAAAGCTTCGACCGGCCCGTGGTGCTGATTGCGGGCGGCCGCGACAAGGGCAACGACTACACCGATCTCAAGCCGCTCGTGCGCGAGCAGGTGCGTGCGGTGGTGGCCCTTGGTGAAAGTGCCGAGACGGTGATGCAGGAGCTTGGCACGCAGGCTCCCGACTGCGCCTGGGCCGAGACCATGGAGGACGCCCTCAACCGCGCGCAGGGGTTCGCCCGCCGGGGAGACGCCGTGCTCCTGAGTCCAGCCTGCGCGTCGTTCGACATGTACGAAAGCTACGAGGAACGGGGCGCCCTCTTTCGCCGCCTCGTCAAGACGTTGCTATAACGCGTGAAGAGGCTATAACGCGTGAGGAGTGATACGTGAAGGGGGATTCCTGAGAGGTGAAGCCACACGTCACGTTTCACGCATCACACGACTTTAGTCCCGTGATTGGGATGCTGAATAACGAAACCCGTCAATGAGCGTCATTCAGGCCCTCCGACATAAAGTTACCAGCCAGGCCCCCGCGGACAAGTACGTGGTGTGGACCGTGCTGGCACTGGCAGCGGCGGGAGTCGTGGCCGTCTACAGCGCGGTCACGTACCTGGCGGAAGTGCGGGCGGGGACCGAGCCGGTGCACTTTCTGGTGCGGCACCTGGCCCGTGTCGGGATCGCGCTGGGCGCCATGGGGGCGGTGAGCCTGATCGACTACCGCACGCTGGCCCGCTACAGCCGTCTCGCCCTGCTGGGAACGCTGCTTCTCCTGGTGGCCGTGAAGGGCATTGGGGTCTTCTCGCCCGGTGCCGACCGATGGCTGCGAATAGCGGGGTTTGGGTTTCAGCCGTCGGAGCTAGCGCGCCTGGCCCTCGTTTTCTACGTGGCCGTCCTGCTGGTGCAGAAACAGGACTACGTGAAGAGTTTCGTGCAGGCCTTTCTGCCCATTCTGGTGTGGGTGGTGCTCACGGTGGGGCTCATCGGGCTCGACGATCTGTCGACGGCCTCGGTGGTCCTGCTCTCGGTGATGCTCATGTGCTTTGTAGGGCGGATCAGCGTGGTGCAGCTTGCGGGGCTCGGGCTGTTGGGGATGGCCCTGGCGTTTGGGCACGTGGCCAGCTCGCCGGACCGGGCTGCGCGCGTGGAGGCCTACCTGGGCATGGACCTGTTTGCCTCCACCAACCCCGAAACGGTGATGGACGCGCAGGGCGAGCGCTACCAGTCGCGCCAGGCGCGCATGGCCTTCGCAATGGGCGGGCTCACGGGGGTGGGGCCGGGCAAAAGCGTGCAACGCGACTTCCTACCGGCGCCCTACAACGATTTTATTTTCGCGATCATTGCCGAGGAATACGGCCTTCTCGGGGCCCTGGCCCTGCTGCTCGGCTTCTGCGTGCTCCTTTTCCGCGGCTACCTGCGCATTGCGCGGGACGCCCCCGACCCATTGGGCCTCATCCTGGCGGTCGGCTTTACGACGATGATGGTAACGTACGGCTTCGTGCACGCGGGCGTGGCGTGCGGCCTGCTGCCGGTGACGGGCCTGCCGCTGCCCTTCGTCTCGTACGGGGGCACGTCGCTGCTGTCAAACGGCATCATGGCCGGCGTGCTGCTAAACATTTCACGACAGACCAACGAATAGCCCCTCGACCTTCATATAGCCCCTCGACCTCCATAACGCGAATGGGGCTCCCAGGACCGAAGTGCCCTTCCTTGCGGTACGGGGCGCCCCTACACAGACGGACTTTGACCATGAACACCCGCGCTCCCCACATTCTGATGGTTGGTGGCGGCACCGGGGGACACGTGTACCCGGCCCTCGCCATCGCCGATGCCGTGCGGGCCCTGCGCCCGGACGCCCAGGTGGTGTTTGCCGGAACGCAGGACCGTCTGGAGGCGCGCGCCGTGCCGGAGGCGGGATACGCCCTGCACCCAATTACGGCGGAGGGCGTGCATCGCGGGTCGGTGACGGCCAACCTGACGGTGCCAGTGCGCATGATGCGTGGGCTGCTGCAGAGCTGGCGCCTGGTCGGGGCCCTGGAGCCGGATGTGGCGGTGGGCACTGGAGGGTACGTGGCCGGGCCGGTGCTTCTGGCCGCCTGGCTGCGGGGACGCCCCCTCCTCATCCAGGAGCAAAACGCCTACGCGGGCCTCACCAACCGGGTGCTGGCGCGTCTCGCCTCGCGCATCCACCTCGCCTTCGAGGACGCCCGAGACTGGGTGCCGGACGAGCGGGCCGTGATGAGCGGCAACCCCACGCGCCGGACGCTCCGCGAGGCCGATCCCGCCGAGGCGCGTGCCGCCTACAACCTGCCCGACGAGGCGCAGATGGTGCTCGTGATGGGCGGCTCGCTGGGAAGCGCGGCCATCAACGGCGCGGTGCAGCGCCATCTCCCGGCGCTCCTGGAGAACGAGAGGGTACACGTGGTGTGGCAGACGGGCACCCGCTACCACGACACCATCGCCCGTGAGGTCGGCGCGCATCCCCGGCTCCAAATCGTCGAGTACATCGACCGGATGGGCCCGGCCTACGCCGCCGCAACCCTCGCGGTGTGCCGCGCCGGTGCCCTCACGTGCAGCGAACTGCTGGTGACGGGCACCCCCGCCGTGCTCGTGCCCTCCCCCAACGTAACGGCCGATCACCAGACAAAAAACGCGCGAAGCATGGAGCAGGCCGGCGCAGCCACGGTGCTGCCGGAACCAGAACTAGAGACGCGCCTGGGCACGCAGGTAACAGGCCTGCTCGACGATCCGGCGGCGCTCCGCGACATGACAGCGGCCGCGCGGGCCCACGCCCGTCCTGATGCCGCCGAGACCATTGCCCGCGACGTGCTCACCCTCGCCGATCATTATCGCTCGAGTTGATTCGCCGTTGTCGCCCGGCGGCCCCCTTGCACGGCCCGGGCCGCTCGCCCCTCCCGTGCGAGGCCCGCGGGCACTCCTCCATTGGGCACTCCTCCATCGAATTGTCCCTCCCCGTTTCTCGACGCGTCCTTCTCGATGACTGAACTCCGCACCCAACCGGCCCTGGGCCGCATCCGCCAAGTCCACATGGTGGGCATTGGGGGCATCGGCATGAGCTCCATCGCCGAGGTGCTCCTGAACCGCGGCTACACCGTGACGGGCTCGGACCTCGAGACCAGCGACGTCACGAAGCGACTTGAGGCGCAGGGCGCAACGGTCTACGAGGGGCACGCCGCCGAGCAGGTGGGCGCAGCCGACGTGGTGGTCTACTCCAGCGCCGTCGACCCGGAGGACAACCCCGAGACGCAGGAGGCGGAGCACCGCCGCATCTCGCTCATCCCGCGGGCCGAGATGCTGGGCGAGCTGATCCGGATGAAGTTCGGCGTGGGGGTGGCCGGCACCCACGGCAAGACGACCACGACCTCCATGGCCGGTCTCGTGGTGGCCGAGGGGGGGTTCGATCCCACCGTTATTGTGGGCGGCAAGGTGACGGCGTTTGGGTCCAACGCCGTGACGGGGGAGGGGGACGTGATTGTGATTGAGGCCGACGAGTACGACCGCACGTTCTTGCGGCTCACGCCCTCGCTGGCCGTCATCACCAGCATCGAAGAGGACCACCTCGACGTCTACGAGGACCTGGAGGCCCTGCAGGACGCCTTTGCCGAGTACGCCAACAGCGTGCCCTTCTTTGGGGCGGCCATCCTCTGCCTCGACGACCCGAACGTGCAGGCCATTGTGGGCGACATCGAGCGCCGCGTCATCACCTACGGCACCACGCGCCAGGCCGAGGTGCGGGCCGAAAACATCCGGCGCGAGGCGATGACGACGCGCTTCGACGTGACGTTTCGGGGAACGCGACTTGGCGAGATTGCGCTCCGGGTGCCCGGCCTCCACAACGTGCGCAACGCGCTGGCGGCGGTGGCGGTGGGGCAGGAGCTCGAAATCGAGTTCGAAAAGGTGCGCGACGGGCTGGAGGGGTTCACCGGCGTGCGCCGCCGCTTCGAACGAAAGGCGGACATCGGGGGGGTCACGGTGCTCGACGACTACGCCCACCACCCGACTGAAATTGAAGCAACCCTCGACGCCGCGCACCAGGGCTTTCCCGACCGGCGCGTCGTGGCGGTCTTTCAGCCGCACCTGTACTCGCGCACGCACAACTTCATGGACGAATTTGCGCGCGCCTTCTTCAACGCCGACCAACTCGTGCTGACCGACGTGTACGGGGCCCGAGAGGCCCCCATTGAGGGCGTCAGTGGGGCGCGGCTGGCCGAGCGGGCCGAGCAGTTTGGCCACCGCGCCGTGCAGTACGTGCCGGACAAGACAGACCTGCCGGATCGCCTCCTGGAGGCCACCGAGCCGGGCGACGTGGTCCTCATGCTAGGGGCGGGCGACATCTGGCGGGCGAGCGAGACGTTCGCGGAACTGCTTGAAAACAGCAACGCGACAGCGGTTGAACGAGACTGACCTTGATTGACGACGTGATGTGTGAGGAGTGACGCGTGATACGTGGTGCGTGAGAACAGGGAGTTCACTCTCCCACGCTTCACGTTTCACGAACCACGAGTTTCCTGGCCGTCTCAACAAACACGACGATCATTTTTCGACACTCATGACACGCGACCCAACCGCCACATTCAGCCGCCGCGTCCTCCGCCTTGCGGGGAGTGCCCTCCTCGTGGCCGGGGTAGGGGCGCTCGGCGTGTTGGGCTGGCAGTGGCGCGCCGGCGCTGTGGTGGAGCGGGTGGCCATAACTGGCACGCAACACGCCCCGCCCGATACGCTGCGCCGCCTCGCCCAGGTAGACAGCGGCGCCGCGATGGGGGCGGTGACGCCGGCGTTCGTGGCCGACCGGGTAGCGCGCCATCCGTGGGTGGCGTCGGCGACCGTGACGCCGCACTGGATGTACGGGACCCTCACCGTTGCGGTCACGGAGCGCACGCCCGCCGCCCTCGCCGTAGACGCCCAGGGCCGGCCGGCCTACTACCTCGACCGCGCCGGGTACGCCATGCCGGCGGCCGACAGCGCCGGATACGACGTGCCCCTCGTGCGCGGGCTTGAGGCCGAGGCCCCCTGGGGGCAGCCCGACACCACAGCGGCCCCGGCCCCGCTGCGCCGCGTGCTTGCGGCCCTTCCGGGGGCGGAGGTGGCCGGCCTTGTGTCCGAAATTGAAGTGGGCCCCGAGGGGCAGCTCCGCCTCGTGACCACGCCCCTCGACGGGCACGGGACAGTGTCCGTGCGCCTCGGCGCTGGCGACCTGCCCCGAAAGCTGCGCACGCTCCGCGCCGTGGCCCGCCAGGTGCTCGCCCCGCAGCCCCAGGCCTCCATCCACGAAATCGACCTCCGCTTCGACGGCCAAGTTGTGACGCGAACGCAGCCCCTCGACGAATGACGCGCAGAGTGCCCCTTCGTGAGTTTTTTTCAGCGCACGCTCCTCTTTTTCCACAACCTGTAAGCGTGACGCGCAGCGCCGGGCGCAGGCACGGACGCCACACGCTCCCCTCCTTCACTGACCCGCAATAGAGCCATGAGTGACAACATCGTTGTAGGAGTCGACATCGGCACCACCAAGGTGTGCGCCGTGGTGGCCGGCAAGGACGAACTCGACCGCGTGAACATTCTCGGGGTGGGCATGGCCCCCTCCGACGGCCTCAACCGCGGGGTGGTGGTCAACATCG
>ERZ1034543.177-NODE-177-length-16954-cov-38.430203_pt1 | contig 16954 bp, 16 predicted proteins | sample MGYA00520654_ERZ1034543 | MGnify/ENA primary metagenome ERZ1034543 (study PRJEB33760, sample SAMEA4777712) | hypersaline lake metagenome | biome: hypersaline environment; feature: brines | place: Spain | collected 2012-08 | depth 0 m ... | reverse complement strand
CCAATCCAAGCGCCGACGGGGCGGCGTCGTCACGAGTCGCTCGTCGTCGCGTTCGGCGCCGTCGCGTTCGCCGTCGTCGCGTTCGTCGCCGTCGCATTCGTCGTCGCGTTCGTCGCCGTCGCGTTCGCCGTCACGCTCGAGGTGTCGTCGCCCGTGCCGTCCGAGCCATCTCCGTCGCCGCTCACCAAGAACTCGACGACCCCCGTGAGGAACGCCTCGTTGTCGGCCACGTCGTAGCGCGCGGCGGTGGCGAACGAGGTGTCACCCACGGCGAGCACGTCTCCGTCGCGCACGGCGAGCGTGTGGCGTCTCGGGTCGTCGGTTCCCACGGTTCGAGTCGTGGATCCCGTCACGAGTACCGGCTCGCCGTCGCCGGTGCTCTGCACTTCGCCGGCGACGCTGAACGCAACCGTCGCGTCCGCATCGAGCGCCGCCGTACCGCCGTCCGAGAGCGCTGCCTCGCCGCTCGGCTCCGCGACGACCTGTTGGTAGGTGCCGTCGTTCCGGCGTTGGTCGTACACGTACCGCGTGTCGAACTGGACGTCGAACCGCGACCCGAGCCCGGTGAGCCGGCTCTCCCGCTCGCTCAACTGGGCCCCGAAGAGCCCACCGCTTATCGAGGTGCGCGTCGGCTCGGCGAGGATCAGCAGCCGCCCACCGTCGTCGACGAACGCGTCGATGGCGTCGATCTCGGACTCGCTGTACGCGGTCGCGGGATCGACGACGACGAGTGCGTCCGCGGACCCGAGCGCCTCCTCGAACTCTCCCGTCTCGTGGAACTCGACCCGCGCACCGGACCGCCCGATCCCCTCGGTGAGCGGCCCGATGTCCGCGCGGGTGAATCGGTTCCCGTTCGAGTCGTCCACGAGCACGACGGCTCCCGTGCCGATCGACGGGTCGGGGTCTACGGAGCCGCCGCGGGGTAGGGGTTCGCTCACGGCGTCGGCGTCGAACGCGTCGAAGCTCGCGTTCGTCGACGCGGTCGACGACCCCCCGACCGAGAGCCCCACGGCTGCGACCACCACGAGTGCGGCGACGACGACGGTCACGAGCAGGCCGCGTCGGAGACTCATCGGTCACCCCCGAGAGCCGTGACGGCTTCATGTGTCACCGGCGCGGGGTGTCCCGGGCCGGCCGAGTGCGCGAGGCCGGGTGGCGACAGACGCTCCGTCGACGACCGGGTGTCGTTCCGCACCGATGACGCCGTCGCCTCGGCCGTTCCCGTGCCCGTCTCGCCGGTCGCGTTGACCGCGGTCACCGCAGTCGATCCGTCGACGACCGGCGTCTCGGTTCCGAGCACTCCCGCCGGCACCATCAGATACGTCGGGAGCCCGGCTCCCTCCTCGCGATACACGTCGACGCCGGTGAGCTCTCGCGACGGTGCGTCGCTCGCGAGATACGCGCTCTGTGTCAGGAACGTCGACCGCGCGTTCGACGGCCGCATCACCTCGACGGTCGGATCCTCGATGTCTGCCGCCGCCGCCGCGGCGTCGACCGCGCGTTCTCTGTCGCCCACCGAGTCCGCCAGGCCGTTCTCGACCGCCGCGAGTCCGGTGTAGGTCGCCGCCTCGGCCAGTTCGTCGCGCTCGAGTGCCAGCCGGTCGGCGCGGTGTTCGTACACTGCCCCGAGGAACGCAGATTGGATCGTCGCGAGACCGTGAAGGAACTCCCGTCCGTCCCCGCCGCTGAGCTTGTTCGGTCCCGTCGTCGCGATCTGTTCGTTCGGTTCGATCTGTGGCGGCGCCTGCGCGACGACGCCAACGCTCCCGACCGTCGACGAGGGCTTCACGTAGATCGACTCTGCGGGCGCGATCGCGTAGTACGCACCCGAGGCGGCCGCGGCGTCGACAGCGGCGACGACCGGCATCTGTTCGGCCGTTCGTACGGTCTCCATGTACATCTCCTCGCTGGCCGGTGCGCTGCCGCCGCCGCTGTTGGCGACCACGACGACCGCGTCGGCCTCCGCTCTGGCCGCCTCCATCTGTGCCGAGTACGAGGTGGCCTGCGCGCCGGTGATGCTGCCGTCGACGTAGACGACCGCGACGGTGCCGCCGGGTGCGGACGCCAGGCCGACCGCCACCGGCGCGAGGACGGCGCCGAGGACCACACCGAGCACGACGAAGACCACGTACGAGTCGACCGCGAAGCGCCAGGCACGTCTGACCCGTGAGAACATTGTGCAGTATACGTGGCGTCGAACACATAAACCACGTGGTGGGCGGCGCGCCGTCAGTCGCTCAGGATCTCGTCGGGGGTGTCGACCCGGCGTCGCGCAGCTCCGACCCGGCGTCTCGTTCGGGGTCGTAGCGGGCGAGCGTCTCCTCGCGGGCGAAGCCCGTGGGCTCCCACACCACGGTCAGCTCCTCGCCGGGAGGCGTCGGAGCCAGCGTCACCTGGTCGCCAGTCGAGACGACGCCGGTCTCGGGCCACGGCTCGACGGATACCGTCTCGTTCGCCGCCTCCCGATGGACCGAGAGTTCGGTGGCGGGGACGGCGTCGGGGCCGAGCGCCGTGACGACTACGCCGTCCGTCGTCGATTCGACCTCGAAGCTCGCCTCCGGCGGCGCAGTGTCGTCGACGAGTCCGAACACGCCCGCGCCGACGACGGTCAACACGAGCGCCACGACGGCCACGAGCACGCTGGTGCCGGCGACGGGAACGAATCCGCGACAGTCGGGTACGAGAGAGCGCATACGTCCGCTCGCCCGTGACAGCAGGTAGCTGTTTGCCTCTATGTATCAGATTTGATACTCGGGTGTCGACACAGAATCGCAATCGCATTAGTGAGTCGGTCCGTAGACGCACTGTGACTCGCTCGACCGAGCGCTCCGACGCCACGAACGCCAGAACGACGCCGGAGACCCCCGCGGGTCGGGCCCGTGGTCCGCGCGGCATCGTGCAGGCGTGGATCGCGGTCCTCACTCGACCGACCCGATTCTTCGCGCGCGGCGTCGTCCCCGGTGACCAGGCGCCGGGACTGACGTTCGCCGCGGTCGTCGCCGGGGTGTTCACCCTCGGGTGGACCGCGACGGAGCCGGCGGTCGTGCCCGGTATCGCCGAGAGCGTGGCGCTCTCTGCGGTCGTCGTCGTCCTCGTCGTCACGGCTCTCGCCGCTCCCGTCGGACTCCACCTGACGGCCGCGCTCGCGACGCTGTCGCTTCTCGTCGCCAGCGTGGACGTCACGCCCTCGTTTCGACTCCGTGACCGTGGTGGCGTGAGCGAGACGGTGCAGGTGGTCGCGTACGCGAGTGCGCCGATGGCGCTCGCCGGCCCTGCGATCCCGGGGCTCCGGATGCTCTGTGGCGCGTACGCGACGCTGCTGCTCTTGCTCGGTCTCCGCACCGTACACGAGACGACGCCGCTCCGCACGCTCGTCGCCGGCGTGCCACCGGCCCTGTTCGGCTACGGGGTCGGCTACCGCGTCGTCGCCGCCGTCCGTACGGTTCTGGGCGCCTGAGTGGGTTTCGACAACCGTTTTAAGCGGGAGCCACTCGATACACGCAAATGGGATCCTGTATCATCTGTGGCACCGACGTCGAGGGTGACGGCCGGATCTGCCGGTCCCACCAGGAGGACGTCGTCTTCGACTTCCGCGGGAACAGCCCGGACCAACTCGTCGCGAACCGCTTTTACCGCGGCGTCGTCGACGGCTACGCCGACTTCGGCGTCTTCGTCGACCTGGCGCCCGGCGTCACCGGTCTCCTCCACCGCTCGGAGCTGGACGTGCGCCTCGAGAGCCTCGAGTGGGAGCCCGGCGACGACGTGTTCGTGCAGGTCACCGGCGTGCGCGACAACGGGAACATCGACCTCGCGTGGTCGATCCGACAGGCCGACCGCGAGTTCCGTGGTGAGCTCGTCCACGACGGCGACAGCGAGTGGCTCCCCACAGACCAGGCCGACGAGACGGAGGCGACCGATACCGCGGTCGAGACAGAACCGGTCGAGGCGACCAGCGAGACAGAGCAGACCGAGCCGGAGCCGACCGAGACGGCCGGCGAGCCGGAGCCGACCGAGACGGAGCCGACCGAGACGGCCGACGAACCGGAGACGGAGTCCGCCGTCGAGGCGGCGGCCGAGCCAGCCGACTCGGTGACAGCCTCGGACGAACGCGTCACCGTCGCCTCACTCGGTGATCGCGTCGACGAGACGGTCCGTCTCGAGGGCGAGGTCGTGAGCGTCAGACAGACCGGCGGGCCGACGATATTCGAGCTACGCGACGAGACGGGCGTCGTCGACGCCGCGGCGTTCGTCGAACCGGGCGTCCGTGCGTACCCGGACGTCGTCGTCGGCGACGCGATTCGGCTCGACGGCGAGGTCGAGCGCCGTCGCGGCGATCTGCAGGTCGAGACCGAGGCGCTCGCCGTGCTCGCGGGCGACGACGCCGACGCAGTCGAGACGCGCCTCGCCGAGGCGCTCACCGCAGAGGCCAGACCCGAGGGACTCCAGCCGCTCGCCGGTGACGAGGCGGTCGCGGGGCTCGGCGAGGGGCTCTTGGACGCCGCCGAGGCGATCCGCCGTGCCGTGCTCGAGTCGCGACCGATCGTCGTCCGACACCCGGCGACGGCAGACGGCTACGTGGCGGGTGCGGCGCTCGAGCGGGCCGTGCTCCCGCTGATCGACGACGCACACGAACAGAGCGACGCGGCGTACCACTACTTCACCCGTCGGCCCACCGACGAGCCGGTGTACGGGATGGACGCGGCGACGAACGACGCCACGCGGATGCTTCAGGACCGCGACCGGCACGACGAGAAGCTGCCGTTGTTCGTGCTCGTCGGCATCGGGTCGACGACCGAGTCCGCGGACGGGCTCGACCTGCTCTCCGTGTACGACGTCGAGGCGGTCGTCGTCGACGCCGCGGTCGCCGACGCCGAGACGCGTGCGCAGGTCGACACGCTGGTGTCGCCGACGCTCGAGTCCGTCGACGCCGACCTCTCGACGGGAGCGCTCGTCTCCTCGCTCGCCTCCGCGGTCAACGACGCGGTGCGGTCGGACCTCGTGCACCTCCCGGCGGTGAGTTACTGGGCGGAGACGCCGGACCGATACGTGACGCTCGCCCGGGACGCGGGATACGACCGCGAACGGATCGCAGAGCTTCGCGAGGCGGTCGCACTGGAGGCGTACTACCAGTCGTACCAGGACAAACGCGAGCTGATCGACGACCTGTTGTTCGACGACGGCGGCGACCTCGCCGCTCACGTCTCGGCGCAGTTCCGCGAGAAGCTCGAGACCGAACGCGAGACGGCGAGCGCGAACCTCGTCACGGAGTCGGTAGACGGCGTCGAGTTCGCGGTGTTGGACACCGACGCGTACACCCACCGCTACGACTTCCCACCGACGCCGCTCCTGCTCGACGACCTCCACCGACACCACGCCAACGGCGACGCCGCCGCCACCGTCGGCATCGGCACCGACGAGCTGTACGTCCGATCGACGGGTGACCTCTCCGTGCGGTCGGTCGCCTCCCGAACGGCCGAGATCGCTCCGGAAGCAGACGTCTCGACGGCGGGGCGCCGCGAGGGGAAGATCTCGTTCCTCGCCGGCGAGCGCGACGCGGTCGAGGACGCGGTCGTCGCCGCGATCGCCGACGCGTTCTGAGAGGGCACTAGTCGTCGTCGGTCGCGGTACCTGCAGTCGTGTCCTACACGGTCCGCCGCGACGGAGGCGACTACTGCGACCCGGCGCGGCGGAACGGCCCCGGGGGGAGTCGGAGTTCGTCCAGTTCTGGGAGGTGTTTGACGTTGAACACGAGCTTCAGCTCGTCGGAGGTCGGATACCCGTTACACGAGAGGCGGAATCCTCGCTCGGTGAGCTCCGGAGAGAGGATGTGGTTCGCGGGCTGTGAGAGGTCGCCCTCGTGGACGTACACCGCACAGTTCGCACACGCGCCCCCTCGACACGAGAACGGCCAGGCGTATCCACGATTCTCTGCGGCCTCGAGGAGACTCTCGTCGGATTCGACGAGGAACCGACCGTAGTCTCCGGCCGACAGCCCCGCGTCGGCCGCCTTCGCAAACAGGGCCTCGTCGTCTAAGGCCCAGCCGCGGTCGGCGACCGCCTCGTAGTCGAGAAACGTTACGCGAGTCTGTGCCGCCTCTGTGTCCCCTTCGGGATCGACGTCGAACGACTCGTCGATCGTCGGGTCCGTCGCCGAACCGTTCAGGTCGCGGTCGGCGAGCTCGCGGTACGCACGTCGGACGAGGGTGAACTCGGCTACCGACCCGCCGGTGTCGGGGTGTGCTTCTTTGACACGCTCTCGGTACGCCCGTTCGACGTCGTCGTCGTCGGCGTCGTCGGGGACGTCTAACACGTCGAACGGCGAGACCATTCGCAGTACAGCGTAGCCGAGCCACACACATAAACGTCTCACTCGACGCCGGTGACGTGTCGCAGTCGGAGGTGACCCGACGGGCACAGCCGACACCTCCGCCGCGACGGACTCATCTGCTCACCGTTTAAGCGGTCGGAGCGTCTGTGCTACCACGATGGGAAACGCGGACCTGCGCGATCTCGCGTCGATACGGACGATCCCCTTCGACGACCTCGAGGGGAGCGTCGTCGCCGTCGACGCGCACAACTGGCTGTACCGGTACCTCACGACGACGGTGAAGTGGACGAGTTCGTCGGCGTACACGACCGCCGACGGCGTCGAGGTGCCGAACCTGATCGGCGTCGTGACGGGCCTCGCCTCGCTCTTCGAGCACGACCTCACGCCGGTGATGGTGTTCGACGGCGAGGTGACGTCGATGAAAGCCGACGAGGTCGCGGAGCGTCGCGCCCAGCGAGCGCGCGCCGAGGAACGGCGGGCCGAGGCGGTGGCCCGCGGTGACGACGTCGAAGCCGCCCGGCTCTCGGCGCGAACACAGCGACTCACCGACGTCATTCAACGGACGACCCGCGAGCTGCTCGGGCTGCTCGACGTGCCGGTGGTCGAGGCACCGGCCGAAGGCGAGGCGCAGTGTGCACACATGGCGGCGGACGGCTCGGTCGACCACGCCGGCAGCGAGGACTACGACACGTTGTTGTTCGGCGCGCCGACCACCCTGCGAGGCCTGACGAGCAAGGGCGACCCCGAGCTGATGGACCTCGCGGCAACGCTCGCCGACCTCGAGTTGGACCGTGGAGGGCTCGTCGACGTCGCCATGCTGTGCGGGACGGACTTCAACGATGGCGTCCACGGCGTGGGTCCGAAGACGGCCGTCTCGGCCGTTCGCGAGCACGGCGACCTCTGGGGAGTGCTCGAGGCGCGGGACGCGTCGATCCCGAACGCGGAGGCAGTCCGTTCGTTCTTCCTCGATCCACCCGTCAGAGACGCCTCCGTCGACGAGACGGTCTCACCGGACGTCGACGCCGCAATGACCTACGTCGTCGACGAGTGGGGCGTCGACCCGGGTTCGGTCGAGCGAGGCTTCGACCGGATCCGGGAGTCACAGGTGCAGACCGGGCTCGATCGGTGGACGTGACGGGGCAGCGGTCAGCCGTGCGCACGTCGTCGTCTCAGCGTCTGACGAGCACGGTAAGTTTACAGTTGCCCCTCGCTAACCGAGAGTCATGAAGGTGCTGGTAGCCGGTGGAACCGGCTTCATCGGGTCACATCTCTGTCGCGCGCTCGCCGAGGCCGGTCACGAGGTGACCGCGCTGTCGCGGTCGCCGGCACAGACACCGACGGGCGTCGAAAGCGCCGTCGGCGACGTCACGGCGCCCGACTCGATCGCGTCTGCGGTCGACGGGCAGGACGCGGTGGTGAACCTCGTCGCGCTCTCGCCGCTCTTCGAACCGAAGGGCGGGAACGTCATGCACGACCGCGTCCACCGAGCCGGGACCGAGAATCTGGTTCGCGCCGCCGAGTCGGCCGACGTGGGTCGGTTCGTCCAGCTCAGCGCGCTCGGTGCCGACCCAGATGGCGACACGGCGTACATCCGCGCGAAGGGTGCGGCCGAACGGATCGTCGAGGAGAGCGACCTCGACTGGACGGTGTTCCGTCCCTCCGTCGTCTTCGGGGAGGGCGGCGAGTTCGTCTCGTTCACGAAGCGGCTGAAGAAGCTGTTCGCCCCACTCGTTCCGCTGTACCCGCTCCCTGGCGGTGGAACGACGCGATTTCAGCCGATCCACGTCGACGACCTCGTCCCGATGATCGTCGAGTCGCTCGAGAGCGACGAACACGTCGGTGCGACCTACGAGATCGGCGGACCAGAGCGGCTGACGCTTCGTTCGGTGACCCAACTCGTCTACGAGGCGGAACGAAACGGGGTGACGATCGTCCCGTTGCCGATGCCGCTCGCGCGGATCGGCCTCGGCGTGCTCGGTGCGGTCCCGGGGTTCCCGATGGGTAGTGACCAGTACCGGTCGTTACAGTTCGACAACACCACCGACGACAACGACGTCGACGCGTTCGGGGTCGACGCCGCCGACCTCACGACGCTCGGCTCGTACCTGGGGGTCGAGTGATCATGTGCGGGACGGTCCACGGCCGCGAGGTGCTCGGCGGCGCGTCGGGTCCGGGTCGACCACCAGAACGATTATGTACCCGATACGACTCTGCACATTCAATTGAGCGGGTGAGTTCACGATGAAACTGGCAATGATCGGCTTCGGACAGGCGGGAGGGAAAGTCGTCGACAAGTTCTTGGAGTACGACAAGCGAACCGGCTCCGAGATCGTTCGCGCCGCGGCGGCGGTGAACACGGCGAAAGCAGACCTGATGGGTCTCGAACACATCCGCGAGGACCAGCGCGTGCTCATCGGCCAATCGCGGGTGAAAGGCCACGGCGTCGGCGCCGACAACGAACTCGGCGCGGAGATCGCCGAGGAGGACATCGACGAGGTGCAGGGAACGATCGACTCGATTCCGGTCCACGAGGTCGACGCCTTCCTGATCATCGCCGGGCTCGGCGGCGGGACGGGCTCTGGCGGTGCACCGGTCCTCGCAAAACACCTCAAACGCATCTACACGGAGCCGGTGTACGGGATGGGCATCCTCCCCGGGAGCGACGAGGGAGGGATCTACACGCTCAACGCGGCGCGGTCGTTCCAGACGTTCGTCCGCGAGGTGGACAACCTGTTAGTGTTCGACAACGACGCCTGGCGCAAGACCGGCGAGTCCGTCCAGGGCGGATACGATCAGATAAACGAGGAGATCGTCCGTCGGTTTGGGATCCTCTTCGGTGCCGGCGAGGTGCAGGAAGGCCAAGAAGTCGCAGAGAGCGTCGTCGACTCCTCTGAGATCATCAACACGCTCTCCGGTGGGGGAGTCTCGACGGTCGGCTACGCCGAAGAGGAGGTCGACGACCCGAACAGCGGTGGACTGCTCTCGCGACTCCGCGGCGACGACGGGGCCGACGAGCTCGACAGCGCCCACACTACCAATCGCATCACGAGTCTCGTCCGCAAGGCGGCGCTCGGCCGGCTCACGCTTCCGTGTGAGGTCGACGGGACGGAGCGTGCGCTGCTCGTTCTCGCCGGGCCACCGGCGTACCTCAACCGGAAGGGAATAGAGCGCGGTCGGAAGTGGCTCGAAGAACAGACCGGCTCGATGGAGGTTCGCGGCGGCGACTACCCGTACAGTGGCTCTGGCTTCGTCGCCAGCGTGATCCTGCTCTCCGGTGTGACGAACGTCCCGCGGATCAAAGAGCTCCAGCAGGTCGCCATCGAGGCACAAGAGAACCTCGACGAGATCCGCCAGGAGAGCGAAGAGAACCTCGAAGAGCTCGTCTCCGACGACAGCGACGAGCTCGAGTCGCTGTTTTGACCCGGCCGCCGGATGGACGTCATCGTGCCGTTCGCCGTCGACGATCCGAAGTCACGCCTCGAACCCGTCCTCGCCCCCGACGAGCGACGTGAGTTCGCCCGGGCGATGCTCGCCGACGTGCTCGACGCCGTCGTGACGGCCGGCGGCAGCCCGCACGTCCTCGCGACAGCGCCCTTCGACCCGACCGCCGACCGCTCTGGGTCACTCGATCCCCCCGTCGTCGTCGACGACCGGCCGTTGACCGACGCCGTCAACGCGGCGCTCGAACGCCACGGACACGCGGCTGCGGGCCCGACTGCCGAACCACGCACGGCCTCCTCGTCCCGAGATGGTGTCGCCGTCGTGATGGCCGATCTCGCGCTCGCCACGCCGGGCGCGCTCGCGCGGCTCTTCGAGCCCGACCGAGACGGCGACCGGTCGGACGAGCCCCCCGCCGACGTGACGATCGCGCCGGGGCGTGGCGGTGGTACCAACGCGCTCGTCGTGCGGCAGCCGGCGTTCCGGGTCGACTACCACGGCGCGTCGTACCTCGACCACCGACGCGTCGCCGAGCGGCTCGACGCGACGGCTCGGGTCGTCGACTCGTACCGCCTCGCGGTCGACGTCGACGAACCGGCCGACCTGGCGGAGGTACTACTACACGGGTCGGGCGCCGCGGAGGCGTGGCTCCGTGACGCGGGATTCACACTCGATACCGCCGATGGCCGTGTGACCGCGACGCGAGCGTGACCGGGTACGGTGTGACCGACGATCGGCGCGACCGCGACGCTTTTGCTCTTCGGTCACCCAGCACGGGACGTGTTCGCGGGCGCAGCCGAGTACGGCGTAGACGTCGACGTCGAAGAACGGGCGGTCGAGCGACTGCTCTCCGTCGAGCCGGCCGACGTCGACACGCCCAGGTCGCTCACCTTCGCCCGGAACGTGTTCGTCCCGCTGACGACGGCGTGCCGGTACACCTGCACGTACTGTACCTACTACGACGTTCCAGGAGAGGCGAGTCTGCTCTCGCCGACGGAGGTGCGCGACCAGTGTCGCGTGGGCGCAGACGCGGGCTGTACCGAGGCACTGTTCACCTTCGGTGACGCGCCCGACGCGCGGTACGAGGCGATCCACGAGCAGCTCGACGCGTGGGGATTCGAGCACATCCACGACTACCTCTATCGTGCCTGTGAGATCGCCTTAGAGGAGGGCCTGTTACCGCACTCGAATCCAGGTGACCTCACCGAAGCCCAGCTCGAAACCCTCCGTGAGGTGAACGCCTCGATGGGAGTGATGCTCGAGACGACCGCCGACGTCGACGCCCACAGCGGCAGGCGTCGGAAGACGCCCGGCCAGCGGCTCCACACGATCCGTGCCGCCGGGAAACACGCCGTTCCGTTCACCACGGGCATCCTCGTCGGTATCGGCGAGGGGTGGCGCGACCGCGCGGAGAGCCTTCTCGCGATCCGTGCGCTCCACGAGCGGTACGGCCACGTTCAAGAGGTGATCGTCCAGAACGTCGTGCCGAACGAGCGCTCCGACTTCCCGAAGCCGAGCCTCGAGACGATGCGTCGGGTCGTCGCCATGGCGCGAGCCGCGCTCCCACCGGAGGTCTCGGTACAGGTCCCACCGAACCTCTCGCCGGCAGCCGAGCTGGTCGACTGTGGGATCGACGATCTGGGCGGAGTCTCACCGGTGACGGATGACTACATCAACCCGGCCTACGCCTGGCCCGACCTCGACGGCCTTCGTGCGGTCGCCGACGCCGGCGGACTCGCCCTTCGCGAGCGGCTCCCGACGTACGGCCGGTACCTCCCGTCGGACCTCCAGCCTCCGGACGCGTCTCCGGCGTCGACCCCGGTGGCATCGGCCCGTGACTCGTGGCTGTCCGCGCGGATTCGCGACCGGATCCGTGCCGACGACGTCCACGGACGGCGACTCGCCGCCGTCGCCCGCGGTGACGGACCGCTCGATCCCCGACCGGTTGGTGCGGTCCCCGCCCGCAACGGGTGACCGTCCCGGTACGCTATTACGTCGTCGGAGAGAACGGGACAGGCGATGGTCTCGTTACAGTTCGGACTGACGGCGATCACGGCCGTCGCAGCAGACGTACTGCTCACCGCCGTGTTGTTCGTCGGCGGTTTCCTCGGCGTACTGCTCCTCGGGCGGACGGTGTTCGTCCCGGCGATCGAACGAGCGCTCACCGCCCGTGGCTTCGACGAGGCGGTTCGTGGCCTCGGGTCGCGCGTCGCGAGCGCGGTCGTCTGGGTGGCGGCCATCACCGTCGCGTTCACCCTCGCCGGGTACGGCGCGTTTCTCTCGGCGTTCGCCGTCTTCGGCAGTGCCCTCGCGCTCGCCGTCGGATTCGCCGCACAGGACCTCCTCGGGAACTTCGTCGCGGGCGTGTTCATCCTGAAAGACAAGCCGTTCCAGGTTGGCGACTGGATCCAGTGGGACGGCAACACCGGCCGCGTCGAGGACATCGACCTTCGCGTCTCGCGGATCCGAACGTTCGACAACGAGCAGATCACGGTGCCGAACGGCGACCTCGCCAACAGCGCGGTCACCAATCCAGTCGCCTACGAGACCCTCCGACAGAAGTTCGTCTTCGGGATCGGCTACGACGACGACATCGCAGCGGCGACCGACATCATCCTCGAGGAGGCCGAGGCACATCCAGACGTTCTCGAGGAACCAGAACCGTCGGTTCGGCTCGTCGAACTCGGTGGATCCGACGTCGGACTTCAGTCGCGCTGGTGGATCGACGACCCCGATCGCGGCGACTTCGTCCGCGTCCGCTCTGAGTACGTCACGGCGGTGAAAGAGGCGTTCGACGAGGCCGGCATCGACATCCCGTACGTCCACCGACAGCTCACCGGAAGCGTCGAAGTCGTCGACGCCGTCGCCGAGGAACCGTAGTCGGTCGGGCTCACCCGCCGGCGCCTTCGGATTCCGTCCCGCCGGGGCGGTACTGTCGACTGACCGCCTGCCAACGGTCGGATCGGAACCGCACCACGTTCACTCCCATCGGGACGAGCTTCTCGACGAGCACGGCGACGTAGAGCCCACCGACGCCGAGCGCCGTCACCGTTCCGAGGAGGGCAGCCGGGAGCGCGAAGACGTAGAGGCCGAGCATCGCCGCGACGAACGGCCACCGGGTGTCTCCGGCACCCCGCAGTGATCCGGTGATAGAGCCGTTCACCCCGAGCGGAACCGCCGAGACGGCGGCGACCACCACGAACGCCGCGGTCGCAGCGGTCGCCGCCGGGTCGTCAACGAACACCTGCGCTATGGGCGTCGCCGCAGCCACGACGGCCGCGGACGCGAGGACGTAGACCAACGCCGAGAGACGGATGATGTCTCGTCCGTACGCCGTCGCTCCGTCCTCGTCGCCGGCACCCAAACGCTGCCCAACGAGGGTACTCGCGGCGATAGAAAATCCCCAACTAAAGCTGCCGAGCAGGGCCCGAACCCGTCGACCGACCTCCAGTGCGGCGACGGTCGCCTGACCGAACGACGACGCCACCCAGAGCAGCGGAAAGACGGCGATCCCCTCCGCGACGCGGCGCGCGACGAGAGGGGCAGACACCCGGACGAGCTGTCCGATCAGCTCCGCGTCGATCCAGGCGCCGTCGCGACCGACGGGGACCGGTGAGGCGCCGTGACCGAAGTACGACCGACCACTGAGCCCCCACGAGAGCCCGACCGCGACCGCCGCGATCGAGACGGCCGTCCCGAGTGCGGCACCCGTCACGCCGAGGCCCATACCGAGTACGAGTCCGACCGTGAGTCCGACGTTGAGGAGGGCACCGCCGGCACGAAACACCATCGGCGTGAACGTGTCGCCGACGCCGGCGTACGTCCGACTGGCGATCATGTTGAAGAACTCGAACGCGAGCGCCGGCGCGGTGACGACGAGGTACGTGACGCCGTAGCCGAGCGCGTCTCCCTCTCCGCCGACGAGCGCGATCAGTGGCTCCGCGAACGCCACGAAGCCGACGACTATCGGCAGCGCGAGCGCTGCGGCGACGACGAGCGACTGTTTGACCACCAGCGCCGCCCGGTCGCGCTCGTCACCGCCGTAATTCTGTGAGACGAGCGAGACGGTGCCGCCTGCGAGGCCGATAGAGACGAACTTGGCCAGCTGCCAGTAGGCGAACGCAAAGGCGATCCCAGCGACCGCAGGCGCACCGAGCACCACGCCGATGACGGCGAGGTCGACCGTGTTCTTCGACATGATGGCGAAGCCCGTGACGATCCGCGGCCAGGCGAGGTCGAGGGTCTCGGTGAGCCGGTCCCGCTCGATGATACCAGCACGATCGAGCGCGCTCGCGACGGTCGTCGCGACGAGTACGGCCGCGCTTCGAAGCCGGGAGCCCATATCGTTCTCTTGTGGCGTCACCGGCTTGGGTCTGTCTGTCGACTTCGATCGCCTGGAGGGCCCACGCATACGTCGGTGGCAGCAGAACACAACCGTTTTGTTGCGACCACAGCTAGGTATCACTCATGAATACACGTGCGTGGCGGACGTACCTCGTGACGGACGACGCCCGCTCGGCCGGCCGGGAGACGCCGGCCGTCGTCGAGGCGGCGCTCGAGGGCGGCGTCGACGTCGTCCAACTCCGCGAGAAGCCGATGGACGCTCGCACCCGGTACCGTGTCGGCCGCACGGTTCGTTCGCTCACCGCCGAGGCGGGCGTCCCGCTCGTGGTGAACGACCGCGTCGACCTCGCAGCGGCCATCGACGCCGACGGCGTGCACCTCGGTCAGACGGACCTCCCGGTCGAGGTCGCTCGTGATCAGCTCGGTTCGGACGCGATCGTCGGTGTGTCCGCGGCCACCGTCGCGGAAGCGCGCGCGGCCGCCGACGCGGGAGCCGACTACCTCGGCGTGGGTGCCGTCTACGGAACCAACTCGAAAGACGTCGCCGACGATCGCGACGGCGTCGGTCCCGAGCGAATCCGGTCGATCACCGAGGCGGTCGACATCCCGGTCGTCGGCATCGGCGGGATCACCGCCGAAAACGCCGCACCAGTCGTCGAGGCAGGCGCAAACGGCGTCGCGGTCATCTCGGCTATCACGGCCGCAGACGACCCCGAGGCGGCCACAGCGGCGCTCAGAGAGGTGGTCGAGCGTGCCCGATGAGCGAGCCACCGCGCCGCCGCTCGACGACGACGCCGTCGGCGGTGCGCTGAGCGCAGTCGCGGCCTCCTCGCCGCTCGTCCACCACCTCACCAACGACGTGACGACGAGCGAGACGGCGAACGTCACGCTCCACTGGGGCGGGCTCCCGGTGATGGCGGACGCACCGGCGGAGGCGGGCGACATGGCCGCCACCGCGGACGCGCTCGTGCTCAACACGGGGACGGCGACCACCACAGACGTCGACACGATGGTCGAGGCCGGTCGCCGCGCGAACGAGGCCGACGTTCCGGTCGTCCTCGATCCAGTCGGATACGGGTCGACGCCGCACCGCGTCGAGTCGGTCGGGCGACTTCTCGAGGCGGTCTCCGTGGACGTCATCAAGGGAAACGCCGGCGAGATCCGTGGACTGGCCGGCGAAGAAGCGGCCGTCAAGGGCGTCGAATCGGTCGGACCGGCTTCGGGGGTCGCCGACGCGGCGAGTGCACTGGCGGCGTCGTCGGGTGCCGTCGCGGTCGCGTCGGGCGCGACGGACGTCGTCGCCGGCCCGGACGGCGTGTACACCGTCGATGCCGGTCACGAGCAGATGGGCTCGTTCGTCGGGTCGGGCTGTATGCTGGGGAGCACGCTCGCGACGGTCGCGTCGACCGTCGGCACGGCTACGGAGGCGCCGGCATCGACCGTCGAGGCGTCGCTCGTCGCCGTCCTCGCGTACGGACTCGCCGGTGAGCGTGCAGCCGACGAGACGTCAGGCGGGCCGGCGAGTTACCGGACCGCGTTCATGGACGCCGTGGCTCGGATCGCGTCCCGACCGCCGACCGTGGCCGTCGACGCACGCGTCTCCATGCGGTGAGCGACCGGTCGGTATCGATCGGCCGTGCGTGCGGCTCGTACGCGTGTCCGAGGCGAGTAGTGTGGCGAACGGACGGTGTGGTGTTCACGCGGCGATACGTCGGCGGTAGCCTCACCGCCGCCACGCTCTGTGGCCCGCGGGGGACCACACCGCCACCGCGTCCGCGACCCCCGGGCACTGGTGTGTCGCACGGAGAGACTGTGGCGGTATCGTACTTAAGCTGCGGTCGTCGGCATCGCCCGGCTCACCGGGTCGCGCGCTTCCACTCGCGGAGTCCGATGCGGTCGCCATCGAGGTCGTCTTCGGGCGCTTCGGTGGCTGCCCACACGAAGAGCGGGGCGACGCTCTCGGGGTCGCGGGCGCGTTCCATCCCGGTGAGGTCGGTGGCGACGAGGCCGGGGTCGACGACGCCGACGGTCGCCTCGAGGTCGGCCGCGAAGCTCCGGGCGACGCCTTCGGCGGCGGCCTTCGAGACCCCGTAGGCGCCCATGCCCGGTTTGACCTCGTGTGCGACCGATCCCGACGGGACGAGGACCCGCGCGTCGTCGGCGAGGTGAGGTACCGCCTCGGTGATCGTCGCGAAGACGCCGCGGGCGTTCGTCCGCATCGTGTCGTCGAACGTCTCGTAGCTCACCTCGCCTATCGGTGACTCGCCGGGAGCGCCCGCGAACACCGCGGCGTTGGCGACGACGACGTCGATCGGACCGAGCGCTGCGGTTGCGCGCTCGAAGAACCGTTCGAGGTCGAACTCGTCGCGAACGTCGGCGCGCGTCCCCCAGACGGTCCCCGCTGCGTCCGCCTCCGTCGTCTCCTCTCGGTCGGTGAGCGTCTCGACCGTCTCTTCGACGGCGGCTCCGTCGCGCCCAGAGACGGCGACGGTCGCTCCCTCATCGACGAAGGCCGTCGCGACCGCCCGTCCGATTCCGCTCGTTGCGCCGGTGACCGCGACCGTCACGTCCATACTGACTCTCGATACGCCCGAGGAGGACTTAGTGGTGTTCACCGACCGCCGCCGGCTCACGCGTGGCGGTCGACACGCGGGCCGGGGTGGCTGGTATTTATACGGGTGCCGCCCTACCGATCGAGCATGGACGCGGCCCCCGACATCGACGCCGTGGCCGGTGAGTCTGTCGTCGTGATCGGCGGCGGATTCGGCGGCCTCTCGACCGCCTGTTACCTCGCCGACGCCGGCGCGGACGTCACCGTGCTCGAGAAGAACGACCAGCTCGGCG
>ERZ1034543.176-NODE-176-length-17107-cov-3.167840_pt1 | contig 17107 bp, 20 predicted proteins | sample MGYA00520654_ERZ1034543 | MGnify/ENA primary metagenome ERZ1034543 (study PRJEB33760, sample SAMEA4777712) | hypersaline lake metagenome | biome: hypersaline environment; feature: brines | place: Spain | collected 2012-08 | depth 0 m ... | reverse complement strand
CATCGTCCTCGTGATCACGGCGCTGACGACGGTCACCGTGGTTCAGGTCTCCGACCGCGTTCGTGACAATCAGCTCCAGTCGGTGGAGACGAACGCCGAACTCGAAGCGCGTGCGCTCGGCCAGTGGATCGACGGCAAACGACAGGTAGTGCGGACGCTCTCGAACCACGACGGGTTGACGCCGGTCGCCGACGACCGAACGCAGGCCACCCTGACGACCGAACTCGACGCCCTCTCGCCGGAGACGGCGTCGCTCTCGGTCGTCGAACGAAGCCCCCACACCGACTCCGACGGAACGACCGAACCTATCGTCGCCAGCACCGACACGCAGTTCGTCGGTCGACCGCTGTCGGTAACCGACATCAACTGGAAGTCGACGGTCGGGTTCAACTTCGAGGACACCGACGACGTCATCCTCTCGCTGGTGTATACGGACGGCGACGAGACCTTCGTCGCGCTGGCGTCGCCGATGCCGGACGGGGAGCACGTACTCGTCGCCGAGTACGAGACGAGCGTGCGGGCCGAACGCTTCACGAGCGCGATCGACGGCACCGACACGCTCGTTCTCGGTGGATTCTCCGCCTACGTCCTGTTCGACGCGAACGAGTCCGACGGTATCACCCCCTACGGGGGCGACCGGGCGAACACGACCATCGGGCGGACGGTCCTCCGGGCCGACCCGACGACCGAGATCGACGGGGCCGTACTCACCGATACGGAAGTGAAAGGCTACCACAGCGTTCCCGGTGAGAAGGTCGACTGGGTGGTCGTGAAGGAAGTGCCGCGCTCGAAGGCTCTCGCGGTGACCGACCGGGTGCAGCGTGACCTCTGGCTGGTGGTCGGGATCGTGATGACCGGCTTTCTGCTCATCGGCGCCGTCATCCAGTTGGGTCCGATTCGGTCGATCAAGCGGCTGGCGGGGCAGGCCGACGCGATTGCCGAGGGTGACCTCGGCGTCGACATCGCTCGCGGGAACCGGATCGACGAGGTCGGGGAGGTGCAGTCGGCGTTCGCCAACACCAAAGCCTACATCGAGACGATCTCCGATCAGGCCGAGGCGCTCTCTCGCCAGGCGTTCGACGAAGACGTCTTGGAGGCCGACGTCCCGGGTCGCGTCGGCGAGTCGGTCGCGACGATGCATCGCGACCTGCAACAGTTCATCACCCGACTCGAAGTCCTCAACCGAATCCTCCGCCACAACCTCCGGAACCAACTCGACGTCATCGGCGGCCACGCCGAGACCCTCGACGACACCGAACACCGCGAGGCGATCCTCGCCGCGACCGAGACGTTGGCGACGCTGGGGACGCGTGCACGCCACATCGACCACCTCCTCTCGAAGAACCCCCAGCCGTCGACGGTCGACCTCGCCGACCGCATCGACGCGGTGCTGTGTGCGGTCGAAACCGACGGCGTTACCATCGAGGTTTCGGCCCCCGACGCGGTGACGGTCGAGACCGACGCCGAAATCCTCACCGCCGTGCTCCGGAGCCCGCTGGAGAATGCGGTCACGTACGCCGAGGATCGCGTCACCGTCTCCGTCGCGTCCCACGAGAGTGGGTGTACCCTCGAAATCGGCGACGACGGACCTGGCATTCCCGCGGCCGAACTGGAGCCGCTGGCGACCGAACGGGAGACGCCGTTACAGCACAGCCGCGGGCTGGGTCTCTGGGAACTGAAGTGGGGTGTCGACAAACTCGGCGGTGAGCTCTCGTTTACCGTCGAGAACGGCACGACGGTCGTGATCCGGCTCCCGAATCTCGACGCGACGTGACTGCGGGTGTGCGTTCGCCGACGAGGTCGACGCCGCCAGTCCGCCGGCTCACCGACGCCACCGAAAGGGGTTATACCGCCCGCGCACCGAGGGCCGATATGCAGTGGTGTACTCGACGGGGGGCGGCGACGTGAGGCTCCGTCCCCGAGACCCGGAGGGAAAGACGACGTGACCGACGACCGTCTCCCGGCCGAACACCTCTCGCCGCTCGCCACGCTCGTCGACGAGGTACTCGCGGGTGTCGGTTACGAGATGGCGGCCGCCACCGACGCCATCGACGGGGCCGTCCCCGGCTACGGCGGCCTCTTCGACCCCGGCACCACGTCGGCCGAGGTGCGTCACGCACTGGAGCGTCTGTTGGCGTCGGGGATCGCCCGACCACCCGTTCCCGAGCCGGCTGACGGCGCTTTCGTCCTCTACGTCGACGGCAGTTCGCGCGGCAACCCCGGTCCCGCGGGTGCGGGTGCGGTCATCGTCGACGCCGACGGGACGGACCTCGCCCGTCTCGGCCGACCCGTCGGCTCGCGGACGGGAAACAACACTGCGGAGTACGCCGCCCTCCATCTCGGGCTCTCCGAACTGTTGACTCGCTACGAGCCGACGCGGCTGGAAGTGCGAATCGATTCGATGGCCGTGATTCGGGACGTCTGGGGCGGCGACGACCCGACCGAACCGGGTGTGGAGGGGTACAGCGAGGCCGTCGCGACGGCCCTGTCGAGCGTTCCGGATCATCGGCACACACATCTGGTCGACAGCGACCCGAACCCCGCCGACGCACTGGCGACGGTAGGGGCCGATATCGCGGCGTTCGGGTCGGCGTAGTCATCAGTCCGGCGTATCGCTGTCGTCCATCAGCGACGACACGATGAGCCGTTTGATGCCGCGCCGGAGGAGCCCACTGGCCGCGGGTTGCGAGATACCCAGATCGGCGGCGACGTCGCCGAGCGTCGCGTCGCGTGGCTCCTCGAAGTATCCCGCGTCGACCGCGACGAGGAGGGCTTCACGCTGGCTGTCGGTCAACCCGGCGTCCGTACTCCCCAGGCTGGCGTACTCGTTCACGCGCAGTAACTCGATTTCGACGTCGTTCTCCTGTGCGTAGTCCCAGAGCTGGACCAGGTCAGTTCGCTCGGGCATCCACACCGTCAGCAGCCACGCGCTCCCGTCGTTCTCCATATCGAGGATGACGCCGTTCGCGGACGAGATTATCGGGGAGAGGACCTTCGCCTCGTCCGTATACTCGACGCGATAGATCGCCTTCTCGTCTCCAGTTTCGCTGACCCGTTCGAAGTCGTCGATCGTCCGATCGTTCCGAAGCCCGTCTTCGAGCCGGAGGAAGTCGGACGACTCGACGTGGTAGAAGAACTTCCCCGACGTCGGATCGGTGCCCGCTTCCGACACCGATTCGACCGTCGAACTTCGGTCGTGAACGACCGTCTCGGTGAGTACGATGTCGGGGTGTTCGACGCGGACGACCGCCTTAACGTCGGCCATCGTTCCGTGAGGGCAGCGGCGTTGGTGTCCCGGAGCGCATATGTGAGGCGTTTTGGAACGTGACGTCGCCACGTTCGCTACCTGCTGACAACGATGACCGCGCGGCGGCTTAACTGGGTCGGTCCGGCTCGCGGTCCGGATCGGCGGCTGCCGTACGGACCGCGTGTCGGCGGCGGGTCGACCGGAACGGGTCGACGTGCCCGGTCGCGGCTACTCCGAAGGGCCGATCTGATGTTCGAACAGCGTCGCCCAGAGGCCCTCGATCCGATCGGCGAGTGACGACGAGGGGACCCCGGCGGGGAGGTAGAATTTCGATTCGGGAGCGCTGTGTCGGCCGGCAGCGTGAGTTCGCTGTTTCATACGGTAGAATGGAGGGGTCGTAACTGCATTGATCTGCAGCTTATTCGTATAACCTGTTTATATGGGGGCGGGAAAGAGCTAGCCGAACGGCGGGTGATCGGTTCGGCGACGGCCGACGAACCCGGTCGTCGAACACCGTCGGCGGCAGGGGGAAGACGGTCGGGTCAGCGTGCGCCCGTGCCGACCCGCCCCCGCTACTCGGGTCGCGGACGGCTGAGGTTCTGCAGGGCGCTGCCACAGCCGGGACACGCGGTGGGCGACGCCGCGCTACAGAGTCGTTTTCCACACTCCGGACACTCGTAGAGCTGTTCGTCCTGATCACACGGAGCCGGATCGGATGGCGTTGGCATATCGTCTACTCGTTGCCGCCGGAGGTTGTTAACTCTTGTCAGGGTGCGCTCCGAAATTCGACGTTCGTGGCGTTCGGGGACGGTCACGGCCGGCGCCCCGTTTTTTGTCCCGGCCGCGCGTAAGGTGTCGTATGTTCGACAAGCTGCTCTTTCCAACCGACGGGGGTGACGGGGCGGCCGCCGTCTTCGAGCACGTCCTCGACGTGGCCGAGGCCCACGACGCGACGGTTCACGTTCTCAACGTAGCGGATACGACCCGGGAGAGCGTCACGCAGATTCAGGGACGGATCGTCGACGCACTCGAACGGGCCGGCGCGGAGACGGTCCGGGAGGCGGCAACCCGAGGACGCGACCGGGGTGTTCCCACCGTCACCGAAGTGTTACAGGGTGAGCCGTACCGCACCATCGTCGACTACGCCGAGACGTACGACATCGACCTCGTGATCATGCCGACCCACGGTCGGCGCGGCTTAGAACGCTTCCTGCTCGGGAGTACGACCGAACGGGTCGTCAGGCGGTCGGACGTCCCCGTCCTGACGATCCGCCCGGACGACGACGTGACGGTCCGGTATCCGTACCGGACGGTGCTAATCCCGACCGACGGGAGCGACTCCGCGGGCGCGGCCCTCGATGTCGGCTTGGGGGTGGCTGACGCCGCCTCGGCCGCCGTCCACCTGCTTTCGGTCGTCGACGTGACGACCCTCGGCGTCGACGTGCGCGCAGACATTCAGGCGGACGCGCTCGAAGGGAGCGCCACCGAAATCGTCGACACGGCGGCGGAGCGAGCGAACGCAGCCGGCATCGATCCCACGACGGCGGTCGAGTTCGGTGGATCGATCCCGCGCGTGATCCGGTCGTACGTCACCGACCACGACGTCGACCTGGTGGTCGTCGGCACGCACGGACGAACGGGGTTCGATCGGTACGTCCTCGGAAGCGTCGCGGAGTCCCTCGTCCGGACGGCGCCGGTTCCCGTGCTGACGACTCGGGTGGTGGCGGAGTCGTGACACGGTCGGCGCCGGAAAGCCGATTATCAGGCGTGGGAGACTGACGGGAGGATTTATTTCGTCGACCGGTCGATGCCGCCCATGCAGGATTTCGCGGCCGAGTTCGGGCAGGGGGGGCTGAACGAGCAGCTGTCCGTCGACGACCTCATGCGGGAGTGTGGGATCGACGAGACGGAGGTCGAGTGGCGAAAGGAGTTCGTCGGCTTCGACGACGCCGACGCCCGCCGGCTGTCGGAACTCGAGGCGCTGTTTCGCACGCACGCGGACGACATCGCCGACGACTTCTACGACAACCTCACGAGCTACGAGGAGACGGTCGAGGTCATCGGGCGCTCGGAGAAGGGCATCGAGCAGCTGAAACGGACGCAGTCGGCTTACCTGATCTCGCTGGCCGCCGGCGACTACGGGCTGGAGTATTTCGGCAACCGCGCGCGGATCGGGAAGCTCCACGACCTGCTGGAGATGCCGATGAACCATTACATCGGCCAGTACGGCGTCTACTACGACCTCCTCGTGCCACTCCTGCTCGATCGAATGGAGGACCGGCTGCTCGATCGGCTGCCGACGGGAGCGGGGACGGCGGACGGGGTGACGGTCGAACGGGCCGTCGGCGAGGCACGCGACGCGGCCGAAGCGGAACTGCTCGCGACGCTGCGGGCCATCAACCTCGACATGCAGGTGGTGGCGGACACCTACATCCACTCCTACAGTCGGAAGCTGGAGGCGACGATCGAGGAGCGCGAGCGACTCATGACCGACGTCGAGACCGATCTCGCCGCGCCGGTCGGCGAACTGCGCGACTCGGTCGAACGGGTGGCGGAGCGAACCACGTCGATCGACGAACGGACCGACGAACAGGTCGAGTCGATGTCGGAGGTGGCGAGCGAGGTGTCGAACATGAGCGCGACGGTCGAGGAGATCGCGTCGACGGCGGACGAGGTGGCGACCCGGAGCGAGCGCGCGGCGGAACTGGCCGCCGAAGGGCAGGAGGCGGCGACCGAATCGATCGCGGTCATGGAACGGGTGAGCGAGGCCTCCCGGGACGTGGCCGGCGACGTGGACGCCCTGGAGGGTCGGATCGACGAGATCGACGAGGTCGTCGAGGTCATAAACGACATCGCGGATCAGACGAACCTGCTGGCGCTGAACGCGTCCATCGAGGCGGCGCGGGCCGGCGAGGCCGGCGACGGGTTCGCCGTCGTCGCCGACGAGGTCAAGGGACTCGCCGGCGAGTCACAGCGGCACGCGAGCGACATCGAGGAGATGGTGACGGACATCAAGGCGGAGACGGCCGACACGGTCGACAGCCTGGAGGCGACGACCGAGGAGATCGACCGCGGGATGGAACGGATCGAGTCGGCGATGTCGAAACTCGAGGACATCGTCGACGCCGTCCGGGACGCCTCGCGCGGGATTCGGGAGGTGTCGACGGCGACGGACGACGGAGCGGCGTCGACCGAGGAGGTCGCGGGCATGATCGACGACCTCGTCGACCAGGCCGAACGCGTCTCCGTGGAGGTCGAACGGGTCGCGGAGATCAACGAGACCCAAGCGGACGACGTTCGCGACGTCGACGAGGCAGTACGGCGCCTCGGCACGGACTGAACGCGGCGCGCCGCCCGGTAGCCGCACAACGTTCAATACCGGTGGCGCTGAATCGGGACACAGAGTCATGTTCGAGGAGGCATCGCTGGGGTGGTAGTCGACGGGTTCACGGGGCTGTTCGGTACGAATCCGGTGATTCACGGACTCGTCGGCGGCCTCGTCATCGCGGCGCTCAACCTGCTGGGGGCGTCGCTCGTGTTCGTCTGGCGCGACCCGTCGGAGCGTGGACTCGACGCGGCGCTCGGGTTCGCCGCCGGCGTCATGCTCGCAGCGGCCTTCACCAGCCTCATTATCCCCGGAATCGAGACGTACTCGAACGGGAATCCCCTGCCCGTCTTGGTGGGTGTGGCGCTCGGGGCGCTGATGTTGGACCGCTCGGACGTCCTGATCCCGCACGCACACTACCTCGTCACCGGGCAGCGCCGGCCCGACGCCGCGGCGCCGGGGGAGAGTCTCCCGATCGGCGACGAACGGCTCGCCGGAGTCGTGCTGTTCGTCCTCGCGATCACCCTCCACAACATACCGGAAGGTCTCGCCGTCGGCGTCGGGTTCGGGAGCGGCGACCTCTCGACGGCGATCCCGCTGATGCTCGCCATCGGCATCCAGAACGTACCGGAGGGGTTGGCCGTCTCGGTGGCGGCGATCAACGCCGGCCTCGACCGGCGCGCGTACGCCGTTTTCGCCGGCATCCGGTCGGGGGTGGTCGAAATCCCGCTCGCGGTGCTGGGAGCGTACGCCGTCGGTGCGGTGTCGGCGCTGCTTCCCTACGCGATGGGTTTCGCTGCGGGGGCGATGCTGTTCGTCATCAGCGACGAAATCGTCCCCGAGACGCACACACGGGGGCACGAACGCGTCGCGACGCTGGGAACGATGCTCGGGGTGATCGTGATGCTGTATCTCGACATCTCGCTTGGATGACATTCGCCGACGCGAACGGTGTTCCCAGCGGGCTGGAACGATAGGGGTTCATATATCGCTGGTCACTGTACGACTATACACGATGAGTGGTGGCGGCAACCTCCGGTTCCACTGTCCCGACTGCGGCGAGGACATGTCGGTGAACGAGCCAATGAGAGACGCCTTACTCGACCACGGGTGTGTGGTCTGTGGGACGACGGTGTCGGTGAGCGCGTTCTCCTGCCGGTGAGCGGGCGGCGCGGCGCTCCCGGCCCGCCACACCGCCAGCCTCGCTCGCGCTGCCGCGAACCACGGGTGGACGAATATAAATCGCCGCCACGCCATCCCTCGGCAGACGACACGCATGGCCGTCGAGCAACGGACCGCGATGACGGACGCCGAAACCGACGCCCGTTCGGCGCGGCCACACGCCCGCTGTTCGAGATGTGGGACCGGACGAGGGACGAACTCGATCCCGACGAACTGAGCGGGCGCCGAATCGACGTGGATCAGTCCTCCAGAATCGCGTCGAACAGTTTCGTCTGCGCGGCCGACAGATGCTCCGCGAACGTCGACCGCGAGATGTCGAGGGCGTCGGCGACGTCCCCCGCGTTCGCTCCCTTCGGGCGTTCGAAGTACCCCATCCGGTGCGCGGTTTCGAGCACCTCTCGCTGCCGGGCGGTGAGGCGGCCTCGGTCGACGAGGACGAGGTCGTTGTCCTCGTCCTCGCCTTCCGACCGGAGGAGGCGACGGATGTCGACCCGTGGGTACTCCGCCCGGAGCGTCCCGATGATGTCCTGTAGCTGTTCCATATCCGCCGCATGAAAGACCAGATACAGCAGTCCACCGCGGACGTGAGCGTCGACGACGGGACAGTCGAACCGTTCGATGCGCTCGCAGGGACAGCCTCCGTCGCGGCCGTGGGTGAGTCGATAGACTGTCTTCGTTCCGTACGTGAACACTGCGTCCACGTGCTCGTCGTCGGCCCACTCCGCGCCCGCTGCGTCGTCGAGCATGAACTCCGCGGTTACCCGCCCCGTCCCCGACGGATCGACGGCCCTGGCGATGGAAGACGTCGGCGAGCCGGCCGCCGCCGCCGCCTCGACGACGGGACAGCGCCCATCCACGTCGACTCGAAGTTCAGCCCGAATCCCCGAACTCATGCTACGGTCCACGCGGCCGGCGTTCCTAAGTGTACCTTCCGCAACGTGATCTACGGATAAACCTCCCTCAGTATCGTGGGTGCAGACTGGTTGTGGTCGCCCCCGTTCGTCCGAGCGACCGACGATGGCCATCGCCACTCCACCCCGCGTCGAACGCTCGCCCGACGAAACGACCGTCGCCGACGCCGACGAGGTCCAGACGATGTTGCACGCGCTCCACGACGGCGACTGCCGTGCCGTCCTCGATGCGACGGGTGAAGCGTCGCTGTCGGCGAGCGAGCTCGCCGACGCCTGCGACCTCCCGCTGTCGACGACGTATCGCAAACTCGACACGCTCACCGAGACTGGACTGCTCGCCGAGCGGACCCGGCTCTGTCCCGACGGCAAGCACGCGAAGGAGTACATGCGCGCGGTCGACGAAATTCTCGTCGACGCGGACGCCGATGCCGGCTTCGAACTCACCGTCACCCGGCGGGACTCCGTCGACGGTGGTACCCACCTCGCCGGCACCCAGTCCTGAACCCGGTCGCCCCGCCGTACCGTTTCACCCAACCTACACAATTGTATGTGTTAGTCCCGATATCTAGGCAGTATGACATCCGAACGGCGGCTTCGGAAGATGTACGCCGACATGGTGACGGCGCGGTACTACGAAGAGCGGTTGCAGGAGGAGTATCTGGAGGGCAAGCAGCCGAAGTTCGACATTTCCGCCGGGCCGATTCCCGGCGAACTCCACCTCGCCGCGGGCCAGGAGGCGGCCGCCGTCGGTGTCTGTCACCACCTGCGCGACGACGACGTGGTAACGGCGCCCCACCGCCCCCACCACGTCGCCATCGCGAAGGGCGTCGACCTGGACCGGATGACGGCCGAAATCTTCGGTCGCGAGACGGGGCTCGGACGGGGGAAGGGTGGTCACATGCACCTCTTCGACCCCGGCGTGAACTTCGCGTGTAGCGGCATCATCGCACAGGGGTGTCCGCCCGCGGCCGGTGCCGGCCTCGCGGCCAAAAAGCGCAACACCGACCGCGTCGCCGTCGCCTATCTCGGCGAGGGCGCCGTCGATCAGGGTGGGTTTCTCGAATCCCTGAACCTCGCCGCCGTCCACGACCTGCCCGTCGTGTTCGTCGTCGAAGACAACGACTGGGCGATCAGCACGCCCCAAGAGCGCGTGACGGACGTGGAGTTCGCCTCGAACCGCGCCGACGGCTTCGACATGCCGGGGGTCCACGTCGACCGCGACGACGCCGTCGCCGTCTACGAGGCGGCCGCCGAGGCGGTCGGCCGCGCTCGCGACGGCAACGGCCCTACCGTCCTCTCGATCCAGGTCCACCGCCGGATGGGGCATCTCGTGGGCGACCCGCAGAGCTACCGCTCCGACGAGGATCAGGCAGCCGCGATGGATCGCGACTCCTCCGCGACCACGGCGTCGACGACGACGCGATGGCGGAGATGCGCGAGGACGCTCACGCCCGCGTCGACGACGGGTTCACGCCGATCATCAACCCGCCGGAAGTCGCCATCCTCGGCGTGAGCCGGGTCCGGAAGCGGGCGCAACCCGACGACGACGGCGTGGCGTTCCGCGAGACGCTTCCCCTCGATCTGAGCTTCGACCACCGAGTCGTCGACGGTGCCGACGCCGCCCGCTTCCTCGGCACGCTCGCCGAACGGGTCGAGGACGCCGGGAGGTACGCCGCGGAGTAGACCGCTGCCATCGGCCTCGACGACCTCCCGAAACCGGCTTCGTACAGGGGCCGTCGTCGCCGGGACGCGTCTCGCCGGCGTCCCGGAGCGCGACCGGCACACCACCCGTGGCACGAGAGAGAGGCTCTCGACCCGGGCGGCCGTGTAGACCCACCGGCGGAGGGAGACGTCGCCCTCGGTGGCGAGACCCACCCAGAAGTCGACTGTGCAGGGACGGAGCAGTTCGAGGTGGCCCGAAGCGAGGGAGGATACCGCGTCCGACGGCGACGGACGTAAATTTTATTGGACATTCAACACGAATGGTGCGTAACGGAGTGCGGTGCCGTTCCTATCGTCCGGGAACGGGGACACGGTTAACGGGGCGTCGGCGCCGACTCCAACGTGAGCGCGATCACGAACGCCACGCTGTCGGGCCCACCATGTCACACACCAAGCGCATCATCGTCGCGGGCGGCGGACGCGTCGGCTTCCGAACGGCGCGTGAACTCGCCGCCCGCGGCCACGACGTCGTCTTGATCGAGAAGGAAGCGGAGCGATCGGACCACGCGACGGACGAACGCGTCGCGATGGTCATCGAGGGAGACGCCACGTCGCCCGCCATTCTCGAACAGGCCGATCCGGAGCGGGCGGACGCCATCGCCGCGCTGACGGACGAGGCCGGGACGAACCTCGCGATCTGCCTCGCGGCTAGACGGGTCGCGCCGAGCATCCGGACGCTCGCCAGAACCGACGCGGGGACCGAGAACGCGTACGAGGAGATCACCGACGCGACGATCCTGCCCCAGGAGTTGAGCGCCGCGGCCGCCGCCGACATCCTCTCCGGTGACGAGGTGCGGACCATCGTGGGCGACCACCACGACCTCGAAATCCTCGACGTCGAAGTCGCCCCCGGCGCGCCCGTCGCGGGACGGACGCTCGCCGACATCAACCTGCCCCGAGGGAGTCTCGTCATCTCGGGACAGGACCGCTGCTGTATCGCCGGCGGCGAGACCGAACTCGAAGCCGGCGAGCGTTACGTCGTCGGCGCGGAGTCCGACGTCGTCGACGAGGTGCTCGGCCTCTTTCGAGGCTGAGTCGCCCGATTCGGCCGTGGTGACGCCGGCGCCACGGTCGTCGGCATCACCGGCGGCCTCGGGGGAGTGAGCGGACGCCGAGGGTCGTTCCCGCCGGACGGAAACGAACTCCGGTTATTTGAATGCGGGCGACGTATGATGTCACATGTCGAACAGTAACCGGTTCGCCGATCGAACCGACGCGGGGGAACGGTTGGCGGCCGAACTCGTCGACCGGGGGGTCGATGCGGACCTCGTACTGGCGATTCCGCGCGGCGGCCTCCCGCTCGGCCGGGTGGTGGCGGACGCGCTCGACGCCCCCCTCGACGTCGTGATCGCGTCGAAAATCGGCGCCCCAGGCAACCCGGAGTACGCCATCGGCGCCGTCGCGAGCGATGGGAGCGTCTGGCTCGACGACGACGCGATCGCCTCGCTCGGCGTGAGCGACGGCTACGTCGAACGGGAGCGCGACCACGAGCTTCGGGCGACCCGCGAGAAGGCGTCGCGGTACCGTGGTGGTCGCGACCCCCTCGATCCGACCGGGAAGCGGGTCGTCGTCGTCGACGACGGCGTCGCCACGGGATCGACCGCCATCGCCGCCCTGCGACTCGTCCGAGAGGGTGGCGCCGAACGGGTCGTTCTGGCCGTCCCCGTCGGTCCGCCGGACACGGTGTCGGAACTCGAATCCGTCGCCGACGCGGTGATCGTCCTGCGGACGCCCGGCTCCTTCGGCGCCGTCGGCGCCTTCTACGACCGCTTCGGCCAGGTGACCGACGAGGAGGCGATGACGTATCTGGACGACGGCATCTGATCAGTACCGACCAGTACATCCCTCGACTATCAGGAACGGCGGGCGTGAGTTTCGATGCCGAACCGCGTGGGGCCGGCCCCCGTGTCCGGACCGACCCCGTTCGACGAACTCGACGAGTCGCTCGGCCGCACGCGGGCGAGACGAGGGTGGCGGTCGGCGACGCTCCCGACTCCTCGGCGTCCGTCGCCACTCGTCGGCGGTTCGCGGCGTCGGCATCCGTACTTGTCCCACGCTCGTACCGTCCCCGGGTAGCGGGGGGTCGATCGAGACACTCGCCACCCGGCGGCGGTGCGTCTCCCGAGACGGGTCCCGCCGACGGTGTCACTCCGCCCGGAACGCCCGCACCTCGTCGAGGGTCGGAATCCCCTCCCGGGCGCCGGCCGTCCGCGTCGCCATCGATGCGGCGACTACCGCCGTCTCGACGGCGTCCCGAAGCGACGCGCCGGCGGCGAGACGCGCCGCGAGGAAGCCGTTGAACACGTCGCCGGCGCCGGTGGTTTCGACGGCGTCGACGGCCGGTGGGTCGACGGTGAACCGGTCGTCGGCCGCTACGATCACCGGATCGCCACCGCGTTTGCGGACGACGACACCCCCGTACGCGTCCAGAGCGTCGGCGAGCGCCGCGTACTCGCCCTCGTTCGGCGTGAGATAGTCGACGGCCTCGCGGGCGAGCAACGGGTCGGTGCCCGCCGGCGGCGCGGGGTCGAGGATCACCGTCGGCCGCGTCGGCTCGGCCGTCAGGTCGTCGAGCAAGGCCGCGACCGGTTCGACCGGAATTTCGTTCTGGAGGAGGAGACAGTCCGCGTCGCGGACGGCGTCGTAGTTGGCGTCGACGTACGCGTCGTCGACGGCCGCGTTGGCGCCGGGGTCGACGACGATTCGGTTGTCGCCGCTCGGATCGACGAAGACGTGAGCCGCGCCGGTCGGGGCGTCGACGACGCCGACCCGTTCGGCGTCGACGCCGGCGTCGACGAGGGCGGGGAGGACGCCGAACCGGTCGTGGTCCGTCCCGACCGCGCCGAGCATCGTCGTGGCGGCGCCGGCGGCGGCCGCCGCCACGGCCTGGTTCGCCCCCTTGCCGCCGTGACGTCTCTCGTCGGCGTCGAGGGCGACGTCGTCGGGGAGCCTTTCGACGCGAACGGTGTCTCCCTGCGCCGGGAACCAGTCGTAGCGCTCCGCGAGCGACGCGAGTTCGGCGTCGGACGCTCGCCGAACGTGGTCGACGTTGATGCTCCCGAGGCTGACGACCCGATCCATCGTACCTCGTCCCGCGGCCGGGAGTCACCTATACGTTCGGATGAGCGTCGCCGCCGGTGGTGTCGGGGCGTGACCAGTATCGATGCGAATAGGGGTTCGACCAGTAGTTTGCTAGCTGATACGACGCCGGATCGACGGAAGTAGCCGCTGCCGGCCGATCGACGGCCTGCTGCGGTCTGTCGCCGATCCCCGTTTTCCATCACTAACAATTATCACCAACGTTTATTTAAACGCCGATACGACAGCCGTATGCTATGTCAATCCTGGCTGCGGTCGACGGCGCGGAGAGTAAAGCTGTGGTCCAGCGTGGTTACGAACTCGCGCAGGCGCTCGGCGAGGACTTAGTGGTGTTGCACGTCCTGCCGGAGACGGAGACCCGGGAGGAAGCCGAGGAGGTAGCGGGGGACGCCATCCGACTAGCACTCGACGACCCCGAGAACGTCTCCGCGGCGGGGGCGCTCGGCGATCCGGCGCCACGCATCCTCAGCGAAGCCGACAAGCGGGACGCCAGCTACGTCGTCCTCGGCCCGCACAAGCAGACGCCCATCGGCAAGGCCCTGATGGGGAGTGTCTCCCAACTCGTCCTGTTGAACGCCGACTGCACCGTCGCGTTCGTCTCCGAGGACGAGGAGTAGCCGCCGGATCCGGTGTCCGATCGGGCCATCGTTCTTACTCCCAGCGCCGCGGCGGCGCGACCGTTCGACGCTCACACCACGGCGACTAAACCCGGCGGCTTCGTACGCGAGGTATGGACGGCCACCCGCTTCGTGACACGTCGCGCCGCCGCGTCCTCCTCGGCACGGCGGCTGCGGCCGGCGTCGGGCTTGCCGGCTGTCTGGGGTCGTCGGATCGACCGGCGCCCATCTCCTTGGACGAGCCGCTGAGCTGCGACCAGTGCGGTATGGTCATCAACCAGCAGCCGGGTCCGTCCGGGCAGACGTACTACCGCGACAACAGCCCGGAGGGACACGACCCGCCCGCCCGCTTCTGTAGCACGGTGTGTACCTTCCGGCACCGATTCGCGACCGAGAGCCGTGGCTGGCGACCCCGGGTAACGTATCTCACCGACTACGCCGTCGTCGACTATCGGGTCCGTCAGGAGGGTGGCGCGCAGGTCGTCTCGGCGCACCTCGCCGCCGACCACTTCGCGGCTACCGAGGGTTTGGACGTGGTGGTCGGGTCGGAGGTAGAGGGAGCGATGGGGCCCGCCATCGTCCCCTTCGGCGACGGCGACGCGGCTGCCGAGTTCGCGTCGACCTACGGCGGCGACGTCATCGCCGCGGAGGACGTCTCCCGACAACTCGTCGCACAGGGCTGATCGCCGTTCCCAGCAGCCGGGAATCGTCGCGTTAGAATTGCCTATGCAGTACAATACTATCTGACATGACCGACGTTCGTCAGCAAGTGCGCGAACACGTCCGGGACAACCCCGGCGTTCATTTCAATGCTCTCACTCGGAACCTCGACGTCGCGACCGGGCAGGCGCAGTATCATCTCCATCGCCTCGGTCGGCAGGACGCCGTCGTCGCCGAGCGAATCCGGGGACGGACCCACTACTTCACCCCCGAGTACGACGCCTGGGAGCGCCGGACACTCGCGCTCTACCGTCGGGAGACGGCGGGCGAGATACTCACACTTCTCATCGACGAGGGACGACTCCCGGCGGCGACGCTCGCCGACCGTCTCGACCTCGCACGGAGTACGGTCTCCTGGCAGCTCGACTCGCTGTCGGCTGCCGGCATCGTCGAGACGAGCCGCGGCGACCGCGGACGGATCGAGGTGACGCTCGCCCGCCCCGACGGGACCGACCGCCTCGTTCGGGTGGTGTCGCCCCCGATCGCGGGGTGGCCTGCCGCCCACGCCGACGGCGTGGGGTACGGCGTCGCCGACGCGGACGACTAGGCGCGCCGACTGCCGACGGCGAGGGTCGCGACGAGCAGGGCAGCGAGGCTCCACGCGAGGAGGCCGGCGGCGGCGACGGGCACCGCGACGAAGCCGGCACGCTCGGAGAACGCGACGTAGAGCACCGTCTCGAACACCAGCCCGCGGTAGGCGCTCGCGGGCGAGACACCGAGGAGCGTGCCGAAGTCGGCGTCGACGTGGCCACCCGTCAGCGCCTGCAGGACGGTCACGTCGGCGCCGACGACCACGACCAACAGCCCGACGAGCGCGAGGAGGATGGCCCGCCGGCGGGAGTCGGCGAGCGCGGAGATGGCGATGGCGATAGCGAGGGCCGTGAGCGCGAAGCCGGCCGTGAGCGCCAGAAACCGGACGAACAGTAGCGGCGAGTCGACGCCGCGGTGGGTGGCGAACACCGTCGTCGCGGGGGCGGCACTCACGGCGACGACGACGCCGAGAAGGGAAAGTGGCACCAGCACGACCGACAGAAGCGCGACGGCGCGGCCGGCGTAGACGCCGAGGACGTACGCCCACGGTGGGAGCGGGTACGTGGCGAGGACGTCGAGCGTCCCTCGGACCGCATCGTCGGTGATCGCCCGGTAGCCGACGGCGAAGGCGACGGCCGGTACGAGCACCTCGACGACGAGCAACACGTCCACCACCGTCGGGACGTAGCCCGCCGACGGCCCGTCGCCGGCCCCCGCGAGGCCGAAGACGACGAGCGTCAGCGCGAGCGCTAGAAGGAGGTACGTCCGGCTCCGGGCGGCACCGCGAACCTCGCGGGCGAAGACGACCCAGAACGAGTCGAGACGCCCCGTCACCGCGTCGCCTCCGTGCGGACCGAGACGACGTCGTCGGCCTCGACGAGGCTCGTGAACGTCTCGTGGAGCGGGCCGCCCGTGCGGTCACGGAGCGCCGCGGGCGTGTCGGCCGCGACGACCGATCCACGGTCGAGGACGACGACCAGGTCGGCCGACCGCTCGACCAGCGGCAGGTCGTGTGACGTGACGACGACGGCGTGGCCGTCCGTCGCCAGCGACTCGAGGATATCGAACACCCGCCGGCTCATCACCGGGTCAAGCCCGCTGGCCGGTTCGTCGAGCGCGAGCACCGGCGGGTCGCCGGCGAGCGCCTGTGCGATCCCGAGCAGGCGCGTCATGCCACCCGAAAGCGCCTCGACGCGGCGGTTCGGGACGCTCCCGAGCCCGACCCGTTCGAGCAGTTCCGCCGGGTCGTCGTCGACGAGGCGGGCGTAGAAGGCGGCCGTCTCGGCCGTCGTATAGCCCGGCCGGAACGCCGGCTCCTGTGGCAGGTAGCCGAGCGGGCGGGCCGCCGACGGCCCCTCGTAAGTCACGTCGCCGTCGGTCGGGGCGAGGAGCCCGGTGAGGACCCGCAGGAGCGTGGTCTTGCCCGAGCCGTTCGGGCCGATCAGCGCCACGACGCTCCCGCCGGGTATCTCGACGGAGACGTCGGCGAGCGCCGTCACGTCGCCGAAGGTGCGGTCCACCTCGTTCGCGCGCAGATACGACTCCTGCTCGGTCACGCGGCCCGCCCCTCCACGCCGACGGCAGTCTCGTTTCGAGCCTCCGCGAGCAGGTCGGGGTTCGCCGGCCGCCGGAGCGGCGCGAGGTCGACGATGCTCGCCTTGCGGAAGCCGGGCGTCGTCCCGCGGAACGCCCGCAGGCCGCGGACGGACGGCGCGGCGCCGAGCGTCACCGCGGCGTCGGTCCGGTGGAGGCG
>ERZ1034543.172-NODE-172-length-17272-cov-2.737062_pt1 | contig 17272 bp, 15 predicted proteins | sample MGYA00520654_ERZ1034543 | MGnify/ENA primary metagenome ERZ1034543 (study PRJEB33760, sample SAMEA4777712) | hypersaline lake metagenome | biome: hypersaline environment; feature: brines | place: Spain | collected 2012-08 | depth 0 m ... | reverse complement strand
CGCGAGCGCAGGGGTCGACCTCGCGGAGGCGCTCTGTGGGGGCGCGACGGGCGAGGAGTTCCCGTTCGAGACGGTGACCGACCAGTTCGGCCCCCGTGCGGGCGACCGGGTCACGATCGAACACGGGAAGCCGAGCGGGCAACTGATCACCCTCGGTCACGGCGAGGTTGTCGAGCGCGGGAGCGACGGCACGCTCGCGGTTGAGCGGACAATCGGCGGTAGCGGGACGTACGACGGTCTAGGTACCGACCGCGAGGCAGGGGACCGAGCGCTGACGAAGGTCCGCGAGGGCCGGTGGTGGTACCCGACGACCTACCGCTCGACAGAGGGCGAGTCGAAGGGGACGTACGTCAACGTCTGTACGCCAGTCGAGTGTTTCCCGTCGGCCGTGCGGTACGTCGACCTACACGTGGACGTGGTACGCCAGCCAGACGGGACGGTCGAGCGAGTGGACGACAACGAACTCGACATAGCCGAGGAGTCGGGGACGGTGCCGGAGGCGCTCGCAGACAGAGCGCGCGAGGTTGCGAGCGGGGTGGAACGGGCGCTCCGGGGCGGGTGACGGGGACAGGCGCGGCCCGCTCAGAAATGGTCCGCGGACTCGGTCTCGTGACGGAGTTCGCCGCCGCGGCCGCCCTCGACGGTAGCGTCGCCGTGGTCACCAGACGAAGGCACCCGCACCGTCACGTTGTCAACGTCTGGGAAGGAGGTAATTAGGTCCGCGCGGATGTTCTGGGCGGTGACGTCGCTAATCCCACAGCCGGAGCAGGTGCCGCCGAGTTCGACGACGACCTCTCCAGTCGCGGGGTTTGCCTCCCGAACCGCGCTTGTCCCGCCGTGCATCTGGATGATCGGCATCTGCGCGACGAGCCACCGTTCGACGCGGTCGTGGAGAGTGTCGCCCGAGTCTTTGCCGTCGCTCCCGCCCGACGGGTCAATATCCATACTCTATCATGCGCGCGCACAGATTGATACGTTTCGGTTCATATCGCCGGTGCTGGCTGAAAACAAAAGTTGTCAGCGCCGGAGTCGTGACCGGTCACCGGTGCCGTCGGTCATCGCACTGGCGACCGCGCCCTTCACCACCACGTCGTCGCCGAGGGCCGAGAGGCGGACCTCGGGGACGTTAACAAAGGTGAGGTCGGCGAGTTGGTCGCGAATCGGCCCAAGCACCTTCTTGGGGTTATTGAGGGCGACGGCACCGCCGACGTAAACAACTATCGGCGCGTACGCGACGGCGACGTTCGCGACACCGAGGGCGTTCCACTTGCCGATTCGGTCGACGACGCGGGCGGCGAACTCGTCGTCGTCAGCGTGATTGAAGACGTCAGCGGCGGTGAGGTTGCCATCGAGCGGGAGGCTGGTCCCCTCACCGTCGTACAGTTCGCGGGCGTATCGCGGGACGTTCTCGCCGGAGCAGTACGCCTCCCAGTGCCCCGGCCGACCACAGCCACACTCCATCCGGCCCTCGGGGTCGACGACCATGTGGCCAACCTCGCCGACATTGCCGTCCCAGCCGGCGACCACCCGGCCGTCGGCGGCGACGCCCGCGCCAACGCCCGAGGAGATAGTGAGATAGACCATGTCGTCGGGGTTTGCCTCGGCGAAGAAGCGCTCCCCGATGACGCCCGCGGCGGTGTCGTTGTGAAGGTGGACCTCGCCGTCGACAAGTGTCGAGAGCGGCCCAGCGAGTGGGACCTGCCCCACAGTATCGGGGAGGTTTGCCGGGCTGTCGACGAGGCCCTCAGCGAGGTCGAGCGGGCCGATTGAGCCGACCGCGCCCGCGACAACAGACGAGGGGTTGACCCCAGCCTCCGCGCAGGCCTCGCGGGAGACGGAGAGAACAGCCTCGGTAACGTCGATACCGCTTGTTCGTGGCGTCTGTGTGCGTGCCTGCCCAACGACGGTTGCCTCGTCGTCGCCGATGGCGGCACGCACGTTCGACGCCCCGAGGTCGACGCCGAGGTAGTGCGCCATTAAACCGAGGGCCGCGGGCGGCGCACTTGAGTCGTGTGGATGCGACGCGCGCTACGCGGCGTCGCCGCGGACGTAGACGACTGGACAGGGTGCGTCGAGAAGGACCGTCTGTGCATCGCTGCCGAAGACAGCCTTCCCAGCGGGCGACCGACGGTCGCCGCCGACGACCACGCGGTCGGCCCCACGGCTCTCGGCCATCTTGACGAACGTCTCGGGGCCGGCCTCACCGATCCTGGCGTGGACCGACGTGTCGACGCCTTCGTCCTCGAGATAGCTGTGTGCGGCCTGAACCCCGGCAACGCGGTCAGCGACGTCACCCGGGGTGAGCTGGTCGGCCGAGCGGTCGAAGCCAAACTGTTGGACTGCGTCGCCGAACTCCTCCTCGGTGAAGGCGTAGGCGACGATGGCTTCTGCACCAGACGGCACGGTCTCCTCAGCGGCAACGCGCGCCAGCGTCTCAGCCCGTTGCTCGTCCTCGTCGCCGACCACCACCAGCACAGTCTCGATTGACATGCCCCCGATTCGACGGGCCATCCACTTAAGCGTGGACGACCGTGGTCAGGAGGCGTCGGGCGCGTCGTCCTCAACGTCTCGTTTCATGGACTCGCGCCGGGACTTCGCGTCGCGGCCCGTTGCCTCAAGAAGGAACTCGTTTTTCACCTCAACGGCGTCTTCCGCGGCGTCGACGTTCCCTTCGGCGATCAACTCGGCGGGGTCGCGCTCGTTGAACTCAACCGCCAGCTGTTCCTTCGTAGGCGGCCGCGCCGACAAGGATCTTCTCGAAGACGGGGTTGTCGGGGCTCTTGACGACGAACAGTTCGTGACCGCCGACCGCCTGCGTGCCCGTCACCTCGCCGAAGTACTCCTCAACGCTCGCCCGCAGGTCAGGCATTCGCTCTTCAAGGTACTCGCCTCGGCGCATCTTGAACTGCTTCACGCGCCCGCTTTATGCGGAGGCCGTTTACGCGTTTCGTCCGCTCAGCGCTTGACTGACCGTTCCGCGAGGTAGCCCTTCCGGCACTCCGGGCAGATGTCGCCCGAACGGAGCGACGAAGCTGACGACGGCCGGGTGGCCCTGCAGTTCGGGCAGTGGAACTCGGTGGCTACATCAGGAGCCGGCGTCTCCGACGCCGACCGGACGAACTTCGTCCCGTTCCGATCCTGTTCGATACCGTCTCGTTCGGGCCACGGAACCGGCGAGCTGTCGGGGTCGGTCGAGACACTCGGCCCACCGGCGGTCGGGGAGTCGGCGTCGAACCCGTCGTCGGCCCCGGTCTCTGGCCAGGCGTCCGCGTCGTCCGCCGACGTCTCGTCGCCCGACGCGCCGTCTGCGCTCCCATCGAGGAGTTCCGTCTCCGGTTCGGATGCAACAGCGGCGTTAAGCTCGGAGGGCTGGCTCTCTGCGCTGCCGCCTGTGTCAGTCGCGTCAGTCGCGTCGGTCGCGTCGGTCGCGTCAGTTGCGCTACCGCCGGCCGACCGCTCCGTGCCGCCGTTGCCCAGCCCGGACGGCGCGTCGTCGATAATGATCGCCGCGTCCTCGGACGCGTCGGCCGTGCCGCCACCGACCGGTGCGGCGACACTCTCCGGCGTCGCCCCGTCGGTCTTGGCAGGAGCGGTCCGGGCCTCGCCTGTCTCGGGGGACGCCGGCTCCCCTGACGAGGGCTCCACGCCGGTCCCCGGAGTCGCCAGATCGCGCTCTGCCGCGTCGCTGACCGACCTGATCGGCTTTATTTCCTTGTTCTCGCTGACCACGCGCCGGCTTCCACAGCGCTCACAGGTCTCGACCGTTCGGTAGGCGACGACCACTTCGTCGCCGTCCTCGCGGCGGTCGCGTTCCACCTCCCGCCCCCCGAAGTCGTGACCGAACAGACACCGAATTCCCATCTCGAAGAGAGATTTCTTCCGGAGCGCAAAAGCCTGTCTCCGTCGTCTGACGGTCGTCTGACGGATGTCCATCGCCGGCCGGCAACGGGCGGTAACGGTAAGCCGCAGGGGATCGTAGCTATAACCATGGCTGCGAAGCGTGAGTTCCGCGACAGAAACGACGCTGAAGTCGCGGTGCTCGACGCCCTCGTCGACCAAGGAAAGGAGGGCATGACGGTGCTCGAACTCCGCGCGGTGGTCGACACCGACATCGACCGCATCGAGGCCGCCCTGTCGGCGCTGAAGGATGACGGACTGATCGGCGCCGAACACGAGGGCGACAGGGTACTCATCTATCCCGACGACCGCGTGGTGCCTGAGCCCGGCGCCGACGCTGACAAGCGCTCGATGATCGACGCCCTCCGCGACCGGATCGGCCTGTGAACGACTCCTGCCCACTCGCCCGCGAGCACGACCCGTTTGAAACAGGGGCTTGCTGACTCTGTCGATAAAACAAGGCAGGTGCCTCGCGGTCAAGCCCCGAGACAGTTGGCGACCGAAGCTGAAGATGGTCGTCAAGATGGCCGCCGGTGACCTGTTCTGCCGTCGTCGGCCGCTACACCGGCTCCCACGCCCGGGAGTCCGCTGGCACGACGACCTATCGATACACGCTCTCGGTCGAGACAATATTTCGGTTCGGCGTACTGACCACCTCGCGCCGGAGTGACAGGACCCTGTCGCCTTTCGGGTCGTCCCGATCGCCGTTCGGTTTCTCGGCCGGGGCATCCGGTTGGTCGGGCTAGTCTCTGCGTGGACTCTCCTTGGCTCGCGGCTGCACGTTGACTGGTGCCCTTTTGCACCGTCGGATGCTACACAGGCCAATCACATGACTGCAGACCAGCCAGCGGCCGACGGCGAGACCGACGGCGACCCGCTCCGGCGCCTCCAGACCGACCACGGCGCCGTCCATGATGCGGCGGGCCGGGTTTCCCACTACGGCCGCCCGGAGCGGACCCACCTCGCTGTCCGCAACGGCGTCGGCGTCCACGACAGCGGTGAGGGCGTCGTCGTCGTCACCGGTGAGGACCGCCACGAGTTCGTCGACGACACCGTCACAACGCCGGTACCCTACGAGGATGGGACCGGGCGGTACGCTCTCCTTCTCGACCCGCAGGGGAGGGTAGAGACCGAAATGTACGTCTTCGACGCCTCGGCGAGCGACCGCCTGTTGCTCCTCGTCTCCCGCGACCAGGCCGCCGCTCTGGCCGATGACTGGGCGAGCAAGGTGTTCATCCGCGACGTCGAGGTGCGTGACGCAACCGATGACCTCTGTACGTTCGGTGTCCACGGCCCGAATGCGACGGAGAAGGTCGCTTCCGTTTTCGACGCCGTACCGCCCGAAGAGCCCCTGACCTTCGTCCGGACAGCAACCCGCGACGCGGGCGCCACGCTCATTGTAGGCGAGGCGCTGGCGGGTGAGGAGAGCTACCACGTCGTCTGCGCGCGGGAGGACGCCGCCGCCGTCTTCGAGACGCTGCTCACCAGCGGGCTGAACGCCGTCCCGTTCGGAGAGGTAACGTGGGAGACGCTGACCCTCGAAGCGGGGACACCCCTGTTCGAGACGGAACTCGCAGAGACGCTCCCGAACGTCGCCGGCCTTCAGAGCGGGTTCGACCTCGACAAGGGCTGTTACGTCGGGCAGGAGGTCGTCTCGCGCGTGGCGAACCGCGGCCGGCCCTCGCGCCGGCTAGTCGGTCTCCGACCTGAGACGGTCCCCGAGGCCGGCGCCGACGTCATGGCCGACGGCGAGGTTATCGGCGAGGTGACCCGCGCAGCGAGGACCCCCACGCTCGACATGCCGGCGGCGTTCGCACACGTTCCCTACGAACTCAACCGAAGCGACCTCACGGTCAAGACAGCGGAGGGGTCGGTCCCCGCAGAGCGCACCACGCTCCCGTTCGTCGCTGGGAGCGCGCAGTCGGCACGGGTGCCGACCTACGACGACTAACGCTCAGCGCAGGAGCCGGCGCAGGTGCGCCCGCGAGAAGAATGTCGTCGGGCGGTCCATGTGGACGCCCACCTCGCCCGAGAGGGCGCGCAGGCCAGCGCGCTGGACGGGATTGGGCAGTGAGTACGCTCGCCGAAGCCAGTGGCCGCCACGCCGACTCGTACTCCGCGAGCGTCGACGGGTCCCGCGGCGCCACTGTCTCCGCGGCGACGTCAGCAGCGGTCATCCCGTAGAGGATGCCGCCGCCGGTGAACGGCTTCGTCATCGCTGCAGCGTCGCCGACCAGAAAGCCCCGGTCGCCCGTCGTTCGGGCGGGCGGCCCGATAGGGATGGTGCCCGAACACCGCCGAGTCACGTCGGCGTCGTGGGCGTCGACCAGCGCCTCGAACCGCGCGCTCACGTCCGCGCCTGGCGGGGCCGCGAGGCCGTACTCCGCGCCCGCCTCACCTCGGGGGATGCGCCACGCAAAAAACCGTGGCGGCGTGAGGTGAACGTCCACGTAATCCCCGGTGTCGGGCGTGTCGTCGAATCCGAGGACACCGTGGAGCAGTTCGTCCGGTTCGGGGAGCGAGAGCGCCCGCCGTACCCGCGAGGTCGGGCCGTCACACCCGGCGATGAGACGGGTCGACACCGCTCGCTCGCCCGACGGCGTCGAGACGGTGAGGTCGACGCAGTCTGTGTGTTCCTCCACTTTGGTCACCGTATGCGCCTCACGTACGTCGGCGCCCGCATCGCGTGCGAGGTTGGCGAGCCGTCGGTCAAGCGCAACCCGGTCGATAACGTTCGAAATGGGCTCGTTGCGATAGAACCGTTCGCCCTCGTCCGCCGACTCGGGGCCGTCGACGTGGAAGCGCGCGCCCCGGACCTCGTTCTGGAGCAGGGCGTCTCGTGCGCCGTCGTCGAGGAACGCCCACAGGTCTGTCGAGACGTGACCGGAACAGGCGAGCGGGCGGCCCACTTCGCCGCGTTCGAGCGCGAGAACGTCGTGACCGGCCTCGGCGAACCGGCGGGCCGTCCGCGCCCCCGCAGGCCCGACACCGACGACGACGAGGGCGTACATTCAACAGGATATTGCGGACCGGTCGGCAAGTAGCTGTCCGTTCAGCCACGAGCGTCGCGGAGAACGCTCCACAGCTATCGTCTGCGGTACGCCAAAGGAGCCGTCCCGCGGTCTGCGCTCGTCGCCAACGCCATCAGTCAGGACGGTGACACGGTGTTCGTGGCGTTCGCCGTCGATTGCGTAGCTGCGGTCGTCGCGACCGTCTATACAGTGTTCCTGGGAGTAGTTGTTGGACTGGTGATCGCCGCGCTCTGAGCGGCTCCAGCGGTCAGTTTGGTTTCTCGGGGCACGGACGAGCCGGCGATGACGATCCGTCGCACCGGCTGGAAATCGAGCGAACGGCCAACTCCCGGGCGGCGGCGGTGAGCTTCACCGGAGGCTGGCATATCGCTGAGCTGTTTCCGCTCGAACTCGTTGGCGACCCGGTGGTCACCACGGGCGGCCTTGCCGAGTCGCCGTCGCCGCCTGTTCAACTCAGTCGTCGCCCATCGCCGTGTTGCGGGCTTCGCGGTCACGGCGCACCGCCTCGTACAGCGTGTAGCCGCCGGCAAGGTTCACCGCGTCGACGCCGTGCTGTCCCAGCACCCGGGTGGCCATGTACGAACTCTGGCCCATCTTACAGTAGGCGGCGACCTCGTCGGGGAGCTCCTCAACCTGCTCGCGAAGCTCCGGGAGCGGGACGTTCGACGACCCGGGGATGTGCCCGTCTGCGTCGCGCATCTCCGGTGGCCGGCAGTCGATCAGTTCGCGGGTCACTTCGCCGTCGAGAACCTCGTCCCAGTGGACCTGCTCGACGAGGCCGTCACAGACGTTTTCTGCGGCCATACCAGCGACGTTGACTGGATCCTTGGCCGATCCGTACGGCGGGGCGTACGCCAGATCGAGTCCGGCGAGGTCCAAGACCGTGTCTCCGTGCTGGATTGCAGTCGCGACGACATCGGTCCGTTTGTCGACCCCGTCTCGGCCAACAACCTGCGCGCCGCGGACGGTCCCGTCTATAGGGTCGAACAGGAGCTTGAGCCACAGACGGTCGCCGCCGGGGTAGTACTCTGCGTGCGAGGGCGGGTAGACGTACACCTTCTCTAGTGGTTCGTCAGCGCTCCCAGGGGCTCGCTCCGTGGCCCCGACGGTCCCGACGGTGAGGTCGCCCACCTTCGCGATGGCTGTGTCTTGGACCGGGTCGAGTCGAGAGTCCTGTCCGGCGAGAACGCTCCCGAGGACGCGGCCCGCCCGGTTGGCTGGGCCGCCAAGGGGTACCCACGCGTGGCCGCCAGCGGCTGAGGGGACGGCGGCCGCGTCACCGAGGGCGTAGACGTCCGGCACCGAGGTACGGAGTCGCTCATCGACCCGGATCGCGCCGGACTCGTGTTGGTCTAGCCCCGCCGCCTCGGCCAGTTCGGTGCGGGGACTCACCCCAGTCGCGAGTACGACGAGGTCAGTCCGCAACTCGGCGTCATCAAGCACCGCAGTCGTCCGGTCGCCGTCGCGAAGCGTGTTGACCCCCGTCTCCAGCCGGAGGTCAATCCCTCGGTCGCGAAGGTGGTTGTGGACGATGGCGGCCGGCGCAGGGTCGAGCGTCCGGGGCATCACCCGGTCGAACAGTTCGACGAGGCTCACGGACGGACCCGCCTCGTCGAGGGTATCCGCAATCTCGAGACCGACATAGCCGCCGCCGACGACGAGTGCGTGGTCGACGTCGTCGGCTGACGCCCGCTCTCGCAAGGCCCGCGCGTCCTCGATAGTACGCATGGTGTGGGTCTCAACCGAGTCTAGCCCGTCAATCGGCGGCTTGATCGGTGCCGCGCCGGGCGAGAGGACGAGCGCGTCGTAGTCGACCGTCTCCGTTCGGTCCGGTCGCTCGACAACGACCTGCCGGGTGTCGGGGTCAACGTCGACGACTTCGTGACCGGTCCGCACCTCGACATCGAACAGCTCCTCGACGCGCTCGGGAGTCAGGACCGCGAGATCGCCTTCGGTGACGGTGTCATTCACGTGATACGGAAGTCCACAGCTTGCGTACGAGATGTACTCGCTACGTTCGAACACCACCGCCTCCACCGCCTCGTCGAGCCGCCGGAGGCGCGTGACCGTGCTCATCCCGCCGGCGTTTCCACCGACGACGACGACCCGCCGGCTCACTGTCTGTCCCCCTTCTGTATGGTCGGGCTCACAACACGTTTCGCTGTCGGTAGTCGAACGCGCATCGTCCGATGCCAGTCGACACTACGCCCTAAGATGACTCCCCCACAGTCGGGGGACGCACCGGTCAGATCACGTAGGCGACGGGGCTGAGGATCATAAAGAGAACGAACAGAATCACCAGCGCCTGCTGTAGCCGGTCGTTCATTGCTCAAATTTGACGGGCGAGCGGCCTGAATCTTGCGGCGACGAGCCAACAGCCGCCACCCCCGCGACGGTTGAGTCTGCATCTCCGCGACGTGCGTCTACGTCTCGCCCCAGTCCGCAGTCAGGCAGACTCCGTCGTTGTCGGCCGCCCAGCATCGGCCCGGCCTGTCCGCGGCAAGCACCGCCCGAGCCACGCCGGAAACGGTCGGGAGAGCAGTCCGCGTCCACGGCGCCGTGCCCGTCGAGGAAGAGACTATGACGTCGGCCAGCCGGCTGACAAGGGGCCCACGCGCGTCCCGACGAGCAGTTCGGAGCCGGCGGAAAAGGCGAGTATTGGGGCGAGGAGCCCCAAAACCGAGGTCTCCGTCGACGTTCACCGCGTGGCCCTATCACGACTCAGGCCCTGAGCCCGGTCGCACGCGGGGCGATCCGGCCGAGCGCAGCCAGCGCACCGAGCGCGACCAGCGCACCGAGCGCGAGCGTCGGGAACGCAACGGCGTAGCCCGCGCGGTCCAGCGCCAGACCGAAGATAACAGGCGAGACGACAGTCGTCGAGAAGCCGACGACGGACTGGATTGACAGGGCGGTACCCATCTGCTTGTCAGCGACCAGTTCCGTAACTGCCGTCGAGGTGGGCGCGCTGTCGGCGGTGAGCGCGATTCCGTAGATGGCGACAACAAGGAGGAGCGCCGGGAGCGGGAGCCAGCCGAGCGACCCGAGCGCAGCGCTGACGAGACCGCTCGTTGCGAGGGCGGCCCCGACGACCTGGCGGCGGCCATACCGGTCCGAGAGCGTGCCGCCGAGGAGATTGCCCGCGCCTCCGAGGACGATAACGAGTCCGGCAACGGTGCCTGCGACACCCCCGTCCACCGCCGTCTCTGCGACGAGAAAGGCGACCACCCAGTTGCGCATCCCGAACAGCTCCCAATTGTGGAAGGCGTACACGCCGACGATGGCGAGATACGCCCGATTTCGTAGGATTGAGAGGTCAAACCCCGTGTCCGCACTCGCACTCGCGCCCGCGCTCGGCGGGTCGCGTCCGACCCCGAGGATGACGAGTGGAACGAGAAGCGCGCCAACGCTCGTCGCCGCAACCGCCGTCCGCCACCCGACGGCCGTCGCGGCCGAGGACGCGAGAAGAAAGGAGAGACCGGCAGAGGTCGAGTAGGTGCCGACGTACACCCCCATTGCTCGCCCGCGCGCAGACTCAGGGAACCACCCTGCGACGAAGCGCATCCCCGGGACGTACACCCCCGCCATCCCGGCACCCGCGAGGGCCCGCAGGACGGTGCCGGTGACGAAGCCGTCGGCGACGAGGGCAAACCCAAGGCTCGCTGCACCGGCGACAAAGGCCCCGCCGGCCATCACGACACGGGCAGAGCGCCGGTCGGTGAGCGCGCCCGCCGGGACGACAGAGAGGAGGTAGCCGGCCTGGAAGGCGCCAAAGATAACGCCAGCGCGCGTCCCCGACAACCCCCAGTCCTCGACGACGAGGGGTAGGACAGCGGAGTAGTTGAACCAGACCAGCACGGAGAGAAGGAGCGAGACGCTCGCAACAGCGAGCATTCGTGTTCGCGGCTCCTCCTCGTCCGCTGTCACGCCCCCGATGATTCCGGGTCGGCACCTAACCGTTCGGGTTCCGGCGGCTCAGTCGTCGCCCGCGCCTGTCTCCGGTTCGAGCGCCGGTGCCGTGCGCGCGCCCTCACGGTCGACAGCGGGGAGAAGCTCCCGGAGGTACCGGCCCGTGTGGCTCTCTTCGACGGCGGCGACCTGCTCGGGCGTTCCCTCGGCGACGACGTCACCGCCATTCTCGCCGCCCTCAGGGCCGAGGTCTATCACGTGGTCGGCGTTTTTGACGAGGTCAAGCTCGTGTTCGATCACGACAACAGTGTTGCCTGCGTCGACGAGGCGGTGGAGCACCTCGATCAGTTTCCGCTCGTCCTCCGAGTGGAGGCCCGTCGTCGGCTCGTCAAGGAGATAGAGCGTCTCGCCCGTGTCGCGCTTGCCAAGTTCCTCGGCGAGTTTGATCCGCTGGGCCTCGCCGCCCGATAGCGTGGTCGAAGGCTGGCCCAGACGCATGTAGCCGAGGCCCACGTCCTCAAGCAGCTTCAGCCGCCGGCCGAGCCGCGAGTCGGCCTCGAAAAAGTCGTGGGCCTCCGTGACGCTCATATCCAGCACGTCGGCGATCGTCGCGCTGTTGAACGTCACGTCGAGCGTCTCAGTGTTGTACCGCGCGCCCTCGCACTCTTCGCAGGGGACGTGAACGTCGGAGAGGAAGTTCATCTCTATCGTCACCGTCCCCTGCCCGCCACAGGCCTCGCAACGCCCGCCCTTGACATTGAACGAGAACCGCCCTTTGTCGTAGCCGCGACGCTTCGCCAGCTTCGTCTGGGCGAACTTCTCGCGCACGTAGTCGAAGACCCCGGTGTAGGTTGCTGGGTTCGACCGAGGTGTCCGGCCGATGGGCGACTGGTCGATGAGCCGGACCGTCTCTATCTGCTCCAGCCCCTCTATCGCGTCGTGCTCGCCCGGGTCAACCGACGTGTTGTCATTCATCGTCCGCGCGAGACCCTTGTACAGCACGTCGTGCATCAGGGTGGACTTGCCCGACCCGGAGACGCCGGTGATGGCGACGAACTGGCCGAGGGGGATCGATACGTCGAGTTCTCGGAGGTTGTGCTGGCGGGCGCCACGTACGACGAGGGTGCCGCCCGCTCCACGGCGCTCCTCGGGGACGGGGATCTGCGTTCGACCCGCGAGATAGTCTCCCGTTATCGAGCCCTCCGTTGTCATCACGTCCTCGACCGTTCCCTTCGCGACGACCTCGCCGCCTTCCTTGCCCGGACCAGGGCCGATGTCGATGATGGTGTCCGCCCGGCGCATCGTCGCTTCGTCGTGTTCGACGACGAGGAGAGTGTTGCCCAGATCCCGAAGCCCCTCCAACGTGTTGAGCAGTCGGTCGTTGTCTCGCCGGTGGAGGCCAATCGAGGGCTCGTCCAAGACGTACAACACCCCGACGAGGCCCGACCCAACCTGTGTCGCGAGGCGGATACGCTGGGACTCGCCGCCCGAGAGAGTGGAGGCCTCGCGGTCGAGCGTCAGATACTCCAGGCCCACTTCCTCCATGAATCCCAGGCGCGCGCGGATCTCCTTCAGAATCTCCTCGGCGATCGTCCGGTCGCGGTCGCTCAGTCGCGCTTCCATCCCCTCGAAATGTTCGCGGGCGTCGCCGATCGACGTCCGCGACACCGCTGTGATCGGCGTCCCGTCGACGAGAACAGACCGAGACTGGGGCTTGAGACGCGTCCCCTCACAGGCGGGACAGGTCGTCACCGCCATGTACTTCTCGATATGGTCGCGGGTCGATTCAGAGTCCGTCTCGACGTGGCGGCGCTCGAGGTTCGGCACTACCCCCTCGAACCGCTTCTCCTTACGCCGCACGCCGGTTTTCGTCCGGCGCTCGAAGACGACCTGTTCGTCGGTGCCCCAGAGAAAGGCATCCCGAACCGCCGGGTCGACCGCCGCGAGCGGTGTGTCGAGCGAGACGCCGAAATGTGCGGCCACGGCGTCGAGCCGGGTCCGGTAGTACGACCGCGAGTACGACCACGGCTCGAAGACGTCCCGCAGGGGCTTCGAGGGGTCCTGAACGACGAGGTCGGGGTCGACCTCCTTTGTGGACCCAAGTCCCTCACACTCTGGGCAGGCGCCGTGCGGGGAGTTAAACGAGAACGACCGGGTCTCGAGCTCGGAGAAGTCGATGCCACAGTGGGTACAGGCAAGGCTCTCCGACAGCTCTGCGACGAGACGGTCCTCACCGAGGTCGCCGGTCGAGCGCGCGCGGTTGCCGAGGTCCAGATCGGTGTCCGCGGGCGGGTCGGGGAGGATCACCTTCACGACACCGTCAGCCTCAGTGAGCGCCGTCTCGACCGAGTCTGCGACCCGCGAGCGAGCCTCGGGGTCAACGGCGATACGGTCAACGACAACGTCTACGGTGTGGTCGTAGTTTTCGTCGAGGTCGGGCGTCTCGGCACCCAGGTCGACAGATTCACCGTCGACTTCAACCCGGGAGTAGCCCCGCGAGAGCAGATCGTCGAAGAGGTCAGCGAACGCGCCCTTCTGGTCGCGCACAACTGGCGCACAGATCTTCGCACGAGTGCCATCGGGGAGCGCAAGAACACGCTCGACCATCTGCGAGGCGCTCTGCTCGCCAACCTCTCGCCCGCACTCGGGACAGTGAGGTGTGCCGACGCGAGCGTAGAGCAGACGGAGGTAGTCGTGGAGCTCCGTCACCGTCCCTACGGTCGAGCGGGGGTTGTTCGCCGCGTTCTTCTGGTCGATCGAGATAGCGGGCGAAAGCCCCTCGACCGCCTCGACCTGGGGCTTGTCCATCTGTCCTAGAAAGTTGCGCGCGTACGCCGACAGCGACTCGATATACCGGCGCTGGCCCTCGGCGTAGACGGTCTGGAAGGCAAACGACGACTTCCCGGAGCCGGAGAGCCCGGTGACGACCGTCAGTTCCTCGCGCGGGATTGAGACGTCGAGGTCGTCAAGGTTGTTCTCGGTCGCCCCTCGAACCTCGATCGTGTCTCGTGCCATTGAACACAAGTAGGCGTGCCCGAGGGAGAACCTGTCGATCCGGTCAGTATTCGCGCTTGTCCACAGCTCTCCGGCCGACCGCACGCGGAGCGCCCGGCGCGAACCGAAGCGTCCCGACCGGGCCGACAAGCGCCCCTCCACACCGGTCATCAAGCGACCCACAAGACGGCGCTCGCGGGGGACGACTGACCGCCGCGAGAGGCGGGTATCACGCCGTCGGATGTCACGATCGAGCGCCACCGGACACGGCTGGGTCTCGCCGGGCATCGTGGGTGGTAGCGGCGCTGCTGCGCTCGGCTGGCTAGTAGGCGGGGTGACACGCCACAAAACAGTCGCTCGCCGTCGGGGCGAGGCCTGGCGGGGCGTGTGGTACTTCTTGAGACTGGCCGTCCGAGCGAACAGATATCAGAAGACACAGAGGCCGATGTGATCGTGGCTGCAAAGCGATTATCAGCCACCGTGCGCCCGATATCGCGGTCAGGGGTTAGTCTACGGTCTGCCAGCGGTCGCGCCGTCAGTGCCGCGCGGAGAGCTTCTCGCGGCCGACGGTGAAGCCCGTCGGAACGACGATGATCTGGTCATCCCCTTTCTGAACGATGTCGCCGTCCACCTCGCGGGCGACCTGCCGGAGGTCATCAAGGAGATGTTCGACAGTCGAATCGTTCGGATTCAGGCGTGTGATGTCAGCGACGACGAGGTCGCCGTCGTACACCGCGTCCTTGATCGGGATTACGTCCTGCTGGTCTGAGATTTCGGCGACATGAACCTGCGTTCCCGCGTGTCCCCGGGCGGTCTCGAAGTCATCAAGATCGAGTTCGACGTAGTCGTCGACGCTCCGCTGCCCCCCCGAGCCGAGGATTTTGCGCATGATTCCCATAAATTCATGCGTGCGAGGCGAACGCTTAGTTCTTGCGTCGGCGTCTGACGCGGTAGGGCTAGTTACACACCGAACTCGTAGAGGTCGTCGCCAACGTGGTGGACCGACCCGACAACGCGGCCCGAGTCCCCGGCCATCTCCGACCCGTCGATGAGCGCCCGTCCCACCGCGAGGACCTTGCTGTGGGTCTCCTCGGCGACGAGGACGAGGTCGCCCTCTGTGATCGCCTCGTCGGCCGCGACGATACCCGGGCGCATCACGCCCGCGCCGTCGCTCACGAACGAGACGGCGCCAGCGTCGACAGTCACGATGCGGCGCTCGGGGTCAAGGCGGTTCGCGCCCCGGACAGTCGGGAACGGGTCGCCGTCGACATAACAGATCTCCGGGTCGCCGTCGACGAGGACGAGGTCGAACTCGGTCCCTTCGAGGTCGACCCGCTCGTACGTCTCGCCCGCAAGGTCGACACCGAGTCGCTCTGCAAGTCGCTCCTCGATCGCCCGCACCTCGTCGCTCCGGAGGTGGTGACGGGACTTGGCGCGCATGTACAGGGATTTGGGGCCGACGGCTAAAGCCCCGCGGTCGGCGCGGCGACACCTCCTCGCTCGTCTGTCCGCGGGCAAGTCTTGTCAGCGTCGGACGCGCGAAGCAAACGATAAGTCCCCACCGATGCAGAATGACTGCATGTGGCGTTCCCGGGACCAGAACCAGCGCACGATCAACTGTATCGCCTGTGGCGCGTCTGTCGCGCGCGCCGACGCGCGGGAGTACGATAAGGAGGGCGACCGTTGGGAGCGACACGGCAAGGAGTTTGAGTACCTCTGTAAGGACTGTTACCGCGGGCTCTGTCACCAGCCCCGGCCCGGGCTGGAGACGCTCCTGGCCGACGTGGAGCGGACGGGCCAGAGTCGTGCGGAGTTTCTCGCCGCCTACGTCGACGCCGTCGAGTCCGGTGGGGACCACCCCGAGACCGAATCCGGGCGAGACTGAGACGGTCGCGGCCCGACACGACTAACCCGCTCGCCCGCTACGACGGGATATGTCGAACGACGCCGACGCGCAGGCGCAGGCTGGCACCGCAGAAGGACAGGGGCCGGTCGAGATTACCTCGGACCAAGCCCGCACGCTCGCCGAGAAGCGTGAGGACCTGTTTGCCGAGTTCGAACTGCGTGATGAGTTCCCGAGCGCGGTGCTCCGGGAGGCTAGAGAGCGCACCGAAGACGTCGAGTCGGAGATAGCGGCCGAGGCCGACGACCGGGTCGACCACCGCGACCTCACTGCGTGGACGACCGACCCCGCCGACGCACAGGACTTCGACGACGCCATTTCCGTCGAGCGCACCGACGAGGGCTACCGGCTCTGGGTGCATATCGCCGACGTCTCTCACTACGTCCATCCCGGCTCCACGATGTGGGAGGAGGCGATCGAGCGCGGGACGACGACCTATCTCCCGGCCTACACCGTCCACATGCTCCCACCGGTTCTCGCAGAGACGGTCTGCTCGCTCGTCCCCGAGAAGGACCGACTCGCACACACCGTCGAGATGCACCTGAGCGAAGAGACGCTCTCCTTCGAGAACGTCGAGATCTACAAGTCGGTCGTCCGCTCGGACGAACGCCTGACCTACAGCCAGTGTGAAGCGCGGATCGACGACCCCGACGCACCGCTCGGACCGGAGTGTCAGCTCGCCTTTGAACTTGCAGACCGTCTTCACGAGCAGCGAAAGGAGGACGGCTCGCTCGTCCTCAACCCCCGGCGGGATCGTGCGCACACGATCGTCGAGGAGTGTATGCTGAAAGCGAACAAAGCGGTCACGCACGAGTTGATGTGGGGCCGTGGCGTTGAGGCGATGTACCGCGTCCACCCCCAACCAACCCCCGACGAATGGGACGAGGCCCTGCGCGAGATTCAGGAACTCGACGGCGTCTCTATCCCCGGAAGCGGCTGGGACGACCCACGGAAGGCCGTCAACGCGGTGCTGGAGGAGGCCCCGGACCGACAGCTCTCGCGCATCCAGCGCGCCGTTTTGAAAGTGATGCCCCGCGCGAAGTATATGAGCGACCCCTTCGGCGGTCACCACGCCCTCAACTTCGACATCTACGGGCATTTCACCTCGCCCATTCGCCGGCTCTCGGACTTGCTGAACCACTGGATCGTCCACGAGAACGACGTACCCGAGGAGCTCGCGAACCTCTGTGACCACGCCTCCGAGCGTGGGAAAGACGCCGAGACGGTCGAACGGCTCTACAAGCAGGCTATCGAGGAGATACGCCTCGACCCTCACGCCATCAACAGCCGCGGGGTCGTGACGGTGGATGAGGATGGCGAGGTGATAGACGAGCACGGCCTCCCGCCCGAGGAGGAGCGCGAGGTTCGCTAGCCCGCTACTGGCCGACGACCGGCCCGTCCGCGCCGAGCCCCGTCCTGATCTCCCGGAGGGTGTACGACTCAGCGAGTACCGACTCGTCAAGTTCGACCCCGAGACCTGGCCCTTCGGGCACCAACAGGCACCCCCCCTCACGAGCGAACCCCTCGACGAGGAGATCCT
>ERZ1034543.169-NODE-169-length-17334-cov-5.397998_pt1 | contig 17334 bp, 17 predicted proteins | sample MGYA00520654_ERZ1034543 | MGnify/ENA primary metagenome ERZ1034543 (study PRJEB33760, sample SAMEA4777712) | hypersaline lake metagenome | biome: hypersaline environment; feature: brines | place: Spain | collected 2012-08 | depth 0 m ... | reverse complement strand
TTGCAGGCTTGTCCGTTGCAGGCTTGTCCGTTGCAGGGAGGCCCCGCACAAAAAAAGCCCCCGTTCCCAGAGCGGAGGGGGGCGCAGCGGTGGCCAGGGACGGATATCCAGACCACAACCAAAGAGGGCCGTTTCTTCACAAAATCGGCCCTCTTTGACATTCAGGGCCAACATGCATAGGTTTATCGGGCGCATCTTCGCCCGATTCGGCAGAGAATTTGCCACCTTATAGTATTGATTGAGCGCGAGAGAGCAGTTGCCCCGAAGGGGTACTCTTTGAGAAAACTCCCGGATTTTACTGGGCGTGAATGCTTCGCATTTTCCGGGAGATATGAGCCTGTCGGTTTTGAACCTGTCGGTTCGGAGACTCTCTCGTCAGCCTCAACGGAACAATGAGCTTCCTTTGAGGCACCATTCGATGTCATACCGATAACCAAAGTATGACACAGTTTGCTTTTGAGAATCTGTACCGTCGGGCTGACGGGAGAGGCTTCGGCCTCTAATGCCTGCGGAGGGCATGTAAGACCTGAAGTGAAAGGACCCCAGGCAGACCCTGTGAAACAGGAATTCTTTTCCGTAAGGAAGAATCCCCTCGATTCATCGAGGGGAGAAGTCAATGGGTGATTAGGGACGGAACCGCGATCCAGGCCTCGCCGCCTGCCCCCGATTCTTTAGAGAAATACATCCGACCCACGCAGGGTGGGAAGCCAGACTGGCCCGATCTCTCCGTTGAAAATCCTCGGGTTGCCTGGCTGTTGCATCGCGCCGGAAGCCCAGAGTTGGCCCGCAGATTTGATGATCTCCGGGAGCTACGCAACGACTTGGAGGAAGAGCACGGAGAGGCCACTCGAGCTCGCCACGCCGACCTGAAAGACGTGCAGGACATGGTGCGTGTGTGGCGCCGTCTATTGTCTACGTAGTCAAGCCCCCGATTCGACCGAGTTTTGGCGGGTACATCTACGATCTGTGTTGGTGGGAAACGTTTTCTGCCCGTCAAGCTCCATCAATCAGAATTCTTGCATAGAGTGAGGTAACTACATATCCACATTGGATATCTTGCCTGTGACCTCATCGAGTTGTGTCCAGTACTCGGAGGTTAGGAACTCCTCGATGGGCATTTGGATCAGGTCCCTTGCCTTGCCCCACTCGAGGGCTGACATCAGTTCCCTGAAGCCCCGCTTCGTCTGGACGTGGTCCCCAAAGAGATCCCGCACCTCTGATTTCACGGAGGCCTTCAGCGGAATCTTGCCCTTCCGAGAATCGGTGTCGTTCTGAGTGAAGGATGGGTAGGCGTCCCAGAACCGCTCGAAGTCCGACGAGGTGGCAAAGACCGACTCCGCGAATTTATCGGTCACCTCCAAGTTGTCCGGGTACACGGTCTCGTCCGCGTTGTGGTTTTTGAGGAGTCCCTTCTCGACAAGCTCCTGAATGGAGGCGCGGGGCCAGGGGCGGACGTTCTCGGCGTAGCGATAGATATAGGCTACGGCAGGGTTGCTTCGGGGAAGTGGATCCCCTCCGTACTCTCGTTGATCGAGAAACAGGATATACGGAAGCATGAACTGCTCCATGGTGATGTCGAACTTCTCGAGCACGACGAACATGTCGTCTAAGTCCTTAATCATAGCGGTCGGAGACAGTTTGAGGAGAAAACAGGCGTGTTCGGGCCATGGGGCCCACGCCCCGAAAATGCACTGCATGAGACTCCCGAAATGAGACAGCAGTTGTTGCTAGTGAATTCGCCGGCGCACCGATGAACGTGTGCTGGAGGTACCGACTGGACGTAGGATTTTCAAGCAGAGAATGCCCGGCGGCAGAGGCTTAACTTGAGGACTTATGTCGAGACGAGCGTACGGTCTACGTCCGGCTGCGGAATGGACTGGAGAAGGGTGGCACCGGTTCGATGCGTCCAGGCTGGCAGATCTTCACCTCCAGACGGAGCAACCACCTCGATCACTGCTCGAGTGCGGCTGAGGGCCACGTGGAGCGTCTCGCGGGCCGTCTGAGAGGGGGGAAGCTGCGGGAGAAGCACCAGTACGACGTCGGCCTCCCAGCCCTTGAAGCTGTGCACGGTGCTGAGTTTGAGGCGCGGATCGAGCCGCCAGAAGGCGTGCTTCGGCGCTCGGTTCTCGTCGGGGGTTTCGACGCAGAGGCTGCAGACCTCGAGGTCGGCTGCCTCCAGGGGCCCCTCCAGCGCCAGCCCGTCGTCGTGGGTGGGGACCAGGACGGCGATTTGGCTGGGGTTGACGCCCTGCAGCGTGCGGTCGCGCACCGCCGCGACCAGGCACCGCCGGAGCTCCTCCTGGGACGGACGGTGTCGGTCGGGGCCACGGACGGTCGTCCAAATCGCTTTGGGATTCGGACGGTCGGCAAAGTCCATTGCGAGCTGGGGCGCCTTTTCCAACTCGGTCGTGGAGGCGTGGCCCGACAGCCACTTATTGACTGCGACGTTATGGGCGGGGAGCAGAGCCGCGGGCATGCGAGCAGTGCCGTTAAGCCTGGCAACCCTGGGCGACTTTGAGAACAGCGTTGCCGGGTCGCGGACGGTGTGATCGTAGATGCGCTGGGCAGGGTCGGCGGCCACGGTGATCGAGGCCTCCTCGCGCAGGAGAGGGGCTAAGCTGTTGAGCCACTCCGGACCCCAGTCCTGGCCCTCGTCCACCAGTAGCGTGTCGACCGTTGGCAGCCACGAGCTGTCGGCCTGGATGAGAGCCCGAAGCCGATCGGCCTCTTGGACAAGGCGGGCCGGAATCTCGTCGATCTCGACCTCCTCCTCATCCTCGTTGATCGCGGCCCACATGCGGTATGCTAACTTGTGGTAGTGGGTAATGGAGAGCCTGCGATGGGCCGCCCGAAACTGGGCCGTGCGCTCCGGCTCGGACACGTCATTCTCCTGCAAGACGGTCCGCAGTCCGCGCATGGCGTAGTCACGGACGTAGTGCCAGAGGGTGATGTTGAAACCGAGCACGAGCACGTCGTCGCCGTCCAGGAGGGCTTGTGCGGCCCGTCGGGCGAGCACCAGCGTTTTGCCGCTGCCCGCCGGGCCGGTGACGAGCAGGCGCTCGGCCTCGTGCGCCGCGGCGCGCTGCTGGGAAGGGGTCAGCTCCAGGGGCTCGTTTTGGAGCGCTTCGTCGGGGGTGGGGTGGAGCCAGCCGTGGAGGATCTCGTGCCAGGGGCGGTCCAGGCCGATGGCCGCGGCCCGTTCGCGGATCGTGTCGACGTGCTCGTTTCCGTGCTCGACCTTCCCGAGCAAGGGGATGAGCGTATCCAGGTCCTCGTGCCGCAGCGAGGCCCGGCTGGCGAGGCCGTAATGCTGGGCTGCGCTGCCGAGGGATCGCCTCGCGAAGGACTCGACCTCGTTGAGCTGGGAGGGTGAGGCGTGGGTGAGGTACACCCCCGCCCGCACGAAGCCGAACGTACGGCGGTCGTCCTGGCGGGCCTCTTCGGCGAAGGGGAGGAGGAGCCGGAAGAGTGCTGTTCGCGCCGCGTCGACCTGATCGAAGGGGCCGCGGGTGCTCTGGAGCCCGTGTTGGGTGCGCACCTGCCAGGTGTCGCCGCTCACGTCGTAGGCGCCGAGGTCGTAGTCCTTGACCTCAATGAGTTGGATGCCCGCGTCGGGGTGAACCAGCGCGAGGTCCGGACGGGTGCCCCCGATATGCGGCTGGAGGTAGAGGCGCCAGTCGTCGGAAAGGGCCTCGATGAGGCATTCGCCCAATCCGCGCTCTCCGTCGGTGAGTTCGACGCGGAGGTCGGTCCAGTCCTCGGGGGGCGGGTAGCACTCGGCCATGGGGCTGGAAGGGTGGGTGCGTCAGGACATGGGAGGACCTATATGCACCGGCGTCGGCCCAGGATGGCAAGACTGAATTCAGTGTGGGAAGGGTGAAGTGACGGGGATCGCCGTGAATCAACGTCCGGTTGGCCTTGCTCCACTGGCATGTCACGACGTTCGGAGCAGGGGCCAGAGATAAAACAACTTTGGAGAGTGAAAAGAAAATGCCTGCCCCTCCTGAAAGAAGGGCAGGCACGAATGAAATCAGGGAAAAGCGGGCCAAAGGTCTCAATCCTCTTCTCTTCCGAGGAAGTGTTCAAAGCGGGTGCAGCTCTCGGCGGAGCTGGCCATCGAGGAGGAGGTCTCAATCCTCTTCTCTTCCGAGGAAGTGTTCAAAGGAGCCTGGACGAGTATCAAGAGGCGTACATCCACGACAGGTCTCAATCCTCTTCTCTTCCGAGGAAGTGTTCAAAGACTGTCGCTCTAACTCCGTGTGCACCAACGCCGCAGCGGGCCGATTGCGAGGACCCCCCAATCCGGGCGGTCGAAATCCGCTCGCGTAGGGGCCGATCGTCGTCCCCGTTCGGCGAAACCCCATGGGAAAGAACGGCTTACGCGGATGCGAGGACCTCCCGGGGCTGTGGGGGCTGAGTAGGTCCTCGAATGCACTGCAGAAAATATCGCTGCAGCGCGAAAAATCCAAATGTCGCCCGGGCGTGCGGGCTTGCGGCGTTTGGGTCACGCGATGTAACAGTCCGTCTCAGTGGGCAGCGACACCTCCGTGCCGTGCTGGCAGAGGCGGTCGCGGCTGCGGGCACTGAGGGGAAGCGTCCACAGGTGGTCCGGCGGGCACTCCATGCGGTCGAGCACGCCCGTTACCAGAGCCTCTCGGTCGTTGGACGACAGGGCGCAGGCGAACACGCTTTGCTGCAGGCGGCGGCCGTGGTCTTCGAGGAGGCCGGCCACGGCCCGCAGGCGCTTCGGGGCGCAGATGTCGTAGCTGATGAGAAACAGGTCCATGCGGTTTGGGGGAGTGCGACAAGAGAGTTGTTGGGGGAGTGCGACAAAAAGAGGCCTGCGGTGCCGCTATCGGACCGTGAACGGCACGTAGTCGGCCCCGCTGGTGAGGGTGCGGGCCAGGAGGCGGGCCTGGGCTTCGAAGGCGCGGTGGTAGGCGACCTCGGTGCCGAGGCCCGGCGGCGTAACGGTCGTTTGGCGGCGGTCCTCGTACGCGTCGTAGACGGCCTTGCGGCCCGACTCGGTGAGGTAGACGCCGCCGTCCCGCGCTTCCACGTCGCTTGCGTTTATGGCACCGCGGTTTACCATCGACAACACCACCGAGTGCACGACGGCCGGGCGGAAGGCCTCCAGAAGGTCGAGCGCGCAGCCGGGGCATCCACGGCGCGGTTCGTGGAGGAAGCCGTGGCCCGGATCGAGGCCGGAGGCGACGCAGGCGGCGCGCACGTCGCTGAGCGCGAGGGCGCCGGTGAAGCTGATGAGGGCGTTCACCGCGTCCTCCGGCGGGCGGCGCGTGCGTTTCGGGAACTCGAACGCGGGGTCGTCCCGCTGGAGAAGGGCGGGCCACGTTTCGTAATAGCGGCGCGTGGCCTGGCCCTCCACGCCCCGCAGGGCCTGCAGGTCGCTGCATCGAGACGTGCGGTTGAGCAGCGCGTCCACGGTGTCGGCGTCCTCGGCGAGGGCTGGGGCCGACCGCCGCCGCGCGTACCGGCGGAGGAGCGTGCGCTGGTTGGTGAGCTTGGCCTGCACGAACGACCGGGCGAGGCGCAACTGGACCTCGGGGGCCTCGGCGGCCCGGTACTGGGCCCGTCGCAGGGCCGGCCGCGGTGAGCAAGCCGCCTGGAGGTGCCCCTCCAGCCGTCCGTTCCAGGAAAGGAAGATGGTGTCGATGCCGCGCTCCAGGAAGAAGCGCTGCGCGGCGCTCGTGCAGGAGGCGCGTCCCACCAGCACCACCCGCTCGACGTCCACGGCAGGGAGCGTCAGTACCGTCTCGCGGTCTTCGCCGTCCGGTTTCTCCACCACGATGCGGCCCCTGCGTTTTCGCACGATGGCCCCGCAGGTGTCCACGTACAGCGTGCGGGAAGGATCGGCGGCGGGGACGACCGGGATCGAGGCGTCCGGCTTGGATTCGGAAGCGGACGTGGCAGTCGGGGGAGAAGAAGGCATGGCATGGGCAACCGAGGGGACGAGCGTGTCGAGGTGCGTCCCCCAACGGCGCGAGGGGGCCCAGCGGTCAACGCGGTGAATTCAGCGAGGGCGTGCTGAATTCAGTCCGCCCCTCCTGCCTTTCTAGGCCCAACTCGGGGGCAAAAGAAAACGCCCACTCCCAGGGCGGGCCCAGGAGCGGGCGTCTCAATCCTCTTTTCTTCCGAGGAAGTGTCCAAAGACTCTCCCTGTAACTCTCTGCGCGCCAACCTCCCAGCGGGCCGTTTGCGAGGACCCCCCAATCCGGGCGGTCGAAATCCGCTCGCGTAGGGACCGATCGTCGTCCCCGTTCGGCGAAACCCCATGGGAAAGAACGGCTTCCGTGAATGCGAGGACCTCCCGGGGCTATGGGGGCTGAGTAGGTCCTCGAATGCACCAGAAGGGTAGGGAGGTCGTCCCGGAATTGCAAATTCACCGCGTCCCGTCCGGTGCTGAATTCACCGCGTCGGTGGAGCATTCGGGGCAAAGGCACCGAATGCCTCGGGCCCGCGCGAACTCGCGATTTTCATCGGTAGGGAGGCCCGCGCGTCTCAGGCATCGCACCCCACTTTCGTGCCTTTTGATCGATGCCGGTGATGCCATGACCGACCGCCGCCCCGTCCTTGCCATCGAGCGCGCGCACTACCCCAAGGCCTCCGGCACCTACCGGATGAGCGAGCACGCCCTGCGCCGCATGTACGGCCGCAGTCTCTGCCTGGAGGCCGTGCGCCGGGCGCTCCGCTTCGGGCGGGTGACGTTTGCCCGCGGGGCCGCCCACTTTGTGCTCGGCAAGAATGAGGTGGACCGATACGAGCCGGTGCGCGCCGCCGACGACGGGCTGCAGCTCGTCGTGTCGTCGCTGCAGGAAGGCCACATCCTGACGCTCTACCGCAACAAGGAGACGCTTCCGCGGGACTGAGGGGCGCGCCGTTAGGCCGTGCCCTCCAGCGGACCGACGTGTTCGAACGGCCACCCCTCACCAGGGTAGGGGGTTTCAACCCGCAGCGTCGGGGCGCCGCCCGGCCAGTCGTAGCGGCGCGGATCGCGGGAGAGGCCCTCGATGCGCAGGTGTCGCTTCGCCACGGGGACCTCTCGGAGCGCATCGTTGAGGTCGGAGATGTCTTTGCTGACCGACGCGGTGTCGTCCCACGCGTCTAAGCCGTCCTCGCCGCGGGAGCACAAAAACTGCACGGCGTGGCGCTGCCGCCCCACCGGGGCCGTGTCGGTTTCGTAGGTCAGGGCCGTGCTCGGCACCGGGGCCTCCTCGTCCGCCCGCTGCTCCGCAAAGGCGAGCAGCGTGGCGGCCTGCTTTGGAGTGAGTGTGCAGGTGTCGAGGGTCTCATCCTCACTGTCGAAGAAGAGCTGCGCGCCGCCGTCCCGCAGGCGGGCCTTCACCTGAGTCACGGTCCGGGCGCTGGCAACGTGAGGATCGAGAGCATTAAGGATGGCCTCCAGGTCCTGACGGTCGTCCGGGAGGCCGTCGATCAGGTCCTCTTCCAGCAAGGTGCGTAGCCGAGGGAACCGGATGTCGACGAGATTGAGGAGTCGGCCGTATCGCGGATCCCCCTGTTCGGGATAGAAAAATGACGGATCGCCTTCGAGAGACGGGTCCGACAGAAGGACGTGTGTGAGCCGGTCGTCGGGACGGCCGTAGACCGTGAGGGCCGTCATAAGGTGAGCGCTCATGGTTTTGCGGCCCCCGGCGATGGAGCCGATGAGAGGGAGCTGGTCGTCCCGAGTGAGCTCCTCCACGAGAACGTAGCAGAGATTGGCGAAGCGGGTGTCATCGCCCTGGTGGTAAATGTCGTCCAGCCCTTCGGTCCCGACCTCCGGGACATGAAACGTCAGTTCTACCGGGGCCTCCCCATTCTCGGGATTCCGGCCAAGCACGTCCTCGCAGAACTGGGGCCAGCGGGCCTCTACGCCCTCGATCGGGGTGCCGCGAGCGGGGTTGGCCTGCCGCTCACCGAGCAGTTGGGCCCGCCCGTACGCCTGGCCCACGCGGGTGGTGACCACGTGCACGGCCCCCGGCTGCAGGTCCTCGGCACGGTGGAGTTCAAAGACCGTTTCGGTCACCACCTGGGGGCTTTGCCCGGTGGCGATGAGGAGATTGTAGGGTTTCGACGACATGAGATGCAGACTGGAGATGCAGACTGGTGAGTGGGACGGTTCGAAACGGCCAAAATGTAGGCAAGCGCCCCGCGAGCGTCAACCCACGCTCCGTCGGCGAACGGTCCCCGCAATCGGGGCGACTACGCAGGCAGGGCCGTAGCACTGGGGCCGTCGTTGCGGTATTTCCGGTTCAGGTACAGGGACCGAAAGGTCATGCGGGCCGCGGTGAGGGTTCGGCTCACGATGCGGTAGTTGAACGTGCCCCCAACGGCCGCGCCGATGAGCGGAAGCGCCTGCGCGAGCTTCTGCTTCGTCACCTTGTGGGCGATCCGCTGGGGCAGGCGGCGCGTCATGCGCTTTAGGGTCTGGGCCGCCGTGCCGGTCGCAGTGCGCTCGGCCACCTGCTGGTAGGTCCACCGCTTGGCAAAGGCCTCGGCGGCGACGTGAATGTCGACGAGGAAGCGCGCCTTGGCCGCACTGCTCGCCCCGGCGCCCACGTTGAAAATGCCGAGCACGGCGGGCCGCACGTCGGGATCCTCCATGTCAAACCCGTAGCAGGTGCCCACCTGCTGCACCCCCCCGGAACGCCACGCCGAGGAGAAGGGGCAGATCGGCGGCGGCTGCTCCTATGCCTCCTGCCCCGCAGACGCCGCCCTCCCCCGCGGCAAGGAGCTTGTTGGGTATGTGGTAGCGGGCCGAGAGCGCGTCGAGCGCCGAGAGGGAAGCGTCGGCAAGATCCGACACCTCGTTGGCATCGATCTGCTCCTTTCGGGCCTTCTTGAGGACACTCGACGTGCGGAACGTGAAGCGAGACGCGTCCTGGACCATCTCCAGCCCGCCCTCGATCGCGTCCCGGACCGTCTCCTGCGCCACCGCGGGGGTGGCCCACTGTAGCGCGGAACCGGCCTTGTCCTGCACGGCGCGCAGCGCGGCCTGGAGCGCCCCCCCGTCATCGCGCCGCCACGCACGGACCTCCGAGCGGGCCGTGCGCTCGTGCGGGGTGAGGGCACCGAGCGTCTCGTCGTCGAAGTCGAGCGGATCAGCGTCCATGGCGGGAGGGGAGCGGGTGGAAGAGTCGGGGGAAGCGTCCGGCACGATGCCCCCGATCGGGGGCGTTTTTCTTTTCGCGCTCCCTTCAACACCCCGCCCAGTTCGCCGTTGTCGTCGTAACAATTCGGCGCCCGCTCAGTGAATTCAGCGGCACGCACTGAATTCACCGTGGAAACCCACCCGTAGGTTCCCCTCGATACACGTAGGGACGCGATGCCCCGCGCCCCCTCGCTCCCGACGCTTTTCGTCAGAACACGTCTCCCGATGCCCACGTCCTCGCGATTGTCGCCCGCAACCGAGCCACTGACCAATCCGCCCACGCTCCGGACGGCGACCCTTTGTCTCCGCTACCGGGCTGAGGGCCGCGTCCACCTGCCGAGTCCCCCGGCGCACGTGTGGCGGGGCCAGCTCGGGTACTACCTGCACCGCCTCGCCTCCGAGGCGGAGCACGAACAGGACCTCTCGCTCTACCAGCGCCTCTTCCGGACGCCCCGCTCGGCGGTGGGCGTGCCCGACTACGACGGGCGCCTGCTCGGGGCCCTGGGGCTGGCCGGGCAGCACGTGCCCCACCCCTTCGTGGTGCGGCACGCCAAGCCCGAGGCGCCGGCCACGGACCGTCGCCTGCAGCCCGGCGCCGAGACCGTGGTGGAGATGCGGCTCTTGGGGGCCGCCCTGCGGCACCTGCCCCCGCTGACGGCCCTCTTCGAAACGATCGGCGCGGACGGGCTCGGGCGGCGGGTGGAGCAGCGGGGTGGGCAAAAGGCGCGAGGACCGGTCACGCTCGTGGAGGCCACGCTGGCGATGGGGCCGGTGACGCTCTCGCTGTACGACGGGACCGAGTGGACCCTGCCGCCTACCTGCGGCCCGGAGCTCTACGAGCAGGCCGCCGCGATGGCCCCGGCGCCGGACGCCGCGTCGGATGCAGTCCCGGAGAATAGAGAGGCCCTCTCGTTGACATTTCGGACGCCGACGCGCCTGCGGCATGCAGGAGACCTCGTGAGGCCCAATCGCCTCGACGCCGACGCGCTGGCCGCCACGCTCTACCGCCGCGTGGCGGGCCTGGCCGTCTGCTACGCGCCCGGCGATCACGAAGAGACAACTCTCCAAGAGTGGCAGGACGGCTTCAAGGCGCTGGGGGCCCCCACGACCCTCGCGACCGGCGACGTCGAATGGGTGACGGACCGGCGCTACAGCCACCGCCAGGAGCGCCGCGTGCCCGCTGGGGGACTGGTGGGGACCGTGCGGCTGGCGGCCCCGCCCGAGGCACTCCGCACCTGGGCCCGGTGGCTCCGGCAAGCCGAAACGCTGCACCTCGGCGGCGGCACGGCCATGGGGCTGGGGCGGCTCCAGATGGATTGACCTGCCCCTGAATCCACGCTGGCGACAGAGAGCTTTCCATTTCGTTTACGTCGGCCCACACGAAAGGCCCGCCCCTCAGTCGAGGGAGCGGGCCTTTGTCTTTTTGGAGGGCACCCTCTTCTCTTCCGAGGAAGTGTCCAAAGACGTCAAGGGCCACTTTGACGACGCCCGCGCCGAGGGGGAGTCTCAATCCTCTTCTGTTCCGAGGAAGTGTTCAAAGTGGAGATCGCGGCCAACCAGCTGCCCCACGCGAGCGAGGGTCTCAATCCTCTTCTGTTCCGAGGAAGTGTTCAAAGACTGTCCCTGTAACTCTCTGCGCGCCAACCTCCCAGCGGGGCGTTTGCGAGGACCCCCCAATCCGGGCGGTCGAAACCCACCCGCCTGGAGGCCGATCGTCGTCCCCGTTCCGCGAAACCCCATGGGAAAGAACGGCTTTCGCGAATGCGAGGACCCCCCGGGGCTGCGGGGCCTGAGCAGGTCCTCGAATGCACTTCATAGAATATCAGTGCGCCGTCGAAATTCCAAATTTCGTCCCGGGGCTGCTCCGCGGTCTACCCGTGACGCGCTGGGGCACACGGTTCGACAAGGGACGAGCTTCTCGTGTGCTTGGGCGCACACTTCTCCGGCTCCATCGGCCGGCCCCTCACGCCGAATGCACGTCGGCCTCCCGCCGAGCGGAGTCATGATTTCAGCCTGTGGTCGCTGAATTCCCCGTCGCCCCGGTGAATTCCCCACAGCAACCCCCGGCGGGGAGGGTTCCGTACAGGAGGCCGGAATGAAAAGACGGGCTGCCGCGGCGCCCGGCAGGCCCGGGAAAATCGACCCGAAAATCCAGGTTGACGTTGGCGCGTGGCCCAATTATGTTCAAAATAAGCAAAAATTAGTTTTTCCATTCTTGGGGGGCCGTCGTTGCCTCAGCATGGTTCGCCGCGGCGGCCCTGACATCCCGCTTCTCCGCCTCCACGGCGAGTCCTCGACGGCCCCTCGCACGAAATTTCTTTCTCGGACGTTTTGTCGGTTCGCATGCAGCTCCTGCAGATCGAGGTCAGCGGCATTCAGCAGTTCATCTTTGAGAGCAATCGCCTCCGCGAGTGGCGCGGCGCGAGCGCGCTCCTGAGCCGCATGGACCATCAGGTGCTCGACGATGTGATCGCCGGGACCCCCGTGGAAAAGATTCGGAGTCGCGGGGGCGTGGCGGTGCTCCGGGTGCCGTCCGACGCGCCGGACGAGACTGCCGATCGGGTAGAAGAAACCCTGGCGCGGCGCTACCGGGACGAGGCGGCCGGTGTCCCCGTGCACGCGGCCCGGGTGGAAGGCTCGGGCGTGCCGGTGCTGGAGTTGATGGACCGTCTCGCCTTGAAGGCCGCGACCGAGCGAGAGCGGGCCCCGGTTGTCGACGGAGGCGCCGCCCGGCTGGGCCCCATGGTTCGGTTTTGCGATAGCTGCGGCCGCCGGGCCGCCGAGGAGCACCGGACCCTGGGACAAACGGAGGGAGAGCTGCTCTGCCGCCGCTGCTTCGAGAAGGGCCGCCACGGCCTTCGGGTGCGCCGCGGCGTGGCGGACGGAAGCATCCTCGACCGCTTTGCCCGGGCGCTGGGCGACCGGTCGGGATGGCCCGCGCCCGACGCGGTGCCCGGATGTGTGCCCGATGACCTGGAAGCACTTGCGGAGGCGGACCCGAACGGAAAGATTGCCCTGATTCAGGCCGACGGCAATGCGCTGGGCCGGACGATCCAGCAGATCGACCAATTGGAGGCGTACCGCGAGTTTTCCGATGGGGTGGCCGGGGCCGTGGAGACGGCCGTCTTCGACACGCTGGCCGAGCACCCGCCCCGGGACGGCACGCTTCCCTGGGAGGTCGTCTTCCTTGGGGGCGACGACGTGCTTCTCTTTACGACAGCCTCAATTGCCCTTCCGGTGGCCCAGGAGCTCGCGGAGCGCGTCGCGGGCGAGACGGCCTCCCTCATGGCGCCCTACGGCCGCGACCACCTGTCGCTCGGCACTGGGATCGCTGCGGCCGACCCGCACGTGCCCGCCTCGGTGCTGCTGGAGCTGGCCGGAGACCTGGAGAGCAGCGCGAAGGACCTCGCCTACGCCCAGGACGGCGACGTGAGCACGGTGGACTACCACCGCATTACGGGCGAGGGGGCCACTACCCTCCACCACATCCGGGACGAGACGCTGCGCCCGAGCCGGGACTATCGGGCCGCGGGGGACGGCGCGCCGAGCCGGGCCCCGACGCGCCTCACGGCCCGTCCCTTTACGACCGACCAGCTGGCGTCCGTACGGGCAGTCGCCACGGCCTGGGAAGAGGCGGGGCTCTCCCGCTCCAAACTGCACCGCTTGCGGGAGGCCCTCTTCGAGAGCCCCGCCGAGGCGATCCGCACCTGGACCCACGTCGTGGCCCGCGCCTCCGACGACGAGCGGCCTGCCTGGCGACGCCTGCAGTCACTTGCGCCGGAGGGCGAGTCGACCCAAAAGCTCCCCTGGGCAGCGCCCTCCACGTCGGCGGCGCCCGACGTGCGCCGCAAGACCTACCTCCTGGACATTCTCGACGCGCTTGCGCTTCGGTAAGAACGCCCCTTCGCTTCCCACTCCACAGGGCCTTACGCTTTTGTGTCTGCCCTCCATTCGGTCGATATCCCCCTTTTGATTCGGTTTGAACAGTCGCTTCACGTCGGGACGGGCCAGGGCGACGGCCTCGTGGACCGGGCCATCCGCCGCACCGCCGACGGGCAGCCCTACGTGCCCGCCTCGGCCCTGAAGGGCGCCCTGCGCCAGACGGCCCAGCGGCTCGTGCGGCAGCTGGACGCGGCGGCCTCGTTCGGCGACATCGCCCCCGAGCAGCATCTCGGCTACCGCCATCGGGGAGACACGGTCGTCCCCGAGCGCTGCGTGGCGCCCCACGCCGAAACGATGTGCAAAAGCGCCTCGCCGTGCCTGCTTTGCCGCGTGTTCGGAAATGCCTACACGGGTCGGCGCCTGGTCGTCGACGACGCGACGGCGATCTCCTCGCCGGAGACCCGAAGCCAACAGGCCCTGCTCCGCGCGCTGGAGGAGAGGGGGTCGGGCGTCACCTGGGACGGGGCGGCCGAAGGCGCCACCGAGACGATCACGCGCCTCCAGATGGACCGGCGCCGACTCGGGGCCAAGAGCGGGGCGCTCTTTACGACCGAGTACGCCCGGGCCCAGTCGGCCTTTGAGGGGCGCCTCGCAGGCTCGATCCCCTGTACGCCGCTCCAGAACGGCGACGCCGACGGGCAGCCCGCCGAACTCGTGCTCCTGGCCGCCGCCCTTCGCGCCACCGACCAGATCGGCGGGGAGGCCTCGTCGGGACGCGGGGCATGCCGGATTGCCGTCCCAAATGGCTCTGAGGCTGGCGATGGACCGACGCTGGACGTTGGAAACCAGTCGTACGACATGGACGCGCTTCTGGCGCCGGACGTGATAAAAGCCCTGCGGTGGGGCGCGATCGAAGGAAATCTCTAACGACCCTCCTGGCCTGCTCTGAACCCCTACGCACCTGCACAGACGCCGTAGCATGGAGACCTATCGCCTTGATCTTACGCTGGAGTCGCCCCTGTCGGTCAGCCGGGACCGCAGCGCCTCGAACCGGCAGGCCACGGCGACGGTCGTGCCGCCCCAGACCTTGCGGGGCGCCCTGGCCGCGGCCGCCGAGCGTGCAGGGGCCGACCCGGAGACGCTCGACCGGCTCTTCGGCGAAGAGGGCCTTCGCACCTCGGCCCTCCTGCCGAGCGATCCCGACGGCGCCCTTCCCGCCGTGGCGCCCCTGACGCTGCGCACCTGCAAGCGGCACGGGGGATTTGACGGGGACGAGGGGGGCAGGCAGACGGAGGCGCCCCACGGGGTGGAGGATACGCTCTTCGCCAGCCTTCGCCTGGCGCTTCACGACGATCCGGGCGCTCTGCGGGCCCTGCGCACCTGCCAGGCCAACGGGTGCGGGCACGTGATGACGCGGAAGGATGGGCTGGTCCGCACCGAGGAGGGCGACTACCGGACCCAGTCGATGCCCGGGAAGCGGACCCAGACGCACGTCGGCCTCGATCGGCGGCGCGACGGGGCCGCGTCGGGCATGCTCTACGCCCGGGAAGTTGTAAACGAGAAAACGACCGCGGGCGAGGGGCTTCGGCCCACCACCTGCCGGGCCGCGATCACGGGGCCGGAATCGGCACTGGAGCATCTCCGCGACGCCCTCGACGCGACGCAGGCCCTGCGGGTCGGGACGGCCGTATCGCGGGGGCTGGGCCGCTGCTCGGTCGAGCGGTTTGCGCCGGGCACCGCGCCTCCGCCGTTGGAAGACCGGATTGCCGACTTCAACGACGCCTACCGGAAGCATGGGCACGTAGGCGGAACGCTCATTGCCCTCACCCTGCGGACGCCCGCGCTCTTCGTCGGCGAGTTTCTGCGCCCCGACACGACGCCGGGCGGGGACCGGCTCCTGCAGGCCGCCCGCAGCGACGAGCAGGCCCACGCCCACGCTCTTGAATCCCTTGAGCGGGTGCACGAGGTGGCGCGGGGGTACCAGTTTCAGGCCTGGAACGGCTTGGCGGGCGTTCCGCACGGCACCGATCAGGGCCTCCGGGCCGGCAGTGTCCTCGTCTACCAGGCCTCTGAGGTTACGGATGAACTTCTCGATGCCCTCTCCCATGTCGAAACCACTGGGGTCGGGCTCCGGCGCGAACTCGGGCTCGGCCGCGTGCGCGTCTGCGACCGCATCCACACCGATATTCACGAACACACCGACTCCAACTGATCGCCATGGCCACGCCCACCGAACCGATTGTCGAGGAGGACCTGACCCCCCGGCGAGCGCGGCGCGTCGTGCAGCGCCTCGTCGACCAGGACGTCGCGGAGCGAAGCGACGTCTTCCTCATGACCCCCCACTACGACATTGAGGGCCTCGCCCGGAAGGCCTACCGCAGCTTCGGGGACGAGAAATCCCAAATCAATGGGCTGGAGCGCACCGCCCTGAGCGCCAGCACCTTCGGGGAGGTCGTCAACTTCGTGAAGTCGCAGATGGGCCGGGACACCCGCGTCGGGGACAAGTGGCGTACTCAAGGATTTGGGGAATCGATGCTTGCCGTACTGGTGGGGCGGGGCACCTCCGGCGACGGTCTGGCCGGGGAAGGAGAGGGCCACGCCGGGCGGATCATCGAGGCCCTTGACGACAGCGTACAGGATGCCCTTCGAAGAGAGGACGAGTCGAAGCGAGACGTCGAGCGACGTCTGAAACAGGAGGTGAAGCGTCGTCTTCGCCTCGCCTACGCCCAGGAATACATCGGCCACGTGGCCTCTCACTACAAATACTTGACGAGCACGCAGGGATAAGACCGCCCGCCGCCGTGTGCCCTCAGATACACCTTCGCCCGATGAACACCACTGCCGCCACGCCCCGCGATCGCCTTCGGGGATGGCTCCAACGTCACGACCACCAGCTCGCCGAGCAGGCCGTCTCCGACATTGACGGCACCGATGCGCTGCGGGAGGCCGTGAAAGGCCCGAACCCGGACGTGAGCCCCACCCAGCTCAACGGGGTTCTCAACACGGCAAAGATGGCCTCGGGAAAGGACCTGAGGGAGGATCACGTGCGGAAGCGAAAGGAGCGCCGGGCGGCCGCCGACAAGCGGGACGCCGCGTTCTGGGAAGAACTGGAACGGATCCTGGGCGGCTTCGACGATCTCACGGACGCCGCCGTGGAGGCGTGTGGGGCGGAGGAGACCTCCCCCCAGTCGGTTCGCCAGGACCGCCTCGACCGGCGCACCGTGGAGACCCAGATTGTGCGCCGGTATCTCTCCCATTTCGTCGCCCATTGCCAGTACCTCCAAACGCTCGACCAATGAATACTGCTGGACACAACTGGACGCTCCGAATGGACCGCCGCGTGCGGTTCGAAGGGCAACTCCGCATGGAAAGTGCGCTTCACGTGGGCAGTGGCCAGGGAGCCTCCCACACCGACGCCACCGTGCTGCGCCACGCCGACGGGCGGCCCTTCATCCCAGGGAGCAGCCTGAAAGGGGCCCTGCGCAGCCACCTCGAACGGCTCGCCCAGGCGCCGGCCCTCGGGGCAGAAGGCGTCTCAAGCTGCCTGCTGTATCCGGACAAGCAGGAGGAGAGCACGGCCCCGGACTGCCCGACGCCCGGCTGGGTGGACGCCAAGAAAGATGCGACCGAGGCCACCGAGGAGCAGTTTGAGGCCCTCTGTCATACCTGCACGCTGTTTGGGAGCCCCATCCTGGCGGGAAAGGTCCGCGTTCTGGACCTCGACGTCGTCGAGCGGACGTACGGGGGAGAGGTCGAGGTCCGTGACGGGGTCGGGATCGACCGCGATCGCGGAAAGGCGGTCGATGGCGTGAAGTTCGACTACGAAGTTGTCCCCGGGGACACGGCCTTTCGCTTTTCACTGGCGGCCGAGAATCCCGATCCCGTGGAACTGGGCCTCCTGGCCGCCGGGGTGCGCGAGATGCAGCGGGGCCAAGTGGCGGTCGGCGGCAAAACCACGCGGGGCCTCGGCGCCTGCGTCCTGGAGGGCCTCTCGGTCTACCACGCCGACCTGAGCGACCCGGTCAAGCTGTCTGAATACCTTACAAGTCGGGGCGAGGGCACCGGAGTGAGTGAAGTAGACGACCCGGATGCCTTCCTCGACGAGTGCATCGACCACCTCTTCGGCGGGTAGCCCGACCTCCTTTCGGTTTGATCTGTGTAGGAACCTCCTTCACCCATGCTGCGACGGCTTCTCAACCAGTGCACGTTCGATGTCCGCCTCGAAACCAAAGAGCCGCTGCTCATCAAAAGCGGCGACTCGGTTGTGAGCGGGCCCGACATGA
>ERZ1034543.168-NODE-168-length-17381-cov-2.566663_pt1 | contig 17381 bp, 6 predicted proteins | sample MGYA00520654_ERZ1034543 | MGnify/ENA primary metagenome ERZ1034543 (study PRJEB33760, sample SAMEA4777712) | hypersaline lake metagenome | biome: hypersaline environment; feature: brines | place: Spain | collected 2012-08 | depth 0 m ... | reverse complement strand
GTTGATGGCGTCGACCATCACCATCGGCTCGGCGTCCTCGTCGAGGTCGTCTTCGCTGTGGTAGTCGAGCCCGAGGTCGCCCTCGAAGGTGACGTGCGTGGTGGCGGTCTCCGGGTCGGGGTCGGCCTGTTCCTGCGCCCAGGTGGCGGCGTCGTCGACCGCACCGTGCACCTCCTCGCGCATGGCCTCGACCTCGTCGTCGGTGAGAACGCCGCTGTCGACGAGGGCGGCCTGCATGCGCTGGATGGGGTCGATGGCGCGGTCGGCCTCCAGCTCGTCCGGCGTGCGGTACTTCGAGTGGTCGTCGGAGGAGGAGTGGGGCAGAAGGCGGACGACGTCGGCCACAAGGCACACCGGGCCCTTGCCGGCGCGGATGTGGTCGATGGCGGCCCGGGCGGCAGAGGCCGTGGAGAAGAAGTCGGTGCCGTCGACGCGCATTCGCGTCAGGCCCTCGTACCCGGCCGCCAGCTTATAGGGCGTGCCGCCGGCGGTTTGCTCGTCGATCGGGACGCTGATGGCGTACTTGTTGTCCTGGACGAAGAAGAGGACCGGGGCCTGCCGGCGGGCGGCCCAGTTGAGCCCTTCGTGGAAGTCGCCCTGCGAGGTGGCGCCTTCGCCGCAGGAGCAGTAGACGTAGTTGTCCTCGCCGCGCTGCTGAATGGCCATTCCGAAGCCGAGGGCCGGTAGGAACTGCGATCCCACCGACGAGGAGGTGGTCATCACGTTCTTGTCCTTCAGCCCGAAGTGCTCCGGCATCTGGCGCCCGCCCGAGTTCGGGTCGTCGCGCTTGGCGAGGTGGGCGAGCAGGGCCTCCTCGGGCCGCATGCCGAGCGACAGCGCCATGCACAGGTCCCGGTAGTAGAAGCAGAACCAGTCGTGGCCGGCGCCCTCTCCGGGTTGGGAGTACATCCCAACGGCCGATTGGGCTGCCTCATGACCCGCACAGCCGATGTGGAAGTGCCCCTTGCCCTGTTTCAACAGGGTCATCATCTTTTCGTCCAGGCGCCGAGACAGCATCATCGTTCGCAGGCGCTGCCGCAGGACGTCCGGCTCGAAATCCTCGGGCGTCAGCGGCGTCACCTCCAGGTCGCCCTCGTAGGTCAGCGACGGCACCCGGTCGGTGGCGGCGTGGCCGTCGCCGTGGGTGAGGGGAGCGGTCGGGATCTCGTTGGAGCGCTGCACCGCGTCCACCGTCGCCCCGTCGTCGTCCGGAGCGGCCGTCGGTTCGGGGGCCGCCGCATCCGCCGACGGGCCGTCCGCATCGGAAGGATCGGACGGCGCGGGGGAGGAATCGGGGGAGTCGGGCGAATCGGGCATCATGTCGTCGCGGTTGCTGGGAGGTTCCATGCGTCAGAGGAGTCGGTCATCGGAAGAAGCCGGGGGCACGACGGAGAACCGGGATCCGGGCGTCCCGCTTGGCAAAGCGCTTCCGGCAGGTCGAATCGGAATCGGAAGGCGGGGTTTCCAGCCACCGGCCGGCGCCGAAGAGATCCTCGCTCGGGCGGTTGCCCCCGGACCGACTTGATCCATACCGTTACAGAATAGGAAACATCCGACCAAATCGAAAGATCTGCGGGACCCGGGTGGGCCTGCGATGCCGGTCGAGCGCAGAAGCGGTGCGAGCGGCGGTCGCCGGCATCGGCAAGGTACTGCCGGCCCGGCCTCGAGGCGGCGGAGCGAGCCCGTCTGGCGGCACCGGGTGGCAGGAAGGAGAGCGGCAGACCGGAAGATCGCCAGACCGCGAGACCGGCAGACCGGGCGGGTCAGGCCTCGACGGCTTCGGGTTCTTCTTGATACGGAAGTTCGAACCAGAAGCGCGTCCCGCGTCCCTTGGTGCTTTCGACGTGGATCTGTTCGCCGTGCGCCTGCAGAATTTGCTTCACGATGCTGAGGCCCAGGCCGGTCCCCCCGCTCTCGCGGCTGCGGTCGGGGTCCACCCGGTAGAACCGCTCGAAGATGCGTTCGAGGTGTTCTTCGTCGATCCCCTTGCCGGTATCGACGACCTCCACGCGCACCTTATCGAGGCGGCGCTGTACGCGGCAGCGGACGGTGCCGGCGTCGGTGTAGGCGATGGCGTTGTCGATGAGGTTGACCAGCACCTGGCGGATGCGCGACCGGTCTGCGTGAACGCGAAAGCGCGGGATGTCGATTTGCAGGTCGAGGCCTTTTTTTTCGGCTTTCGGTCGGAGCATCTCGCCGACCTCGTGCACCAGGTCTTTGAGGTCGAACACCTGCCGGTTGATCAGGTCTTCGCGGTACTCCAGGCGGGCGATCTCGATCAGGTCGTTGAACAGGTTCTGGAGCCGTTCGAGGTTGACCAGGGCCTTCTCCGCGTAGCGCTTGCGCATGTCGTCGGTGAGGCGGGGGGTGCCGAGGGCCTCCAGGTAGCCGCTGATGGCGAAGATGGGGTTGCGCACTTCGTGGCCGACGTTCCCGATGAACTCTTTCTGCAGGGCTGTGACGCGCTCCAGCTCATCGATTTTTTCGCGGAAGGCGCTGGAGGCCCGGTTGAGGCTGTCGGCCAGATCCTGAAACTCGGCTGCCCGCGAGTTGATGCGGATCTTGCCCGCTCGCCGGCCCTCGGCCACGCGACGGGCGGTTTCGCTGATCGTCTTGAGGGGGGTGGTGATCTGGTAGGCCGCAATCCAGCTCCCGATCACCGCCATCACCAGCGCCAGGACCATTCCCAGGATCAAGACGAGCTGCGAGCGCTCGACCAGGTCGTAGAGCGGCGGGGAGGGCTGGCCGAGCTGGAGGGCAAACCCGTCGCCGGGGCGGTGCAGGGCGACGTAGAAGAAGGTGGTTTCGCCCGTTGAGCGCTGCGCGAACCGGGTTGTGAGCGAGCGCATCCCCGAGAGGGCCGCCGCATCGATCAGCGTCGTGTCGGCAACCGGCTGGCTGTTGAGGGTCGTGTCCGGCGTCACGACGCGAAGGCGCAGATCCGTCAGCCGGCCGATGTCGCGGAGGACGCGGGCGCGTGACTCCGGGTCGTCCTCGCGCTCGATCTGAATGGCGATCCGCTCGGCCTGGCCGCGCAGCGTCTGCCGCATGGCCGTCTGCATCTCGCTGCGCAGGACGACCGTGACGTACAGGGCGACGGCGACGACCGCCAGGCCGACGAACAGGGCAAAGGTGAGCACCATCCACGTCTGCGTGGAGGCGCGCTTGGGAACCATCGTGTCCTGAAGGCGGCGCAACAGGGACATGTAGGGAGGGACAGCCGGCGGCAGCCGATAATCCAGCGGAGAGCGGCGAAGGACACAGCAGTGCGGACGACGCCGGTGGGGGCGACACCGGTGGGGGCGAATCGCTCGGGGTGGGAACGGGCGTCCGCTCCCTCCGCCCGGCGGCGTCGTTAGGGAGCCGCCGGGCGGCCGGGCACCGCGTGCCGTTTCGGGCGGACCCGCTTACGCTTCGGCCGATTCTTCTTCGCGAACGAATCGATAGCCCACGCCGCGCACCGTCTGGATGTGCTTGGCGAAGTCGCCGAGCTTTTCGCGGAGGTTCTTGATGTGGGCGTCCACGGTGCGCTCGGTCACCATCATTGCGTCCTTCCAGATGGTTTCGAGGAGCTGCTGCCGGGTAAACGCCTTGCGGGGATGCCGGACCAGGTAGCGCAGAAGCTCGAACTCGGTCAGCGTCAGGCCCAGGTCTTCTCCGCCCAGTTCGGCGCGGTACTCGTCCTCGAAGATCTTCAGGCCGTCGACCTCCAGAATGTTGCTCTCTTCCACCCCGGAGCGGCGCAGGACCGCTTTCACGTGGGCGACGAGGACCTGCGGAGAGACCGGCTTGGTGAGGTAGTCGTCTCCCCCCAGCATCAGGCCTTCGATTTGGTCCTCCTCCTCGGTTTTCGCGCTTAGAAAGACGATGGGAATCTTTTCCGTTTCCACGCGCGAGCGCAGTTTGCGGCACACCTCATACCCGTCCACGCCCGGCAGCATGATATCCAGGACGATCAGGTCAATGTCGGTGTCGGCTTTTTCGAGGGCTTCTTCCCCGTCGAAGGCCGTGTGGACGCTGTACCCTTCCTCTTCGAGAAAGTGGCCAACGACCTCCACGACGTCTTTCTCATCATCGACGACGAGGATATCGATGTCGCCAGGGTCGGCTGTAATGGGCATGGGTCACCAGGAGTCAATGAGGAAACGCAAATCAAAACAAAAAGGTACGGATGCGGCTCACAACAAACCCGCATCTTCCACGGAAACGCCCGCAGTCGTAACAAAGTTGTGAGCGTCCTGCTACAAAGTGGGGGAGGAGGGGGCTTCGGGGGGCGTCTCCCCGCGAGAGTCGACGTAGCGGCGGGGGACGCGCGGGGAGATACCGCAGCAAATTTCATACGGGATTGTCTCGGCCCAGCGGGCGACGTCGTAGGCGGAGGGACCGTTCGGCCCGAACAACACGGCCTCGTCGCCCACCTCGATCCGGCGTGCCAGCGGGTCGTCGGGCGCACCGAGGTGCACCATGCACATGTCCATGCAAATCGTTCCGACGACGGGTCGGCACTGTCCCCCGATACTGACGGTAGCCCGTCCGGATCCGAGGCGCGGGTAGCCGTCTCCGTACCCGACGCCCAGCGTGGCGATGCGGGCGGGGGCGGGGGCCGTCCAGGTGGCGCCGTACGAGATGGACGTCCCCTCCGCAACGGTCTTGACCTGCGTCACGCGCGCCGACAGGGTCAGCGCCGGCCGCAGGTCGATCTCGTCCGCCAGTTCCTCGGTTGCCGCCAGGCCGTAGAGCGCGATGCCGGAGCGGACCAGCCCGGCCGAGAGCTCGCCGAGCCGGCCGTTGAGGGTGAGAAGGGCACCGGTGTTGGCGGCGTGAATGCAGGCGGGGATCGAGTCGAGAGCGGCAAGGGCGTCTTCGAACCGGTCGAGCTGCACGCCGGCAAAGGTGCTCTCCGGGTCGTCGGCCGTGGCAAAGTGCGTCCAGATGCCTTCCAGCACGACCTCGTCCCGATCGGCCAGCTGTCGCACAACGGGAGCGGCCGCGTCGGGGGGGAGACCGAGACGGCCCATCCCGGTGTCGATTTTGACGTGTGCTCGCAGCGGGGCAGACGCGGATCCGACCTCGACGACTGCTTCGGCGACGTCGGCAGAGGGGATTGTCACGTCCAGGTCGTACGCCGCGTACGTCGGAAGCTGCGAGCGGAGAGGGGCGCCGAGGACGAGGATGGAGTCGTCGATGCCTGCATCGCGCAGCGCCTGTCCTTCGGCCGGGCGGGCCACAGCGAAGTGGCGCACCCCCTCCTTGCGGAGAGCGCGAACCACCGGCAGGGCGCCGTGCCCATACGCATCCGCCTTCACCACGGCCATCAGCGCCGCCGGCTCCGCTCGCTCTTGCAGCCGGCGGGCGTTGTGGCGCACGGCGCTGAGGTCCACCGTCGCGGTGACGGGAACCAGATCTGCAGTGTGGGGCGGCGAGCGGTCGATGGCGGGGAGGGTTCAGGTGCAGAAGCGATGGGTAGTTACGAACCGATCATAGGAACATGACCGCCGGATGGTTCCGTGCCGGACGGCCGCCGGCTGTTCGAGACGACCGCCCGCCGCTCCGTAAAACACGTTCCCTCCTGCTACAGGCCTCCCTCTCGGTGCTTTCCCCGCGAACCGGTCCCTGCGAACCAGCCCCTGCGAACCGGCCCCCGCGACCCCGCTTTTGAGACCCTACTTGATGTGCACGAGCTGTCCGCTTTGGCGCACGTCGGCTCCAACGATGCGGTAGAAGTAAAGCCCGCTCGGCAAGCCGTCGCCGTCGACCCGGAGCCGGACCGGCTCGCCGGCCGGCACCGTTCCGTCGTGCAGGATGCGGACGCGCTGGCCGAGGACGTTGTACAGCGCGGCGGTCACGGACTGTGTTCGGCGAACCCGGAGTTCGAGGGCGGTGTCGGCCCGGAACGGATTGGGGCCGACGATGACGACGCGGGCCGCAGTTTGCAGCGGCACGGTCACACGGCGAACCTGGCTGAGGCGCGTGCTGCCGTCGGTGTCGACCTGCCGCAGGCGGTAGGTGTGGGTGCCGGGGCCGGGGTCGGGAAGTCGGACCCGATACGACCGTTGCTCGGTCGTCGTCCCGGCCCCCGGCACGAACCGGATCTCCTCGAACCGGCCGTCGACCTCCTGCTCGACGCCGAAGCCGCTGTTGTTCGTTTCGGTGAGGGTCGTCCATTGCAGGACGACGTCCCGACCGTCGCGCACGGCGTCGAAGGAGCCGAACTCAACGGGGAGCGGGTCGCCGGACGGGTTCTCTCCGGGGGAGTACAGTGCGCCGGGCGGGGCCTGGGTGTGGAGGATGAACGCGTCGGTGAAGTCCGGGGAGCGGGTGACGGACTGGCCCTCGTCCGCCTCCGGGCCGTACGTGACGGCGTCGATGCGGGTGCCGCTGTCATCCAGTAGCGCGACGGTTTGTCCGTCGTCGGCGAGGTCGAGTCCAGCGCTCGTAAAGACGAGCCCGGGAATGTTCACGGGCGTCCCGTCGCCGAAGACGACCGCCGCCACGCCGGGCTCCAGGCTCGCTGCAGGGAAGGTGAAGAGAGGCGCTCCGCTTCCGTCGACGAGCTGGTAGCCGCCCAGGTCGATGGCGGTCAATCCGGTGTTAACGATTTCGACGAACTCGTCGCCGCCATTGACCCCACCGTCGTTGTTGGCGTCGCCGTCACTGTTATCTGGATCGGCGTGGACCTCAGTGAAAACGAGGTCGTTGCCGGCGGAGAGGTTGCCGCTGGTGGCGGTGACCGCATTCAGATCGCCGAAGGCGAAGTCGCTGATCGAGAGATCCGAGCTACCGGTTCCGGAAGCGACCGTTCCTTCCAGATAGAACAAGATCTCGGATGACGCAACGAGAGGGTCAGTATTTGCAATGGCGACATCGATCGATCCCGTACCAGCGTTAACGCTTTCAATCGTCCAACTTTCAGTCAGGGTGCCGCTCCGATTCAAACCGTCGACTATGATCACGGCGTCGTCGAACTCAACCGTCATGTCAATCGAAATCACATTATCCTCAGCGTCGACGGGGGATTCCAACTCGAGGGGTATGTCAACGGACGAGCCCGGCGAGAGCCCGGTCAGATCGGGGAGTTCGACGCGGATCGTCTGGGCGGTGGCGAAGGAAACGGAGAGGGAGAAGAGAAGAAGGGGGAGAAGCGCGTGACGAAGAGACATATCGTGAAGGAGGATAGCAATGGGGGGAGGGACGGATCATCGCCGGTGCCGTTCTGCGAAGAGGCGGCGTCCGGGTACCGTGAGCCGCCGGAAGATAGCACAGGCAACGTGAGGAAAACCGGAAATACGGAGGGGATTGAGAGGCACGCCTCCCAATCCCCTCTCGCAGTGCGGTACGCGTCACCAATGAGCGTCACGAGACGCATTCCGGTCCGGTGTCGGTTAGCGCACGACCGTGAGGCGGCCGGTGTCGACCTGCCGCTCGCCGTCGCTCATCTGGACGGTGATGCGGTAGAAGTAGACGCCGGTCGACACATCCCGCAGGTCGAGGGCCAGGCGGCGATCCGTGCCGGCCTCGAGGGCCTGGTCGCGGATCGACTGCACCTGCCGACCCAGCAGGTCGTACAGGTCGAGGCGGACCGTTGCGCTCGACGGCAGGTCGAGCCCGATCTGCGTGAGCGAGCGTGCCGGGTTCGGATAGTTGCCCCGAAGGGCGAACGTCTCCGGCACGGTCACGAGCGAGGCTGCGTCCATCGACATCGACACCGCTTCGTTCAGCGTAGCGTCGCCGGCGAGGCGCATTTCGGCCTCCGGCTTCAGCCACTGCGCCTGCACGGCGGCCACCGGTCCGCTGCCGAGCGGCGTGGGGCCGAATGCAGCCAGGGAGAGGCGACCGTCGTCGCTGATGTTGTGCGCAACCTGCCATCCGTCCGGCAAGCGCGCCTCCACCGACTCGACGTCGAGGAGGGAGCGGTCGACCTGCGTGTGCAGCTCGAAGGACCGAACACCGTCCCCGTTGCCGCGAAGCACGACCGGGATGGACAGGCTTTGTCCGGCGGCGTCCTTCTTGGCGGCCGCGCCGGTCTGAACCGACGCCTCGCCCCAGGCCAGGGTGGGCGCGGAGCCGGACTTCGCAGCCAGGGCCGGAGCCGGGTCCTCACACCCGTCCTCGACCGGGAAGCAGTCGCGCAGACCGCTTGCGAAGTCGAGGATGAGGGAGGCGTCGAAGGCGGTGAGTACGCCGTTGCCGGTTACGTCCCCGGAGACGAACGCCGCGTCGTTGAACGTCGTGAGGCCGACCACCTCTTGCAGCACGCGGGCCGCATCGAAGGCGTTGACCGATAAGTTCAGCGACGCGTCGCCGTAGAGCGGGGCGACGAGGACCGGCGTGTTCTTCCCGGTTGCGCCCGGCAGGCCCTCGTTGAAGAGGGCGTCCGCCACCGACAGCGGTGTCGTGCCCAGGGCTTCTTTCGCCTGGAAGGTGACCGACACCAGGGTGCCTTCTCCTTCGATCGAGAAGAGCACCGGCGACGCGCCTTCCGGCGCTCCGCCTTCATTTTCGGCGGCGGCGATGCTCACAAAGTCGTCCTGGATGTTCGTCGCCAGGGTCAGGCCTTCGCTGAGCGTGCCTTCGGTCACCACCTCGGTCGGCTCCACGAGGGTGGAGTCGAAGGTGAGCGTGAGTTCGAAGGAGTCAACGGCGAGGTCATCCAGGCTCTCCACCGCGAGCGGGACCGAGAAGGTCTCGTTCGGGTGCACGAGGCTGTCCGTGCCGACGACGGGCTCGGGCGTGACGGACAGCGATTCGATCACATTCAGCGTGAACGGAACCGTGGTCGTGTCTACCTGCGGATCGTTGGTCGCGAACGTATACGCCAACTCGTACGTCCCGCCGGGCAGGCCGGTGGCGTCGATCTCGTACAGCACGTCGAGCGTGTCGCCCGGGGCGACGGTGTCGGCGGCCGGAGAGAAGGCCACGTATTCGAACTCCTCGACGATGCGGATGTCATCGATCTGGGCGTACCAGTCGAAGCCGTCGGACGTGGTGTAGTAGCGGAAGCGCACCTGGAAGGTGTCGCCCGCGTCGACGTACGGGTCGAGGGCGATGGACTGCAGCACGCCGCCGTTTTCGACGAACAGGCCGCCGGGCGGCGTGTCGTCGTCGAGGCGGAGGGCGTTCGTCCACGTCGCGCCGTCGTCGGTCGAGATGTCGACGTCGAAGAACTGGTCGTTTTCCGGCAGGAACGCCTGGTAGTTGACCAGGAACGTGAGGGCGAGCCCTTCGGTCGCGTCAAAGACCGGCGAGATTAGCTCCGTGTCGTACGGGACCGCGCCGGATTCGTCGCTGTCGACCGCGGCGGCGTTGCCTGTGCCGGCGTAGTTGCCCCGGCCCCAGTCGCCGTTCAACTGCCAGACGACGCCGGTCCCGGCGTTGTCCACCACCGTCCAGGTGGTCGGCAGGCCGGCCTCGAAGTCTTCCGAGAAAACGACCTCCTGAAAGACGGCTCCCGGCTCGAGCCCGGCCGGCTGCGAGATCACCGTCTCGGTGGCCGAGTACACGAGCGGGCTTTCGCCGGCGTTGACCATCTCGAGCGTCCGGGTGTACTGCTGCCCCGGGAACGCCTGCAGGTCGAACTCCGTCGGCGAGAGCTCCACGACGGGGGGCGGCACACCGTTTCCGAGGAGCGCAACGCTCTCCGTTCCGTCCGCTCCGCCGTCGACCGTCAGCGTACCGGTGATGGGACCCTCGGTGGACGGGGCGAAGGTGATCGGGACGACGCGAGAGACCCCGGCCGGCAGCGTGAAGCTGGTCGCACTCGTGTCGGCGAATGCAAAGTCCGCCTCGTCGATCGAGAGGTCGACCGAGAGGTCGGCGCGGCCCGTGTTCGACACGAGGGCGGTCTGCGTCTGGTCGTTCCCCACGAAGAGCGAGTCGTACGCGAGCGTGTCGGTGTCGACTGCCAGGACGGGGTCGGCATCGACCGTCAGCATCACGTCCACGCCCTCGAACGGGTCCCCGGGCACGTCGGACACCACGCGAAGCTCGCCGTCGTAGGTTCCGTCGTAGAGACCGTCGGCGGTGATGGTGAGCTGCACGTCGGTGCTCTGCCCGGCGGCGATCGTGCCGGTGAGCAGATTCGGCTGGACGAATCCGACGCTGTTCAGCGCCAGGTAGCCCAGCTCGTCGCCGTCCCCAAGGGGGCCGACGACCGTCGTGGCTCCGGTCTCCGTATCGGCGATGCGCAGCTCTCCGCCGGCCGCATCGCTGTAGGCGGCCAGGTACAGGCGCCCCGTCGCCAGGTCGTAGTCCATGCCCTGCGCGAAGTTGGCGTTGAAGCCCACCGGACCGATGAGCGTCGTCTCGCCGGTCTCCGGGTCGATCTCGTACAGCTCATCGGTCGCGATCTCAAGGGCGTACATGCGGCCTATGTCGTCGACCGCGATCCCGATGACGATCTGCAGACCCTCGATCGTAGCGATGCGCGTCGCCGAGCCGTCCGTCGGGTCGAGGGTGTACAGGTAGGAGGCCGTCCCGTCCGACGTCGAACCGTAGAGCGTCCCGTCGGTCGGATCGCTGGCGAGCTCCGTCCACGTTTCCGCCGCGGTTTGCGGCTGCGACAGCCCGAACGTGGTGATTTCGCCGTCCGTCGAGATGGAGTGGAAGGCCTTGTCGGCGTTCGTGATCACGTAGAACCGGTCCTGCTGGCCGAACGCGAAGTCCCCGGCGAAGGCCGTGGGCGAGACGCCCAGCCCCCGAAGCACCTCGGGCGTGTTGAGGTCGAAGGTCACGAACTGATCCTGGAGGTCACCGAAGACGGACGTTGCGTACGCGTCCAGCCCGAAGGCGGCCATCGGATCCGGCAGGAACGAGAACGGCGACCGAACCGGCGACGAGGCGGCGCCGAGCGACGCTTCCCCGGTACCGGCCAGTTCCGCCAGCGAGGCGGAGAGGCGCTCGTACTTCAGGAGCTTCTCGCCGTGCAGGCGCGGCTGGAACGTCGGCGCGACGCCGGTCATGCCGCGGAGCTCCAGGCTGAAGCTCCGCTCTTGGGCGTCCGGGTTGGTGATCGTGAGCGTTTGCACGACCGACTCATCGGCGGCGAGCGACTCGTCGAAGGACTCCGCCGAGAGCTCGAACGGGAAGGGCGCGCCCGTCACGTTGAGCTGCGTCGCAATGACGGCCTGGGCGCTCGCGGCCGAGCCGCTGACGGTCGCCTCCAGATCGAAGTCGAAGACGCCCTGCTCCAGGCCGGTCGCGTCGAAGTCGAGCGTAAACGTCTGGCTTGCTCCCGGGTCGATCGAAGCGGATGTCGGCGAGAGGTCGAGGTACGTCGGGGCGCTCTGAATGGCGACGGCCAGGCCCTGCTCGGCGTATGGCGTGTTGAACGCCACCTGCAGCCCGTCGCTGCCGTCCGCGTTCTCCAGTCCGATCGTGGCACTGTCGGCCACGTCCATCTCGTCGTACTGGAAGAGTATCGTGCCATTCTCGTACAGAATCACCTGAAAGGTGAACCGGTTCGGGCTGGAGAATTTGGCCACGTCGTCGTACTGAACGATGAAGCGGCCGTTGGGCTCGTCGTAGAACGTGTAGATCGTTCCGCTTTCGGTCGGGTTGAGGTCATCCCAGAGGGGCGCGACGAGGTTGTTGGGAGAGCCACCGTCCGGAATCGGCGCATTGGTGAACGCCGCCGACGTGCCTCCGCCCATAATCAAATACCCGTTCGATCCGATGCCGACCTCGGAGACGGCCTCACCGTAGAACGAAAAGGTAAACGGCAACGCAACGTTCGTCACCGTGTCGTCGCCGCTGGAGACGGGCGTTCCGGTTGCACTGATGTCGACCCAGTTGAAGACGGGTCCGCCGTCTTCGTTGCTGTCGATCCAGTTGTATCCGTAGTCATCCGGACCCCCGGCACCGAGCACGACGGGCCGCCCGACGCCGGCCAGATTGTCGCTTCCCTTCGGGTGATCGGCCGATGCGATCGGGCGGGAGACGTTGTTGCGCTGCGCGGCCTCTTCGAAGATACTCTGCGCGGCGAATCCGAAGAAGGAGACGTCCAGCGAGTCGTCGCCGGTGTTGTCAATCGAGAAGGTTTCGGTGGTTTGCTCGCCGATCAGCAGCGAGGTGCCGATCGAGTCGGTCGAGACGGTGAAGGACGGCCCTTCGCCCGTCGTGACGGACGGGGAGTTGGAGACGGCAGATACATTCAGGAACTCATCCGCCGTTTTCAGGGCGAACCAGATCTCTTGCTCGAACGGGAGGCCCTCGACCGTAAAGGACTGGGCCGTTCCGGCGCTGTCGGGCGCGGGCGGGTCGTCGACGGCCGTGGCCGCGTCGAAGGTGTCTTCGGTGATGGGCCCGTCGAAGCTGTAGCGGATGTCGTAGCTGGACGCCTGGCCGTCATCGCCGTCGTCGCCGGGGGCCGTCCACGTCAGCGTGACGCTCGTGCCGGTGGACGAGAGAGCCGGCGCCGCAGCCAGGTCGGTGACGGCCGCCGGCGGCGTGTCGTCCGGCCCCTGCAGGGTGTTGAACGCATCCAGGCGCAGGCCGAGTTCGAAGCCGGGGTTCAGGTCGCTGATGTCCACGCCGGCGTTGGCGATGAGCGCCTTCACCTCCTCCGCCGTCATGCCCGGCATCTCGGAGGCGAGAAGCGCGGCCGCCCCGGCGACGTGCGGGGCCGACATCGAGGTTCCGGAGAAGGACGCGTACTCGCCGGCATCGCGGTGCACCGTGCTGATGACGCCGTCGATGCCGAACTGTCCGCCGGGGGCGGCGACGTCGACCCAGCTTCCGAAGTTGGAAAAGGTCGACTTCGTGTCGGTGTCCTCCGTGGAGCTGACGGCGTAGGATCCCTCGTAGAACCCCGGATACCAGTCGGCGTCGCTGTCGGAGTTGCCCGCCGAGGTGACGACGATGCCGCCGTCGATCGGCGCAGCGGCACCGCCGGCGTTGGCGTTGAAGTAGTCGATCGCGTCGAGCACGGGCTGCTCGAAGACGCCCGGGCTGGTGTAGCCCCAGCTGTTGTTGGAGATGACCGCACCGTTGTCCGCCGCGTAGACGATGGCTTCGGGGAAGCCGGTGACCGCGTTGGCGAACGTCTGCGTGATCATCAGCCGGGCGCCGCTGCCGGCTGTCCCGTCGCCTCCGGCTACGCCGGCCACGCCCGTCGCGTTGTTGTTGCGCGCGGCGATCGTGCCGGCGACGTGGGTGCCGTGGGAGTTGCTGATCGTACCGGGTTCGATGACGTCGGGGATCGGGTCGTTGTCGGCGAAGTCGTAACCGACGACATCGTCGACGAAGCCGTTGTTGTCGTTGTCCACGCCGTCCAGGTCGCCGCCGTCGGCCGCGGGGGTGCGGTCGAAGACGCCGTTGCCGTTGATGTCCTCGGCGCTGTTGATCCAGAGCATCCCCTCGAAGTCGGGGTGGTCGAGGTCGATCCCGGAGTCGACGACGGAAATGATGACGTCCGACGCGCCGGTGTTGATCTCGTGCGCCTCCGGCAGGTTCACGTCTGCGCCGGGCGTGCCGACCTCGCCGTCGGCGGGGATGTTGGTCTGCCCGGTGTTGTCGTAGTGCCACTGATCGCCGTAGAGCGGGTCGTCGGGGACGAACGGGGCCATCGCCGCGGCAGTCCGTGCGGGCGGAGCGAAGGTGGGGCGTCCGTGCAGGGTTTTCTCGTAGACCGGCGAAGCCGACTCGACGGCGCCCTGCCCGAGGTAGGCGCGGGCGGCGGCCTCTACGTCGGTTTCCGCTTGGAGAGAGATCTCGTACCAGCGGTCGAGCCCCCACGCGCGGTGGCGGGCTTCAAAGCGCCCGGCGGGCCGGAAGACGCGCTTCATCCGGCTGGCCTGGTAGGTGCGGTTCAAGGCATCGAGCGACGAGATTCCGAAGGTGACGACACCCGCCTTCGTCCCCCCCGCCATATCGGCCTGGGCCGACGGGGTGAGCTTCACGTAAACGGCCGGCTCGGTCTCCTGGGCAACCGCCGGCTGCCCGAAAGCGAGTCCGGTTGCGAACAGCAGGGCGAGCGACAGAACGCAGCCGAGGCGTTTTCGGAAAGAGACGGTTCCACGCTCACCACGACCCAGATTGGACAGAAAGGAAAGAAGGGTTCGCTCGTATCTCTGTGCAGGCATAAACGCGTCCGAAAAAGAGTGGTGGAAAGGTCGAGAGATGCGGTCGAGAAGCGCGTCACCAAGGGGGCCCGGCACCCCCTCCTGATGTGCGAAGCGCACCCAGAGTCTATCGACCCGGATTCGTTAAAGTCAACATGAAGGACGGTCCGAAAAAGCGCTTCCAATCTCCTCCCTATTTCCGCGATTCTCAATAAAAACAGCTTGTTGGGAAGAGTCGGTAAACGGCGGTATCGAAAAGGTGGAGACCAGTCGGTAGGGAAATGCCGGTTCGATTCGGCAAAACGCGACGCAACAGACGAGGACATTCCTTACAGAAGAAGCATCCAGGGGAGAATGTCGCATCGGTCAGGTATTGGCGCACGGTTCTGTACGGCAATTCGCACCCCGTGGACGGTGCGCGCGCCGGTGGCAGGTGCCGTCGCTTGCGAAGCGGAGCAGGGTGGGATATGTTGCCCGTAGCCCGGACGCTTTGTAGAGATCGCACACGTTTCGTCGCCTCCACGCGCGACCGGCCTCTCCACGCGCGACCGGTCTCTCCGCTCCGCCGGCTCGCACCCGCGGCCGGCCCGCACAGGAGAGACAGAGACCGTCGAGCCCGTCCGGTCCGTGTGCCGGGTCGGCCGTCTGGCTGCCGGCCCCGCGCTTTCGCCATCGATGCTGCCGTCACCTTTTCGGGATGATTCTCCCTCCGGCTATGAACCGCCTGCACCGCTTTCTTCTCGCCACCGCCGCTGTTGCTCTCGGCGCGCTCCTTCTCACCGCTCCGGCTACGCACGCACAGCCGGCTGACACCACGGCCCGCGACACCGTCACGGTGCCGGACCTCACCCTCGAAACCATCCACGCCTCCGGCGAGCTCTCCCCGGAATCGTTCCGCGGAGGACGCTGGACGGAGGAGGGGCCCGTCATTACCTACGTCGAGTCCGCCGACACCTCCGACGCCACGCATCTGATCCGCTACAACCTGGAGACGGACTCGCGGGAGCGGTTGATCGACGGCACGAACCTCTACGCCGAGGACGTCGACCGTCTGATTCAGATCGAGGACTACGAGTACAGCGACGACGGATCGAAAGTCCTGCTCTACACCGACTCCCAGCGCGTCTGGCGCTACAACACGAAGGGGATCTACTACGTCTACGACCTCGACACGCAGACGCTCACCCCGGTGGCCGACCGCGACGACGGCTACCAGATGTTCGCCAAGTTCAACCCCAGCGCCACGAAGGTCGCCTTCGTGCGCAACCGCAACCTGTTCGTGAAGGATCTGGAGACGGGAACCGAAACGGCCCTCACGACCGACGGCGCGGAGGGAACGATCATCAACGGAACGTTCGATTGGGTCTACGAGGAAGAGTTTCGCATCCGCGACGGCTTCCGCTGGAGCCCGGACGGCGAGCACATCGCCTTCTTCAAGCTGGACGAGTCGGATACCCGCGAGTTTGCCCTCACGGATTACACGACGCGCTACCCGGACTACAAGCGGTTTCGCTATCCGAAGGCCGGCGAGGTCAACGCGGAGATCAAGATCGGCGTGGTGACGATGACAGCCGTCGACACGAGCCGGAGCGGGCAGGACGCGGCCATTCAGTACTTCGACACGAAGACGTGGGACCCCGGCCTCTCGCAGGAAGAAGAGGCCACCGACCCGCACGAGTACCTCGCCCGCATGGGGTGGACCCCGGAGATCGACGGCCGGCACCACGTCTGGATGTTTCGCATGAACCGCGGGCAGAACCAACTCGACGTGATGTACGGCAACCCCGACAACGGAACCGTGCAGACCGTTGTAGAGGAGAACCTGGAGAGCTACATTGACATCGAGGACGGAAAGCTGCAGTACCTCGACGACGGCGAGCATTTCGTGTATCTCTCCGAGCGCACCGGCTACAACCACATCCACCTGTACGAGAACGACGGCACGTATGTGGGTCCCGTGACGGAAGGAGACTGGGAGGTGACCGCCTTCCACGGCATCGATGAGGAGAAGCTCCTCGCAACCTTCACCGCAACGCGCGATACCTCCATCGAGCGGCACCTCTACCAGGTGGGCGTGTCGATGGGGACGCACGAGGCGGCGATGCAGCCGGAGAAAATATCGGACGCCCCGGGCTGGCACAGCGCGGACGTGTCGAACGACATGGCCTACTACATCGACCGGCACTCCACCTCCACCCAGCCGCCGACGTGGACGCTCCGCCGCATCGACGGTACGGCCGTGACGGAGCTGGAGAGCAACAAACCCCTCCAGGCGAAGCTCGCCGAGATGAACCTGCCGGCGCCGGAGTTTACCTCGATGCCGGCCGCCGACGGTACGCCCTTAAACGCGTACGTCGTGAAGCCCACCGACTTTACGCCGAGCCGGGAGTATCCGGTGCTCCTGTACGTGTACGGCGGGCCGGGTGCGCAGACGGTGACCGACCGCTGGGGCGGAAGCCGGATGCTGTGGCACCAGTACCTGGCCGAGACGAGCGACGTGGTCGTGGTCAGCGTCGACAACCGGGGGACGGGCGGCCGCGGCAAGGCCTTTCAGGACGTGCCCTACCTGCAGCTCGGCCAGCCGGAATCGGCCGACCAGATCGCCGCCGCGAAAAGCCTCGCCGACTCGAGCTGGGTCGACGAGGAGCGGATCGGCATCTGGGGCTGGAGCTACGGCGGGTATATGACGCTGATGTCGATGCTAACCGGCGACGGTCCGGAGGTCTTCTCCGCCGGTCTCTCCGTGGCACCCGTGACCGACTGGCGTCTCTACGATACCATTTACACCGAGCGCTACATGTCCACGCCGCAGCAGAACGAGGACGGCTACACGCAGGGCGCCCCGCTCACCTTCGCCGATCAGCTCCGGCCGGAGCAGAGCCTGATCCTCGTGCACGGCGACTACGACGACAACGTGCACTTTCAGAACAGCGTCCAGATGATTCAGGAGCTGCAGGCGGCCGGCAAGCAGTTCTCGTTCATGATGTACCCGAAGCGAACCCACGGCATCTACGGCGGCAACACGCGCCTGCATCTCTTTACGAAGCTGACCCACTTCGTGGAGGATAACCTCGTCGGCGACGAACCCGTGATCGGTGCCCGCCCGTCCGAGGAGACGAGCGGCGAGGGGCGGTAGGGGCGCTCCCTGCGGTCGCGGGGTGGAGGTGTGGGGGGTGGGCGTGTGGGTGTGTGGGCGGAGACGGTGAGCATGGATCAATGATCAATGTTCAATGTCTCCGGTGGCCCCAAACGTCCAACGCTCCAACGTCCCAACGTCCAACGCTCCAACGTCCCAACGTCCAACGCTCCCGGCGAATGGTTCAA
>ERZ1034543.167-NODE-167-length-17385-cov-7.876226_pt1 | contig 17385 bp, 16 predicted proteins | sample MGYA00520654_ERZ1034543 | MGnify/ENA primary metagenome ERZ1034543 (study PRJEB33760, sample SAMEA4777712) | hypersaline lake metagenome | biome: hypersaline environment; feature: brines | place: Spain | collected 2012-08 | depth 0 m ... | reverse complement strand
CGGGTGGCAGCGCGCGTGGAGGCGGACGGTCGCCCCGTGCGCATCCGTGTCGAAGGGCGAGAGGCGGACACCCTGTACAGGGTGTGGGTGGGGCAGTACCGATCCGAGGCGTCTGCGGCCCGTCGCGTCGAGGCCCTATCGCGGTACACAGGCAGTGCATTCGCGACGCGTACGGACGAGAGGCCGTAAGTCCCCGAGTCACATGATCGCTGGTCGTTGAGGGAATTTTTTGCGCGTTGGATGGGCTGTGTTGAGTGGTTTGTGCTTGGAATGGTCGCCGGGGGAGGTGTGGGGGCGGGGCTGGTCGCGTGGGGACCGGTGCTGCTGTCCGCCTTCCTGTCCATGGACGCATCGTCTACGGAGCAGCGGGCCGCGGAGGTGTCGACCACGGTGGGCGAGGTGTTTGCCGTTGCAGAGCCGCCCGACTCTGTGATCTGGACGTTGTCGAAAGAGCACGAGGAGGTGCAAGCGCTGTATGAGAACACGGGCCACTCGCCGCGGCTGGAGCAGAAGGCCCGTCAGCTTCTTCGTGCCTTGCGGGGCACGGTTACCGTCGAGATTCCCGACTACGACGCGTTTCGGGACGCTGTGGAAGAGGCCCGGGAGGCAATGGCCCGGTTGTCGGATCGAGAGGCTGTCGCGGACGCTCAGAGCCAGGCCGACATGGAGGAGGCAGAGGCGCTTCTCAACGACGTGTGGGCCCACCGGGACGATCCCAACTCGGTGCGCCAAACGCTGGAGGAAGCCCCCATTGCGCGCCAACTGCCGTACGTAGAGCGGGTGCCCGTGATGCGCGACGGCCGGGTGCACTGGCGTTCCCCTGCGCGGGTGTCGGTGTTGCGCAAGCGCCCTGCCGATCCCGAGAAATTCCGGCGCCTCCTCAGCCAATTCTCCAGGCTTGTCAAGACTACGAATCTGTCTCGCCCTACGGACCTCATCGAAGACGTGCGCACCGTCATTGGACGTCTCCGTCACACCGGAGACGACGCCGATACATACGTGCCCACGCTGCTCAATCGGCTCGAAGAGGCCACCGGACGTTGGCTCGACGCAGCGCCTCGGCCCAAGTGGCGTGCTCGAAAGGAGCAACTGGACGCCTGTATGCTCGACCTGCATCGGCTGGCGGCGGCTCGGTCGTTCGTGATTGAGGTCGAGACTCCCCCACGCCGCCCCACCCGCGAGGCCGCCCGCGAGCGGTATCAAGACATCGTCATGTCCCGCACAGAAGAGTACCTTGACACTCCCTGGATGCAGTGTCACTGGCTCACCGACCAGCTTCTTGCCCATCTTCTGACGGTCGAGGTTTCAAAAGCGAGCGGAACGGCTCGGAAACGGCTCTCTACTGTGGAAAACGAGGTGCGTACTCGGAGATACGATCCGGCCGAAAGCATCCGGCGGCTTCGACAGCATGAAGAGACGTCCGGGTTCGTACAGAGTCTTGTGTTTGCACTGCTCCGGCATCGGCAGGAACGCTCTCCCTCCTCGGTCTCTTAACCGTCCGCTGTAGCTGCTCGGTGGGTCCTGGAATGCATCGTTTGACACTCCCCTCGGATGAAAGCCTGTCCCGATTGCTGTCGGGGACCGGGACCTTTACTGCGCTGCGAAGCGAGTGCTTGTAGAGTGCTCTTCTCACGCTCTACTCAATACTGTAATGCATCATTCGTGACGACGGGGTGCACGGAAATTGCGATGAAGTGTCCCACCGCCAGCCCTGCGGAGACGCGTCCTGATCCTCTGCAGTCGTGAGGAATCCATACATCGGGATTGAGGGCTTCCGCTCAGTGCCTCTGTCTGGGGGCAGGCGAAAAGAGCGGGAGCGGGGGAGAGGGCTCCCCGTGCCGAAAGCCCTCGGCATATGAATCCGGTGCTCTAACCGACTGGGCACCCCCACCGTTGTGGGGCGACGACGCATGGGAGAAGGGGCAGTCCGATCCCGGTGCGATGGATACGGGAGAGGACACAACGAGACATAGCGCCGCGTTGGGACATAGCGCCGCGTTGTGGTGCATTCAAACACGAAGCCCCCGCTCAGCACAAGCCAAGCGGGGGGCAAAGGTAGCGTGGGAGGGATTTGAACCCTCGACCTCCGGGTTATGAATCCGACGCTCTAACCAGCTGAGCTACCACGCCCTAAAAACCGTCCAGTTATATGCGCAAATCCGCCACGGGTGTTTCCAGGGGGGGATGAAGATGCGGTGGACGCAACGCCCGTCCCGAAGCGGTGCAGGGTGCCTCAGTTGAGGGCCTCCACGTGGCGCAGGGCCGCCGGGTCCATCAGCCGGTCGATTTCGTAGCGGAGCACGTCGTGCAGGTCCCAACTGGGGGGCAGCGTTCCCGCCGAACGTTCCACGAACAGAGCGATCCGGCCCCGCGTGGCGCACACGCCGTGCGCGTCGGGCGACGGGTCGTGGGGCGCATAGGTGTGAAACGAAAAGCCGCGGTAGGAAGCAGTCGCCATGGGGGCACAGACATGGACGAGAAGAAAGGAATCCCTTCACGCACGGCCCCCACTGATCGTTCAGAGGAACTGGAGGCGTCCCTGCACATTCGTGAAAATCTGCATATGCACCCTGAAAGCTCGGCGTTCACACCCCGCCGGGCTGCCCCCTGTCTTCCGGTTGTCCCGCCCGCCGCGATGTCCTGGAGCACCATCCTCGACCAAGACCGGGTCGTTGACGCCCTGCGTCGCGCCTTGCTGCAAGACCGCGTGGCACACGCCTACCTGTTGCACGGGCCGGACGGGGTGGGGAAGCGGGCAGTGGCCTACGAGATGGCCCGCGCGCTGCAGTGCCCCGAGCCGCCCGCGGATGCGGCCTGCGACGCGTGCCCGGCGTGCCGCAAAACCCGACGCATGGTGCATCCGGACGTGCATGTGCACCTCCCACACCCGTGGGGCAAAGAGGAAGAGCGAGACGAGGAAGACATGGGCCGGCGCATCCGTCGCCTCGGCGACAATCCCTACGCCACCATCGATTATGTTCGTCGCCCGTCGCTGACGGATCCGTCGGAGACCTCCAACAAGCAGGCGTACTACCGCATCAATCAGGTGCGGCAAGACCTGATCGCGCCCATGAGCCTGACCCGCGGGGAAGGGCCGTACAAGGTCAACCTCTTGACGGACGTGGAAAAGATGAGGGAGGAGGCGGCCAATGCGTTCCTGAAGCTTCTGGAGGAACCTCCGCCGCGAACGGTGTTTTTGCTCACGACCAGCCGCCCCGAGCAGCTTCTGCCCACCATCCTCTCTCGGTGCCAGCGCCTGCGGTGCGATCTCTTGCGGCCCGAGACCATCGAGCAGGCGCTCCTCGACTGGGAAGACGCGGCGCCGGAGACGGCGTCGATGCTTGCTCGCATGGCCGACGGCTCTTACCGCCGCGCCCTGGAGCTGTCCCAAAATGAAAACCTGCTCACCAGTCGCGAGTTGGTCCTGGACTATTTTCGCGCAGCGTACAGCCAGAAGATCGAGCGGCTCGACGCCTGTACCCAAACGCTTCAGGACCAGGGCCGAGAGCGTGTCAAGACGGTGCTCCGCCTTATGCTGCGCTGGATCCGCGACCTGATTCTCTACCGCACTATGGGCGAAGAGGCCCCGCTGGTCAATGTGGACCAGCGCGATGCGGTCGCAGAGTTCTGCGGAAACCTCCCCGACGCTGACCTGCACGCCATGACCCGCCTTGTAGAAACTGCTATTGAGTTGACATCCCGAAATGTGCGGCTCCGAGTGCTGCTCATGACTCTTGCCCGGCGCCTGAACCAGGCCATGCGGGGGGGCTCCGTTCCGCCGCTGTATGTACCGCTGTCGGAGGCAAAGCGACAATCTCGATGAGGCACTTGACAAGGTGTGGGGCGTGTGGCATATTTCTTGCGGGTTTTTGAGCAAAAAGGCACCGACCGCCCTGTATCTTCACCAACGCGCTTCGTTCGCGCCAACCAATTGTCAGCCTCGCAGCCCACGTACCGTCACCCGTGCACGCTCCCCAATCGGTCGCTTTGGTTCGGGCACGCGTCCCTATACGAAGAACACATTGTGATTGAGGGCTGGACCTGGCAGGGCCGGTATCGCCGAGAGGTTCTTGTTCGTCGCATTGAGTCTGTCAACTGGCGTTCGCGGCTCCAGGGGCCCAACCTTGAACTCACGTTGGACGATGGCTCTAGGGTCTCGTTTCGTTTGCAAAGGGGCGTGGGGCTCTGGAATGCGAAGCTACACGCCCTCCTTGGGCAGTCGATGGGTGAGGGGACCCGTCCCCTGGATGCTGCGCCGTCGGACCCTGACGCGGAGGTTCCGACCTCGAACAATGCCCGTGCGAACGATGCCCGTGCGAATGACGCCCGTGCGAATGACGCCCGTGCGAACGACGCCGACGCGTCTGTGTGAGGCCGCTCTCGAGGTTCCTCCGTGCTCCTCCGCGAAACAAGCCGCGTTCTCGCCGCACACGTCGATCGTCTTCTCCAGTTGCGTTCCTGGTCCATGCGCCCTCCCCCTCTCACTGCTTTTTTGTTGGGGACCGCCCTGCTCTTGGGGGCCGGGGGACATGCCGCGCTGGCGCAAGCCGAAGACGCCCGGGCGGCGCGCGTTGTGACGACGGAGGCCGCGCCGCGCCACGCTGCCTTTAGTCGCCTCTTGTCCCGATTTGTGAACGCGCAGGGACAGGTGGATTATGCCGGGCTGAAGCAGCACGCGAATACGACCCTCACGCCCTACTTGCAGTGGTTGGGAACCACCGATCCGTCCGGGTGGACCCGAGCGGCGCGGCTGGCGTTCTGGATCAACGCCTACAACGCGTATACCCTCAAGCTAATTGTTGACCACTACCCCGTCCGCACCATCTGGGCCCTCACGCCCGGCCCGGCGACGCCGCAGAAAGAGCAAAGTCCTTTTCAGGTGCCCGTCGGACCGGTGGCCGACACCGTCCGCACCCTGGACGAAATCGAACATGAGATTATCCGCGTGCGGTTTGCGGAGCCGCGCATCCACTACGCGGTGGTCTGTGCGGCGAAGAGCTGTCCCCCGCTGCGCCGTGCCGCGTACACGGGACCACGCCTCGACGCCCAGCTGGACGACCAGGCCCGCTCCTTTCTGCACAACGCGGCGAAGAACCGCATCCCTGCGCGGGGCGGCAAACTTGCCCTCTCTCGCATCCTCAAGTGGTACGGCTCGGATTTTGGGCCGACGGACGCCGCCCTACAGCGCGCCCTGGCGCCGTACTTTGACGGGCGCGTGCAGCGTCGGCTTGCGGCGGGGGCGTACGATCTCCGCTTCTTGCCGTACGATTGGGCGCTCAATGACCAGGGAGCCGAGTAGGAAGGCCCACGCCGACGGCGCTGCGCCCACCGATTCCGGACGGGGCACGAGACCAGGCCCCGCGGTGCCTCCGGCTCCGCGTTCGCCGCCCGTGCCCTCTCTGCAGTGCGGGCGTGGACAGATCTTTTGCGTGGCACGCTCGTTCAAAACGCCAATTTGCTGCTTGCCCTCCTCCCCGCCTCATGCTCCGCACCGGTCATGCTCCGCACTGGCCTCCGGCGTATTGCCCTCGTCGTGCCGCTTCTCATCGGGCTTGTTCTTGCGCCTGCGGCCCCGGCCCAGCCCGCGGGGCCCCCGTCGGCCCTCCCCGATGCGCTGGGCGCGGTGGACAGACTGCGCCGGGCGGGCGCGTTTCCGGAGGCCCGCACACGGCTGAATGCCCTCCGCAAAGATCATCCTGCCCAGGTGGCAGTGCTGTGGCGGCTGGTGTACACCCTGGCCGACCTTGGGCAGGCGACCGAGCTGGCCGAGGCCCGCTCCCGCTACTACAGCCGGGCACTCCGGGTGGCAAACGCAGCCCTGGCGGCCGATTCGACCAGCGGACATGCCCACCTGGCCATGGCGGTGGCCGAGGGCCGCGCGGCCCTGGATGCCGGCACGCGAGAGCGCATCGAGCGGTCCCGCGCCGTCAAGCGCCACGCCGACCGCGCCCTTGCTCTCGACTCCACCCTCGATGGCGCCTACCATGTCCGTGGGCGGTGGCACCGAGAGGTGGACGACATCGGCTTCTTCAAGCGCGCCCTCGTGCGCACCGTCTACGGGGGGCTGCCGGAGTCGTCGATCGAGCAGGCGGTGCGCGACTTTAAGCAGGCGATCGCCCTCCACGAGGAGGTGCTTCACCGCCTGGAGCTGGGCAAAACCTACCTCCAGATGGACCGTCCCGACGCGGCACGTCGGGCGCTCCGTGCGGCGCTCGAGATGCCCGCCGAGGGGCCCTTCGATCCAGCATACAAGGCAGAGGCCCGCAAGCATCTGGATGCCCTCGACTGAGCAGGCGCGCCTCGTTCGCAGAGTTTTTCAGGGGCAAAGGGGAACGTCGGCGGTCCCAAATGCTTACGGCAGGTCCCGTCTCGGCCCTCGTCCCCCTCTGTTGTTGCCCGCACTGCCCGTATGCCCTATTCTGCCGAGATCAGCCGACAGCAGCCCACCGCCATCCTGTTTTTGCTCGACCAGTCGGCCTCCATGCAAGAGCCGTTTGGGGGGGCGGAGCAGACCGGCGATGCGGCGCCCAGCCGTGCACGGGTCTTGGCCGACACGATCAATGATCTGCTGCAGAATCTGGTGCTGCGCTGTGCCAAAGAGGAAGGCGTGCGCGATTATTTCCACGTCGGGGTTATCGGATACGGGCAGCGCGTGCAGCGCCTGATCCAGCCCACCGACGCGTACAAGACGGGCACGGGCCTCGTCCCGATTAGCCATTTGGCCGACCGCCCCCAGCGCATGGAGCAGCGTGTACACGAGGTGCCCGATGGGGAGGGCGGCACGACTGAGGCGCGGGTCAAAAAGCCGATCTGGTTTGATCCCCACGCCAAAAACGGCACGCCCATGTGCCAGGCGCTGGACCTTGCGGCCCAATCGGTGCGCGACTGGATCGACCCGCACCCGCACGGCTTTCCGCCCATTGTGGTGAACGTGACCGACGGCGAGGCCACGGACGGGGACCCGTTGCGCTACGCGCAAGAACTGCGGTCGTTTGCGACGGATGACGGGGAGGTGCTCCTCTTCAATGTGCACCTCTCGGCGTCGGAGGAGCCGCCGGTCACGCTGCCGTCGAGCACGACAGAGGTGCCTGCCGACGATGAGTACGCGGAGGTGCTTTTTCAGATGTCGAGCCGACTGCCCTTTTCCATGCGTTCGGCGGCCGAGCAAGAGGGATACAGCGTGACGATGGATACGCGCGGCTTTGTATTTAACGCGGACCCGGTGTCGCTCGTCACGTTTCTGGAGATCGGGACGCGGCCGAGCAACCTTCGCTAGCGCAGCGCTGGTTGCCGCGGGGTGCGGGAGGCGGTGAGGGCGCGGTTCTGGCCACACACTTCTGGCCACACACGATGTGCAATTATGGCGACCCCGACTGCTCATTCTCGCACGCTTGCCCTGCCGAAGGCGGGGGCAGAGCCGGGGGGCTACGAGGATGCGGCACAGGTGCGTGCGGAAGCGGGACCGGTGCGCGCGGCGGTTGCGGATGGGGCCACGGAATCGGTGTTTGCGGGGGCGTGGGCGGAGATTTTGGTGCGGGCGGCGACCGAGGGAGCCCTCACGCCCGCCCGGCTCCGGGAGGGCTTGCCGGACTGGCAGCGGGCCTGGGCCGCCCGGTGCGATGCGCAGGCGGCCGCGGCGCCCTGGTACGTGCAGGCGAAAGCGGAAGAAGGGGCGTTTGCCACGCTGCTTGGGCTGGAGGTGTGTGCCGGTGGACAGTGGCGCGCCGCTGTGGTGGGGGATTGTGTGCTTTTCCATCTTCGAGACGGCGCGCTCCGGGCCTCGTGGCCTGCCCACAGCCCCGATGCGTTCGGAAACCGCCCGGCCTTGTTGCCCAGTCGCTCCTCCGTCGACGCCGCGGGGATGACGAAGCTGTGCACCACTACGGGCCTGTGGACGCCCGGCGATGTCTTTCTGCTGGCTACCGACGCCGTGGGGGCCGCGCTGCTCCGGGGCGCGCAGTCGCCCGAGGTTCCGTTCCGCCCCGCTGCCGCCGCGGACTGGTCCGCTGCTGCCTTCCGCGACGCCGTCGTCACTGCCCGCGCGGAGGGCACGCTCCGCAACGATGACAGCACCCTGCTCGTGCTTGACCTCTCCCCTGCGTTTCGTTGACTTCTCCCCCGGCTGCTCGAAGAGTCCTCCTCCGGGGCAACGGCTCCTTCGCGCATCCTCAATACTCTAAGCAGGGCCCGCCCCATGGCACACACGGCCCCCTCGCCCGTCGTTTTCTCCGCTGTCCGTACCGGTCCTCTCTGGGAGCCCGCCCGAGCGCATCATGAGCAGCTACCCCACCCCCAGCGACTACCAGGCCGCCCTCCAGGCGCCGGGCGCGGCCTTCGCCGATCCTGAGTTGAAGCAGGCCACGCCGCGGACCAACGCGCTGGGTCTTCCGCAGCCCATTACCGGCGCCTTCGCGGCCGTCTTTCCCCTCACCACCGCCCCCGGCGTGCAGCACGCGGCCAAGTGCTTCGTCACCGAGGTGCCCGAGCAACAGGTCCGCTACGAGGCGGTCTCCGATGCCCTCGACGGGCTCGACCACGAAGCGCTCGTGCCGTTTGCGTACCAGCCGCACGGGGTGCGCGTGCACGGAGAGGCGTACCCGCTCCTCAAAATGCAATGGGCCACGGGCACAACCCTCAATCGGTTTGTGGCGTCGCATCTCGATCAGCCGGCTGTGCTGGATCGGCTCGCGGCGGCCTGGGCGGAGCTCATGAACGACCTGGAGGCGATGGACCTGGCGCACGGCGATCTGCAGCACGGCAATGTGCTGGTGGAGGCGGAGGGGGACGCCCTCCGGTTGCGGCTGGTGGACTACGACACCATGTACGTGCCTGCCCTGCAAGGGCGAAGCAGCCTGGAGGTGGGCCATCGCAACTACCAGCACCCGGACCGCACGGAGGCCGACTTTGGGCCGTCGCTCGATCGGTTCGCGGGAGGGGTGATCTATACTGCGCTGCGGGCCTGTGCTGTGCGGCCGGAGCTATGGGAGCGGTTTGATACCGGAGAGAATCTCCTTTTTCGAGACGCGGACTTTTATGCTCCCGACGCGTCCCCACTCTTCGAGGCCCTCGCAAACACCGAGGCGGTGCGCTCCCTCGCGGAGGCGCTGCGTACAGCCTGCTACCTGGAGCCGGCAGACCTGCCGCCGCTGCCCGTGGTTCGCGAGGAGGGCGTGTCGGTCTCCCTCGGGGATGCACGCCGCGAGCGATCGGCGTCCGAGGCAGACTCTGCCCCGCGTACAGGTGTGGCGCGCATGGCGTTGCCGGTCACGGCGAGTGTGGCAGCGAGTGGGGCGGCGCTGGCGGCAGTGGGCCTGGTGGGGGCTGCGGCGGCACTCGTGCTGGGTGCGGGAGGCGCCGGCGCGGCCCTGGTGGCGGCCCGCTACCGCCGCCTCTCGGGGGTGCGCCGGCGGCGCCGACTGGAGCAGGAGGCAGCGCGCTTCGACGCGGCCCTCCACGAACTGGAGCGAGAGGCGGAAAGCCTCCGCGAAAAACGGGCGGAGCTGCGCAGCTCCAAGGAGGACCGGCGCGAGCAGTGGCTTCAGGACGTCCAGCACGAGGCCCTCCACGATTGCCTCAAGCACCACTTCATTGGAGAGGTGCGCGAGGTGGACGGCCTCACCCACAAGCACGTCGTGCGCCTCAAGTCTGCCGGCATCCGTACGGCCGCCGAGCTAACCCCCGAGGCCCTCCGCGACATCCGGCGGCTGAGCGATCGGGCCCGCGTGCGCCTGACGCTGTGGCGGCACGCCCTGGAGACGCACTACGCCGAGGAGGTGCCCGATGCACTGTCGCCGGCTCAGGAGCGCCGCCTGCGCCGCTACGTGCAGCACCGCATTGAAGACCTCGACGAGCAGCTGGCCCGCGTCCGGGAAAAGATGGAGGCGCAGCAGACGGAGCGCCGGCGCATTACGGATCGGCTCGATGATTTGCCGGCGCTCACGGTGGGGCGCTACCTGCGCTACCTGCTCCGTCTTCAGGCGCTGCCGGACCGTGCGGAGGGACCGCCTGTGCCGTCTGCTCCCCGAGCGGCCAACGCAGCCCCGTCGCCTGTCCCACCCCCACTGGACGAAGAGGCGTCGTGGTGGGGGCGCGGCGCGTAGCCCTGGCATAGCCCCCGGCGCACCGCCCGCCGGCACCCCCCGTTCTGCCGCTCATTCGTCGCCGTCCCAGAGGTCTTCCAGGTCATCGATGGGCGTCGCCGACGGGGCGTCTTCGCCTGCCTCGTCCCCGCGCACCAGCGCAAGAAGGGCCTTGTGCGGGACAATCATATAGCTTTGTTCCTCGTAGCGCAGGTCTACGGCCTCGTTAGACATGAAAAACGCAAGGTCGCCCGGCTCGGCCTGCAGCGGCAAGTAGCGGACCGGCGTTTCCGACTCCTTCCAGGTCTCACTCTCGCTGTACTCCGGGTTTTGGGTGAGGTACCCGGGGCCTGTCTTCACCACGCGACCGCTGTGTACATCGCCTTTTTGAGAGACTGAGGCTGGAAGCACGAGGCCCGTGTCGGTCTTGTCCTCGCCGGTTCGCGGCTCAATCAGCACGCGATCACCAACGACAATTAGTTCCGCCATGAATTGGAGGGGAGTACGGGGTGCAGAGAGCGAAAACACAAACACAGGACCCAACGAACCCACAGAACGCAGGTTCAGTTCTGCACAGGGTTTCCGAAATTCCTACACGACTCTCCGGAGAAGGCGTCTGGACGAAGGCGTCTGGACGAAGGCGTCTGGACGAAGGCGTCTGGACGAGGGCAGAAAGAAGCCGTCGGCATTAAACGACAGAAAACAACACGTAAATCAACAGACCAACGACGCCGGTGGCAATGGTCAACAACCGAATCGTACGGTCGATGGGATTTTCCATGGTGGAGAAAAAGACGATACTGTCAGTAAAGAGAACACCAAAATTGTATAAATTAGAAGTAGGAGTTCGAAACAAGTCCAGGAAAAATTCAAGAAAACTTTGCGAGTTCGGGTGGAGTCAGGCAGGGTGGAGGGAAGAGGTGGGGCGGGTAGAGAGGGAGAAGCGGAAGATGGAGCCTTCGCCGGGCGTGCTGTCCACGTGCAGCGCGCGGTCGTGGGCACCGAGAATATGCTTCACGATGGCGAGGCCGAGGCCCGTGCCCCCTTGGTGTCGCGACCGGCTCTTGTCGACGCGGTAGAAGCGCTCGGTGAGGCGCGACTGGTGCTTTTCGGGAATGCCGATGCCGTTGTCCACCACGCGGAGCTCGACGTCTCCGTCCTTCATCTCGGCCTGCAGCCAGACGCTGCCGCCTTCTTCATTGTACTTGATGGCATTATCGACCAGGTTGACCAGCACGCGCCGGAGCCGGTCGAAATCCCCGTACACGTCCGGCAGATTCGGCGCAATCTCCATGCGGGGATGAACGTTGCGCTCCTCTGCACGCATCTCCACCGATTCAAGCGCGGCCTCGCAGAGGTCCATCACCGAGAACGCCTCGCCGGACATGTTGAGCTCGTCCGTCTCGATTTTGGTAATGGTCGATAAGTCCCGTGCCAGGTTATCGAGACGGTTGGCGTGGTGGAGGATTTTTTCCAGGAACGTGCGGTTGACGGACTCGTCGTCGAGGGCGCCGTCCAGCAGCGTTTCGGCGAAGCCCTGGACGGAGAAGATCGGGGTTTTGAGCTCGTGAGACACGTTCCCGATGAACTCGCGCCGGTAGCTTTCCATTTCCTTCAGCTCCTGAATTTCGTCCTCCAGGCTTTGCCCGGTGCGGTACACCTCCCAGAGGAGCGTGCCAAGCTCATCGCCCTCCGGAGCCGCGGGCGGGGCCAGGTCTTCAAAGTCGTGCGTCCGAATCTGGCGGAGGATGTTCTGCAGGTGGCGCAGGCGCCGGTGGAGCCAGAGGCAGCCGGCGCCGTATACCGCGGCTGCGCTCGCCAGGCCGACACCCAGGGGAAGCCAGCCGGCGCTACTCGTCCACAGCATGGCGGCCAGCGTAGCGGTGAGCCCCCCCACGGCGGCGAGTTTTGCGGCGAGCCAACTCCGGAGCGGCGCAAGCTGAGACGAGGACACGGCGTCGGTGTGGGGCGGGAAGGAAGCATCTTCGCCGAATTTTACCGCGAATCCCGGCGTGTGCGTTCCCGCTGCGGGGAGGGCGATCCGTTAACAAATTAAAAACGAGAGCGCCCTGACCGTCTCGGGCTACGCACTATTGGGGGGCGGGGCCGGCGGGGGAAAGGGCGGGGAGGTGTCGTCGTTCGGGAGCCCCTCCAGGAGTGATGAGAGCGGCGGGTCGTGGTCTTCGCCGAAGAGTTCGTAGGAGAGATGGTCGCCCACGGTCGCCAGGGGCTGGTGGTCTTCAATGACGGGCCGGTAGGTCTTGTAGCAGTACAGCGCCTTGCGACCCGTGTCGTGGTCGGCCTCCTGCACAGGAACGGTGCAGTCGATCAGCGACGGGGGAGAGGGGTGGAGGTGAGGGGGGCGGTCTGTATCGTCGGGGGCGGGGGGAAGCGTGTAAAAAGCAAGGCGGCGAGGGGTGGCGGCGCCGTCCCGGCGCAGGGCGCACGCCACGCGCTTCACCACCGCGTGCGTCACCAGATGATCGGGGTGTCCACTGATGCCGTGCACGGGATACGTGACCACCACGTCCGGCTCCGTTGCATGGAGGTGCCCGGCTACCTCTGCCTCCAGCCCCAGCGGAGTCATCTCCGCGAGCTGCCCGTCCGGGTACTCCAGCACGGTGAGGGACGTGAGGTCCAGCGTGGCGGCCACGTCCTGCATCTCCTGATGCCGCGTCTGCGCCATCTCGGTTTTCGTGAGGCCCAGGCGCTTGCGCTGCGTGGTGGCCTCGCCGCGCGTAAGGGTGAGCAGGTGGACGTCGTGCCCCTCGCGGCGCTGCCGCACAATGCCGGGCACTGGCCCAAAGCACTCGTCGTCGGGGTGGGGGAAAATGTACAGAAAGGTAGCCATGGGAGAAGCGCCTCGGCCCGGGTCCGTGCAGGGTCCCCAACGGGAGCCGTCTGAAGAGGCCGGCGGGCAAGTGCAGAATGTTAGAAGATGGAGGATGCGCGAAGGAGCCGTACCGCGGCGGCTCCCGAAGAGATTCGGGACCGGATGTCCGCCGAGCACGACGTCAGGAGCCTGCTTCGTCCGCCTCCATCACCTCGTGGAAGGCGGTTTGTCCGGTCTCGAGCATGCACCGGACGTACGGGTGACACAGCTGGCAGTTTTTGCCAAACGTCACGTGCGCCTGCAGCGCCTCGACGGAGGCGGCCCCCGTGTCGTCGGCAATTTGCTTCAGGTGCGAGAAGGTCTGCTCGTAGCAGTAGCAGCGGTCGATGGTCATGACGGCAGCAGGGGAGAGCGTGTAGGAAGCGTTACGCGGAGTGTTACGCGAAATGTTACGCGGAGTGTTACGCGGGGGAGCGGCGCAAGACGATGTGCGACGGCGCCGGCCCCACCGTGAACTGGTCCAGAATGCGGTCGGCGTTTTCCGCAAGCACCACGACAGTTCCGTTGGACTGGAAGGGATCCTGCACGTCGGTGCGGGCCACGTAGAGGCGCTGAGAGGCGCCGTCGTACGCCACCGCCGCAATGCCCGTCAGCGACTCGTCCTGCGGCACCGAGAGGCGGCCGTCGAGCGCATTGGCGTCGGTATCGACCCGAAAAATAGAGCCGGTTCGGCTGCTGGCGGCATGGAGGTGTTCAGTCGTGGGGTCGTAGTGGGCCACCTGCGTGCCGGTGATGGTGCCCAGCTGCTCCTCCAGGTCGATGCGGGATCGGACAGACTCCGTGTCGGGGTCCACAAAGACGATGGCGCCGTTGGTACGGCCGAGTGGCTGAAAATTGCTGTCGAAGGTAGTGCGGCCCGTGCATACGACTACCAGGTCGCCGTCTTCATCCTGGGCGATGGAGGTGGGGCCGTCGCACCCAAGCGCAATGGTGCGCAGGCTGGAAGGCTGCCCGGCGTCGAAAACGACCAGGGAGGACCCGTTGTTGGCGACCGTATCACCGAGGGCGAGGCTGGTATCGGGGCGGGTGACAAAGACCTTGTTGTTGGTCGTGAGCAGCCCCGAGGCCGACGCGCCGACGTCCACCGGGGCGCCGCTCAGGGCGCCGGTGCTTGGGCGAAAGCGGTGCACGGTGCCCCGTAGAGTACTGACGTACGCGCGGGTAGAGTCGTTGTCGTCGAACGCGGCGTATCGAGTAGCGCCCAGGCTATCCGACTGTGCCGCAGGGGCGTACGAGTCGGCCTCGAAGACATCCACCCGTCCGCTGCTGAAGCCGGTATTCAGCGCCGCGTACAGCTGCCCGTTGTGCAGGGCGAGGCTGTGCACAAAGGCATTGAGCGCCAGGCCCGGGGGCGTAGCGGCTTGTGTGCGCTGGGGATCGTACACAGTAATGGTGCCATTCTGATCGGCAAAGTTGCCCCCATTCGCCACAAACACACTCGTGGTTTGGGGGAGGGGGGCAGCGGCATCGTCGCCCCCAAACAGGTCGCACCCCGTCAGCACCGCTCCGCTGAGGAGCAGGCCGAGAAGAACATGCGGGGCAAGGGCGGAAACAGAACGTCGGAAAGACATTGTGGCTATGGGCGAAGGGAAACAGTCAGGCGAGCCCGCACGTGGCGGGGCGGCATCGGATAGAGCCGCACAACGTGGTAGGTGGCATCAAAGAGGTTGCGCACCCCGAGCGCGCCGGTGACGCGGACGGGGCCGAGGGAGCGTTGTAGTTGGAGGCGGGCGGTGGTGACGTGGAAGGGGGACAGGGACTGGCTTTCGTCGGCGGTGATGTAGCGGGGGCCGACCCAGCGCGAGGCCACGTCGAGTCGCAGTCCGCGCCAGCTGGCACCGGCCCGCGCTTTCAGGCGCTGGCGGGGGCGGTACGGAAGCTGCCGGCCGTAGGACCGGGCCGCGGGGGCGCTGCGATCGGTGGCCGACACGTGCGTGAAGGCGAGCTGTCCGTTCAGGCGTACAGCATTCCCCACGCGCCATCGGCCCCTGGCCGTCCATTCGAGGCCCTGGGTCCGCACCCGGCCCACATTAGAGGGGCGCCACAGCTGCAGCCCCGGCCCCAGGAAGCTGGGCTGCCACACGATCTGGTGATCGAGGCGTGTGGTGAAGGCAGTGAGCTCCGTGCGCAGCCGACGGCCGGGCGCGTGCCAGGCCAGCGCCACGCCGCCCTCGGCGCTCCACCCCGTTTCGGCGTGGAGGGAGGGAACCCCGCCGGGCACCATATAGCGTTCGTTGAAGGTGGGCGTCCGGAAGGCGCGGCTTACGCGCCCTTTGAGGCGGAGCCAGGAGGGTCCCGGCGTCCATACCGCTCCAAGGCGGGGGCTGAGGGCCGTGGTAGCCCGACCGGGGCCGGAGGGGCGATCGAGATCGAGACGCAGGCCCGGATGGAGCGTTACGGCCCCGAGCGTCCACGCCGCGTTCGCAAAGGCGCCGTAGCGCCAGCGATGCACGCCATGGCGGAGTGCGGCGCGATCGTGCCCGATGGAGGCGCCGGCATTGACAAGCAGATCCGACCCGAGGGCGAGGCGGGCGCGGGCTGTAACGGTGCCCCGCTGCGTCCGTGCGGTGTCGGCCTGTGCGAATTGGGGCTCCGGGTGTGGGTTGTGGTAGCGCACAAAGGAGTCTTGCAGCCGGACTGTCCCCTTTACCCGCCCCGCGGGCAGGGCGTACCGGTGGGAAAGGGCGGCGCGCCACTGGCGATGGTGCTGCATCGCATTGCCCGCCGGGGCGTTGGCGGTGCCGGGGAGCCCGCGCTCGGCCCGCAGGCCCCACAGGCGGAGCGCGGTGGTGCCCCGGGAGCCCCGGCGCGTCAGCCGCCCGAATGCCGTCTCTTGCTGCCGCCCGGCATTCTGCCGCCGCTGCGGCCCGGCAGCCCGGCCCGTGACCGCCGTGTAGGGAAAGTCGCCGTCGGTCCAGGTCCGTTCTCCCGCCGCGAGCCCGCTCCAAGTGGAGCCCTTGTGCGCTACCATCCCCCCCGCCGTGCGCCACCCATAAGCGCCCATCCCGCTACTCCCCTCCACCCGGAGCGAGGCGGAGGGCTGCACCGTGCGCAGCTGCACCACTCCGCCCAGCGCCCCCGAGCCGTAGCGGGCCGCCTGACTGCCACGGAGCACCCGCACCGACTCCACGAGAAAAGACGGCAAGAGGGAAAGATCGGTCTGGCCCGTTTGGGGGTCCGCCACGCGGTGCTCATCCACCAGGACCAGCGTCTGGGCGGCCCCCAGCCCACGGGCCGACGCTACGGCCCGCCCGCCCGCGCCATGCTGCTTTACGAAGAGGGACGTGCCCATGGCAAGCAGGCGGGCCGTGCTCTGACCGGGGCCGGCGAGGCGGGCGGGGCGCGAGAGCGTGGTGGTGGCGGAGGCGCCCGGGGCCGACACAGCAGCAGCCTCCACCGTGAGGGGCGGCAGCTGTCCCGTCATGGCCGGTGCGGCAGGGACCGAGACCCGCCGCAGAGAGTCGCGCCGCAGAGAGTCGCGCCGCAGCGAATCTGGCCCGGCGGGCGGTGCCTCCTGTGCGGCGAGGCGAGGCGGAAGCGCCAGCAGGGGCAAACCCAGCAGAAGCAAACAAAGATATACGGGGGACGGAGCATGCATACAAAAGCCCTCGCCTCAGACAAGACGCGGGCGGCAGCTCCGAGAGGAGTCCCCCAAGCGGACGGAGGGGGACGGCAGGGGTGTGCATCCCCGAGTGGGGAAGGAGCCAGGCGCGCCGCGCGCCTCTGGTCCCGGAGGCGGTTGGCAGTGAGCGAGGCCGACAATCGCGGCCCCTCAGCACGCACACAGGCAGGTCTCCTGGCTGATCGATGTGGGCCCGGCGGGGCACAGTGCGGACGCGCTCAACGGCTCTCCTTCCCATCTCAGCGGGCGCCTCGCAGAAATTGCGAGCACCGCCGCTGAGAAGTGGCGAGTCCGTCTCGGCGCACGTCCAGTCATCGAATCACAGTTGCGGGGACAGCCCCAGGATGGCCTCGCCGGACGCGGGCGTCTGGCACGAGGAGACAGGGCGAAGGCCCTGGTGCAGACGGCGACCGGCGGGACGGCACTGGCGTTCCCTTTTCATCTTACCCTGCGAATTATAGGGCAAGAACCTGTAGCGTGTGTGAAAGAACGGACCATAGGGTAGGCGTCACGGCGGGCTTGTGCAATCGCTTCACGAGATTTTTTGTGCGATTGTGCGTCTCCTGCGGCTCGTCGCAACGCCGAACAGCTTCCACACCTTCGGATGTGGCGATCAAACCCTGAGGACGGGTGCGCATGCTTCAGGGAGGCACTCCCCAAAAACTGGTAATGAACACCACACTACACGGCAAAAATTTGTAGTGGTTGAATTTAGCGAAAGCGGTCTCGTGGGGCGTTTACACTATTGAGTAGAGCGCGAGAAGAGCAGTAAAGGTCCCTCCTTTAGGTGG
>ERZ1034543.165-NODE-165-length-17609-cov-2.706563_pt1 | contig 17609 bp, 13 predicted proteins | sample MGYA00520654_ERZ1034543 | MGnify/ENA primary metagenome ERZ1034543 (study PRJEB33760, sample SAMEA4777712) | hypersaline lake metagenome | biome: hypersaline environment; feature: brines | place: Spain | collected 2012-08 | depth 0 m ... | reverse complement strand
GTACGGCTCGCGCGGTTCGGCAGGGTGGTCGCCACGGTAGCCGATCCGGTCGAGTTCGTCGACGACCCGCACCCCGTCGTCGTCGGTGCGCTCGTACTGGGCGTCCCGGTCGAACTCACCGGCCCAGACGCCACTGCCCTGCATCGTCGGCTGGAACCGTGAGCCCTCCTCGTTCGTCCAGTTCACCACCTCGATGGGCCGGCGGGTCCGGACGCCATCGTCGTTGAGCGTCAGGCAGACTTCCAGGGCCGCGACGACACCGAGGGCGCCGTCGTAGATCCCACCGTAGGGCTGAGAGTCAAGATGTGATCCGAGGAGTACCGGCGCGGCGTCCGGGTCGGCCCCTTCGCGCCGGCCGAACACGTTGCCGAACGCGTCCACCCGGACGGAGAGGTCCGCTGCCTCAAGCCGCGCGACGAGCCAGTCTCGCGCGTCTGCGTCGGCGTCGGAGAGCGCGAGACGGTGAAGTCCACCATCGTCAGTGGCGCCGAACGACGCCTGTGTCCGCACCAACTCGACCAGTCGGTCCCGGTCGATGTCAAGTCTCATATATCTAATTCCGCCCGGCTACACTTGAATCCGCACGGCGGAAGAAGTATTCAGGACGGCGCACTACGGCCGGCGTGGCGAGCAAGATGACCCGCCGACGACTACTCGTGCGGACGGGCGCCTGCGTTGGGGTCACCGGAGTCGCTGGCTGTCTGGGCGGCGACGAGCGACGTCAAGAGGACCCGGACGAGACGGTTCGGCTGACACCGGACCTCCGGTTCGACCCCAAGACACTCCAGATCGCGACGGGCGTGACCGTGCGCTGGGAGAACAGGGGCCAGCATCCGGGGACGGTGACCGCCGACGAGGACACCCTCCCGCCGGGCGGGGCATACTTCGCGAGCGGCGGGATCAAGCGTGAAGTGACCGCGCGGATGCTCTATCCGCTGGTGGGGGCGCTCGCGCGTGGTGACAGCTACCACCACATGTTCGAAACACCGGGCGAGTACCACTACTTCTCGATCCCAACAGTGTCGGAGGGGACGACAGGGACAGTTGTCGTGACAGACAGTTAAGACGGGAGCGTCCGCTCGCGCAAGGTCTCGACCTCACTCTCGACTGCCTCGCGGGCCGGCAGACCGACGAGCCGCGAGTCGACGGCGCCGTCGAGGGTGAAAAGCGTTGTCGGGGCGCCGACAACGTCGAACTCCTCGGAGAGGAGCCGGGGGCAGTTGGGGCCGTAGACGGCGAGACACATCACATCATCTGGCGGACCGTCGGCGAACATCGCGTCGAAATGCTCGCGGGTTCGTTCGCACGGCGAGCAGTTCTCGCGCCACGCGTAGACGACACAGCGGCGGTAGAGCGAGACTAGGTCAAGGAGATCGTCCCCGTCGACGGGCAGGAACGCATCGGGCGCGCCGCCATGGCGCGGCTCGCCATTTTCGACGTGGCCGGTCACGACCGCCAGCGCAAGGGCGCGTTCGGGCGCGAGGTCGTCGACTCGGTCGCGCAGGGCGACATACCGAGCGAGCAGTCCGTCGTCGGCGTCGACGTCTGCCCGGACCGCGGTCCGGGTCTCCTTGTCATCGGTCAGGGTCGCGACGGCCGCGCGGGCCCGAGCGGGCCCCTCGTCGGTGAGTGTCTTGCGACTCGCAGCGACCGCCTCGCGGAAGTCGTCCGCCAGAGCGAGGTCGCCGTCGCTCGGGACGAACACATCACTCTCGATGAGGCGCTCAACTGGGCTGTCGTGGGTCGAAGAGTCCGAGGTATGCATGGTGGAAGTGATGTCGCGACGGGACGGAAAGTAGGTATCGTCGGCCGCTCAGCCGAGGTCTTCCATGCAGGGGAAGTCATCGGCGCTCGGGGCCTCACCCTGGGGCCAGAGAGGTTCGAGGTCCGCGTCCGGCGGGTAGTGGAGGTTGCCGTCGCCGTCGAAGCCCCAGCCAGCATCCTCAAGCAGGGAAACCCCTTTGTCGGGGCTCCCGGTCGGGTCGTCGGCCTGCTTGTACAGCATATCCTCGGGTGGGTAAAGCGGGTGATTGTGCGAGATGTACGTCGGGTACATATCGGGTTCGACCTGCCCGTTCATCGCCACGTCGATGAGCTTCTGGCGGTTCACGACCGCCGCAACAGCCTTGCGGAACTCTGGGAACTTGCACGGGGCCGTGTGACAGACATACTGGAGGTTGTACGAGGTGTGGGTCCCCGCAAACTCCGCCTTCGCGTTGTCTACCTCCTCATTGACGCGTTTTGCGTTCGGCGGCGAGATCTCGGGCGCGATGTCAACCTCGCCGGCCTCCAGCGCCGTGATGATAGTCTCCTCGTTACGGAATGCCTCAAAGATTATCGGCTGGCTCGCCGAGTATGTGGGGTGGGTGTCGACCGGCTCCGTCACGACTCGCTGGCCGCGGTCAAGCGACGTTACCTGGAGCGGGCCAGAGGTGACGATCGGCGTCTCGAACTGTGCGCCGCCGGGGTCCTGAACGGCCCCCGCTTCCTCAAAGGACTGCTTGTGGACGACCCCCCACCGCATCAGCGTCGTGTTGACGAACGGGATGTACGGCTCCGTGAAGGTGAACCGGCAGGTCTTCCCGTCTGCCTCGATCGAGTCGTATGGCACTGGCGCCGCGCCGGGATACGCGCCTGCCTCCCCGCCGCGTTTGATCTGCTCGAAGGTGAACTTCACGTCCTCGCCGGTGACTGGGTCGCCGTTGGTGAACTGGGCGTCGTCGAACAGTTCGACGACGACCTCCTGGGCGTCGACAACGTCGACCGACCCCAGCAACTCGACGATCTCGAAGTCCTCGTTGTATTTGTGGACCGGCGAGCTGATCATGTGCTGCCACATAGCCTCCGGCATTGACGCCGAGTGGGTGAGCCAGTTCGACGTCTCCGTGGCGATGGGGTTGATTGCGACGACCATTTCGTCGCCCTCGGTCAGTTCGGACTTGAACGCCCACTCAGCGTTTGAGCGGGCGATGCCGCCGTTACCGATGCCGCCCATCTCGACACGGTCGGTCCGCCACGCACCGATGTTGGCGACGGGACAGAGGTTGCCGATCGCACAGTCATCGGCCATGTACGCAATCGTCTCGTACATGCCCTGTGTGCGCTTCTCCGACGTCTCCGCAGTGGTCTGATCTTGCAGCAACTGGGTGTACTCGCAGTCGGCGTAGTTCGAGTAATTACTCTGGCCGCCGGCCCCCGCCCAGTCGATGCGCATGTTGTTCAACAGCTCCTGCGGGTCGAGGTGAAGGAGATGTTGTTCGCGCGGTTCTGGTCGTTCGCCAACTCCCCCAACTGCGAGGAGATACCCTTCGGTACGACCTCCATACCGACGCCGAGATGCTGCTCGACACCCTGCCGGATTATCGGCGCCATCTGCTCTTGGGTGGTTGTGAACCCACCGTAGTCCGACCAGTACTCCATCTGGAGCGAGGAGACCCGCTCGCCGAGGTCGCCGCCGCCACCGCCGCCACCGCCGCCACCACTGCCGCTACAGCCGGCCAATCCGGCCGCAGACGCAGCGCCCAAGGCCCGGAGTACCGAGCGCCGGTCGATTGTCGAGTCTGTCGTGTCGTCTGCTGATGCCATATTTAGACTAATATAGTATGGTATGATAAAACTATGGGTGGTAACATTTGTCTCAAATTATACCGTACATATGCAGCCACGCCTGAGTGACTAGTATAAACATCGAATTTCGAGGTGAACTCCGCTCGATCCGGAGTCGATGACGACCGCTTAGTCGTCGATCCGGATTCGCGGGTCGATCACCCCATAGACCAGATCGACGACGAAGTTCGAGAGGATGACAAACGTCGCGACGATGAAGAAGACGAACTGGACGACCGGGTAGTCCCGCCCGAGGACCGCCTCCACCAGCGTGAACCCGATGCCCGGCCAGTTGAACACCGTCTCGATGAGGACAACACCACCAAGGGCGCGCGCCAGCGAGACGGGATAGATTGTTATGACCGGCAGACTGGCGTGCTTGGCGACGTGCCGGAGGCGCTTGGTCGGGGAGATACCGGTGAGGCGGTGGTACTCCGTGTGGTCCTGTCCCATCACCTCAACGACGCTCGTCCGCATAATGAGCGAGGGGATGAACAGATACCGCAGGAAGACGGCGGTGAACGGCAGGACGTAGTGGTGTGCAAAGTCCCACGACAGGTACGGTTCCCACCACTCAAGACCCGTCGCGGACGTCGCAGAGAGCATTCCGGAGGTCGGGAAGAGGTTGAACCAGTCCGCGAAGACGACGATGAGGACAATAGAGGTGAAGAAGGCTGGGAAAGAGCCGGTAGTGATGACCGGCACGATGCCGATGCGCTCCAATAGTCCGCCGCGTTTGCTCCCCGCGATGGTCCCGACGACCGAGCCGAACAGGTAGGTGAACGTCATCGCCGGTGCGACGAGAATGAACGTGTTGAACATCCGGAGCTTCACGAACTCCCAAACGTCGACGCGGTAGACCGGCGACTGACCGAGGTCACCACGCAGGAGATTCTTGATATACTCGAAATACTGGACGTACAGCGGCTCGTTCAGCCCCCACTGCTCGCGTATCCGCGCTAGCGCCGCCTCGTTGGCCCCCGCGGCGGCCATCTGTGTGGTAAAGTCGCCCGGCATCGACCGGAACAGAACGAAAAGCGCTGTCAATACGAGAAAGAGCATAACGACGGTCTGGGCGCTCCGCACCGCGAAATACCGCTTCAGGGACGACACAGAGTCACCTCCACGGGCGTCGTGTGGTCTACCAGCCGGTCGGGCCACGCGTGGCCCGCCCCCTGGCGGGGGCGTCGTCCGCTCGTCGTCTCAGTCAGTCGTGGGAACACGTTTCTCCTCTATCTGTGTGTCGTCATCGTAGTAGTGGCAGGCGACCGTCCACTCGTCGTCCGTCGTGACATCCGCAGGCGTCTGCTCGCAGACGCTCTCGAAGCGGCCACGTAACAGGTCGCCTGCTCGGTCACCGTCGCCGGCCGCGAGGGCCGAGAGCGCCGTGTCGAGCACTGCGTCGTTCTCGCCCATCAGGTCGTGGTCGAAGTACTCCTCGCGGAGCGCCGCCGCGAGCGCGTCCGTGTCGGTCGAGTCATCCAGTTCCGCGCGCACCCGGTCGAGAGTGAGGTCGTCGCGGGCCAATCGCTCGCGGAAGGCAATCACCTCCCGGTAAGCCGCCTGTGGTATCTCGAGGTCGTCGGGCGGTATCACCGCCGGACAGCGGTCGCGGAACCGACAGCCTTCGCCGAGGTCGACCGGGTCGCGAGGCGCGCCGGACATCTCTGTTCGCTCCCGGTTGTAGTGCGGGTCCGGGACGGGGATGGCCGAGACGAGCGCCTCCGTGTACGGGTGTTTCGGGTCCGCGAGGATCTGTTCTGTCGGTGCCGACTCAACGACGCGGCCGAGGTACATTACGTTGACCACCTCCGAGATATACGAGACCGTCGAGAGGTCGTGCGAGATGTAGAGCATCGAGACGCCGAACTCATCGATAAGGTTCTTCATCGTGTTCAGCACGGCTGCCTGCGTCGACACATCGAGCATTGACACGGGTTCGTCCGCGAGGATCACGTCCGGTTCAAGAACCAACGCGCGGCCGATTGAGACTCGTTGTTTCTCACCGCCGCTGAGATTCGCCGGCTTGCGCCCCAGATACTTCTCGGGAGGGCTCAGTTCGACATGTTCGAGCACCTCCCGTACTCGTCGGTCCCGGTCACCGATCCCATGGATCTTCAGCGGCTCCTTCAGCGACTCTGCGACCGTCATTTTCGGGTCGAGCGAGTTGAACGGGTCCTGGAAGATCACCTGCACATTGCTCCGATACTCCCTCCAGTCCGACTTGTCGAACTCCGAGACCGGCTGACCTTTGTAGTAGATGTCGCCCCCAGTGGCGTCGTGGAGGCCAATAAGTGTGAGCAGTAGGGTGGTCTTCCCACAGCCAGACTCGCCGATGACTGCGGCTGAATCGTTCTCCTCCAGCGTGAGCGAGACGTCGTCGACGGCCTGAATCTGCGAGGGTTCGCGCCGCATGAGAACATCAAGGACGTTGCTCGACTCCTCGAAGTACTTCTCAAGATTCCGAATCTCGAGCAGCGGCGGGTCGTTACTCATCAGTCGTCCTCCTCCGGGGCGATGGTCCGCCCGGTGCCGTCGGGGTCGGTCCCCTCAGCTTCGTACAGTTCGTAGGCCTCGTCGGCGCGGACACAAGCCGCGGCGTGGGTGGCGTCGTCGTCTCCGACGGGGTCCAACGACGGCGCGCTCTGCCGGCACTCGTCTACCGCCCATGGACAGCGGTCCGCGAAGCTACAGATGTCAACGTCGCCCATCAGTTCGGGCGGATATCCGTCGATCACCTCCAGTTCACGCTTGGGCTCCCGGATATCAGGGAACGCCTCTTTGAACATGAACGCGTACGGGTGACGCGGGTTGTCGTGGACTGCCTGTGCCGACCCGCGCTCCGTGACCTGGCTCGCGTGCATGATGGCCACGCTGTCGCAGGACTCGAAGATCACCGAGATGTCGTGGGTGATCAGGAGGAGACTGGTGTCGGTCGAGGTCTTCGTTCTGTCGAGATATTTGAAGATCTGGTCTTGCATGATCACGTCAAGCGCCGTCGTCGGCTCGTCGGCGATGACGAGGCTGGGCTCGAGAAACAGCGCAAGCGCGATTATCGCTCGCTGTTGCATCCCGCCAGAGAACTGGTGTGGGTAGTCGTCGATCCGACTCTGTTGGAGGCCGACGACGTCGAACATCTCTTTCAGTTTCTCGCGGATCGCCTCGTCAGAGAGGTCAGTGTGGGTCCGGCCGATCTCAGCCGCTTGCTCGCTGACCCGCTGGAGAGGGTCCAGACTGTTCATCGAGGACTGCGGGATCCACGATATCTCCTTCCAGCGGAGGCGCTCGTTGAGCTCGGTCTCGGCGAGGTCTTGAATCTCCTCACCACGGTAGCGGAGTGTCCCCGAGGTGACCTCGCCGTTGTCGTCGAGGCCACCGATGATCGCCTTCGCGAGCGTGCTCTTGCCCGACCCCGACTCCCCGGCGAGGCCGAAGAACTCCCCCCTCTCGATCGTAAAGGAGGCACCGGAGACGGCAGTGAGCATTCCCTGATTCGTTCGGTACTGGACCGTCAGATCCTCAATCTCGAGCAGTGGAGCGGACATCAGGCCGCCACCGCCTCGGTCTCCGCGGACTCGGCGTCCTCGTTAACTAGATCTTCGTAGCCACGGCCGAACATGAACGTCGAGAGGACGGTCAGGCCGATAAGAAAGCCCGGCGGAATCGACCACCACCACGCCTCGGACATATAGCCCGAGCGGAACGCGTTCCGGATCATCACGCCCCACGACGGCGTGAACGGGTCTGCGACGCCGAGGAAGGTGAGGCTGGCCTGCAGGACGATGGCGTACCCCACCCCGAGCGAGAGAAAGAAGATGGCCATCGGCGCGACGTTCGGCAGAATATGCTTGACGATGATCCGGGGCGTGCTGGCGCCCGTCGCCTTCGCCACCCGAACGAACGGGTACTGCTTGACTTGGAGGGTCTGGGCGCGTATCACCCGGGCCCCGCCGCGCCAGAGGATCAGCCCGATGACGACGATAGACGAGAGAAACCCAACTCCGAGAAAGGTGATAAGGACGATGCCGAACGGAATGAGCGGGACACCGTAGACAAAGTCGGTGAAACGCATCAACACCGTCTCGGTCCGTCCGCCAACATAGCCCGCCGTCACGCCCACTGCCGTCCCGATCGAGAGGATCATCGCCCCACCGAGGAGGCCGGTGATCACTGTCGGCCGGGCGCCAACGAGGAGACGCGAGAGTACGTCGTAGCCCGCAAACGTCGTGCCGAGGGGGTGGGCCACCGACGGCCCGGCCGCCTGGAGTACCTGCCCGGTCGCCGCATTGTACTGCGTCTCCTGGATGCCGTAAGGCGCGAGCATCGGCCCCACAACTCCAAGCAGTGTGACGCCGACGAGGATAGCGAAGTAGAATGCAGTGGTTCGGTCGCGAAGCATAATTCCCAGCGCACCAACGAAGTTGCGGACGATGTACGAATCAGTTACACCGGAGACTCGCTCCGGTGTGGTTTCAGTCAGCCGTCCACGCAATGACATAGAATACCACGTCAGACGGATGTATAAAATCCTATCTAAAGCGGATAGTCATGATGCTATCGCAGATTCAGACAACGAATACACGGTGAAGTACCTCGGGGACAAGCCCCGGGGCTTCGCCGTTTTGTCCGTGCCGTCCAGAACCGGACGGATGGACGCAGGCGAATTTAATTCCCCTCGACCTTCCCGAACCGGGTCGGCTGGAATTCACACCCGAACGCTCGGTGCGTCCGTGAGGGTCGGCGGCTCCACCCCGCCCGACAACACCCGTCTCACCTGCCGTAGCAGGGTGTTGAGAGGTGTCGCATTTCCCCGCAACTGCCGGCAGTTGCTTCGGATTACGATCGTTAATCCACGTCGCACCTGTACTTATCAGTACGATGACGTGCGTAATAAGCGTACGGCCTTCACCCTCGGGGCTTGACCCCAAGGCACTCGGCCTGTTCCGCCTGTAGAGCGCGCTGAAACAATGGTTCACCACACTTCTTGTGACATCCTCCTCGGCGTAACAACGTCGTCCCATCCCAACCCGAGCCCGAATCCGACCAGGAGCAGGAGGAGGACGAGAACTGGGATATCGCCGAGGAACGCTGGAACATTCCCTGACCGGATGTCGTACCGATATTGAGGGGTCAGGGGAGTGCCGAGAGACGCGACGGCCAGAACGAGCAAGGCAGTCAGAAACGCCGCTTATCCGGGGAGTGCGATCGCGAGAAAGACCACGATCGGTCCAACCAAGCCCCGACCGCCTTCAGTATCTGTTCGCGATGCACCAGCCGATCGCTGAGGTAGTCCCCGAGCAGCATCGTGATGCTGAGATCGAGGACACAAGCAGTGACGAAGTGAGTGAGAATCGCGATCTCGGTCGCTTCACTCGGGCCAACCCAATGAGAGAATGCTCGTATCGGAGAAGGTGTGCGCGCCACGACGGGACTTGCGTCGGCGAGCGCCGACCACGAAAATGTCGACCGGTTTACCCCACCGTCGGGCGAAGCCGTCGGTGGGCAGAACGCTTTTTTCGGCGGTCGTGGTGCGAGACGGCATGGCACGACGCATCCAAGACCGACTCGTCGACTTCCGTCGCTCGCTCCACCGATATCCCGAGCCCTCGTGGTGTGAGTTCCTCACGACCAGCCGGATCGTCGACGAGGTTGAGGCGATCGGTGTTGACGAACTCTACATCGGAACCGATGCGCTGGACCCGGAGGCGCGGATGGGTGTCCCGAACGACGAGGAACTGGCGCAGTGGCACGACCGTGCGGCGGACCGCGGGGCGCGCGCGGATGTCCTTGACGCTGCGGCGGGCGGCCTGACGGGTCTCGTCGCGGTCCTTGACCGGGGGCCGGGACCGACGGTCGGCCTCCGGATCGACATTGACGCCTTGCGCCAGACCGAGTCGACCGCGGACGGCCACGCGCCGGCCGCCGGCGGCTACCGCTCCAAGACAGAGGGCGTGATGCACGCCTGCGGGCACGACGCCCACACGACGATCGGACTCGGGACGCTTGAGGCCGTGGCCGAGAGCGACTTTTCGGGGACGTTCGTGCTGTTCTGCCAGCCCGCGGAGGAGGTCGTCGGTGGCGGCCGGCCGATGGCCGCGCGCGGCCACGTCGACAAGCTTGACCACTTTCTTGCACTCCACGTCGGCCTTGGCCACCCGACCGGCGAGGTGGTCGCGGGCGCAGACGAGGCGCTCTCGGTCCGCCAACTGGCCGCCGAGTTCGCAGGTGAGTCTGCACACGCCGGTGCGGAGCCGGAGGCCGGCCGAAACGTCATGCAGGCCGTCGCGACGGCCACCTCGAACCTCTACGGCATCCCCCGCAACTCCGGCGGGCTGACCCGCGTAAACGTCGGTCGCGCGGACGTGGGCTCGGCGCCGAACGTAATCGCGAGCGAGGGCCGTATCGAACTAGAGGTGCGAGGCGGGAACGACGACCTGCGAGAGTACGTTGCCGACCACGCGTACCGAACACTCGATATGGCGGCGGAAATGCACGACTGTACGGTTGAGACCGAGACAATTGCAACCGCGCCGCGCGAGGACAGTAACGACAGTCTGCGTGCGGTCGTCGGTGACGTCGCCGTGGAAGTGTCGAATGTCGATAACGTCGTTTCGACCGCACCGCTCGGTGTCAGCGAGGACGCCACCTACCTGATGCGTGCTGCGAAGGAGGCGGGCGGCGACGCGTCGTTCGTCGTCGTCGGCACAGACCACCCTGGTGGCCACCATACCGCGACGTTCGACGTTGACGAGCGGACACTCGGTATCGGCGTGGACGTGCTCTCGGCGACCGTCGAACGCCTCGGCGACTAGCTCACCGTCGCCGGAGCGCGAGCGCGGCGCCCGCGAGCAGTGCCGCGAGCGCCACGACCGGGCCGAAGCCGGGACCGCCGCCAGCAGTGGGTGTGGGCGTGGCGGTCGGCATCTGCGTGGCGGTCGCAGTTGACGTCACGGTGGCGGTCGGTGTCGGCGAGTCCGTCGGGACCGCGGTCGGGGTCGGGGTCGGGGTCGACTGGTCGGACACCGGCGGCTCCGCAACGGTCGGTGCGTCGGCCGGCGTCACGCCGACGGCGAACCCACGGAGCACGTCCGCCGACGCGGTGACGGTGACAGCCTGGCTCGTCTCGTTGACCGACCGCTCGGTCGAAAGCGCGGTCCAGCCGTCGGGGGTGCGGGCGTAGACCGCGACCCGTTCGTCGGTCCCGACCTGTTCGAGCGGCACGCGAACCGACAGCTCCGCGCCCGTCGTCCCGCCAAACAGATCCTCGGCCTCGGTGTCGTACGCCGCGAGAAGCGTCGTGTTGTCCGACAACTGCGGCGAGTCACTCGTCGCGTTCCTGACCCGCACCGTGTAGATTGGGTTCGGCTCGCGAGTCGACACCGCGAGTTCGGTCAGCCGGACCGACGAGTTGGGCGCGAACGACTCGGGGGCCGTCCACCGCGTCGTCGGCGGCTCGCCGTTCTGGACCCTGAACACGGCCTCGCCGTCCTCAACAGTCGTGTAGCGGGGGTCCGCGTCGGCGTACGGGACCTCCCAGGTGCCAGAATCATCTTCGGCCTCCTCGGCGAGCCGTCCAAGGCGGGCATCCCGGTAGCGCTCGGGGTGGAGCGCTCGGACCATCGTCACCATCGCGACGACGATCCGGGGCGCGGGCTGGAACACGTGGTTGGAGTTCAACACGATCGTCTGGTTCTCACGGGACGCGGTCGTTTCGGCGAGTCCGCTCGGCGTCGAGACGAAGCCAGCGCCGGTGACCCATTCGGGGTCGGCTGCCGCGATCCGTTCGCTATCGTAGGCGTTGTACCCCGTTCCGTCGCCGGCGAGCCGCCCAAGGTTCTCCCCGCCCGCGACCGTGATGATCTCGTCGACGAACGTGTTCCGGCCGGGCGTCACTCCGCCGAAGCCGGGGTTAAACACCCGCTTCTCTCGCACGTCCGCCGTCGCCCGGCGGATCGTTTTGACCTGGGCGCGGAGTTCGGCGGTCCGCTCGTCTGCGGCGCCGCACTCGCCGACGAGACGCCCGGTGAGCCGGGTCTTCTGGTAGACGAACTCGACGTCGGTCGCCGTCCGGAACCGGTACACCGTGACGCCGCGCTCGCGGAGGGCTTGGACGTCCTTCTTGTCGATGATGTTCGCCGCGATGACGACGTCGGGGTCGAGGTCGACGACGGTGTCTAGCGAGCTGTTCGTGAGGCGCTGGTTATCATCATACGTCAGCAGCGTCCTGCTGTCGTTGATGCCGTCGAGGTACGACGCGAAGGTCGTGTACGCCACCACCTTGTCGCGTGCGCCTTCTATCTCCCACATCGTCTGTGCCGCGCTCGCGCCGAGCGTCACCACGCGCTCTGGCGGCGCGTCGACAGTCACGTTCGCCCCCTCCTCCGTCGAGTCAGTCTCCGAGAACGGGAACGTACAGCCGTTGGCAGTCGTCTGGTTCTGGTTCACCTCCGGCGCGGTCGGGCCCGTAACCGCGCGGGGCTGCTCGGCGACCGGTGTTGCCGCGAACGCCGGCCCCGCGGCCCCGGAGACCACGACGACCAACACCACAGCGGCGTGTACAAATGCTCTCAACACGGCGCGGTCGACGGCGCTACTCAACTTAACTTTATCTAACCCATCTGTGGTTGACTTTTGAAGGATCTATCGCGGTGGCTGTATCGGGTGATTAGGTACCCTCGCAGCCAATCCGATTCTCCGGTCAGGTCCGGGGCCAAGGGCTAGCGGAAGCACGGCAGCCAGAAAGAGTTCCATGAGGCGTGGCCCAACAGCCGTCGGATTTTGGACGAGGATAACTGCGAGTACGAACGGAGGTCGAGACCCGACACAGAGAGTAGCGACGGCGCGGCCCGCACCGACCATTCTCAGTTTGTCCGTTCGGCTGCGGCTTCGAGCCCGTCGACCACCGCCGTCGCGGTCGCACGGTTCGTCGCCAACGGAACCCCGCGGACGTCACAGATACGCATCAGCGCGGAGATATCTGGCTCGTGGGGCTGTGCAGTCAGGGGGTCACGGAAAAAGACGACAGCGCCACAGTCGCCGGTCACGACCGCCGACCCGATCTGGACATCGCCTCCGAGCGGTCCGGAAGCCATTCGTGTCACTGAGAGCGGCGTCTCGTCATTTAGACGCCCGCCGGTCGTCCCTGTCGCAATCAGGTCGTGGTCGCCGAGGAACTCGGCGTAGTCTGTCGCCCACGCAACCAGGTCGTCTTTCTCGTCGTCGTGCGCGATAAGCGCGATCTGCACACAATGCACACATCTCGGGCGGACTTGAATCCGCCGGGCTCGCGGCTCAGCCGGTCGACTTCATCCCCGCCGCGACCCCTTTGACCGTCAGGCGAAGCGTCCGGCGCTCTGCGTCAGTGAGGTCGTCGCGGTCGAGTAGGTCTATCTGAAGCAGATTCAACGGGTCGACGTACGGATTGCGCCGCTCCAGGTTCTGTTCGATCCACTCTCGGGGTGGGAGGCGCTCGCGGTCGGTCACCTGGAGTACGACGCCGGCGGAGCGCTCGTACTCGGCTGTGATACGGTCAAAAAAGGGCTCGCCAGCGTCGCCCGCGAGCGCGGCGTACTCACCTGCGATCCCGAGGTCTGTGCGGGCGAGCGCGAGCGCCGCGTTGTCGAGAGTCGTTTGGAAGAACGGCCACTCCTCGTACAGGGTCCGGAGTGTCTCTAGCTCCCCACCCTCGTCGAGGTAGGTTCGAAGGCCGGTCCCCAGTCCGTACCAGCCAGGAAGGATACAGCGGGCCTGCGTCCACGAGAACACCCACGGGATGGCCCGGAGGTCCTCGACGGTGCGCTCGCCGGACCGCGAGGCCGGCCGCGAGCCGAGGTTGAGATCCTCGATAACGCGGATTGGCGTCGCCTCCTCGAAGTAACGCACGAACCCGTCGGTCTCAAGCAGGTCGCGGTAGGCCTCGCGTGCCGCCGCTGCGGCGACGTCCATGGGCTCGTGCCGCGTGTCAGAGGCGGTGTCGTCGCCCGCGGTCAGCGCGCGGTAACGCGCGCGAATCTGCGCGTCAAGCAGTTGCTCTACGTTTCGCTCGGCGATCACTGGGTTGCCGTAGTTCTCGGCTATTGCTTCGCCCTGCTCCGTGAACTTGACCTGTCCCGTCACCGTCTCGGTCGGGAGCGCCAGAAGCGCCTCGTTCATAGGCCCGCCGCCGCGGGAGATAGAGCCACCGCGCCCGTGAAACAGGCGGAGGTCGACGCCGTACTCCTTGGTGATCGCTGCGAGGCGCTTCTGGTTCCGGTGAAGCGACCACTGCGCCGCGAGATAGCCGTTCTCCTTGTTCGAGTCGGAGTAGCCCAGCATGATCTCTTGAACGTCTTTGCGGGCCGCGAGGGCCGCGCTGTACGCCTCATTCTCGAACAGTGTGCCCATGATCCGGCGCGCGCCGGAGAGCGCGGATTCGGTTTCGAGCAATGGTACCACGTCTAGCCCGCAGTAGCCCGGTAGGTCGGCCACTCCGGCCTGATCAGCAAGAAAGAGAACCTCGAGGACGTGACTCGGCTCCTCGGTCATGCTGATACAGTAGGTGTCGACGGCGTCGACGCCGTACTCGCGCTGCCAGTCCGCGAGGCTCGCGAACAGGCGGAGGACGCGGGCGGGCGTCCCCTCGAACTCGTCGTGGGCGTCAACGTCGACGACCGGGTCGTCCTGGAGTATCGCGTCGGTCAGAGCCGCGACCCGTTCGTCCTCGTCCATCGTCTCGTAGGCAACGCCGACATCAGCAAAGACGGTTGCCACTGTCTCGGTGTGGTTCGCGCGGTGATCACGCAGGTCGAGACTCGCGAGCGAGAACCCGAAGGTGTCGACCCGGCGCACGAGCGGCGCGACGTCGTCGGTGGCGACTACATCGGCGCCGTTTGCTCGAAGGCTCTCTGCGACGGCCTCAAGATCCGCAAGGAGGGTCTCTGGCGAGTCGTAGCCGCCCTGCCGGACGTCGCCAACGCGCTCGACACGTTCGCGCATCAGCGTGAGCAGCTGACGGTACGGCTCGGTAGGGTGTTGCTCGTCGACCTCGGCCGCGACGCCGGGCAGGCGCTCTTTTGCGGCCGTGAGGCGGTCCGTGAGCGCCGGCTCAACGTCGATGTTGTAGCCGTCCTGGCTCAACACTCCTCCGAGGCGGTCGAGGGCGTCGCGATACTTTGCGATGACGACCCGGCGCTGGCGCTCCAGCGTCTCTGCGGTCACCTCGGGTGTGACGTACGGATTGCCGTCACGGTCGCTTCCGGCCCACGAGCGGAACTCGAAGAGCTTCGGCACGTCCACCTCGGGGTAGTGTTCGGCGAGCGCGCGGTCCAGTTCGTCGTAGACGTCGGCGACTACATCGAACAGTACGTTCTCGAGATACCACTGGATGTTGAGCACCTCGTCGGTGACCTCCGGACGCCGGTCGCGAATCTGTGGTGTCTGCCAGAGCGTCGTCAGCTCTGACTCCAGCCCACGCTCCAGACGCGCTCGCTCGCGGCTCGTCAGGCGGTGTTCGTCCAGCATCTCGACTGTCTGGGCGACCGAGCGGAGCTTCGCTTTCACCGTCTTTCGACGCGCCTCCGTCGGGTGAGCGGTGAAGGTTGGCTCGATGAGCACGTCGTCGAGCACGTGGGCGACCGTCTCGGCGTCCGCGCCGGCGTCCGCGAGGCGATCGACCGTCGCCCGGAGACTGTGGTCGAGGCGCTCCTCCTCGATGCCCGCCCGGATTGAACGGACCCGTTCACGCTCCTCGGCGAGGTTGGTCAGCTCGAAGTACGTCGTGAACGCCCGGGCGACGACGTCCCGTGTGTCGGCGTCCAGTCCGGAGAGCGCCGACCACAGCAGCTCTCTCGACGTACCCTCGTCGCGCCGCGTGTCGAGCGCCACCCGGCGGACCCGCTCGACGGTCTCGAGCGCCGCCGGCGACGTCTGCGCCGCCAAGACGTCCCCAAGGAGCGTGCTCAGCTCACGGACGTCCTGTTCGACGTCGCGTGTGTGCAGTGACATACAACGTCATGCGAGGCGACATGATAAAAGAGTTGACTCCAGGGCGAGTACTTATTTCGCTTAGTCGACCAGCGCTGCCTCCAGCAGCTCGAGAGGGTGTCGAATCTCATAGCCGGTACCGTGTTCCATCTGCATCGCGCAGGTCGGGCACTCGGTCATGCCGGTGGTTCCCTCGGCAGCCTCCATGTGCTCGAACATCTCCTCGCCGATTTCCATCGACTTCTCGTGTTTCTCCTCCTTCCAGCCGTAGGTGCCGGAGATACCGGAGCAAGAGTCGCCGACATCCTCGATGCCGACACCGTCGAGGTCACGGAACAGTTCGACCGACTGGCGCTCAAGCCCCTGATTCCGGGCGTGACACGGGGCGTGGTAGGCAAACTCCGCCGCAAGGTCGCCGTCGACATCCGCCTCCGCGATCTCCCCGCGCAGGTCCTCGTGGATGCGGAGATACTCGACGGACTCGAAGGTGTGTGCGGCCACGTCCTCAATACCCTCGATGTCGAACAGTTCGGGGTACTCCTGGCGGAGTGCCATGGAACACGAGGTACACGAGGCGATTGCGTCGTACCCCTGATCGACTAGGTCCGACATAGAGGAGACGTTCACCTCGGCGTGTCGGCGCGCGTCGGGGAGCATCCCGTTCGCGAACATCGGCGTACCCGAACAGCCCTGCTCCGGAACGACCACCTCGTAGCCGAACTGCTCGAACACCCGGACCATCGCCTTCCCGACCTCGGGGGTGTTGTAGTTCGAGTAACAGCCGTGGAAGTAGGCAACCCGCTTGTCGGCGTCTACGTCTTCGCCGCGACGCTCGCGGGCCTCGCGCGCTCGCTCTCTCGACCCGGCAGCGGCGCCCTCGCGCGCCCACCAGTCACGGAACGTTTCGGCAGCGAACCCAGGAAATTCGTACTCGGCAGTAATACCCATTGTCTTCTCCATTAGCCACCGGGCGGGCCCAAAGTTCATCGCGAAGTTGGCGACGCTTGGGACCTTGCTCGCAAGCCATGCGGACGTGCGGTAGTTCGCCAGCACTCGATTTCGCCAGTACTCCACGGACGTTTTCGACATCTCCTCGGCGACGTACTCGCCACGGGCGGTGTTGTGCATCTGCGAGAGCGGCACACCAGACGGGCAGGCGTTGTCACACCGCATGCAGTTCGAGCAGTCCATCACCGAGTCGTCGACTCTGTAGTCGTCCTCGTTCTGTTTGAGGCGCCACTGCTCGGGGCCCTGGAACTTCGGCCCGGGGAAATCGTCGTCGACCTCCGCGACCGGGCAGTTGGTGTCGCAGGTGGAGCATTTGTAACAGGAGTCAGAGCCCGGACGTAGGTCGAACTCGGTGCTGTCCGGAAAGACGTCGACGGGGTCGAACTCCTCGCCTGCGTTGGGTTCGACCGGGTCAAAGTCGGGTGGGGACTCGGCATCGCTCACGTCGACCACCCCCAGGGGCCGCAGACGGGACGAACAGTGCTCATGTGACCTCCTCCGCGGCCGCCCGACCGGCGGCAAACCCTGTCGCGATAGACACCCCGCTCCCCGACTTCTCTGCGGCGAAGTCGTAGCCACCGAGAACCGACCCGGCGGCCCGCAGGTTCTCGAACTCAACCGACCCGTTCGCACCCATCGGGCGTAGATCCTCGTCGGTTCGGAGGCCGAATCGCGCGAACGCGTGGTCGCCGAACGCTGCCGTGTCGAACCACTCGTAGCGGTCCTCGTCGTGGGGGACATGACAATCGAAGATAGGCTCGTACACTGACTCCCGGTCGGACTCGACGCCTTTTCCGACGAGACCGCCCGTCGCGAGGACGTACTGGTCGGCACTGTTTGGGATCTTCGCGCCGTGTTTCTCGACATACACCGTCTCGACGCGGCCCTCGCCGTCGTAGTCGACGACCGGGTTGCCAGTCTCGATGCTGGCGCCCGTCTCGTCCAGAGCGGCAAAGAGGTCATCCTCTAGCCTGAGCCCTGGGAGTGAGGGGGGGCCAGACGGCACTTCAAAAACATCTGCGCCGATTCGCTCT
>ERZ1034543.164-NODE-164-length-17717-cov-7.263051_pt1 | contig 17717 bp, 25 predicted proteins | sample MGYA00520654_ERZ1034543 | MGnify/ENA primary metagenome ERZ1034543 (study PRJEB33760, sample SAMEA4777712) | hypersaline lake metagenome | biome: hypersaline environment; feature: brines | place: Spain | collected 2012-08 | depth 0 m ... | reverse complement strand
GAGCTCTTACAGCCAGGAGAAAAGTCTTGAACTTGTGGAGAGCGCCGGGTTTGACATCGTGGAGACGTTCGAGGAAGAGTCCGAAGACGAGCATCATCTCTGGGTTCTTGCGGAGAAAAAGTAGTTTCCGTGTGCAGGAAAATTTTTGAACCTGCAAATCCAAGTTTTTCCGGTTATCATGAGTCTTAGAGCCAGTGATATCGCCCCGTCGGAGACCTCCAGGCTTTTCCTTTACCGCGAGGAGGAAGGTGAGAGAAAGTTTCTGCTTCTCAGGAAATCCTACGGCGACCAGCTCTACGAGACACCTGGCGGCTCGATAGAAGCCGGCGAGACACCAGGCCAGTGCCTGGAGCGCGAGGCCCTGGAGGAGCTTGGTGTAGAAGTCGATTCTTCAGAGGCTGAAAAAGTCTTGGACGGCCGGATACAGGCGACGCCACGTGGAAACTACAGAATCTTCGGTTACACCGCCGACCTGGAGGAAATCGAAGACCTGGAGCTTTCAGGAGAACATTCCAGTTACGTCTGGGCCTCGGAATCCGAGATCAGGGAGCTCAACCAGGAGGGACGGGTTATCGAGGGATTGGAGCCGCTGATCCATCAGATCCATAGATCCTGAGAAAGATACGGGTTCGAGAAGTGCCGGAAAATTTTCGCATCTCGGATTATTTTTTCAAGTTACAAGCTAAACAGGTTTTATGGAAATTTTCGAGGCCAAACCCGGGGACGCGGACAGGCTAGCAGAGGATTTATGGCTCCCACTGGCGAAAGAGATGGAGAACCTGTCGGACTACAACGAACTCGCGGATACAGACGTATTGGAGAAATCCTCGGAGCACAGGAGAAAACGACTCGAGGAAGACGACTACACAAGTTTCATACTTGAAGTAGAAGATGAATACGCTGGTTTTGTAACTGTACATGACCGGAAACACGCACCTGTATTTGCAAAAGACACTTCCGGGGAAATCTCCGAGCTCTTCGTGAAGAAAAAATTCAGGAGAAACGGATACGCCGACCAACTTATCGACCGAGGTGTAGAATGGTGCAGGAACCGTGAACTCCAGGCAGTAGAGCTTTCAGTCGATACCGGAAACGAAAAAGCCAGGGAACTCTACGAAAAGAAAGGATTCACAGAAGTCAGGTCTCGGATGAGAAAAGAAAATGTGTAAAAACTCCTGAAACCAGCTGAAAATTTCTATCCTGGACTACATGAGTGGAAGTTTTGAATTTTTCATTCCAAGACTAACTCATGAACCAGGTTGAACCCGTGGACGTTGCGCAGACCGTGGTCAGATACCCGGGAGAAGACGGCTACCGGTACCTGATCGGCCTCAGGTCGAAAGACGGTTACTGGGAGTTCCTCGGCGGAAAACTTGAGGACGGGGAAAAATTGAAACAGGCGGCTTTCCGTGAACTGGAGGAAGAAACCGGACTAGAGCTTTCAAAGGAAAAAATCGAAAACTACATGGAGGGAGAGACCTACAGGAGCAGCGACAACGAAAAATACCGGTTGAATCCTGTGTTAATCGAAATTACGGAAAAAATGGCAGACAAAATTTCTAGCGAAGACCTAAGCAGGGAGCATGTAGATTTTGCATGGATCAGGCTGGGAAACTTCTATGATTACGAAACTCTGGGCCAGTACCGGGCGCTGGAAAACCTGGAACTTGTGAACGGAGACGTGGCACTGGCCGCTGCCAGAGAAAGAGATAATGGAACTCTACTTGTCCTGAAGCGGTCGGAGGAGACCTCCAGCTCCGGTTTCTGGAAGTCACAGAACCCCTCCGAGGTTTCTGTTCAAGAAGATTTCTTGAAAGAAAATCTTCGTTTTCCCGGCGGCAAAATAGAGGGAGAAGAAGTGAAACGGAAAGCAGTTCTGCGGGAACTTTCGGAGGAAACCGGTCTTGAAGGAGAAATTCTTGAATCAGGTAGTCCTTACATCAGTTCCGGCGAGCTGGGCTACTGGCGTATTTTCCCTTTCCTTGTCGAAGTTTCTGGCGAGGTCGAGTTGAGCCATGAGCACTCGGAGTTTTCCTGGATAGAGCTTGAGGACCTGGAAAATCTTGAAACCCTTGGAGCGGGTGAGGCAGTGGAAAATCTCGGTGGTCTGGATGGTTGAACACGAGGCCGCGACGATAGTCGTCCGCAACTCTGAAACAGCAAAATTTTTGCTGATGAAACGCGCGGACTCAAAGAAGATGATGCCGGGAAAATGGGAGTTCCCGGGCGGAGGAATCGACGAAGGCGAAACCCCGGAAGAAGCAGCCCTGAGGGAACTGGAAGAGGAAACAGGTTTGAAAGCCGAGATCTCCGGAAGCGGTAAACCCGAAGTTATCGACACAGAGCACGGAGAGCTCAGAATTTTCCCGTTCCTCGTGGAGACCAAAGCCGAGGAAATTGTTTTGAGCCGGGAGCACACCGAGAGACTCTGGATCAGGAAAGAAGAACTCGAAAATTTTGAGACTGTCGAAGGTTTGATCCACGAGCTTGAAGCAGTCGGGCTCTAATGGGAATTTTTTACTCAGCCGAAGGACTGAAAACTTTTCCAGCCAATTTTTTTACAGGATGGCTGAAATCCAGGAGAAACCTACAGAGGTCGCGACCGCGGTTCCCTACGATCCGCAGCGGCAGAAATTTTTACTTCTGAAGAGAAACTTTGAGACTGATATACACCCTGGCAAATGGAAGTCACGGCCTGCCTCCTCAGAGGAGGCTGTTCAAGAAGACTCCAGAGATGGAGTCTTCGATTTCCCGGGCGGGAAGATAGAAGATGGGGAAGATTCTCAGGCCACCGCTCTACGGGAGTTAGAGGAGGAAACAGGGATTTCCGGTGAGCTGATCAGGAGCGGCGAAAGCTTCGTCCTGGACACGGAGGACGGAAAGTTCAAAATTTTTCCATTCCTCATTCTCGTGGAGGAAGATCCTAAATTAAACAGTGAGCACCTGGATTTTTCATGGATCGAGCCGGGCGAGCTTGAAGATTATGATACTGTTGGAGGTCCTAAAGAGGATTTACGAAGAGTGGGTGTCCTGGATGGGTAAAGAAGTTCATGATGCCGTGAAGGCTGTTGTCAGGCACGCCAGCGAAGAGGAATTTCTCGTGGTGCAGCGGTCCGCGCATGACTCCATGCCCTTGAAGTGGGAGTTTCCTGGAGGCGGAGTCGACGAGACCGATGACTCGATGAGAGGTGCTGCGCTGCGGGAGCTTGAGGAAGAGACCGGCTTGAGCGGTGAAGTCCTGCGACGCGGAGATTCCGGGAAAGTTGAACTGGATGACAGGATTCTTGAGTTCCATATTTTCGAGGTCGAAGTTTCCGAGGGGGATGTCGAGTTGAGCGGGGAGCACCGGGATTTTCAGTGGGTTTCAAAAGAGAAAATTGAGAAACTTGATTCAGATGGAGGTATGCGGAAGGGCCTGGAGGCGATAGATGAATGGGACACGACAGCTTCAAAACAGTAGTCAAGGCGCTGATAACTCACAGAGGAGAAATTTTGATCGGGCAGATGGAGGACGATCCGGATCATCCGATCGGCGGCGAATGGCATTTCCTCGGCGGCCACGTGGAGAAAGGAGAACAGATGGAGGAGGCCGTGAAGCGTGAAGTAAAAGAGGAGACCGGGCTTGAAGGAGAAGTCCATCAGATCATCGACGTGATGACATTTGACCACTCGAGTGACTCAGATAAAGACGCGGTCCAGACTCTCTACCACTTCGAGGCCGACTCCGGCGACGGGGAGGCGATGGACGATCTCCAGGATGTGAAATGGGTGAAACCGGAAAATCTTCTGGATGAACTTGGGTCAAAGGAAGTTGAGAGATTCCGTAATCGTGAAAAACAGGAGAAATTCCTCGAGAAACTGAAGAAAGCTCCTGTAATCTAGCTAAAGATTTACAGAAAAAGAAAAATTTTGAAAGAAAATCAGAGAGTAAGAATTCTTGAAAAGTTTCTAGAAGACTTCGTTAAACTCTCCCTGTCCAAAGATAACTATTTCATCAGTAACTGGCTCTTCAGGTTCCTGAACGTCTTCTTCGATGGTGTTGTAATTAACGACGTTGTCCTGAACGTATGCAGGTAGTTCTCCTTCTGTTGCGTCGAATGCTGCCCTGTTGAGTTCTCCTTCACTCAGGTTATGATCTCCAAATCCTGCCTTTGTGGCTCTTTGATCGTAGTTTCCTGCATCAACTACTCTTGGTAGCGATTCGACTTCAGCGATCTCGGAAGATGATAAACTTTCTGTCTCGTCTCCTCTGAGTACTCCAAACATTCCGTCGTCGTAGACGACTACTGCTTCTCCCTGTTCAAGCTCGTATTTGTCCTCAGCTACTCCGAAATCATAAGTTCCTGCGGATTTTGTGTTTATAACGTCAACTCCGTTTTCATCGCCGGTAGACGGTTCAGCAGCAACCTGCCTTCCGCTTCCGATCTTGTCGATTCCATCCATTAATTTGACACCAATATGTTATTATTTAGAGGTGACAATTTATAAACTTTTTCCTGATATTCTTGGTTTATGTACAACGATTCAAACCATACTGTAGGAAGTGATCTCTACACAAATTTTTCAGGAGATATACCCTTAACAAGGAGAACATCCCTGAAAGGAGATCTTATGGAAATTCTTGACCGACATGCCGAGGAATCTTCAGGAACCTAAGGAGTTGTCGACGTTGGATGTGGCGGAGCAGGATACCATCAAGCAGTCAAAGATACACTTGAGGAAGATTTTCTTGGTCTCGTGGTGGAAATTATAGGTGTAGATGTTAACGAGGAAAACCTTGCGAGATGTCAGGAGCGGAAGGTTCATGTATTCGGCCTCCGATATCAACGACTCCGGAAACGAGGAATTCTTCCAGAGCAATGAACCGATGATGAGTTCTTTTTACAGTTCTAGGCTTGAACTGGTTGCAGGAGATGCATTCGACCTTCCTTTCAGAGAAAACTCTTTCGATGCCGTGATCAGCCAGTACCTCGGAACACATTTCGAAGGCGACAAAGAGTTAATAGCAGAAGCGCGGAGAGCCACTCGAAAAGAAGGTTTCATCGGTTTCTGGGACGAAAAGAATCGAGAAGTCGAGACCCACACGACTTCTGAAGACAGAGTTGATTTTTAATTTTTCACCACATCAGACATTCATATGAATACCGTTGCGTTTTTGTCTCTGGAGAAATAATAGTTCTTCTTCGAGAAATAGCTCTACCTAGAGCTTTTCAACACGCATTTATTTCTATAGTCCCAGACTGTTGTATATCGATGTCCAAAGCTGATCCGAAATGAGTAAAGAAAACAAACTGAAATTATTCAATACGCTGACACGTCAAAAGGAAAAATTTGAACCGATCGAAGAAGGAAAAGTAACGTTTTACAGCTGTGGACAGACAATCTACGACGACCTCCACGTCGGAAACGCCCGTGCCTACGTCGTATGGGACACACTGACGAGGTTTCTGCGGTGGAAAGGCTACACGGTACGACACGTCCAGAACATTACTGACGTCGGACACCTGACAGATGACGGCGACCAGGGAGAGGACAAAGTAGAGAAACGCGCCAGAGAACTGGATCTGGAGCCTATGGAGCTGGTAGAGGATCAGATAGAGCGATACTTTGAGGACACGAAGGCGATCAACGTCCAGAGGCAGGATATCGTTCCAAGAGCTACAGGGCATATCAACGAGATGATAGAGTACGTGCAGAAAATAATTGACAATGGTTACGCGTATGAGGTCTCGGGAAATGTCTATTTTGACGTGGAAGAGTTCGCCGAGGACTACCCTTACGGCGAGATGGCAAAGAAAGACCTCGACCAGCTGAAGGAAGAGGCAAAGTCAAGGGTTGAAGAGGATGATAAAAAGAAGAACCAGTTCGACTTCGCCCTCTGGCTTAACGCCGAGGGAACCGGCCACCTGATGAAATGGACCGCTAAATTTGAAGTAGAAAATGAGATAATTGAATCAGTTGGGTACCCAGGCTGGCACCTTGAGTGCTCGGTTATGAGCCAGAAGTACCTCGGCGACGAGTTCGACATACACGCCGGTGGAAAAGACCATATCTTCCCGCACCACCCAAACGAGCGCGCCCAGGCTTTCGCAGCCTCTGGAAAAGGTCAGGCCAACTACTGGCTTCACAACGAGTTCATAAACATCGAGGGAAAGAAAATGTCGAAAAGCAAGGGAAATTTCTATACCGTACGGGAGCTGCTGGAGGAAGGTTTTTCTGGCGACGCGATAAGACTCTACCTGATCAGCTCCCACTACAGGAGTGAGACAGATTTCTCCATGGAAGGTCTTGAGAAAGCTGAGAAAGAGTTGAAGCGTGTGAGAAGGACTGTGAAGAAAGTCGGTTTCATGGATGATCCTGAAGGTAAGCATAGTTTCGGTGAGCCCGGTAGTTACGAGAGCTTGGTCGGCGAGTTCGAGGAGGCTATGAACGACGACCTGAACACGGCTAAGGCTAAACAGGTTCTGATGAAGGCTGTCTCCGAAGCCAACGAGATGATGGACGATGGAAAAGAAGTCGCTGTGGATTACGGCAACGCTTTGATAGAACTTTTCGGTGTTCTCGGGGTAGATGTTCGTCCCCAAGCTTCAGGTGATGAGAAAGAACTGGCAGATGTATTGATGACTCTAAGAGACAGTGCCCGGGAAGACGAGGACTGGGATACTTCTGATATGATCCGTGATAGACTTCAGGAACTCGGTTTCGAGATCGAGGATACGGATGACGGCGGCAAGTGGTTCAAATGAAGATCTACATCGGACACGCCACCGGCTGGAACTTTGAGGAAAAACTCTACAAGCCTGTTAGAGAAAGTAAATTGGCGGATAGGCATGAAATTGTTTTTCCGCATGACTCGGAAGAGTTTTCCAACTCGAAGAAATTTTTGAAGTCAGAATGCGATCTTTTTGTGGCAGAGGTTTCACGTTCTTCGACCGGTCTCGGTATCGAGCTTGGCTGGGCGGAGGAGTTTGGTGTTCCTGTCGTCTGTGTACACAGAGAAGGCTCTAAAATCTCGGGTTCTGTGGGAAACTTGTTTGAAAAAGTGGAAGAGTATGAAAATTTCAGGGAATTGATTTCTGTGATAGAAATACGGCTTGAAGATCTCTGAAGAATGGATTGATAGTTTCTGTCTGAAAATTAAGGAAAATAGGTATGTGGGAAAAATTTTGAAGTGTAAGTCAACAGAGTTGTTTTACTGGCCGTCTGGTTTGTGGGATTTTTCGTTGTCTTCGTCGAATAGTTCTTCTGCTCTGTCGTCTCCGATTCCCAGCATTTCCTTTGCCTTCTCTTTCTGCTTCGCAGCCTTGTCTTGCTTCATACTGAACTGTTGCTCAGAGGCCTTTATACGGCTTTTGCCTCTACCAGCATTCCGCAAAATTTTCCCGTTTTCACAGGTTTTTCAGTCCACGATCTCCACGAAGTTTTCCTTGAACTCCTCGTAGAATTTCTTAGGCATCGAAGCTCCCGCCGCTTTCCTGTGACCGCCGGCCTCTGCCCCTTCAGACTTGGCTTCCTCCGGCAACGCCTTCTGCAGCAGGTCGCCGAGATCTACCCGACCGGATTGGCAGCGAGCGCTTATATTCACGGTTTCGTCTTTCTGGACAACCAGGTGAATCCAGTCCGGTGTCTTCGTGGACATATTCGTCGCAATACTGGAAGTGATGTGGAAGTCGGATTCGATATCGAAGAAGATTATGCACTTCTCCCTGTCGATCTCGCGATCCTCCTCGTAGTCCTCCATCAACCGGTTGAACTCGTCCTGCATCTCCAGGTAGACCTCATAGACCTGCCTGTATTCTTCTTGCGCTTCCAGCTCCATAAGATCCTCTGACTTCATCAGTGCCTGATACGCCAGTTTGGCAAAGTGCGCCGAGTCCCTATAAGGCTTGATGTTGAGAACCGATGAGTACCGTCCGTATTCGCAGTTTTTCGCGAGTTCCTCCTGGCTGAGCTCTTCCGGAAAGTACTTGGAGTATTTTTCCTCCAGTTCCTCGAAGAGTTCAGGGCAGGAATTCACTCCGAAGTCCTGTATGATGCCGATTCCGGCGATCCAGTCCAGTTTCTCGGCGACACCAAGTTCACTGGCTATATCCAGGCAAATCTTGCTGCACGGGATATAAGCGTCTGCGTCTTGCTGTCTCGGATTCACAAAAGGTACTTCAGGAACCCTGTCGAAGCTATGGTGATCGACGACCAGTACATCTATATCATAATCTCTTTCAAGTCCTTCAAGCTCGTCTGCTTCCAGATTGAAATCAAGAACGATCAGTTTATCCGCTTCCTCGACTTTCTGCCTGTCGTCTTCCTCCAGGTGGTATGCGCGTTCAGAGGGAATCGCGACTTCTTCCGCGGGAGTACCTCGCAGTCTTTCAAGTGCTTTAGAGATTATAGTGGAGCTTGAAGTCCCGTCCATATCCCAGTGGTGGATAATCAGGACGTTTTCGTCTTCTCCGATTTTTTCGATGTAGTTTACCGCTGGCTCAAGTTTTTCGGTTTCCATAGAGAAATTCACACCTCGCTACTCAAATCCCTTTCCTCTAAACAGGATCGGAGAAGCTGAAACCGATTTTGTTTCCTTTGAACTCCGCGGAACCGGAATGATTTTGCTCCTCGCTTACAAGATCACGGACGTTGACACGACCTCTGATCTTCTCCTCGTAATTATCGGCTAGCTGGGAGTCCGAAACATGGAGATCAACGTCGTCCTCGACCTCCAGGCCTTCCTCCTTACGCTTCTGCTGTATAGCCCGTATCAGCTCGTTTACCAGAGCTTTCTCACGAATCTCGTCAGTCATCGTCGTGTCCAGGTAAACTGTCCCCTCGGAGAACTCCTTGCTGGAAATTTCCTCTGAAGTAGTTCTCTGGAACTTGACATCCTCCGCGTCCAGGACATGAGAATCGATCTCGATCTCACCAACATCCTTGAGCTGCTGTATCTGATCGTGTTCGAGTTCCTCGATCTTTCTCGCAACCTCGTCAGCGTCGCCGCCGAACTTCGGACCGAGACTGGAGTAATCAGGCTTAGCCGTGTACTCTGAGGAAACCGAGCCGTACTCGAGCGATTCGATGTTTGCCATATCTCGGATCATGTCTTCGAGAGCGGATATAGACTCTTCCGTCTCCTCGTCCGTGGAAACTACAAGCCTCTTTACCGGCCAGCGAAGGTTGTACTCTTCTTCATCTCTCAGCTTCTGCGCTTTCTCGACGATTTCTCTGGCAAGACTCATGCTTTCCTCGAGATTCTCGTCAATCCATCCCTCCTCGGCTTCAGGATAACTTTCCATGTGTACTGATTCTTTTTCGCCGTCGAGATCCTGGTAAACCTTTTCAGCGAGGAAAGGCGCGAACGGAGCCAGCAAGAGATCTGTCTTCTCAAGAACTTTCTCCAGCGTCCAGATTGCGGCTTTGTCACCGTCCTTGACACGTTCACGGACCTTCTTGACGTACCAGCGGGAGAGGTCTTCCAGTATAAAGTTTTCAAGATCTCTCGTGACTTCATGGAACAGGCATTCATCCATAGTCTCCGCTGCCCCTCTTGTCATGCTGTTAAGCCGGGAGAGAACCCATTCGTCCTCAGGCCGGAAATCTTCTCTTTCAGGCTTTGAAACCTGCTCTCCATGGGTTTCCAGGAAGTTTTTCGTGTTCCAGTAAACCGAGAAGAGACGGTAGATCTCGTTTTCGATCTCCTTCGGATCATAATTTTTCTGCTCCCACGGCGGCGCAAGCCTCAACTGGTAGAATCTTGGTAGATCTGCGCCGTACTCGTCGACCTGTTCCTGCGGATCAATGACGTTTCCAACCGATTTACTCATTTTCTCTCCTTCCGCGTCCAGAACATAGCCCTGGAACAGGACTTTCTCGTAAGGTGCCTCGTCAAAGCCAAGGATTCCTGTAAACATCAGCGAGTAGAACCATCCTCTTATCTGGTCGCTCGCTTCCGTGATGAAGTTCATCGGCCACATATCCTCGAAAGGCTGCTCCTCGAAAGGATAATGCAACGAGGCAAACGGCGCGATACCAGAATCAAACCAGACGTCGAAAATATCCGGGATTCTACGGTATGTTCCGCCGTTCTCTCCTTCCCAGGTAATGTCGTCTACTACGTGCTTGTGAGGATCAAAGTCTTCCGGCAGTTCTCCTACTTTTTCCTCCAGCTCCTCGAAGCTTCCAATCACAACATAGTCTCCGGTCTCGTCGTTCACCCAGATCGGAATTGGGATCCCCCAGTAGTTCTGGCGGGAGATACACCAGTCAGGCGACTCTGAGACGAAGTTGTGGAACCTTTTTCTGGTGGATTCTGGTATCCAGTCGACTTCCTCGTTTTCCTCAAGCATACGCTGCTTGACTTCCTCGTTCCTTATGAACCACTGGTCAGCGGCCCTGTAAATCAGCTCTGTCTTGCATCTCCAGCAGTGAGGGTACTCGTGTCGGTAGAGCTCACTATTGAGCAATAATCCTTTCTCGTCCAGCATCTCGACCAGTTCAGGATCGACCTCGAGAACATTCTTACCTTTGAGCTCTCCTGCTTCCTCCGTGTAGTATCCTTCGGTATCAAGCGGGGAGAAAACAGGTAATCCAAGCGGCCTGGTCTCCTCATAGTCCTCCGGTCCGTGTCCGGTCGCTGCGTGGACCAGTCCTGTTCCCTCCTCAAGTGTAACCAAGTTCTCCGAGTTATGCACCCTGTGAACGCCGTCTTCCTCGTCCAGTTCCTGCTGCTTCTGTATTTCGTCGATGAACGGTGTCTCATATTTGAGTCCCCTCAGGTCGCTGCCGGAAAGAGTCCTCTCAATCTCGTACTCGTCTTCCTCGAATCCGGCGTCCTCCATGACCTGATCCAGAAGCTGTTCTGCGATTATCAGTTTCTCGTCTCCAGTGTTGACGACCGCGTAGACGTAGTCAGGATGTGTGAAAACCGCCATGTTGGCTGGTATAGTCCAAGGTGTGGTTGTCCAGATCACGAGTTTTTCTTCCCGATCCTCGAGCGGGAACTTGACGAATACAGCGATATCCTCGACTTCCTGGTACTCGTCCGTTACCTCGTAACCCGAGAGCGAGGTCTGGCACCGCGGGCACCAGTGGATTGGCTTCGTACCCTGGTACAGCAGGTCCTGCTCTTCGGTCTTCCGGAGCAACCACCATGCAGTCTCGATGTAGTCAGCGTCAAAAGTCATGTAAGGATCTTCGAAGTCCTGCCAGACCGCCAGGTTCTGCATGGTTTCCTGCCACTCATCTTTAGCGGACGTGGCTCGCTTCCTGCATTCTTCAATAAACTTTTTCGCGGAAATACTGTCTCCTATCTCATTTTTATCCTCTATACCAAGCTCTTCTTCAGTAGCAAGTTCGTTCGGAAGCCCATGAGTGTCGAATCCTGCCTGATCCCAGACGTCGCGGCCCTGCATCTGCTTGAAACGCAGCATCACATCCTTGATGACTTTTCCCTGCATATGGCCGACGTGCGGAGATCCGTTCAGGTAAGGCGGGCCATCTATTAGAAAAAAAGGCTCGTTGCCTTCAGTTGATTCTCTGACCTTCTGTTTGACGTTGTTTTCACGCCAGAACTTGGAAACTTCTTTCTCCAGTTTTTCCGGATTGTAGTCTGTCATGTATACGGCTCTGGCTCTGAAAGTTAAAAGCATTTTTCAGGTGATCTAGGCGAAACCCGTCCAGAATTTTTCCCAAAAAAATTACAATTTAGGCGAGAAAAACTCTGTATGGCAGAAGCAAAACTATCACGCTGTAGAATCAAAAACGGGAAAGTCGAGAAACTCAGGTCTTGGTACAGAGAGCTTGAAAACCGTCCTAGTGAAGTTCAGGAAACTCTGAAGCATGAAAATATGCTGACAGAGACAGGGTTCATCAAGGAAACCGAAGAAGGCTCTTACCTGTACGTGTACATGGAATCAAATGACCTGGAGAAAATGGAAAAATCAGGAGATAAAGAAAAATTTGATATTGATCGAGAACACCACGAAGTACTGGAAGAATGCCTGACCGGTGGCTGGGAGAGACTCGAGACCATCGGCCATCTGAAAAATCCAGAGAGATAGCTCCAGACTTTTTCAGTAAAATTTTCAGAGCCTAGTCTTCAGTGCCAGTCGAAGCTCTTGGCCTCGAAATCCTCGTCTAACCGGACTTCATCTTTATCTTCCTCTCCTTTTTTCTCGGATTCTTCGGCAGACTCCTCTCCAGAGTTTTCAGTCTGCTGTGATCCAGAGCTTGAGCCTCCGCCAAGCGAAAGTGGTGAGCCTCCTGATCCGTCAAGCTGTCCTGCTAGCTGGTCAATCGCTTCTCCCTGAGAGCCTGATTTCCTGTTCTTGACCTCAGTCTCGGAGGATTCCTCCGAATTATCTGTTTTACTTGATTCCCGGTCTCTTGAAGGAGAGTCGTCTTTGAAGTTCTGTGAGTCCGGGTGTGGCTCCTTGGAGGTTTCTCCGAAACTCGAGTCGACCGCCGCCATTTTTTCTTTTATCGAGTCCAGGTTTTTCTTCGCTTCTTCATGCGGCTGGAAAACAGCTCCTGTAGGTGTTCCGGCAGTTTCCTCGTCCTCGAAACGCGGGAAGACCTGGATATACGCGTGCGGCACCATCTGGCCCGCTGATTCATCTATATTCATCGTTACAGAGACGCCGTCCGCGCCGAGACCTTTTTTCGCTTTCTCGACTACTTTACGCGTCAAGGTCATGGCTTCCTGGTATTCTGATGCGGAAAATTCTTCGATCGAGTCCTTGTGCTCCTTGGGGACGACCATTGTGTATCCTTTTGCGCGTGGATTGATGTCGAGCCAGGCGTAGAAGTTCTCCGTCTCGCCGACTACCTTAAGCTGTGACGGGTTTGCGATTAACTGGCAGAACGGACACTGGTTTCCCTGTCCCTGTCTCTGTGGCGGCATAAAACTTTCTTGTCGGGAGAGGGTTTTAGGTTTACCGGCGGACTCATGCAGTATTTAAAGATCAACGACAATCTTGTAAATACACAGTTAAACCTGTAAAGTTTAAGGTGAATTTTACCTATGCCAGAAGATTCTGAACTTAACGACGAGGATTTTGACGCACAGTTTGACCAAAACCCTGTAGAAGAACCAGAGCCAGAACCGGAACCAGAAGTCGAAGAAGAGGAAGAATTCGACGAAGAAACAGAAGTAGAAACAGAGGAACCGGAACCTGAAACAGAAGAAGCAGAAGACACAGTTGAAGAAACAGATGACGAAGCTTCAGAAGAAACTCAGGACGACTCAGGCGACGAAGAAGACTTTGACAAACCAGTCAGCGAAGGAGAATACGTCGAAGTAGAAATCGAAGACCTGGGAAGCAAAGGCGACGGAATCGCACGAAAAGAAGGATTCGTAATCTTCGTACCAGGCGGAGAAGTAGGAGAAACCTACGAGATCGAAGTCACATCCGTCGGAAGAAAATTCGCATTCGGAGAAATCGCAGAATAAACTCCAAAGCGGATAAAAGTCAAAAAATTCCCTCATATCACTATTTTTTCTCTTCTAGAAAAATTTACTTTCCAAATCAAATTTCTTCACCAAGTACACGATCAAAGCTCCCGTCAGAGTCATAGAAAACGCCACCCATGCGACAGGACTGGAGAATCCAGCTGAACTTGGCAGCGTGGAGTGAATTCCCAGCGAGTAATCCAGCAGGTCATTCACCGGGAACCAGGAAAAAGCCGCGAGGAACGGCTTCCAGGAAAAATCCGAGTAATCCAGGACCAGAAAAGCCTGTAAAGCCATGAAAGCATGTGAAAACACCAGAAAAATATACAGAGGAAGCGGCTGGTAGCTCAGAAACCCTTGTTGCATGTACAAAAGTACGAAGACTGTCCATACGCCGTACTTCAGGTTTCCGAGGAACGCCAGAAAGTCCAGGTAAGAGTTCTGCCGGTTTTTCATGTAGAAAATTATCGAGGCTGCGGCAGCAAGCGTAGCCAGAGGCGAATCAGGTACAAAAATCCAGAGCAGTGGTGAAGTCTCCATAAACTGGAATCTGTAGTAGTAGAATCCAAAGGCTGTGCCCAGCAGGTTGATTACAACGATTGACTTGAGAACTTTCTCGCTGTAGAGAGTTTCACGGATTTTGCCGGGCAGATTTCCTGGATCCATGAAATCTTCTGGAACAGGCTTGCTAAAGAATCTTTCCGCAGGAAAACTTTCGGTCAAGAAATTTTTTCTCAGGAATTTTTTCTCTAGAACTCTATAACTTCGACCGAATCGAGTGCTTTCTCCACGAGATCGTCGAAATTCACTTTTTCCTCAAGTTCCCGGACCTCCTGTATTTCCATCCGTGTCCGCGGCTTTTCAGGCGCCATGGTGCTGCACGCGGATGCTATCTTCGCGTCCTCGTATGTCCCAATCTCCCAGGCTTTAGCCATAATTTCTTTCTTGCTGTGACTGATCAACGGCCGCAGTATCGGGAGGACGACTGCTTCAGTGTAGCTTTGAGGTTTGCCGCCGTCTGCGAGGATTTCTGTGACAGCGATTCCCCCGTCACCAGAGCTTTCAGCCCATTTTCCTCAGCAATTTTTTCAGCCACAGCGAACATCAACCTCTTGTGGATCACCATCCTGCCGCGGTCTACCTGCATTAACTCTTCGTTAACCGCGTTCATATCGATCTTGTAAGCTTTCCAGTCCCTGGAAGGGTTGAAACGCTGCAGTTTTTCCACTACAGATTTGAATCGGAGGAAATGATCTTCAGCGGCGATAGGCCGGTTATAAAAGTAAATGGGTACTGTATCCGATCCTCTCTTCATAATTTCATGTGCTGCGACTGGAGAATCTATTCCTCCGCTTATCAGCGCCGCGACTATGTCGCCTGAGCCGACAGGCATTCCGCCAGGACCGGAAATTTTCCTTGTAAACGCGTAGGCGCGGTCTTCCCGTACATCAAAATTTATCCAGGTTTCCGGTTCGTCGAGGTCGACTCCTGCCCCCGTATTTTCCTCTACAAAGCTTCCGACTTCTATGTTGACGTCTTGGCTGTCAAACTCGTGGTCTCCGGACCTGTTAGTTTTTATACCAAAGGTTTCTCCGACTTCAAATTTTTCAGTTACCTGTTTCATCTCCTGAATCTCCGGTTCGACTCGTTACGCAGGTGAGACAGAGGAGACTCCCGGTAGTTCGGCAACTGTTTCTGCGGCTTTCTCTGTTTCTTCTATTTTTCTGGCGATTATTCTTCCGGGATGTACGGAGACTGTTTCAAATTTTACCCCTTCATATTTCAGCCGGTCGGCGACTCTTTGCCTGAGAATTTTCACCATTTTTGAGCGGACGGGTTCTGACTTGGTTCCGATCTCGCCGTACCGGACTATCAGGTTTTCAGGATTCATAAGAAAATTCTTGGCCGGCAAGTTTGAAAACCCAGAAAATTTCCGGCGCGGCTGCAACTGATAGGAAGCCTTAAAAAGATTAGAAATTTTGTTACTTTTAGGTGAAAAAATGGTTGATATTTCCAGCCTCCTTGAAGATAAAGCTCAGAGACACGGCACCGAAGCCGCAGCAGGATTAGCTATTGGAGCTACGGTAGGTTATCTCTCCGAGCGCTACGATTCATGGGACGCAAATATTCCTGAAGAAGTTGGAGCAGCATCTCTCGGGACCATAGGTGCCGACGCTGCTACAGAAGGGATTGAGTATGCCTTGAGAAATTTTAATGTATCTCATGATGAAATAATAGGATCTGATGACTATGCGGCGATAGTAGGTTCTACAGTCGCAGGTATCGAGTACGGGAAAAGTAAGGCTCAGACAAGAGAGCTCAAGGAGGAAGCTGGAGAACTTACTACCTGGAGAGATCGGCTTGGACTGTAAAGCGGATCTTGAATAGAGTGGAAAGAAATTTAGGAGAGGAACACTCAGTAAGGCAATTATGTCTAACGGAGACGTTTTCGATAATTTAACAGATTTCTTCACTATTGACAACTGCCTGGCGCTCTTACTCATGAAGCAAGGTGAGAAACCTGGCGTGCTGATAATGTCAGGAGATCATAGGCAGAAAAAGAAAATCCGGAAGATCTGCAACGTCGAAGACCGGCACTGGCGTGTCTACGGCAGTTCAATAGAGAAGGAAAACTTGCGGAGGAAAATAAAGAAATTCCTGGGTTTTTCAAGTAGCGATCCTTTTGATACAGCCGGTATCTTCGTCGCCCGGAACCAGGAAAGATTCGAGATTCTTGAGGATTCATCAGGAGATTTCTACGGTTTCACAGATTCGGCTGTTGGAGAGTTCCTGGGGTATGAGAAAGATTCTGTGGAGTTCTATGAGAACTTGGAGAAAAACGAGACCGCGGTAAAGCCTTATGATGAGAAAGTAGATGAAATGCTTGAAAACGGAGATCTTGAAGAGGACGAGCTGAAGTTCCTGGAGCTGGTTTTCTACGTGCCTGTACCGGACCGTGAGCATATCATGGATGCCCTGACGACCGGGAGGGATAGATGGGAAATTCTTTCAAGCTCTGAGACCGGGAAAAGTATCTGGAGCTTCTGGAGCAGCAGTTATAATACATTTAGGAGATAGTTTACCTCTTATGATGGTTTCAGCGGAGAATCTGCGTGAGAGACTTGGTTCTCTGGCTTCAGGTTTTGTGGAACAGCTGAAGCATCAGGCAACTGATTCGCTGCGCAACTACATCATGATCCTTGCTGTGCTTAGCGTCCCGGCTTTCTTTTTCACTCGTTACTTCGTTGCATTTGCGTTGATGGTGGCGACCCTGATACTTTCATTGATCGTGAATTCTTACGACGCAAACAACCTGGGACTCGAATTAGCGACTTTTTCCACCGTCATGATGGGGCTCGTGTTTCCGCCTGAAGTCGGCGCAGCGCTTGGTTTCATCTATATTTCCCTGCAGATTTTCTCCGGCAGCAATCCTGGAATCTACATGCTCTGGGTGGTTCCAAGCATGGCAGTCGCCGGCTACCTGATCGGAAACTTCGCCTATCTTGGACCAGTCTGGGCCGGCATCTACGCATCAGTGATACTCCAGTCGTTCTTCGTATTCATGACATTCCTGACGTCGAGAGGCCGGTTGCCGAAGTTCATTCAGTACGTCGTCTTCAACCTGACATTCAACTTCTTCCTGTTCAAGACCTTTGCCGAGCCACTGATGAGAACTGTTGGCGGCACCTAGACTTTAAACCAAGGAAAACAAAGATTTCTCATGGTAAACGAAGTTGAACTGGACCTGAAAACTCTCTCAGTATCCATTATCATGGTCTTACTTGCAGCATCATCAATTTTTCTCTACGTCCAGAACCAGGGACTCCAGGACGAAAAAATAGACGCGGAAAGACAGCTCAGACTGACACAGGAAACACTGGAACAGAAAAACACGACACTACAGGAAACAAATACAACAGTTGAAACACTTAGAGCAACGCTAGACGAGCAGAAACAGCGGATAGGCGACCTGAACAGACAGGCCTCAAAAGCACTGGTTTACGCAGAATACAGCAGCAGAACAGGAAACACAGGTTCAGTCAACGTAGGAGTAAACATCTTCAACCTCGGAAACACCACCGCAGAAAACATCCAGGTCCAGTGCCAGACCTACAGGCAGAACGCCGACCCATCATACAACACTTTCAGCATCAACACAGAGGAACTGGAGGCACTCACCGCCAGAACAGTCGAGCAGGACGTAAAGTTCACGGAGACAATCCAGTCCAGCGACCGGGTCAGCTGCACAACACAGAGCTGCACAGGAAACTGCCAGCCA
>ERZ1034543.162-NODE-162-length-17981-cov-3.112518_pt1 | contig 17981 bp, 34 predicted proteins | sample MGYA00520654_ERZ1034543 | MGnify/ENA primary metagenome ERZ1034543 (study PRJEB33760, sample SAMEA4777712) | hypersaline lake metagenome | biome: hypersaline environment; feature: brines | place: Spain | collected 2012-08 | depth 0 m ... | reverse complement strand
TGGCTTACGTAGTCTCCAAGCGCAGGTTGCGGGTACTCGTCAAGAATTCGGATTTGCTCTCCGATCTCATCGATAGCGTCTTCAAGGTCTTCGTAAATGTCTTGAAAAAGCTCGTGAAGCTGGTGAAACAGTGGTCCGGTGACGTTCCAGTGATAAGCATGAACTTTCTGCTTGAATACCACCGTGTCTGCCAAAAGCTGTTGAAGCGATTGTACTACTTCTTGTCTCTCTTGTTGAGTCATAGTTGATCTATAAAGTTATCTATTTTTTGATCGTTTTGATGATCTTTAATTTTGTCTCTTAGCTCTTGTTCATAAATATCGCCGCTCTCGAACCAATCGTCGGTCAAAACTTCCCCTGTATCGGGATTCACGACATCTTCAATAGCGATTTCGCCAGACTTTTCATCATATTCTTCGACGATTACGATGGCGCCGTTATGTTTTACTTCAAAGCTCATTCAACAGATCTCTGTCTTTGGCGAGTTCTCCCTCCTTCTTTCATTGTCCCTGTTTCTTTGATCGATTGGATTTCCGCTTCCGCTCGAACGTAATACTTCCACGTCCGAAAATGCTTGATTTCATGTGATTTAAAAACCCCTTGATCAACAGCGTTAATTATTCTATTTACAAAATTGAACCGTTCTAAGTTAATCGCCATTGTTTGCTCCAATCTTTAACTGCTTTTTTTGTGATCGGGTCCCCGTTTCCTTCAGTTTTTGGAAACCGCTTCTCAACGTCATACGGACCGCTGTAAGGGATGCCGTACACTTTTTGAAGTTTTCCGCTTCGGGCGTCCATTGCAATAGAACGGTCGAAGTCATCGGAAGTGGTTAGCGTTACCCACTTGTTTTCCCAATTAAAATTCGGCCAGTTTGAAACTTGAAGACGGCCAATTCTTTCGTCTTGGCTCATTGTGTAAAACACTGAACGCCTCATAGCAAACCAAGTTTTTGAAGTACGATTTCAGCTTCTTCAAGATACTCTAAACCAAAACTGTCAACTATTTTTATTTGTTCTTGCGCCTCTTGTGCAGTCCAACCTGCCGCCTTTAAATAAGCCCTGTTTGCCAAAAGTTTTGCCCAAAGGCCACCATTTTTTGATGGCGCAATTTGAATATGGCTTGCAAGCCGAACGCAGTAGCTCTGACGATACGGAACAAATTTTAAATTAAGGTCGCCTTTTGTCGCTAACCCATTGATAAGGTTTTTCCAATCTTCTTCAAGGCTGCTTGAGTAAATGCCAACATAATCTTCCCAACTGTAATGGTAGCCCCCAAGGGTTTGAACGTTTGTTTTGCCTGTTTTTTCTTTTTGATCAAGAAGTTGTGAAAGGAAAATACCTGATTCAATTTTTCGGCGGGTTGCAATTCCTGCTTTTTTTGGGTTGCAACCAAGCGCCAAAATTTTTGAGGTAAGAAGTTGGAGGTGGTCTTCCATTTTTAAATCAACTATTCTCCTCATTTAAAAGATTCCATTTGAATTCTACGGCGCCACGGTTTTTTCGGATAGAGTCCGGTTCAATTGCCCACTTTTTCTTTTCTTCATTTTTTCCAAGAGACGTTGAATAGTGAAAGCTAATATAACTTCCGTTGATATGATACCGGACGGTCGGAGGCAAGTACTCGCCTTTCGTATGAACGTCTAAATTGAAGTGACTGGCAACCGTACAACCGGACTCTATATACTTGGCTTCGTGCCGTTTCAAAAGCATCTAAGCAGTGGGGATGTATTCGCCAGACTTGCGCTTGAGCTTTCTTCCGTGAAGGTGCTCGGGGTACTCAGTTTTCATTTCGTAGCAGGCAGGGTACATTTGCTTCGGAAACTTATCTGGAACCCAAACTTTGCCAATTTTGATCGGTTCTTTTTTGAACACCCGTGCCGTGCCGTCTTCATCGATGCCAACATACTTTCCCCAATCAAGGGCGTCGTCTTCGCTGATTACAGATCCGGGCTGGCGTTTCATTGGAATTCTAAGATTGCTTTGCGAAATTGATCAACCGAATTGCAGTGGAACGTAACGTCTCTAGACTTTCGCTTTTCTTTGTTATAGTTCATAAGCTTTAACGCTCCACGCCCCCCGTTTTGTTCCACCGACACGCAATTCTTTACACGGTCGTCAAGAAGGCAGTCAAGCCCGTAGATGCCTTTGTCTGATCCATTTAAAATTACGTTGTCGTACGGCACCTCGTGTTCTTGAAGCCAACGCACAGTCGCTCTTTTGTGCCACGGGTTGTATTGAGAAGTGCAAATTGAAACTATGTGGTCTTCAAATTTTGCGTCGTGATAAAGCCTCTCCATTGCTTCAATTTCTCCACCGAACGGGTCGGCGTTCCGAAAACAACGGAAAGAAGCTTCCGGCTCTTCAAGAGCGTATTTTTCTATGTACTTCCCAAGTTTCGGGTCTTTTGAGAGCTTTCGGATGTCCCAAAACTCTAAGTTGTCGGAAGTTTTAAGCTTGTCTTCGGCTTCCGGAAAATCTTTCAAAAACTCTCTTCGGATGCTTTGGACAAGCCTTCGAAGCACTCCGTCGACGTCAACGCCTATATGCATATCAAATTCGGATTTTTTGTTTTCGGTCAGGATCCATGTCGTGAAACGAGGCGACAATTTCTTTCATGTCGTCAAACCAGTCGACCCCGTGCTTTTCTATAATGTTTTGAAAATCTTCTACATCGTGACTTCGAGTCTTGAAGTTGTATTCTCCCCTGTCTTCGTTGTACTCCGGATGCACGTGTTCAAGCTCGTGCCAAATGAGGATTTCTTTTCTTTTGTCGTCTAAATTGTCCCAAATGTCTCCGCTAACGGAGATGATATAATCGGCGCCGCCTGTGAAGTGGTGCTCCCTGTGATTGGCTACTCGGCAGGTGGCCACCTTTGTCTTCGAAAGGTTCGGGTATACTTTAATGTAATGAATCTCGATGTCGTCAAGGGCAAGACCTTTATCTTGAATTACTTGATCTCCAAGTTTTTCAACTTCCGGGGCTTCTACGATTTCTTTGTTGCTCCTGTACATCTTTTATATCTGTGTTTTGTGATTCATCGTCTTCATTGATTCGGCTGATCGCATAAACGCTTTTCACGTCTTCGAATCCACCGCTTTTTAGCTCCATTTTCAGGTCTTTTCGGCGCTTCCGGCGTTCTTTCTCGTCTTTGTATATGCCTACACCTTTCAAGCCTTCGCCTGTAGTAAGGTCGAAGTTTTCATTTTTGTCAATGTCAACCCGAACAACTTCATCGGAACCGTAACGGTGAATAAGGATCGTAGACTCAGGGTTTTCGTGAACAACCCTCAAAAGCGTTTCTTGTTTCATAGCAAAATTGTTGTTGTTGGTGAAGATTGCTGCGGCGGGAACCCTTGCTGGGCAAGCTCTTTCATCTCCCTACGCTTCCGGCGAAGCTCATCGATCCGCATCTCCGATTCTTCATCCGGCTCGAACTCGAGCATCTCTTCGATAAAATCTCGCTCGAATCCTGTTACCATAAGAAGATTTGCGTAAAGCTTCTCCGCTTCCGATGCCCGCTCTTCAATTGGAGGTTTTACTTGCTCTTCCGGAAGATCCGAAAACGGCATACCTTCCACATCTTCCAAGTCATCGCCTTCTTGCCATTCGCTTCCCATACTGCTACCGTTTAAGTAAGATAGACCGTGCATAATTATTCTTGTTTGACTAATTTATGTGTAATTTTTTTGTCTCCACCGCCCCACTCCACGCCATCGGACTTTCGGAATTTGTTTCCGACGTTTGTAACGATTTGCCTTGAAGACACGTTCGTAATAATTTGAACGTCTTCGGAATTCAAAAGAACCCTCGTTCCCATTTTAAGACTCGAATAATCTCGAATCTTTTTCTGGTCGTAATCTGATCCAGTTCCTTCCGGTTCAAATGTTTTGACGTGCTTATACTCTTGAACGTTGCTTGCCACTTTTTTTTCGGGCGTCACGTAGAACACGTCTTCTTTAAGATCGCCCATAGGCTCTCGGTGAACGCATATATTTCTGCGTTCTCGCGAACACTTTTTTTCCGCTATTCGAAAAGCCGCTTCTTTAGCCGACTCGTTTTGCATCGTCTTCAAGGAACTTTTCATTTAAGGTTTTGCGAATTCGTGTGATGTCGGTCGGGTCAATAAACTTGCTGTCGTCTCCGTACATCCTTTGAAAATCTTTGTCTTTTCTTCCTGACCCGATGTAATAAGAAAGGACTTTCACACCCTTCCGGCGCATTTGCTTTATTTGGTTTCGGGTGTGGTCGAGGGCTTGATTTCCAGCGTATCTCATTTGCTCTCCTTCCCGAAAATTTGGCTTTCCGTCCGAAAGATTAACGAAATAAGACTCCCGATTTTGGTTTGCCGGAAGGATTTCGTCTTGGATTGCTTCAAACGTCAAGCCTTCCGGAGTTGTTCCGGTTGCCTGGATGTAAGGGAAGAATCTTCGCACATTTTCAATAGGCTCTCGCTGGCTGTCGTAAGCCAAAACGATAAGCGGCCGTGTTTCTTTTCCAACCGAAACGGTCGAGCGGAAACTCACTTGCGCACGGATGTTTTGAATCATGTCCGCAGCTTTCGCGATTGCAACGCAGTTTTCCATTGCGTCTTCGAACTTGCCGCCGTTCATAGAACCGCTGGCGTCAACGGAAATGTGAATAAATCCGTTCTTGTACTCCTCGAGTTGCTCTTCATAAAAGATTCGGGGAGAATAGTTAATTTCCGCAAGCATCCGGTTGTCGAGCCTTCCACTTCGCTTCCGAGTGTACTTCGTGTTCCGGCGCTCGTCACGAATTTTGAGCTTGTTTCCAAGGATTCTTCCCTTTTTAAATCCGTTTGTAACCGCACGCTGGCTTCGACGCTGGCTTTTAGAACTAATAATTCGAATCTTGCCGTCTTCAGTCATTCCCTCCGACACGCTTTTGATTACCACGCAGTCAATTCCTGCGGCAGTTGCATCGTTTCCTTCAGGGTCCGGAGAATACTCGTCGTCAATGTCTTCACCGACGCTTTCGGTGTCGATGCCAGCATCTTCAAGCGTTTGAACTTGATCAGCAGTTTCGGCGTCAAGCTCTTCGCCAGCTTCCCCTTGCATCTGGTCAAGCTGGTCTTCAAGCATATCTTGAAGGTCGTCTGGCAGGTCTTCATAAGGGGTGCCTTCCCCGTCTCCTGCACCAAAGGCAGGGTCGACGTACAAGCTTTCGGCGTTTTCCAGAACGACACGCATAATATCTTTCGCCGTTTCAAGGCAGTCCCAACTCGTTTCGTGCCGCTCAATGTTCGCCACGTCTAAAATGTTCCAAATCTTCCGGAGTCCGGGCAGGGCGTCTAGGTCCGAAGCGTCGTTGGTGATATTCGTGATCCGGAAGGAGTAGCTGCTCCAATCAAGGTCGCGCCCCTCATCGCCTTGAAGCTTTTCGGCAATCTCTTCGGAGTTCCAGAAGTTTTTATACATCTTTTGGTAATACCCACGGTAGCCGGGCGCTTCTGAATATGCCCACTGGTCAATCCAGCGGTCTTCCACCACGTTCCAAAGGTGGTGAAGGGCTCGCGTCGCTTGATTTTCCGGATCAAGCTCAGACTCGTCGTAGTCTGGATTTGCGCTTTTTAGCTCTTTTTCAATCTCTTTAAATTTATCCGACTTTTGCAAAAGCGGCTCGATCTTGTCGATAAACTCCTGCGGCACGAAGTCAGGCGCTCGCCCCTCCTCGTCTGCCTCTTGGAATTCATCGAGCATATCGAAGTCCGACTTGCAAATGTGGCTTGCTTCGTGAAGGGCAACCCCAACGGTCGGGTCAAACCCCTCTTCGCCAACATTTGCGCCAATCGTGACCGTCTCCCCGTCGGTATAAGACTGGTCGCCTTCCTCCATAAACTCGACGGGAATGTCTTTTCGGGTCATAATGCGGACAAACTCCGCAATAGACCGCTTCGCTTGCGCAAGCTCGATAGGGGAAAGCTCCTCCCCTTTGTCGAGCTTATCGGTCGTGTTGTCGGACAACCAGAAGTCTGAAAAACGGTTGCGCATAAAAGATTTGGGGGTAAAAGTTTCAAAATTTAGCTCATAGAACGGCTTTTCCGCATATCGTCGTGGTCAAAGAGCACGCTGTCAACGTCTTGCTCGTCAACCTCCTTCTGCACGATCTTCTGCACGGTAGAGCGTGGAGACTGGTCGCCGCCTTCGTCATCGTAGTTCGGGTAAACGGTCACGTGAATGGCTTCCATGATCGAGTAGCCGTCACGGATTTGCTCGGCCATTTGAACCGTCTGCCGTGTAGAGATGATCCGGTTGAGGACAGGATTCGTCGCCTTAACCTCTCGGCGGGTTTCTGCAGCCACCTTTGCAAGCGTATCAAGCTTTTCGTCGGGAACTTCCGGAACAAGCTTTTGAAGAAGGTCAAACTCTTCGTCACGGTCGAGAATATCAATTTCAATCACCGTGAAACGGTCTTCAAGCGCACGGTCAAGCTGCCTCGTTGCCGTGTACTGCGTTCCGATGTTGGCGGTGCTCATAAAGCACACGCCATCTGCAACGTTGACCTTTCCTCCCTCCGAAGCCTCGTCGACTTGAAGGTAACGCTGCTTCGGGTCAAGAACCGTAAGCAAAATGTTCCACGCCTCCGGGTGCGCACGGCTGATCTCGTCAAGCAAAATCGTAGAATACGGATTTTGAATTGCGTTGACAAAAGGCGCTGGCTTGAAGTACGTGGTCCCGTCTTCTGCTTCTCGGGAACCGATAAGGGAGGTTCGAGGGTCTTGGGTAGAACCAAGGTTCATGTAATAGAACGGGCGCTTTAGCGCCTTCCGAACCTCCATAACGCCCATCGTCTTTCCGCAACCGCTCGGGCCAGTGAACATAAGGTTTTCTCCCCGAAGCGCAGAACGGATGGCGTGCTTCCACTTCATGTCGCTCATCTTGAAGTATGGAGGCTTCAAGTCAAGCGCACGGTTATTGAGAAAGTCCGCCATTTCTTGAGGGGTTTCCGGAGTCTCCACCATTTCGCTGGTGTCGACCGTATCGTGTCCAATTTTGTCCTTCATAACTGGTTAAGAAAGTGTGGTTGTTATTGATATAAGGCAACCTTTGAAACGCCAACTCTGCTTGCTTGTTCCCAAACCAAGATGAAGAAAGCTTAAATCCCTTTCACGTGATCGGTGGCGTTGGGGAAAGCCTGCTTCGCTTTCCGGTAGTCCCCAAAAATTTGATCTTCGTACACCTCTTCTTCTCCGTTTGCTGCAGAAATGTAAACAAGGTGGCTTTCGTCTCGCTGGAAATTGTCATATCCCCTGTATTCGGCAGGGTAGATTGCTTTTCTCCAATAAACGTAAACCGTGTCTCCGTGATTAAGTAACTGCTTTTGTTGTCCTGCCATAAATTATGTGTTAGTTTTGATTAAGAATTCCAATGTGGTTCGTATGATCCGGGCTGAATTGATAGATCAAAAACTCGTTCAGTGAATATTCTGCCTTCACTGCCGTTTTTCAAAATTTCTGAATAGCTAGGTCCTTCAGGAGCATTTTCATCAATTTCATAAATAACTCCTTCACTTGGCGGAAAGAATCCAAATGTATAAACCAAACCGTTTTTTGGATGAACTTCAATCGGTCCAATTTCTGCTTCAGAATTACTCGAATCAGTAACTGGTCCGATGGTCCATTTTACGTTTTCGCCGTCTTTCGAGAGTTTTTTAATGTAACCTCCAGACGTTACGTAAACGGAGTCTTCATCAACGGCTAAGTCTTTTATTGAAGTTCCGTCAAATTCTCCGGTAACTTCATTTGTAAATTCATCTTGAAATGGAATTTTTTTGTATGTGTCGATTCCTTCATTTCCGTCGCTGGTAAGCCGAAGAAGCTCTCCGTTATCGGCTGCAGCAAAAACGGTCTCTTCTTTATCAACTGCAATCGCAATTACTTCCGGACTCGATGAATTTTCAATCCAATCGTAAACCCAATCTTCAGATCCATCGTTTTCTATGATCCGACGAACGGTTCCATCCGACCCTGCAGCGTAAACTGCAAAGTCTTTATAAAGGGCAACGTCTTCTACGGCAAATCCTTTTCCAAATCCGTTATAATTCCAAACCTCATCTCCTCGCCTTCCAACTTTTCGGAGGGTTCCATCATTTGATCCAGAATATGCGCTGTACTGCCTTCCAGCTTCTACCGAAGTCACTCTTTGCTCGTGCCCTTCAAACCTCCAAATTTCTTCACCATCGGAAGTGAGAAAAATTACGTCCCCGCTGCTTGTTCCAATAACAGAACGTTGGTGAGAATTAAATGCAACCGAATCCGCTGAACCTGAAGAAGACCACTCTTTGATTGGAGGATCTACGCTTATGTCGTAGCTTTTGGCAGTGGGATTGTCCGCAACCAAAAGGTCGTATTTTAAAACGTCTTCATCATAAAACATATGATTTTGTACTTTTGGCGATCCTTGTCCTATTTTATCTTTTCTTGGAGAGGTCAAGTCTGCTGAATAAAAGTAGCTAAGTTGTTTTGCTACTTTGTTAACTTGCTCGTCGGTTAGGTAGCTGTCGTAAGTAAGAATGTCGAAAGTGCGAAGCCCGTTGATTTCTCCTTCCGGGTCAAGTGTAAACTGCGGCTCTCCGGTGCCAAACGATTGTCCGGTTAAAGCTTGAGGCTCGTCTGTAATCTCTCTGTTAACCGACGCCGTAGCTTTTCCAGTTTCGGTGTTGATCCGAAATCCGACAACGATGATGTTGCTTGCAGATGGCCCAAGCCCCCCATAAAGAATTTCCGTTGAATAATCAGAATCTACGACAATGTAATCTTGCTCGTTTCGAAGCTCAAAGAAAATGTTATCTCCTTGAATAAGTCGGGAAACGATGAAGTTTTTATCAATAACTTCGGACCGATTCCATTCAAAAACTGCAAACGTCGTAGATTCGCGAGATGAAAACGGGTTATCCGGAAAAACAATTGACCCTGCACCTTCAAAATAAGGAATTGGTTCTCCCCCGTGTTTTCGGAAAAGCGAGCTTGTTGTAGAATAATCGAGCCTCGACATTCCAATAAAGTCCCCCCCGATGTCAGCAAAGTTTGTCGCATTTTCTACCGTTTGCCCGTCTGTAAATGTTCCGGAAAACCGTTCAAGTTCTGCGCTTATGCGGTGAGTAAGATTTCCGGCAGTTGAAGCGTCAAATACCCCGTTTTGATAGAAAAATTTGCCTATATCGGTGGTATCTCCGTCTTGTGCAAGCGAAAACTCTGCAAGATAATCCCCCCCTTGCACGCCGTCGGCGGTTGAAAGCGTGATCTCTAAGTTTCCGTCCCCGTTGATATTTTTATCAACAATTTCGTAATCTCTGTCGACAAGTTGTCCGCCAAACTCGTTGCTATATCCGGTCAACTCTACCTCAATTTGATCTTCGGTTGGCGCATCTTGAATTGCAATCGGCCTTTCGATTACAACTTCGTCAAACCTTGAAGGATCGACGATTTGCCGTGAATCTGTAGAAAGGTCTTTTAGGTTCATTACATTTTATTGCTCGCATTCGATAATACATATCCGAATAGATACAAAAATCCGGCGGCGCTATCGCCGCCGGACCTGAGAAGCCGCTACTTTCCGTAGGTTTCTACTTCAAACCCAAGAATTGAAAGAAGCTTTGCGTTTTGGGCGCTCCGGCCGCCGATTGACCACTCTACCTTTTCATCGGCGTCGGCGTGGCGGTTTTGCCCGTAGTAATCGTAAATCCTGATCACCGACCCGTCTGGAAACTCCGCTTGCCAGTGGTAGGTCGTCTTCGGGTAGCTGCCGGAAGGCTTGCCAAACTGCCTCTCGATTTCATTTCGGGAAGCCCGAAGCGTCCCGATCCGACCAGTTCCGGAGATGTTTACGTCTTCGGTCTCGAAGTTAAGGACAAGCTCGTCGATTTCGTCAACTGTCTGCATAAAGCGGGTTGGGCGGCTTGATTTGTCTTATAATGCGTAGGCTTATAAGCTTTGCCCCCACAAATTGTTCCGTGAAAGCCACTTGAAGAAGCGGTCCACCGCTTCTTGGATTATTCCCCGATGCTGCTTTCGTGCAACACGGGGCTCATTGTGAAATCAACGACTTCCCCATCTGCCACAACCCAAACGGCGCCTTTTCCTTGCTGGCGCTTTTCGGTGTCGATCATAAAAAACTGCGGAAGGTCCGTGGCGTCGGACTTTTGGATTTGCCCCAAAGCGTGATTTAACCCCCGCTCTACGCCTTCGTTGTATTGGACAAGCTCCGTGTCGTTTGGAAACGGCATAATGCCTTCATCGACAAGGCTTTCCAAATCATCCAATCCCGATTTTATCGCTTTGGCGTACTGGTTGCGGATTTGCTCTCTTGAAAAGATTGGGATTTGCCCGTAAACTTGTGTGTCCATAACAATTTTTTAAGGTAACGGTTCAAAATTTATCGGATGCTGCTTTACGATTTGAAAATTCTTTGAGATTTGTTTTCTTGAGCTTTGAAGAGGTGGGCGGGAAAAAGAGTGCTTCAAAAATATCCAAGGGCGCCCGCTTTGGAGCCTTTTAAACATATAGTCGATCTCGTGAAAACAAAAGCGGTCAAGATGAACAATTATTGATTTTTCCATAAAACTTTATTGAATCGTCCATCCTTCCTTACCTACCAAGCACTTTGTTTTATCTACTTGTTTTGATATAATTTGAAGCTTGCGTTCGGTCAAGTAAAAAACGTACCTGTTCCCCCCAACTGTAAGCTCTTTCGGCACGTATGCGTTATCGACCAGATGCCTGTTTTGCGAGTTGTTTCGGATATACTCATGTTCGTGAGGATGCAAAAGAGACTGGTTCATTTTTTATCTCTTGATCAAACTTTGACTGCCAAAAGGTGCTTGATATCCTCGATTCCATTTTTTCTTCGTCTCCGACGTGCTTTGCCCACTTAAACGCCCACTCTCCCCCTTGCACAAGATCAATCATTTCATCGGAGTCTTCGGGAAAAGCCGCTGCCCAAGCGTACCCTTCTTTCGCTGAAGAAATTGTCTCTTTCATCTTCTGTTTATAAGTATTGATCCTATAAGCAAATCGTACCCTCTCTTTTACGTCACCGTTTTCTTTTACCAGTTTTGCCATTTTTTCTCTATTTCCGATTTCTACTGCCCAAAAGAAGGCAAGGCTAGTCCACGCCGGATCAAGCCGTCGCGAAACGTATTGAAGCTCCTGCCTTGAAAACAAATAAGAAAATTTTGCAATCTTCCAAACCTTTTGTTTGTCCATAATATTAGACGGTCGTTTACACTCGGCCTCAAGCCCCGCCCTACCACCCTTAAATACTACATCCAAAAATCTTACAGAGTCAATTTCTGTGAATTGAACTTTAATTTTTTACGATGGCAAAACTCGAGTTTTCAAATCTCGACTTTAAAAACCATTTCTACGCGAGCCAGGCTTTAAGCTTATAGATGCGCGCTCGCGCGAAGCGGTCTTTACCAAAACTTTATGGAACAACTTGCAGGATTTATTTATTCAACTGTTGCATTGTTACAAAAATCAAAGAAACCTTCCAATGAAAAACTTTCACGTTTCAACTACAGACAACAATAGCGAAGTCACTACCGGAACGCTTTCCGCTCAAGAAATGAACGCAGCAAATCCTGCGATATATCATTTCATCGAGACCCAAGACACAGACTTTTGCCAGTTTAAAACCGGAAACGGATTTGTTATCGTCCGGAGAGAAAATAAAAACGAGCTTTATTAAGTCTTCATATTAGAAGCTGGAACCAGTTCTTTGCAGAGGCGTGCAAGCTACTGCATTACAAGACGGACCAACCCAGCCAACTAAAATGCTTGACCGCTTTGGAAACGCCATCGAGCAGTTTGCTTACAAGACCGCAGACTCGGTTCCGGAAACGATCCAGTTTGCCATCGGCTTTTTCCTTTACCCTCTGTATTGGGCGTCGTTTGTGTACTTGATGACGTGCATTGCAGTTGTCGGAATTGTCGGAGGACACCTTGCGGTTTTGAAGCTCACGGGATCGGTCTTGCTTGCCGCAGTTGCTATTCCGGCGCTTCCGGCAGCCGCCTTTTCCCTTTGGGTTTTCGGGACCGCTTGGAGAAAAGAGTTTCCACGGGCTGCAGGAGTTTTTACAGTCGTTTGGACCGCTATTCTCGTGATCGGTGGGATCGGGCTTCTTGCCGGAATTGACCTTGGCATTTTCTTCACATAAGCTATGATAACTTCTATCGGTTCTTGTAATTTCCCATCTGCAAAATTTGGACTTGGAAAGTCTTATAACCTTCCTTCAGATTTTGCCGATGAAGAAGAGCTTAAATTTGGAGTAAAAAATTATTTCTTTCGGGCAAAACAGGTTGCGGCGCTAAACCGGAAGCTTCCTTATCCTCAATCGCTTAAAGATTCAAAATCAATTGTCCGTGGAGCCGAAAGCCGATTTCCTCCAGAAGATATTCGGTATTTTGTCCGAATCGGCGGAGGCGCAAACCGTATAGAAGAAGAAAAAGAATTTCTTAATTTTTTAAGAAAACGGATGTATAAAAAAGTTGGATGGATCCCGTCCCCACCAACTGTCCTTAAAATCGGGAAGAAAAATCTTTTGCCGTGGCACTTTCGGGAGCTTGTCCGGAAAGTAAAAAAAGCGGTCGTCAGAAGGAGGTTTTTGGAATCTTCACATAAGTTTTCGGAACCGAAGGCGCTTGCAGGCGTGTAACCAGTGCATTAAAACAAGAGGGGGCTTGCCCCCACAACCAACCAACCCAACCCGCTATGACGTTCGTTGATGACATTATGGAAGAGGTCCCGTCCGACGAAGAGATTGCGAAGCAGCTTGCTCCCTACGGAGACACCAGCCGTGGACTGCGGAAGTCCAAGCCTGACGCCAGCGGACTGGTGCAATATGTCTGGCGCATGGCACGTTTCCACTCGGGCGCAGACACGCACATGCCCGTGACCGCTTACTGGTGGTTGCAGGATTGGCTCGACGAGCAAGGCTTCGATGCTTCGGTTTCTGGCATCCACGACGACGCCGGAAAGCAGGTGATGGACGAGCTTTCGGTGACAGTCCGCAACGTGCTTCGTGACCACTTCGGAAAGAGCGACCTCAAGGCGGCTCAGCGGTGGAGCGAGGCAGGCTTGATGTAAGCGAGGGGGATGGGCGGGGGGAATTTTTTTATCCGCTTAGAACGTAAAATAAGCCTTTATGCCAAACCTTGATCTTCCTCCAGATGCCTGTGGGGTTGACAAGCGCCTTTACGAAAGCGTGATGAAAAGTCGGGGCGCCCCTCGGCACTTTTTGGTGGATTTTATCAAGTCTCGCCCAGCAAGGCATGAGCTTCGGTATATGAAACGGCGCTACAAATATGAAGATTTTGAATTTGCGGCGCACTACGCAATCGAGAACCCGTGGCGGCGCAACCGTTTTTTATTGAAGCACTTTTCACAAGCCCGAAAAACTATGGCGATATATATTGGGGCACGCCTTGGAATTGGACTTTTGATCTTACTCCCATTTTTGCTATTATGACTCCACTTCAATTTTTAAACGAGGCGGAAGTAAAATTTGATCAAGGAGAAGTTTATCTAAGACCATTTTTCGGAAGATACGTCGTTTGCGGCATACTGGCGTTTCTTTTGTTTATGGTTGTCACGGCAGTTATCTCCGGATCATTTGGACTTGCTTTCTTTTCCGGAATTTTGGGGGCGGTAGCAGTTCCTGCCATCGGACATTTTCTTTTGAAGCGGGAAATTAAAGAAATCAACGCCGACCGGAGGCAGCCGCACAAGGCGTTTCCCGAAATCATCGATTGGGAGGAAGGAGACAAGATTGAACTTGCCCATCTTGGGCTTGAAGATTTTAGATATATTGGAGTTACAGATGATTTTCGGGTAATCATCGGCAAAGAAAAAAGGCTTACTGCCTTGCTAACGGAAAAATACAGCAAAAAGAAGAAATATAAAGACGTTTTCACTGTTCCTGCGCTTTATCTCCGGCGCTATACTGAAGAAAATCATGGGTTAGAGAAGCGCATGACCGAAGAAAGAAAAGAAAACCTTCTTGAAAACAGGGGAACCTACCAAGAATATCTCGATACCGTCTCACAAGAAAAGAAAAAGCTCAATGGAAATGCTTGACGACGAATCTTCAGATCTTCCACAACTTTTTGACGCTGCACCAGGCTTGTACGAAGCTTGCGTTGAAATGGCAAGAAACGGGCACGGGGCAGGTTGCAAGTCTTTCCGATCCGGTTCTGGAATCGTAGACTGCACGTGTGGGCTCCGTGAAGCGAAAAAAGCGATTGCCTATGCCCGTGGGGACGACCCCATAGAGGTTGACAATGGCGAATATGAAGTTTAGATAAAACGGGAACGGTCTTCTCCCGTGCCCGTGCAAGCTTCTGCATAATATTGATACAAAAGGCGCCAACCGAAATGGACAAAGATGGACTGAAAAAGCTTCAAGACTTGCTTGAAGAGATTCCGGACAAACCGCAGCGGCAAGACTCGACCGGACGGCAACTTCGGGACTTGCACTCGGTGGCAAACAAGCTCGGGATGTATGACGCAGCCGATGCCCTCAAAAACGCATTCTTCCAAAACGATGATTAGAAACGCTTTACAAGAGCTTTACTTCCTGTCCGACGCCTACGTTGTCGGCGGAGCGGTGCGGGACTCCCTCATCGGCAGAGACTCCGATGACATTGACATTGCAACCCGTGACCGCCCGGAAACGGTGAAAGCAAAAGCGGAATTTCGCGGTTGGAACACCGTCGACACCGGAATCGACCACGGCACCGTGACGCTTTTGAAGGGCGACTCAGAATACGAGGTGACGACCTTCCGGCGTGACGTGTCGACAGACGGGAGAAACGCGACCGTGGAGTTTGCAGGTTCGGTTGAAGAAGACTTGAAGCGGCGGGACTTCACGATCAACGCTATGGCTGCGGGGCTTGACTCTAGCGGCAACGAATTTATGAAAGATCCGTTCGGCGGGATCGAAGATTTGATCAATGGGAGGATTCGCGCGGTCGGGGACCCGAAGACCCGCTTCCGTGAAGACCTACTTCGGATCGTGCGTGCCTTTCGGTTCGCCGCCCGGTACGGCTTTGAGATCGGAGAGCCAGAGCGAAGCGCAATCGAGGAGCTTTCCAGCGAAGTGGTCGGCAACGTATCGCCAGAGCGGATCACCTCCGAAATCGAAAAAGCGATGAAGTCTCCGAACCCGGAAGAGTTTATCGCGAAGCTCGTGGGCTCTGGCATTTTGGCTGATTACGTCCAGCCGCTTACAGGGGAGATCCGCAATCCGGAGCGTTTTGTCGACATTCGTGACATCGAAAGGGCAGAAGACCGGATGGCGATTTTCCTTTGGGAACTCAAAAACGCAAGCCTCGTCGATTGGGCAGACTTGCAAGAGCGGCTCCGGCTTCCCACCGACCAGATCGAGCGCGCAAGAAAGATTGGGCAACTCCTTTTTCTTTTGGAAGACCCGATTTCAGAGACGAACCGCCGCAAAATTTTGGCGGCTCGCAGAGGGCTTATTTCCGACGCACAGCGGATTGCCCGCCAGACAGGGCGGGTGCCCCCGTCGCGCTTTGAAAAGCCCAAGGAAGTCCCGCTCGAGCCTGTGGCGACCGGACAAGACTTTCTTGATGCAGGATTCGAAGAGGGACCGCAAATTGGTGATTTGATTGAAAAGGCTCACGCCATCCAACTCGAGGAAGGAATCACAGACGTTGAACTTCTAATAAAAAAAGCACAATGAAAAAACTTCGGAAACTCAAAGACGGAGGCGCAATTGGAAGCGGCATCGGAAGCCTGGCGGCAGGCGCCAGCGCAATTGGTGGCGGATTGCCAAAAGGACTCACCGACGAAAACCTTTCGGAAAAATCTGTTCGCCCGTGGTTTTTTAAAAATCACCGCCGAATCGAAAAGGCAGGTTTGAAAGCCCACGAACTCGAGTACATGGACTTGACCCGAAGAGAAAATCAAATTCTTAATCGAGCCCGAAACAATAGATTTTCGAAAGGTTTTCACGTCCCCGAAGAAAACTTTGAAGACTTTGAAAATGAGGACTTCTTAGAATTTGATTCGGAAATCTTCTCCGACGACTCCGACGGAACCGCCAATGTGGAGTCCCCGTTTGAAGGCTTCAAAGAAAATCCAGAAGTATACGTTCTCGGGGCTACTCTTTTTCTTTTGGTTTGGTCTTTGGTTTTTGCCCTTTTGCTATAAAAAAGCGCCAGCGTCGTTGTCTTCAAGCTCAACGACTTCGCTTTGTCGCACGGCGCCGTTTTTTCCATCCTCCCCAATCGCAGCTTCAAGAATCACAACCGCTTCTCCGGATATATTAGATAAGAAAAATATCTCATAAGCGTATCCGTTTTCTTCTCCTTTCAAAATAAGGTTGCCGTTTTCTTTTTCTTGATCAACTCTTGAAAAAAGCGGAGAAGCTTTAACGTTTCCATACGTGAGCGTCGTGGTAGTTCCATCTTTTCCTTTTGCTTGGAGCTTGAGCACATCGATCTTTTTGTCGGAGACAAATTCAACTTTCAACTCAGATCCCCCCGAAGCTGAAAACCCAGAAATTTTTGGGGAAGCGGTCGAGTAAATTTTGTCTTTGCACTTTTTTCCTACGTTTTTTCCTATCTGCATTACGAAGCTCGTTGTACTATTACGGTAATTTGATCGGCGTTTCCGGAACGGCTTACTCGGATCTTTCCAGCGGGGAGAGGGCTTGTGGAATAGATCCCGTCTTCAGTCAGGTTTTCAAGTCCGGTAATCGGGTGAAAGCCTTCGCCGTCGAACTCCGCTTCGATTGTCACCGAATCGTTTGACAGCCCAAACACCTTCACCGCCGCGGTGTCGGATTGGTATTGGGAGTTGTAGGCTCGGCCGCTTTCGGTTGAAGAATCGATCAAAGTAAATGTACTTGTTGGTATTGGCATTTTTGTTTATGTATCAATTTTTATCTAAAAGTCCATCGGAATTTTTGTCAATGAAAAACTCGCTTTGCCCGAAGACGTGTATTCATGGACAGTTACGAGACCTTCATTTGTATAGATTTCGAAATCTCCAAGTTTTCTTCCGCCTCCGATTTGGCGGTTTTGTTTCATGTACCGAATTTCGTGGGAAACGAGAAATTTCATGTCAACTTATAAATCCACTCTTCGTGTCCGCCGGAAAACTCTTTAACGCTGTCGGGCTTGACAACCGCAGAATCGGGATCAAACGCCGCGCACCGAATCCCTCCTTTTTGGTGCCGAAAAACTATTCCGTTTTCGACATCATACTTTCTTGGGTACTTGTCGAACACCCGGTCCATGTACTTCGCTTCGTGTTTGGCAAAAAGTTTCATAATTTCCAAATCGCTTTTTGAATTGGGCTTTTCCCTTTCCCACGCACTTGCTTCCGGTCGGAAGGCTCGATGGCGTGGAGTCCGGGCTTTTGGTCTTGGTACGTTCGGGTCAAAAACAAATTCTCTTTTGTAGCTCGGATCCAGAAAAATTTTCCGTTTACTTCAAAAGAGAAGTTGCCACCAATACGGTTTTTTTGGATGTACTCTTTTTCGTAGCAAGTCAGGAGACGGTCCATATCTTTGAAGGCTTAATAAAAGAAACGCTGCAGAAACGTAGAATGCGCCCGGCGCAATGCCTATACTGTCCACGTTCCTTCCTTTGGGCTTTTGACAAAATAATCAAAGCTTGTCGGGCGCTTCCGAAGAAAACGGAAATCTTTTTCCGTTTTTTTCATTATGTAATTTTTTCCAATCTCCGCATACTTTAAGTCGCCGGATATATTTTTTCTCGCAAAAAGAAAAAAGCCTGCTCATAATATTGCAAGTTATCGAGAATTAAGCGAAAAATACACAACGTGCCCCACGCTGCCCCACGCGAGAAAACTTTTCCACGCGGGAAAAAGTGACCTTTCTATCGTGACCCCACCAGAGCCGCCTATATTATCACCCCACCCCCCCAAAAGAATTTACCTTCAATGAGGCCCACCCCTTGCCTCGCTTTTACA